>Ga0187780_10003835_pt1 | contig 11287 bp, 11 predicted proteins | sample 1015_Q2_SP10_20__FD_132429 | JGI IMG/M metagenome (GOLD analysis project Ga0187780, IMG submission 132429) | Tropical peat soil microbial communities from peatlands in Department of Meta, Colombia - 1015_Q2_SP10_20_MG | ecosystem: Environmental > Terrestrial > Soil > Wetlands > Peat | place...
CGCCTGCCGCGCAGGCGCTCGGCCAGCGACGCGGCGCGCCGGGGCTCGTGCGCGTGGCGTGCACCGGTCATCGCGGGATCGTAGTCGTCGTGCAGGAATCGCCCGTCTCTATGCGAATACTCACCGGACGGCATCCCCGCAATCGAGTATCGGAGCAACCGTGCAAGGCAGGGCCAAGGTCATCGCATTCGCCAACCAGAAGGGCGGCGTGGCCAAGACGACGACGACGCTCAACCTCGCCGCCGCCTTCGCGGAGGAGGGTCACCGCGTTCTGTGCGTGGACATGGACCCGCAGGGCAACCTCACGATGTCGCAGGGCATCGACCCGGACACGCTCGAGAAATCGATGTACGACGTGCTCGTGCACAAGGTCTCGATCCGCGAGGTCATCCGCAAGCGCGAGATCGACGTGGCGTGCGCGTCGATCGACCTCGCCGGCGCGGAGATCGCGATGTCGACGATGATCGGGCGCGAGCGCGCGCTGCAGAAGGCCTTCGAGCCGATCCGCGAGGACTACGACTTCATCTGCATCGACACGCCGCCGAGCCTCGGGCTGCTGACGATCAACGCGCTGACAGCCTCCGACAAGGTGATCGTCCCCGTGCAGTGCGAGTATCTGTCGATGCGTGGCCTCATCCAGCTGCAGAACACGCTCGCGATGATCCGCGAGAACCTAAATCCGTCCGTCGACATCGAGGGTATCCTGCCTACGTTGGTGGATTCGCGCACGATCCACGCCAAGGAGGCCATCGAGATCCTCGAGGAAAACTTCGGCGACCGCGTGTTCGCTTCGCGCATCCGCAAGACCGTCCGTTTCGCGGAGGCGCCGGTGAAGGGCATGTCGGTACTCAAGTACGAGCCCGATGGCGTTGCCGCGCAGTCCTATCGTCAACTTGCGCAGGAGGTGCTGACCAATGGCAGGAGCTAAGCGCGCGAGCATGCGCGAAGGGCCGCTGGCCGCACTGTTCCGCAAGACTGAAGACCTCGAGGGGCCGCGCGAGGATCCCGAAGCGTCGGGCAGCGAAGCGCCGGACAGGCCGGCTCCCGCATCGGTTGCGGGCGAGTGCGCTGAGCAGGTGCCGTCCCCACAGGAGCGTCTACGCCACGTGTTCTCCTCGGAGATACCGGAGAACGTGATGGAGCGCGCTCCCGTCAGCGCTCCGATGATCGACGACTACACGCATGTCGAAGAATATGCCCGCGCGCACGTGCTGCCCGAAAGCGTGCGCAGCGCGCCCGGACAGCCGGTGATCCGTGTGGTCGGTGTGGGCGGCGGCGGCGTCAACGCCGTCAATCGCATGGTCGAGGCCGAGGTCGCGGGCATCGAGTTCGTGGCTGTGAATACCGACGTGCAGTCGCTGCAGCAGTCGACCGCGGACATCACGCTGCACATCGGCGCCGAGCTGACGCGCGGCCTGGGCTCGGGCTCCGACGCGAACGTCGGGCGCCAAGCGGCGATGGAGGACTACGACCGCATGAAGGCGCTGCTGAAGGGCTCGGACATGATCTTCATCGCGGCCGGCGCCGGCGGCGGCACCGGCACGGGCGCGGCGCCGATCGTGGCGCGCATCGCGCGTGAAGTCGGCGCGCTGACGGTCGCGATCGTGACCAAGCCGTTCGGCTTCGAGGGCACGCGCCGCGGTGAGCAGGCCGAGCGTGGAGTGGCCGCGCTCGCTGAGGAGGTCGACACGCTGATCGTCGTGCCCAACGACCGGCTGCTGGGCGTGCTCGACCGTCAGACCGCGATGGTCGAGGCGTTCCGCGTAGCCGACGACGTGCTGCGCCAGGGCGTGCAGGGCATCTCCGACCTGGTCACGCTTCCCGGCCTGATCAACCTCGACTTCGCCGATGTGCGCACGATCATGAGCGAGGCCGGCAACGCGCTGCTCGGGATCGGCATGGGTGTCGGCGAGAACCGCGCGACTGAGGCAGCGGTGCAGGCTGTCTCATCGCCGCTGCTCGAAACCTCGATGGACGGCGCGCGTTCGATCCTGCTGTCGATCACCGGCGGCACGAACCTCTCGCTGTGGGAGGTCAACGAGGCCGCCAAGTCCGTGTCGGAGGCAGCCCACCCGGACGCGAACATCATCTTCGGCGCGATGGTCGACGAGAAGCTCGACGATCAGGTGTGGGTAACGGTCGTCGCGACCGGCTACGGCGATGAGGGTAGGCGCAAAAGCGTCGCTCGTTTCAAAGAGCCAGCCGCCGGTGAGGTGCGGGTGCAGCGCGCGGCGCCAGCGCCCCCGCGCCAGGAGCGCCGTCGTGGCGGCCTGTCGGTAGATGAGCTAGACGTGCCCGAGTTCCTTCCCAACTTCTGAGGGTCGGCGGCACTTCGCCACTCTGCGTCCTCGGTCGCTCGCGTGCGTAGCACGCCACGCTCTCTGCGGTCTTGATTGGCTCGACCGACGACCCTCAAAGTGTCTGCTGTGGTATCGCTAGGCGATGGCTGAATCTGAGACCGGCGTCGTCGCGGCGGGGCATCCGCTGACCGCGCAGGCGGGCGCGCGGGTGCTGCGCGAAGGCGGCAACGCCGTCGACGCAGCCGTCGCGGCGATGCTGACGTCGTTCGCGACCGAGCCGCTGCTCACCGGGCTCGGCGCCGGCGGCTACATGCTCGTGGCGGGCCCGGCGACGCGCCCGACGCTGCTTGACTTCTTCGTGCAGGCTCCCACGCGCGTCGGTGATGGCTCGGAGGTGGAGCTGAGCGCGATCGAGGTGTCCTTTGGGGATGCCGAGCAGATGTTCTACGTCGGGCCGGCTTCCTGTGGTGTCTACGGCGTACCCGCAGGCATTTGCGAGGCGGCGAGCAGGTGGGGAACGATGCCGCTCGAGCACCTCGCCGCGCCGGCCGCGCGGCTGGCTGACGAGGGCGTGATGCTGAACGCCGGCCAGGCCTACGTCGCGGAGATCCTCGTCGACCTGTTGACGTCCACGCCCGAGTGCGCCGCGTTGTGGGCTCCGGGGGGAAGCCTGCTGCGCGAGGGCGAACTGCTGCGCGACCCCGCTCTCGCGGACGCGCTGATGCGTCTGGCGCACGACGGCGCCGAGCCTTTCTACAGCGGCGACATCGCAAGCGCCGTGTGCGACTGGCTGGGCGAGCGTGGCGGCTCGCTGCGCAAGACCGACCTAGCTGGTTACCGCGCGATCGAGCGCGAGCCCGTCGAAGTCGCCTACCGCGACAGGCGCGTGCTCACCAACCCGCCGCCGTCGGCGGGCGGCACGCTGCTCGCCTACGCGCTCGCGCTGCTCGATCGTGGCGCTTCGCCGCCGGCGCTGCGCTCGGTCGTGGCCGCGATGGCCGCCGCCCAATCCGAGCGCACCCCCGAGTTCGTCGAGGGTCTCGACCAGCCGGGCTTCGTCGGGCGCTTTCTCGCGAGCCGCCTGGGCTCGACCACGCACATCTCCGTGATGGACGCCGAAGGCTGCGCGTGCAGTGCTACCTGCACGAACGGCGAGGGCTCCGGCGTGGTTGTGCCCGGCACGGGCATGCATTTGAACAACGTGATGGGCGAGCAGGATCTGAACCCGCTCGGCTTTCACCTGTACCCGGCCGGCCGGCGCCTGCCCAGCATGATGGCGCCGACCGTGTTGATGCGAGACGGCGAGGTCGAGCTCGTGCTCGGCAGCGCCGGGTCCAACCGCATTCGCTCGGCATTGCTGCAAACGATCGTGGGCGTCGTCGACCACGCGCTACCGGTGCGCGAGGCCGTGCAGGCGCCGCGCGTGCACTTCGAGGATGGCGTGCTGTTCGCTGAGCCTGGCGTCGAGCTCGACGAGCTGGGCAGCGAGGTGCGCACCGTTCACTTCGGCGCGCTCAACCTCTTCTTCGGCGGCGTGCAGGCGGTGCTGCGGGACGGTTCGCGGCTGAGCGGCGCTGGCGATCCCCGGCGTGGCGGCGTGGCGGTCAGCGCATGAAAGCCGCTTGCCTGCTGTGCGCGACGCTCGTCGCGATGCTGCTCGCGGGCTGTGGCGTTGGCGCCGCCGATCTATTTCTCGTCGAACGCAGCGGCGTAAACCCGCAGGCACACCTGACGCTACTCGTAGATGAAGAAGGCGGGGTCAGCTGCAATGGACACCTCGCGCGCGCGAAGCTGTCCGATCCGCAGATCATCAAGGCTCGCGAAATCCAGGAAGACCTACAGAAGCCCGCTTCGAGCAATCTCTCGCTGCCGCCGCGCTCCGGCTCTGTGCTGCACTACTACGTGCGCGACGAAAGCGGGACCGTGCGCTTCAGCGACAACTCAGCCGGCCAACCGTCCGTCTTGCAGAAGCTGCAGCTGTTCGTGCTGCAGGCCGCCCAGGAAGTCTGCCGCCTGCCCGAGTGAGCTCACGCGGTTACGTCACGAGATACTCCGCCGTCGTGCCTAGGCAGGCTTGCTCGCGGCGAGCATCAGGTTGTAGAAGATCGCAGCAGGCAGACGCGGCTCCAGCAGCGTGCGGTCAACTTTCTGCAGCGCCAGATAGCCGCGGTAGGCGTACATGCGCCACGCCCACGGCACGTCTTCGGGATTCGCGCTCGCCTCGAGTGTGCGGTTGGTCCAGCCGAACCAGTTGGCCAGCAACTCCTCGCCGCTGACGCGAACATCGACGAAGCCCGCGCCGCGGGCGGCCTGCCCGAGTTCCGCCGGCGCGAAGGCGTGGACATCGACCACGCCCTCCAGTGCGGCGTCCGGCTGGGCGTGATCGCCTGCCGGCGCGCGGCGCGCGCCGATCGCGCGCCGCCACAGCGGCGACACCGCGCTCGCGACGCGCTTGGGCACGCTCGCGAGGCGGTCGCCGTAGCGCGACGGCTCGCCAGCGAACACCACGGTGCCGCCGGGGGCGAGCACGCGCTCGAACTCCGCGAACGCGCGCCGCAGGTCGGGGATGTGGTGGAGCACCGCATGGCCGAGCACGAGGTCGAAGCTCGCGTCCGCGAACGGCAGGCGCTCAGCGTCAGCTGGTGCGGTTTGCACCTCCAGGCCGAGCCGCTCCGCGTTAGCGCGCAGCGTCTCGAGCATGCCCGGCGAGATGTCACTGCAGGTGGCCTGCTCGATCAGCCCGGCGCGCATCAGGTTCAGGCTGAAGTACCCGGTTCCAGAGCCGATCTCCAGCGAGCGGTCGTAGCGCTCGGGCTCACGGCCGAGCGCCTTGCGCACCTTCGCGGTCACCTGACCCTGGCCGAGCTCGCCAAAGTCGATACCCCACTTGGAGTCGTAGTGGTCAGCGGCGACGTCGTGATAGCGCGTGTTCGCATCGCGGATCTCGGCGGCGCTCAGTGCGGGCGACATGGGGCGGACCTTATACTCGCGCGCGGTGCCTGCGCGTCTCGCTCCCGACTTGGCGATACATGTCATCGTTGTCTTCTGAGGCCCAGTCCGACACGGACGCCGCGCCTGGCCTCTACGAGCAGCGCGATCAGCCCGACGGCGTGCCGCCGCTCGCGCTCACAGGCGAGCGCACACTGCCGGACGTTCCGGAGGAGAACTACTGGTTTCGGCGTCATCAGGTCGTCTACGAATGGATAGCCGCGCGCGTGCAAGGGCTGCGCGCGATCGACATGGCCTGCGGTGAGGGCTACGGGTCGGACGTGCTCGCGCGCACGGCCGCGAGCGTCGTCGGCGTCGACGCCAACCCCGAGGCTCACGAGCATGCGCGTCTGCGCTACCGGCGAGCGAACCTGCGCTTTGCACGCGACCTCGTCGAAAGCTTCTGCGAGCCAGCGGACGCGGTCGTCTTCCTGCAGACGATCGAGCACCTGCAGGACCCCGGTGCGGTGCTGGCGCACTTTCGTCGCCTGACCGAGGGCGCGCAGGGAGCGGCGGCGGGCGCAGGCGTCGTGTTTGTCTCCACGCCCAACGTGCTCACGCTCGCCCCCAAGGGCGCGGCGCGCTCGGACAACCCGTGGCACGTGCACGAGTACCGCAGCGGCGAGTTCGAGCGGCTCTGCCGCGAACACTTTGCGACGGTCGAGCTGTACGGACTGTTCCACGCGCGCAAGCTGCGCGTGCACGAGCTCGCGCTGCGGCTGGGTTGGGATCGTGTGCACCCCCCCCTCCGGCTCACGCGCCGCTTCTACGACTGGTTTACGCCGGCGATCGCGGCCTCGGACTTCGCGTTGCGCCCCGCGGGCGAGGCGAACCTGGACCGCGCGCTGGACTTCCTCGCGGTGTGCCGGCCGTGACCCAGCCCTCTGGGCTGGGTGCTCGCCGCCACGAGCGCGGCGCGCTGGCGATCGTGCTGCATACCCATATGCCCTATGTCGAGGGCTTCGGCACGTGGCCGTTCGGCGAGGAGTGGCTGTGGGAGGCGATGGCCAGCTGCTATCTGCCGCTGCTGGACCTGCTCGACGAGGGCGCGCCGCTGACGTTGTCGCTCACGCCTGTGCTCTGTGACCAGCTCGAAGCCCCGGGCGTCGGCGAGCGCTTCGCCGCGTTCGTGGAAGGCGTGCGCCGCGAAACCCACGAGGAGGACGCCGCGGGACTGCGCGCGGGCGGCTTCGAGACGCTCGCGCGTGAGCTCGAGCGCTCGTGGCGCGACTACGAGGGCGCGCTGGAGAGCCTGCGTCGTCGCGGCGGAGATCTGCTGGCGTCGTTCGCGCGCCACGTCCAGTGGACCTCGTCGGCCACACACGCGGTGCTGCCGCTGATGGCGACCGACGTGGGTGTGCGCCTGCAACTGCACACGGGCATCGCATCTCATCGCCGGCGCTTCGGCGAGGATTGGCGCGGTGGCCTCTGGCTGCCCGAGTGCGCATATGCGCCGTGGCTTGAGCGCTCGCTGGAGGACGCGGGCGTGGCCGCAGTCTGTGTGGAGTTGACGAACCGCTTCGGGCTCGGCGCCAGCGAGCATCTGTCGCCGCTCGTGTCCGAGTCAGGCGTGCTGCTCGCGCCGATCGATCGCAGCACGATCTCGCTCGTGTGGAGCGATCAGGGTTATCCGGCGAGCGGCGTCTATCGCGACTATCACCACCACACCGTCCATCACCACAACCCGTGGAACAACGACGGCGGCGCTTATGACCACGCTGTGGCACAGGCGCTCGCGCGTGAGCACGCCGCGGACTTCGTCGCGCGTACACGCGCGCGCCTGCGTGACGCCAGCGCGTCGGCGCCGGGCGCCAGCCCGCTGCCGGGGGGCGGCCTGGTGGTCTGCGCGCTCGACACCGAGCTGCTCGGACACTGGTGGTATGAGGGGCTTGCGTGGCTACGCGAGGTCGTGCAGGAGTGCACGCGCCAGGGTCTCGAGCTGGTCCGTCTCGACGAGGCGCTCGAGCGCCACCAGTGGTCCGCCGAGGTCGAGGACGAGCACGCGGCCTGGCCGGCGAGCACGTGGGGCAAGGACGGCGACCTCTCGACTTGGTCGGGGCCGGCCGTCGCCGAGATGGCTTTCGCCGTGCGCGCGGCCGAGCTTGACGTCGTCGCGGCCGGCGAGCGCGCGGGTACGGCGGCAGTGCGCGAGCTGCTCGCGCTGCAGGCCAGCGACTGGCCGTTCATGGTCTCGCGCGAAATCGCCGAGCCGTATGCGCGCGAGCGCTTTCACGCCCACCGCCGGGCGCTCGCCACGGCGCTCGCGCGCGACGCACAGGACGAAGTGCAGCTCAGCGCACTGCGCAACCTCGCGTGCGACGCGCAGCGCGCGTCGCTGCTGGCGCCGATTTGAGGGCGGTCTGCCGGACCACCTGATAGGGATCGCGCAGACAGCGACGATTCCGAGGAGGCAACATGGCAGCGACCGAGGTATTGCAGCAAAGTCAGCTCGCACCCGCTCACACGACGCCTGACCCGCTGCGCCATCACAGTCACTATCAGGACAGCGTGCACGGCGCGTCTCCATACGCGGGCGGAAGCAGCTTCATGGAGCGCGTCTCCGAGGCTGTCGCGAGCGGCATGGGCACCGTCGCGTTCCTGCTCGTCAGCTCCACCGTCATCCTCGCGTGGGTGCTCGCCAACCACGTCGTGCACTTCCTCAGCAACTCGTGGACCGGGCTGCTCAACGGAACCGGCTTCGATCCCGCCCCGTTCATCCTGCTGAACCTGGTCTTCTCGGCGGTCGCCTTCTACACTGGCGCGCTGGTGATCATCGCCCAGAAGGCTCAGACGCGCACCGACAAGGCCAACGAGGAAGCCGCAGCCAAGCATCGCGATGAGCTGGCCGAATACCAGACCAACCTACTGCAGAAGAACACCGAGCTGACCGAGCAGATCCACACGCTCAGCGAACGGCTCAGCAAGCTGACTCAAGAGGTCCACGCGGCGACTTGCCCGCAGCGCGCGGCCACGGACTAAAAGACACTCACTCCCAGCGCATCGCTCGCGGCGCCTGGCGCATGCGCAGCACGCGCGCGGGCACGCCCGCGACGACCGCATTCGCGGGAACCTCCTTGGTGACGACCGAGCTCGTGCCGATCACGCTGTTCTCGCCCACCGAAGCGCCCCGCAGGATGCACGCGCCGTAGCCGATCCAGACGTTGTGGCCGACGCGCACGTCGCGCTTGTAGATGCCCTGCAGGCGGATCGGACGCTCGACCTCGGTCACGCCGTGGTCGAAGTCGATCAGCATCACGCGGTCGGCGACGATGCACTCGCGCCCGATCGACACGTGCTGGTAGGCCGAGATCGTGCACTCCTGGCCGATCACGGTCTTCGCGCCGATGCTCACCTCGCCCTCGTGCACGCGGATCTTGGTGCCGTGTCCGACCCACGCCCAGCGCCCGATGCGCAGCGTCGCGTGGCGGCCGATCTCGAGCTTCACGCGCGGGCACACGAAGCAGATGCCATCCGTTTGCAGACGTTTGCCGTAGCGGAGCTTGAGCAGCACATAGCGGGCCAGCAGCGGCGCGTAGCCCGCTCGCAGCATGTGGTTGGCGCGCATGAAGCGCAGCAGCGTGAGTGGACCGCCGTGCAGCGGCGCGGGCGCGCGGCGCACGATCTGCGCGATCCCCTCGGTGGTGTCGGTCGCTGGTGCGTCGGCGAGCAATCCCATGAGGCCAGCAATCGTAAGCGACGCCGCGGGGCGGGAGGGCCGGGATCGGCGCCCCTGCGATGATGCGCGCTCGATGACCGAGTCAACACTCGCGCAGCGCCTGCTCGCCGGCGACCGCCGTGCGCTCGCGCGCGCGATCACGCTCGTGGAGGACAACCGCCCCGAGGGCTGGGAACTCGTCAAAGAGGTCTACCCACACACGGGGCACGCCGAGGTCGTCGGCTTCACCGGACCGCCCGGCGTGGGCAAGTCGACGCTGATCGGCGCGCTGACCAAGGCGCGGCGTGAGGCCGGGCGCACGGTCGGCGTGCTGTCGGTCGACCCGTCCTCGCCGTTCACCCACGGCGCGCTGCTCGGCGACCGCATACGCCTGACCGAGCACTTCCTCGACGCGGGCGTGTTCATCCGCTCGATGGCCAACCGCGGCGCGCTCGGCGGCCTCTCAGAGGCCGCGCTGCAAGCGGCGCTGCTGCTCGACGCGGCCGGCCGGCAGGACGTGTTCATCGAGACCGTCGGCGTCGGGCAGGCGGAGATCGACATCATCGATCACGCGGACACGATCGTGCTGGTGCTGATGCCCGGCTCGGGCGACTCGATCCAGGCGCTGAAGGCCGGCGTGATGGAGATTCCGGACGTCATCGTGATCAACAAGGCCGACCACCCGCTCACCGACACGATGATTCGCGAGATCCGCGGGGTGCTGTCGCTGGCCAACCTCGACCGCACGCCCGAGGAAGCCCGCGGGCGCTGGCGAGTGCCGATCCTCAAGACGGAAGCGAGCGTCGGCAAGGGCATCGAGGAGCTCGTACGCAGCCTGCAGGAGCACCGCGCGCACATCCTCGCCGCTGGCCACCTAGACGAGCGGCGCGCACGCAACCTGCGCAGCGAGGTGCTTGCGATCGCTAGTGCGCGCCTGCGCCGCCGCCTGGAAGAGGAATTGCGCGAGGACCCTGAGTTTCAGCGGCTGCTGGATGAGGTCGTGCAGCGACGGCTGGACCCGGCGAGTGCGGCCACGGCGCTGCTGGAGCGCAGGCCGCAGACCGCGATGTAGCAAGTGATACGCAAAGTCGCGTAACGCGGATATGCGTAACGCAGCTATGCGTTGTTTGCGAGCACTCACACCAGGCTGAAGTGCGTGTGCTCGGAGTTGTCTGCGTTATGCAGGGCCAGGATCGTCCATACCCTCGCTCGGGATGAGCTGGAGGATGGGGATGCTCCGACCAGCGAGCGCTGCGCTGTCGCGATAGGCGGCGAACGCAGGGAAGATACGGTCGGCGAGCTCCCACAGCCGCTCGCACGAGGCCTCGTCGTCGACGACCTCCGCTCTGAAGGGCTGGCCACCGAGCGTGACGTCGGGGTTCGCGCGCGCGTTGTAGAACCAGGCAGGATTGGCGGGGCGGCCTGCCTGTGAGGCGATGATCGTGACCCGCTCGCCGTCGTGGAAGTAGATGACGGCATTGCGGCGGACGAGACCAGTGCGGGCGCCGCGCGTCTGCAGCAGCGCGGTCGGGAGCAGCAGGCCCGTGCCGAGGCGGCCCCTGGTCACGCGCAGCAGGTACGGGTCGATCTTCCACACGACCGCGCTCCAGATGGCCTGCTTGGACAGCCACCTCGCAGAGCGGCTGCTGGCGAGGCTCACGTAGGCTCGATAGACCCGGCCGCGAGGAACGTGGGGGTCGACGTAGCGAAGCGTCTTGTGCGTGGACATCGGCGAGCGTTCGGTCGATGTCGCGAAGCGCGCTGCGCTGCTCTCTCAGCGCTGTGCGTGCAGCGAACGGGCCGTTGGCGAGCGCTCGACCGTGCGCTGGTCGGGCAGCGTGCCGATCACACGGTCGCCGACTGTCGAGGTCACGCCGAACCAGTAGCGCTCGTTCTTGTAGTGGTGCAGGCGGTGGTTGCGCCAGATCGCCTTGAAGTAGAGCCGCCGCGGTCGGTAGGGGGTGTGGATCAGGAAATGCGTCCACTCGTACGCGGCGAGGATCGCGAAGCTCATGGCCACGCCGCTGGTCATCCACGCCAGGCGCGCGCCGCCGATCACCAGCGCCAGCGGGAACGAGAGCGCCCAGTCGGTAAGCGCGATCATCGCGAGGAAGATCAGCACCGCGTATACCGGGATGAGCACGCCCTCGAGCACGCTCGGAGCCTCATGGTGAGCGCGGTGCTCACGCGCGCTCAGCATCTCGACCCGATGCCCGAGCAGCTCGAACGGCCGCGCGTGCAGCAGGTAGACGTGGATCAACCACTCCACGAACGGAGTCACGATGAGCAGGCCAAGCGGCATCACCAGGTCGCGCCAGCTCCACGCGCCCTGTGCCACGCGCAG
>Ga0187780_10003837_pt1 | contig 11283 bp, 9 predicted proteins | sample 1015_Q2_SP10_20__FD_132429 | JGI IMG/M metagenome (GOLD analysis project Ga0187780, IMG submission 132429) | Tropical peat soil microbial communities from peatlands in Department of Meta, Colombia - 1015_Q2_SP10_20_MG | ecosystem: Environmental > Terrestrial > Soil > Wetlands > Peat | place...
CTTCATCGTCGAAGAAAGACTCCCTCAGGGTCCTCATGATGTTCTCGACCTCCGACGCTTCGTTGGTGAGTTTCATGAATACCTCTTCCAGCGTAGCGTCTTTCTCCCCGGCCCGGGCCCTTAGCTGATCAAGGGACCCTTCGGCGACAATCCTGCCCCCGAAGATAATGCCGATCCTTGAACAGAGCCTTTGTGCGATTTCCATGACGTGAGTGGAGAATAGAACGCCTCCTCCCCTTTCCACGTGCAGCGAAAGCAGCTCTTTCAGAATCCTGCTGCTTTTCGCATCGAGGCTGTTCAACGGTTCGTCCAAAAGAAGGACCGGCGGCTGGTGAAGCAGCGCGGCGATTATTGCGACCTTCTGTTTCGTACCCATGGATAGGGTGGCAATCGGAGTGTCGAAGACTGACGCCACTTCGAAGGCTTCGGCAAGCTGGTGTGCCCTGCGGTTCACCGAGTCCGCCGCGAGCCCTCTGATTGAAGCTTCGAACTCCAATAGTGCTCTGGGTGTCAGCGATTCGTAGAGTATCGGAATCTCTGCGACGTAGCCGATCCGCGCTTTCGCGTGAAGCGGGTCCTTTGTGGTGTCAAACCCCGAAACCATGACCGAACCCGTGGTCGGTTCGACTAGGCCTGCGGTTATCCTGAGGGTGGTAGTCTTGCCGGCTCCGTTGGGTCCCAGCAACCCGTAGATCTCACCTGGCATCACCCTGAGATCAAGGCTGTTGAGGGCGCCAAAAGTGCCGTATCTCTTCGTGAGACCGTGAACCTCAATCAGCGCGTCAACCAACTTCTGTTACACCCCCTTCGAACCCGCGATGTACATCGTGGTCCTGAACGCTAGCTCTCTCCGCTTCCCGCTGGACTTCAAATTCACTGCCGTGGCTAGAGATCGGGATGGGCCGATTTACGCGAGCAGTATCACGGCTCTGTAGCGCGGGTCTATGTTCGTTGCTACCCTCCTCTATCAGTATAGCGGACGAAGGGGCTGGCACTCGATCGGCAGCAGTTGATAGGTAAGGAAGGCAGAGCATGCCTTGGACGCAATCCTCGCTCCTCGCAATCCCCTAGGTTCAAATCGGGCTGAAGCCGGAGAAGCGAGCAGAGCGGTTTGAGCGAATCTGGCTTGGACGATTCATTCGAGGCAACCGTCCCAGAAGAAGCCGAGAGATTACGTCGTCCTCTGCGGCCGGCAACACCTTCTGACCTGCCGGTCTTTTCCATACTCGATTCGATAGATTTCTCGGACCACTTCGTCCTCCTGGGGGAGGTTGGCACAGGCAAGAGCACCGTGGTCCCGATCCATGAATTCGAAAAGTCGGGGAGAACCCGCCACATCATCGTCCGCGAGCCGTCGAGGGCATCCTGCAACGCCCTCTACTACTCGCTCGAAGCACTGCACCCCGAGATAAAGAATCACCTGGCCATCATAACCAAAGACACCAAGGTCAACATCGAGGGCAGGATCAAGATCGTGACGGACGGCGTCCTGATCAGGATGCTGGCCGACCGCTCGATTTCAGATGCTTCGATCTATTTCGACGAGAGCCATCAGATGTCTTCCCAGCTGGAGCTCTGCATGTCCCTGGCAAAGAAGGACGAAGAAACAGGGAACAACCTGTTCAGGGTGATGAGCGCCACCATAGACCCGAGAGAGTTCCTTGCATTCCTGGGAATCTCCAAGCTTCACTCGGTCAGCGGCAGGAGGTACAGTGTGAACGTCGAGGTAGAGTTTGCTCGTGACCTGGACGCGATGTTTGACACCCTCTCGAGATATCTGTACACCCAGCCTAGGGACGAGTCCTGGCTGGTCTTCCTGCCTACCCGGCGCCTCGTCGAGAAGTACGCGGGGAGCTACGGGGGTGTGTACATTCATGGTGGGCTGGAAGGATCAGAGGTCAACAAAATCCAGCGGAGAGCGGAGCGGGACAAGAACCTGAAGATCTTCGCCACCAACGTGATTGCTTCGTCGGTGAACATCTACGTGGACAACGTACTGATATTCAACGACGTAATCAATAGCAAGGACACGCTGGGCCAGAAGACCCTCCGATACGGCAAACTGGACAATAACTCTCTACTTCAGATGATGGGTAGGATTGGTCGCTTTAAGCCTGGCCGTGCGGTCATCCTTACCAACTCGCCGATTCCTAAGGAAATTCACCCTACCCCTGTCCGCAAGTCCCTCGAGACCGAAACTCCCTTCGACCTCGTGCTCTTGATGTCGAAGTATGGGCTCGACCTCTCCAAGTTGGAGTTCATGTCAAGGGTGAACCACAGGGAGATATCGTTCGCCGAGGACTGGCTGGCCGACATCGGGGCCATCGAACGCCGTCCACGAAGGATAACAAGGAAAGGGCTGCTGATGAGCGAGATTCCCTATGAACCTGATTTCGCCCATATGATCTCGGGCGCACTGATTTCCGGGGACTACCAGATGGGGAGGTTCCTGCTGGCGTCCGGGTCCTTTGGGGATTCCCTCAACCACGCCTACAAGACGGACTTCGAGCCCATGGCACGAGAATTCCTATACAGCTTCGATAGGTCCAACGAGCTGAACATCAAAGCACATCTCCTGAAAAGGCACTCCGAGGACGTAGAAGGCCGGTTCAAAGCGAAGATGTCCGCCAATGGTATCTTCCCGCGATTCGTAGAAGAGGCATGGAAGAACTACGAGTCAGCGAGAGACTCGCTGAACGACCTTCTGCTCGCTTCGAAGGATGAACCGCTGCCGAAGGAGGTTGTAGTCAATCCGGATATCCACCGTCTTGAGGCTTACCTGACAGATTGCCTCTCATTTGAGAGGTATGAGTTCCACGAGAAGCGCGAGTACGACCTAAGAAGCATTGTCATAGAAGACCGATTCTACGCAAGGAGCGTGACTGTTAGCTTCAGGAAGATACTCTTCGACGTGGTCGCCCTTAACCGAAGAAGACGCCGACATCGGTAGTTCAAGAATGGCGCCAGCAGAAATCTGAGGCAGGCAGTCCTTTGCAGAGAGAAACTCGATTCACCAACAAAGGCCTGGCCAAGTGGCTGGTTCCGTATGTAATCGTCGCTTCGCTTCAGTACCAATTCACGAAGGACGGGCTCTCCTATGCCTCCCCCTTCGTCCTGATGACGTTCAGGTACGTTTTCACCGGCGTGATCTTCTACTTTATCGGAGGTAGAAAGATACCGCTTGACCGCGACGCGCTCTTCGTCGCCGGCTTCTCATCCGCGAGCACGCTCCTATGGGCGATTGGCCTCAGCTACGTTTCGGCAGGAGACTCCGCGGTCCTGAGCTACACCATGCCACTCTTCTCAATCCCCATAGCTTTCGTAGTCGTGAGGGAGAGAGTCCTACGTCGCGAATTGGTGGGAGCATTGGTGGGGTTCAGCGGCGTCATTGTCTACTCTCTGACTCTGAACCATGGCTCACAGACAGTTGGTGCCTTTTTCACGCTGGTCGGGGCGGTCTTCTGGGCGGCATACAGTGTATACTATCGGAAGCTCAGAAGCAGAGATCCGTTTCCTGTTCTCACGACCCAGTTCCTGGTCGGCTCGATACCGGGCGCCGTCGGTTCAGTGTTCTATCCTCAAATCTCGGCGGGGATCAATCTGCTGGTCGACCTTGTCTACATCGTATTCTTCAGCGGCGTGGTCCTGTTTGTCCTTTGGAACGGGCTCCTGAGGCGCGGACGTGTCGGTCGAATTACAACCATTGCCTTCGCAGTGCCCGCGACGACGATTCTCATAGATTCGATCAGGACCCTGGCGTTCCCGAGCTACTTGGCTGTAATCGGTGGTTTCATGATGTTCGTTGGGGTTTTCATAGCGAATTGGAGCGGGGATTCTGAGAAGACAGCACCGGACACGGCTACACAGTCCGAGCACTTGTCGAGCTAAAATAAGAGCCCAAATCAATTGAAGACGGGCCAAAGGTGAAGTCTTTCGTCGTTATTCGACATTCTGATGCTGGTTTCGTCAGGTAGGGCCACAGTCACTCTCGGAGGCCGCCAGTTCATCGAGGTGGACGGCAACGAGAAAACGTTGGAGGTGGAAGGGACCGTGGCCAAACAAGCCGGCATACGCCTGTCGAATCTGACGAAAACGAAAGGCGGGCGGATGGAAGCGCTGACGGGCCCGATCAACGTTGCTGGCGCTCTCTCTCAGCTTCAGTGGAGGCTAACATTGCGCGCGGAAGGGGAAGTTGTACTCCGCATGGGGAAGGGTTCCTCCAGACTCACGGGTCGGATCACTGTGAACCCTCTAAAGACTAGGAAACTGCTGAAGGTCCTGACGTAGCCTGGAACTCTTTCGAGAGCTACGCCATTAGGGCGACGTTCTTGGTGGCCGAAGCTTTCTTCTCGTCGTCGGTCATGTCCCGGACATGGCTGGTGATGGTGACGAGGCCGTCGAATTCCACGCTCATCCCTGTATTCGGAAATCTGACGTTCATTCCCTGGAGATTTATGTCGACCTGCGTGTGCTTGTCAGAAAGAGCCCCGATGAGTTCTGCCACTATCGATTTCTCAATTCCTGCCGCGTGCCTTGACGTTGCCATTGCTGAATACTCTAATGGTTCGATATTTAGAGCTTCAACAGACAGAAGGACGCTTACCCGCGAGGGACGGGGCTGCCCGGAACTACTTCACATGAACCCCTTGTAGAGTAGGATGGCTCAACTTATCAACGGTGTAGATTCAGGCCGAATCGCGCCGTGGACTACTTCTGGCTGTTCTCGCTCCTAGCTCCGATCTGTTTCGCTGCTTCGAACCTGATTGACAACCATGTTCTGCACGCACGACTCAGTGACCCCGTGGCATATGACATTGTGACTACCTGGCCAACAATTCCGATAGCCGCCGCTATCTTTCTGGAGTGGAAGGTCTCTTTTGCCTTCGACGCTTGGTTCGTGGGAACCGCCGTGGGCGTCGCCTTTGCCTTTCTTTTCATCCTGTACAACTTTGCGATGATGAGGGAGCAGGGGACCAACGTGGTCTCCGTGATCTATACTAGTCCGATTTTCATTGCAATCCTGGCCGTCGTGTTCCTCGGCGAGCAGCTCACATTCACGAACTATGTGGGGATACTCCTCCTCGTCTCGAGCGCCTTCCTGGTCCTCTACAAGAGGATCGACGCAAAGAACATCACGCTGGGAATCATCCTAGTCTACGCGTTCGCATCATCCGTGTCCAGGGTCGTGACCAAGGGGGCTCTCGAGGGCGTTGACGTCTGGTCCTATTTCTTCTGGTTTCTGGTGGGAGGAATTACTGGTACGACGATACTCGCTGCCCTTCGACCAAAAAGTGTTTCAGCGGCGGTGAGGAAGTTGGACGCTCGGCTCTCCCTGCTGATAGTCGCGACGACGGCTTTGGGATCGCTGGGGCTTGTATTCCTCTACTCCGCGTTCTCACTTGGGTCGGTAGCCCTGGCGTCGGGGCTATCTGCCATCCAGCCCACACTGGTTTTCGTCTATTCAGCGATTCTCCTTCGCCTACGTCCTGATGCAATCCCGGCTGAAAGAATCTCAGGCAGGCAGGCTGACGCCCGCAAAATCGGCGCTGTGCTGCTCATCATCCTGGGAGCCATAGCCCTGACAGGGGTGTGAGTCCGTGCGGAGGACCCCGCCTGAGTCGAGGATGGACTGTCGACTCAGTTTCGTTGTATTCCTGCGGCCACACGGAGCCGAGAATCAACAACGATGGCCCCTTTTCCGTCCTGAAGCACCATCAGGGGATTGAGGTCTAGCTCAGCGACTTCTGGAATCACCTCCACCATCTGGCTGATGCGAAGGATGGTCTCCTCGAGCGCCCCCTCGTCGTGCCGGGGCCCTCCTCGATAGCCTTCGAGGAGCTGGTGAGTCTTGAGAGAGCGGACCATTCTCTCCGCGTCCTGTCTTGTAAGAGGAGGAAGACCAACAGAGACATCCTTGACCAACTCGACCAGAGTCCCTCCGGCTCCGCAGGCAATCAGGGGTCCGAAGGTAGGGTCGCGGGCAACGCCTACGAACATTTCGACTGCATCTGAGATCATCTCCTGGACCAAGAAGCCGCTCACGTCGAATCCCTTCTGCTGAACCCGGTTGCGCATCTCCTCCGCCGCGCGCTTTACCTCCTGGGGAGCAAGCCCGACTTCCACTGCACCCGCTTCCGTCTTGTGAAGCAGGCCTGGAGCCATCGCCTTGAGTGCGACCTTCCCACCAAGACCACGTGCTGCTTCGGCAGCTTCTTCGGGGCTTCTGACCTGCACTGACCTGACGGTTGAAATCCCGAAGCATTTCAGGAACGCCTCGGTGTCAGCGGCGCCCAGCCACTCATCCTTGGAGCCGACCGCCCTCCCCACGATGGAAGCAGCTTCAGTCGCGTTGACCGCGAAAGTAGGCGGAAGGCTGCGGGGAGCTTTCAGCCACCGGCCGTAGTCAGTGACCCTGGCAAGGGCTTGGGCAGCCAGCTCAGGGAATGGGTACGAGGGTATCCTGATGGTGCCGTCTGAGAGCTCTCCGGAGACCCCCTTGGTGGCCATGAAGGTGCTTATGACCGGGAGCTTCCGGCGCATTACCTTCACCGCCCCAAGTATCTCGGATGCCATCTCCTGGGGATTCTCGGCCAGCGGAGGGATGAATATCACAATGAGGCTGTCGATCTCTTCGCTTTCAGACATGGTTTGGATAGCGCGCGAGAAGTCCGCGGGGGTTGCAGCGCCGCTCATGTCGACCGGGTTCTTTGTGCTTGCGATGGGGAGGAGGAACTTCCTGAGCCGGCTCTGGGTTTCAAGAGAAAGTTCGGGGACCTTCACCCCTAGACTTTCGCAGGCATCGGCCGCAAGGATTCCCGCTCCTCCGGCGTTTGTGATTATCGCCACCCTGTCTCCATTGGGCACGGGCTGAGTCGACAGGAGGGCAGCTACGTCGAACATTTCGTCTAGAGAGTCGGTCCTGATTACGCCTGACTGCCTGAAGAGGGCGTCGACGGTGATGTCGGAGGCCGCTACGAGGGCCCCGGTGTGGGACTGAGTGGCCCTGAAGCCCGCTGTGGAGCGTCCGCTCTTCACTGCGACGATTGGTTTCTTCGCAGTAATCCTCTTCGCTAGCCTCGCGAACCTCCCGGGGTCACCGAAAGACTCGATGTATAGTAGTATCACATCGATGTTATCGTTTGTTTCCCAGTACTGCACGATGTCGTTTCCCGATACGTCTGCCCTGTTGCCCGCGGAGACGAACTCGGAGAGGCCGATTCCGAGCCTGTCGGCGAGGTCGATGACAGCGACGCCGAGCGCCCCTGATTGGGACCAGAACCCAATCCTCCCTGGGATTGCCCTGTAAGGGGCGAACTGCCCGTTGAGATTCACGTTTGGGTCGGTGTTGATTATTCCCATGCAGTTCGGCCCGATCATGCGCATCCCCGAATCTCTGCAGACCTTGACAAGCTCCGCCTGCAGGGCAGCACCTTCTGCCCCTGTCTCTGCGAACCCCGACGAGATGACGACCAGCGCGCGGACCCCCTTCTGGGCGCACTCTTTCGCCACCTCAACGACAGAGCCGGCTGGGACGACGATAAACGCCAAATCCACAGGACCAGGACATTTCAGGACTGAATCGTAGGCGGCGACGGACTGAACGACGGTCGCCCGCCTGTTCACCGGGTAGACCGGGCCGTTGAAGTCTGCCTCAATCAGGTTCCGGAAGAGCTCTCCGCCAATCGTTCCCTTCTCCCGGGACGCCCCTATGACGGCTATGCTCCGGGGTCTGAAGAAGTGCTTGACCGACGCGACGGCCGACTCGGTATCGCCGTGGGTCTGCTTGTTGTCTGTGACTGAACCGACGTTCGAGGTGTCCGTCTTCATTCTGCACTGAGCGGCTCCTGACCGTTCCTATAAACGCGCACGACCGATTCCAAAGCGGGGTTTATGGACGGCGATGGGGAATCTGCTAATCGGGTTTGAGTGCCAGTTTGCCCGCGAGACGGGACCAATTCAGGTTCGGTCTATGCCCATTGATGCACTAGTTTGGGACTAAATGGCCTCGCAGATTGCCAACCCATCAGCCGTACTTCTTGATCCACCAATTCGCAACGTCTACTCTCCGGGCTATCCACACGTCCTTCTTTGACACGTACCCCAGGAACCTCTCGACCGCCTTGGTCCTCCCTGGCCGCCCGCTGATTCTCACATGTATTCCCACGTTCATGAGCTTTGGGCTCTTCGCCCCTTCCTCGTACAGTATGTCGAAGGAATCTTTGAGGTAGCCGTAGAACTCGTCAGAGTTCGCGAACCTGTTGGAGAAGTAGTGGAAGTCGTTGGCATCAGGAGTGTAGGGTATAAGCAGCAGGCGCTTCCCCTTGCCGCAACTGACGAAATAGGGGAGGTCGTCGTTGTATACATCGGAATCGTAGAGAAACCCCCCTTCTTCGCTTATCAGTTCGATGGTGTTCTCGCTCGGCTCCCTGCAGTACCACCCGAGTGGACGCTTGCCTGTGCTCTCCCTGATCGATTTGACGGCGTCGCTTATCACCCTCCTCTCCTCCTCCTTCGTCAGAGTGTAGTGCTCGACCCATCGGAGGCCGTGGCTGCACACCTCGTGCCCTCGCCCTACGATCTCCCTTGCGGCCTCCCTGTTTGCCTCGAGGGTCTTGGCAGTTGCGAAGAAGGTGACCTTCACCCCGAACCTGTCGAACAGGTTCAGGAGTCGCCAGACCGCCGCCCTAGTCTCGTACTCGAAGACCGATTCGATCCCCAGGTCCCGCTTTGGAGGGGTGCCGTATGACGCAAACTCGCCGTATGTCTCAGGGCCGGCGTCCCCGTTAACCACCGACCGCTCCCCTCCTGCTTCATAGTTGACGGCTATGGTCAGTGCCAGCCTCGCTCCGTGCGGCCACTTCACCTTCGGCGGTTTCATCCCGTACCCCACGAAGTCCCTCTTCCCTGCGGCTGCCAAGCCTGAAGCCAACGGGTGTCTTTCCCTCTCATCCTTGTGTCAGGAGGAAGTTTTTCACCTTTCCGTCCTCTAAGTCGACGATGACCCCCCCGGAGGATTCCCTCGCCGTATTCGCTACCCGGGTTCACGCAGAAGGTCCTTCCTATCTTCACGAAGCCCTTCGACTCATGGATGTGCCCGTGCAGCCCGAGAAGCGGCTGATGCTTCTCGATGGCTCCCCTGACGGCCGTGCTTCCGCCCGGACCCGTCGAAATCTCCCCTCCGACGATTATCGGTTTGAGGTTGTCGTCAAGCCGGGGGCAGGTGTCAAGGCCTGAATCCACGGGCGGAACGTGCACGTTGAAGATTGTGTTCTTGAAGTCGTTAATCTGGGATGCCATGCTTTCGATCTTCGCCCCGAGCTCCTCCTCGGTGCACTCTCTGGGTGTCTTCCACGGGGTGGGATTGCTCCATCCGGTGCTGAGCATCTGGTGCCTCGAATCAAGATCCACCACCCTCTCCTCCGGGTCGACCACGAAGCCCGAGCTCTGGAGCACAGGCGTTATCTCATGGAGGTCGTCGTTCCCTCCTGTTATGTAGACGGAAATACCAGAGCCCTTCAGGCGCTGCTCTGCCAGGTCTACCCATCTCTTCACGTTGTCCAGCATCAGCTTCTTGAACAGGGAGTCGACTCGCTTTTCGTCGTGCTGCATCTCCTGGAGCTCCTCATGAGTGGTGAGGTATGGATAGAATCCGGCCATCCGGATCTGGCTTTCCACGTCCATGAGCTCCTGTTCGCTCTTGGCCTCATGCCTGCTGTCCAAGTAGGTGGCATGGTAGTTTGACCCACCATCTGACACCACGGGAATCATCAGCTTGCCAGTTATGTCCCCTCCCATGATCAGGATGTTGGACTTGTAGAACTTGCCTGCGTTCAGGAACTTCAGGAAACACTTCTCCGAGCCGTGAAGGTCCGTGGCGAAGAAGATTCTAGTTGTGCCCGACATGTCAACTGCTCACTGCCTGTTCTCCACATCCTCCGCCTCTGAATACCATGGGACCTTGGTGCCCATCCTCGCCCGCATGTTCCACTTGAAGGACTTCTTCTCCGAGTCAATTCTCCCTGTGAGGGCACTGAGGCGACCTGACACGAGATCCCTGTCCTGTTGCGATAGAGACTGCGCCCCATTCAGGTAGTCGCCGACCTTTGCCAGATTCGTGGTGAAGGTATGGTGGAAGCCCCAGTCGTTGGCGAGCAGCTTCGCCACATATTCAGAATCCACAGTCCCCTGAGCCCCGTCGACCCCGTGCTCGTGGAGCAGGACTATTACGTCCTTGGCGTCCTTCTCGCTCATCTTCACAATCTGCAACTTCTCGAGCAGCAGATCTGCCAAGCTTATGGTGACCGGGTCGAGGTCCAGCCTCTTCGAGAGATCGATTTCATGGTTGAAAGACAGCTTGTCGAAGAAAATGTCGATGTGCCTTGAGTGCTCAGGGTCGGAGTAGATCTGACGGCTTGCCCCATACAGCGTGTTCACCCGCTCGTTTGGGAGGAAACGCAAACCCGAGAAAAGTTCGGGGATGCGCGAATTGTACTTCGAAAGGGTGATGAAATCCAAATCTGTCAGGCGTCTTTTCATCAGCTCCCCAAGGAGGCTCGACCGGGGACATTGGTAGTATATCGCAGTGGCCCCCAGGAGTCTGAGCTTCACATCCATCTGCTGTGCAGCCTTCACTATCTTCAGAGCCGCGTCGAAGAAGTCCGAGAAAGTGCCCTCCCCAGACGAGCCCGACATGGATGTCATGAAGGAAAGCGGCGCGACCATTGATAATCCTTCGTCCTAATGTAGGTTTGTCGGCTTGGACCTCTGTCCAGGTGCTTATTCCGGAGAAGAATTAGGGTTTAGCGTTTTATAATCTCTGACCGGTCGTCGCGCCTGTCTTCGTATGACATCCGAAGACGGAAAAGTGAAAACAGAAGAAAAGACATTCTTCGCAAGAACATCTAGCGGTCTCGTAAGAGAATTCGGTACCCTTGACGTGCTTCTGATTGCCTCTGCGGCTGTGTTCGCGCTCACCTACACGATCCTTCAGTTCCCCTGGTTCTACGGTTTCAACCCGGGAGCAGATTTGACGGTCTCGCTCCTCATCACTGCCATCCCATTCGTGCTCCTGATGCTCGTATACTGGGCCATGGGAGTCATAATGCCCAGGTCAGGGAACGACTACGTGTGGGTCGCCAGAATCATCAACCCGGTGGTCGGATTCGCCTGGTCATTCCTCTACATGTTTTCGGTCTTTGCGACTGCGTTCGTGGGCGGGACGGCCGCCTACGCCTCAGGTCTCTCCACCTCTCTGGTGGTCTGGGGGTCGCTCTACAACAACCA
>Ga0187780_10003838_pt1 | contig 11283 bp, 7 predicted proteins | sample 1015_Q2_SP10_20__FD_132429 | JGI IMG/M metagenome (GOLD analysis project Ga0187780, IMG submission 132429) | Tropical peat soil microbial communities from peatlands in Department of Meta, Colombia - 1015_Q2_SP10_20_MG | ecosystem: Environmental > Terrestrial > Soil > Wetlands > Peat | place...
GCCGTGGGATCCGAGCGTGAAGGCACTCACTCAGTTTCCCTCGGTGCTCGACAATCTGGCGAAAAACCTCAGTTGGACCTCCGCGTTGGGAGAGGCGTATCACACACAGGCCAGCGCGATCATGTCGGCCATCCAGACTTTGCGCGCGCAAGCCAAGGCTGCCGGCAATCTGAACTCGGGCTCGCAGATCACGGTTGTGCAAGAGTCGCCGCAAACCATCGTGATTCAGCCTACCAATCCGCAGGTGGTGTATGTCCCCGAATACAACCCTGCGGTGGTCTATGGCACACCGGTGGAGACGCCCGGCTACAGCACGGGGGCCCTCGTGGCAACCGGCCTGCTCGCGTTTGGCGCGGGCATCGCGGTGGGCGCTGCCATGAGCAGCAGCTGTTGCGGATGGGGCTACAGCTACTGGAACTGCAACTGGCACGGCGGGGCGGTGGTCTATCAGAACAACTCCTACTACGGAAACAATGCCTGGCATGGGGGCTACTACGGCTCGAGTTACAGCGCTTATGGTCCCTACGGTTCCGCTCACTATGGCACAGGCTATAACCCGACGACCGGGACGTACGCGAGAGGCGGAACCGTGTCGACCCCCTACGGCAGCGCCAGTGCCGGTCAAGCCTACAATCCCTCCACCGGCACCTACGCTCGGGGCACGTCGACATCCGGGGCCTACGGCAGCTCGGCAACGGCTCAAGCGTACAACCCGAATACGGGAGCGTCTGCCGCAACCCATCAAACCTCCAACGCCTACGGAAACTACGGAAGCTCGGCTTACTCGAAGGATGGCCAGACGGCCTATACCCAACACCAGACCACCTCACAAGGTTCTGTGGGAACGATGCAAACTTCAGAGGGCGGTAAAGGTATGGCTACGAGCTCGGCATACGGCAACTCTGGCGCCTACGAAACGGCCAATGGCAACAAGTACGCGGCATCGAACGGTAACGTCTACAAAAACACCGGCAGCGGTTGGCAGCAAACCCAAGGAACCCCGCATTACAACAGCTCAAGTTACTCGGGAAGCTCAAACTACAACAGCTCAAGTTCCTCGCAAAGCTCGCACTACAACAGCTCGAGTTACTCGGGAAGCTCGCACTACGGCAGCTCAAGCTACTCGGGCGGATCAAGTTCTTACAAAGGCTGGGGACAGCAGGAACACAGCAGCGGGTCCTCGGCGTTTGGTGGTGGAGGATGGCAATCGAGAGCGGAGAGTGCTCGCGGTTCCTATAGCCGAGGTGGTGGTGGTGGCTGGCGCCGGTAAGCCGCCCCGGACGGCGAACCAATCGCCGTCGAGAGCGGGTTGCCAGTGAGGATTACAGCTAGAGTTCGGAGGATGTGATGTCGCTCAAAGCCCAGAGAAATTCGCGTACGGCCAAGGTGCTGCTTCTGAGCCTGGCACTATCGCTTGCGGCTTGCAACAAATCCGAAAAGCCGTCTCAGCAGGTGTTTGCCACGCCCGACGAGGCCGGCAACGCGGTACTGGCCGCGGTAAAGTCCGGCGATCAGGCCGCTCTGTTGGCCATCTTCGGCCCGGAGTCGAAACCATTGATTTCTTCCGGCGATGCCGTCGAGGACAAGAACATCGGCGAGGCATTTGTGGAGAAGTACGGGATGATGCACCGCTGGCGCAGGTTGGAGGATGGTTCCCAAATCCTGCTGGTAGGCGGCGACAATTTCCCGTTTCCTATCCCGCTGAAAAAAGACGCCGGGGGAAAATGGTACTTCGACACCGCGGCGGGGAAGGAGGAGGTTCTCAATCGCCGAATCGGCCGTAACGAACTGGCCATCATCGAGGTGTGCCAAGCGGTAGGAGAGGCTGAGGGTGAATACTTTTCCCGGCTTCACGATGGCGCCACCACCAAGCAGTACGCTCTCAAGTTCATCAGTGATCCCGGCAAGCAGAACGGCTTGTATTGGAAGTCGGACGAAGGACAACCGGAGAGTCCGCTCGGACCCCTGGTGGCCTTCGCCACCGCCGAAGGATACAGCGCCAAGCCCGAGGCACACACCCCCTTCCACGGCTATTACTTCCGCATGCTGAAGGGGCAAAGCAAGAACACGCCCGGCGGCGCGAAGGACTATATGGTCGGTGGCAAGATGGTCGGCGGATTCGCCTTCGTTGCCTATCCGGCGGAATACGGCAACTCCGGAGTGATGAGCTTCATCATGAACCAGGACGGGGTGTTACTGCAAAAGGATTTGGGCAAGACCACGGCGGAAACCGCCAGTGCCATGAGCGAGTTCGACCCCGCCGGATGGAGCCCCGTGGAGCAATGAGCGCTTGCTTCGATGGCAAGTCAGTGGGAGAAAGGGGTATTGGGGCCTAAAGTGGTTGCTTAGTTCACCGATCGTACCAAGTCCGGCAGGTACAGAACGAACGTACAACCGCTGATGGCGGAGCAGCTCAAGATCCCCCGTCGCAATAATTTCGTTGGCCCATCGTCGGGAAACGGTAGGTGGAAGGCCGTAGTGCTAAGTACCTTGTCACCCCCCTTTAACTTCTCCGAGCCGCTGACAAACTTGACCTCTTCGACTTTCGACCCGGAGCCGAAAATAATAAGAAACTCGGCCATCGCGGCCTCCGGGGTGACGCGCTCTAGCTTAACCGTCCTCAGCTTATTGAGTTCTTCGGTAGCGTTGGCGTGAAAGCTTCCGGGGTTGGCCGCGCCGCCTAAATGCTCAAGCCGAGCCTCGGTCTCCTTCATCGTCTGGGGACTTAGAGAAGCCGTCAAGGCAAGCTGATACATGCGAATGGCCTGCTCCTTCTTATGTTCGATCTCATAGACCTGTCCCAGATGATCCCCTATGACTTCGGCTTGCGAAAGCACCCAGGCTGCCTGCAAATAGCTCTCGGCCTTGTCATAGGTTCCCATGCGAAAATAGACCCAGCCCAGCGTGTCCCAATAGGCAGCGAGGGACGAGGAATACCTGAGATCCTCGTTTTTCAATTCTGACATTTTCAGCTTGGCCGAGGCTTCCTCCTCCTCGCGAACTGCTTTTTCCGCATATTGCAAGGCCAAAGGAAGCTGATGGTTGGCGTCGGCCAGCTCGTATCCGATATCGTTCAACATCAGCGGACTGGTATCAAGCTCCAATGTTTTCTTATAGGCGGCTAAGGCTTTCTCCTCGTTGCCCTCTCGAAGGTAAGCCGTTCCCAGCTGGCGATACAGAAAAGCACGATCGGAACTCAGTTTGATCGCCGATTCGAAAGCCTCCGCTGCCTCGGGGTAACGCTTCAGGACAAACCAGGTTGAGCCCAGATTCTCAGGACCATCGGCATCATCGGGGGCGATCGCGATTAACTGCTTCCACACGGGGATCGCCTCATCGTATTTACCCATCGCCATTAGGGTGAAGCCGAGTAATTTGTAGCTCAGGGATTGCTGGGGATCATTGGCAATGGCCGAATGCAGCGCATCGAGCCCGGAATCTCGCTTGTGCTGGTACTGGTAGAGCAAACTCAGCCACAGCCACGCGCGAGTAAACTTTGAGTCCAATTGGACTGCCCGTTTCAAGGATTCGATTTCAGCTTCGGTATTCTTCTCGGGCTGCTCGGCCGCCTCATCGTAGGCTTGCTCCGCCTGGGGATTCTGGCTGTCGGGCAGGCTCCAAATCGCCGCCGGGAAGGAAGCCAGAGTGATGTGCCCTTGCTGAAAACCAACGTAGGTTTCATGATCGTCAGAAACAGCTTTGGAAAACCTCTTGAAGCTTTCGTACTCGCTCGCTGGCACTTCCCGTACCTTCACCAGCAATCTGCGCTCGATTTGTAAAATGCCGTCCTTACTCGTGTACCGAGCGTGGTACTCGGCAAACTTCTCTGTCAGATCAACCGTAGCGGGAAGCTGCGGCTTGTAACCCCGGGGAACAGCCACTCGTGATACATACCGGAACTCCGCGGGCGTTCCGAGCAATAGGGGATGATTCGGCTGCTTGTCCGGAACGTTGCTAAGCATTGGGGGTAGGGGAGGATTGATCCGATGTTCCGACCATTGCGGATAATCCTTTCGCGTATAGGTATAGGAGACGCGAAACGCTTCCTCGATGTTTTCCGGCGCACTTACCTTCAGTTCACTAACATCGCCCGCAAAGCCGGATGCATAGGAGACCTGCTGCACGAGATTGTTCCACTGCGTCATCGGCAGCCGGCGAAACGCACTCCGCAGCAGCACCTCGCTATCATCCCCGCTTACGGTTCGCTCGATCCTGCCTTCCAGCGTGCCGTCCTCCTTGAGTTTGGCATCGGCCTCGAACGTCTCCGAGGCTTTCACGGGAGATTCCGCCGGTGTCGTCACCAGCCTCGCCGCTTGGTTGGGTGGGATGATCAAGGCTTGTTTATCCCATAGGAGACTCAGCAAGTATTCGTAGGGTGCCACCTCCGCCGTAGTATCGAGCCAAACCAAGCCGTTGCCCCGCGGAACGGCCGTGATCACGTGATCGAACTGCGCCGGCGACGGAACCTCAGGGTCGAGCGCGTGACTTGAATTGATGAGTGCGGGATAGGCTTGGATGCCTACGGCGTCGAGCAGAGAAGCTAGCAGGGTATGCTTGTCCTTGCAATCGCCGTACTGGTTGTCGAGAACTTCCGCTGCCGTATGCGGCTGATAGCGTCCGATGCCGAAGGCAACTCCGATATAGCGGAATTGCGTGCTTACGTACTTGTACAGTGCGCGGAGCTTAGCATCCTCGTCTTTGGCATCCCGAGTAAGTTCGAGGGCCTTGGCACGAACCTCTGCATTCGGCTTCACTCGATCCGACTGCAATCGGTTGTACCAGGCTCCAATATCCTCCCAGCTCGCGAAGGTCGAGATCTCGACGTCGGAGGGTGGCAACCTCCCCAGCCCCAGCCGATACGTCTGCTCCTCTTGCTGTTTCCTCTGTTCCTCGGTCGACTTCTGTTCCAACTCGGAATGCGTCCACCGGTAAACTCGCCGGGTCCCTTCGTCCGTGATCACCGGCTTCTCTCCCGCGCTCTTCCATTGGATGACTCGATCCCTGGGAATGTCGGCTTGCAGCTCTTGCTCGAGACAGATGCCGTCTCGCGAGAAGTTAAACGCTAACCAAAACTGACCGGGCACCAGCGGTTTCGTCGTATGCCAGTGCGCCCGCATTTCGAGAACGTCCCCTACGCCTAGCCCCTTCACCGCAAGATGCTTCTCCCGCAGATCACTGTAGAAAGGCGCTTGGCGCGTGATTTCCGTCGGCATGTCCTGCACGTTGTCCGTCGGCGTCGAGATCGTGGTTCCATCCGGCTTTAGCACGCGTACGTAGTCAATATCGACGCTTTCCGTTGCACCCTGGTAAGAAAACGTGAGAATCCCGAACTTTTGCACCCCTGCGTCGGATTGGATTCGGATTCGGCCTGAGGTCTCACGCGTGCCCGTCCCGTCATTCTCGAACGTGATTTTGGTTATGTCCCGCTCGTCGACGAAGGCTTCCTTGGAATAGTCAGGCTTGGTAAGAGTAGCGTCGCCAGATTTGGTCTCAGCCTTATCGGCTCGAGCTGGGGCCCCTTGGGCATGGAGAGCGAGAGAGAATGCCGTAAAGCAAGCCGCCAGGAGAGAACACCGCAGGTACTTCCGCATGGGCGGAATGGTTTTACCCTGGATCCTCGAAAAAGGCAAGATTCGGTTGGCGAAAATCGACCGTCCTGGATCTACCTAAGTATGTGCAGCCACGACCACATTCGGATATGCGAGCCAGGCTCGAAAAAAGGCCGCTCGAGGATCCGGGGCGTGGTTTCTACCGGCCCTAGCGCAAGCCAGGGGGGGCCGCGGTCACGGCTTTTTGGGCTTCAGGTTGCAGGCCGCCCGAACCATCTGTTGGTCGAGACCCGCGGGGGAGAATTCCGCGATTTGTGGCCCGTCCGGGGTCGACAGTTGGACCTTGAAGATCTGCGCCCCGATGAGTTCACGCGTGGTGTCTTTATCCATGGCGAGAAACTCGCCATTCACCCAATTCCAAGAATGCTGGTCGTGACTCTGGTCGACGCGCACCACCACTCGCATTTGCGGTTGTCCCCAAAATCCGGGTTGGTTAGGACGCGTCGTGACGTTCGGACGAAAGTCACTGAGCGCCAACTTCCCGTCGGTGCAGAAGATCATGACCTCGGGTCTTCGATCACTTCCGGGAAGCGAGTTATCGGCGACCAAAGTAAACTTGACCTTCTTGGCCGCGGTCATCTTGTCCTCGGTTTCCGATTTTGTCCATTTTCCGCCGGCCGTGACTTCGGCCGGTTGCGCGGAGGCGAGCACCACGGCCGACAGCCAAGAAAAAACCGCTACCGACCGCCTTATTCGCAGTCGAGACCAAATGGTTCGAGCAGTATCCCACGGGTTCCGCATCGCGTCTTGAGCACGCTACCTTTCTCTATCGGCGCCGACCTGTGCGGCGCGCGCCAACCAATCTGTTACTCCTATCTAACCCCATAATTTCCTGAAAGTTGCTCAAGCACAAGGGCAGCCGGGGGCTCGCGGTTACTAACGTCAGCGAAGCTACGGGGCACGCCCAGTTCAGGCAGCCCCGCTCATGCCGCCGAGGAAAGTTCGCGCAAGCGCGCGACGGTCTCGACTACGCGGTCGGCTACGTAGTCCACTTCCGCCTCGGTGTTAAAACGTCCCAAACCGAAACGGATTGAGCTCATTCGCAGATCATCGGCCAAGCCAAGAGCCTTGAGTACGTAGGAAGGCTCAAGCCTTGCCGTGGTACAAGCTGAACCGCTCGATACGGCAACGTCGTTGAGCCCCATCAGCAGTGCCTCGCCCTCGATGCCGGCAAAGCTCAGGTTCAGGTTCCCGGGCAGGCGATGCTCCATCGAGCCGTTGACGTAAACCTCGTCCAAGCGGCTCATGATCTTCTCCTTTAGCCGGTTTCGGAGACCGGCTAATCGGCAGGCTTCCTTGGGCATTTCTTCTGTGGCAATGGCGCAGGCTTTCCCCAGGCCGACAATGCCGGGCACGTTCAGCGTCCCCGAGCGCATGCCATTTTCGTGGCCTCCGCCGTCGATCAGCGCTCCGATCTTCACCGCTTGCCGCACGTAGAGTGCACCCACGCCTTTCGGACCGTACAGCTTGTGCGCGGAAATCGAGGCCAGGTCGAGGTTCATCTTGCCCACATTGACGGGCATCTTGCCGACGGCCTGCACCACGTCACTGTGGAACAGCACGCCTCGTTCCCGGCAGAGCCGGCCGATTTCCGCTATCGGTTGGATGACACCGATCTCGTTGTTGGCTGCCATTACGCTGACCAGGATGGTTTCGGAATCGATGGCTCGCTTGATGTCTTCGAGATCGACGAGTCCGTCGTTTTGAACCGGCAGACAGGTAACCCGGAAACCGCATTTCTCTAAACGCTTGGCCGAGTCCAAGACCGCCCTATGCTCAGTTACAACCGTAACCATGTGGTTTCCCTTTTCCCGATACATCTCGGCAACGCCCTTGATTGCCAGGTTGTCGCTTTCGGTCGCGCCCGAGGTGAAAATGATTTCCTTGGCGGTCGCACCAATCAGCTTGGCCACTCGTTGGCGGGCAAGCTCTACCGCCTCTTCGGCCGCCCAACCGAAGGCGTGGTTGCGGCTCGAAGCGTTGCCGAACTTTTCCGTGAAATAGGGCAGCATCTCCTCGAGTACGCGGGCATCCGTAGCGGTCGTCGCATGGTTGTCCATGTAGATCGGCAGCTTGATTCCGGTTCTTGTCCCCTCTTCTCCGCCGGCTGGCTGGTTGGCCTGAGAGATATTTGGACTAGGGGTAATTGATTTCCCATCCGAGCTCATGATTGGCCTCTCCTCGAACCTTCAGCGGGATACAGAAGACCTCATCGTCGACTCCCCGGTTGAGTTCTTTGCCCATCCCGCTACTGTCAGGATTTTAGGAGCCCGTCGAGGGTTCTTACAAGCCCCGCCAGCCCCCCGGCTGACCCGAACGGGTGACTCATAAGTGCAGGCTGGATAGGTAGTTATCTCAGGGGAACAGTTGCGCTCGACCGCCCTTTCGAACCCTCCCGCCCGCCCGGCCCCGCGACTGACTGCGCGCGAAAAGGGACTTGACAACGCTTTCAACAAAGCTACAATACCGGCAATTTCGAGCTTTTCCCCCTCGGTGCCGGTAAGTGACCAGCGTGACCAGTCCGGTTTATGACCCTAATTCCGCCGTGCGAATCCCCGATAAGAGAGCCAGATGAACGAGTGTAAGCACCCCCGGGTGCAGATCGTCTCTCGTGACGAGGACTTTGAGTTCGTAGAGTGCCTGGAATGCCGGGAGATCTTTGAGGCCAGCGAATTCAAGGACATGAAGATCGAAGAGACGAAGCTGAACAACGAATCCTGAGAACCATTCCTGGCTGGCTCCCCCCCGGTTTGCGCTCAACCTGGGCAGCGTACCGGGCCTCCGGGCTCTTGCCCCCGAAATGTGCTATGACGAGGGTAACTTTGCCGGATTAGGCCAATGTTGCATAGTTAAAGCTCGGGATTCCTTCGCCTAGTGGGTTTCTGCATGCCATTGGCTTTGGTCGTTGACGACTCGATGCTTATACGGCACACCGTATGCCGCTTCCTTGAGGAGCGCGGGTTTTCCGTGGAGTCGGCCACCAACGGCCAGGAGGCCCTGGAGACTCTGAGCCGGGTCCGTCCCGATCTCATCATCACCGACATGCAGATGCCGAAAATGGGCGGCAGCGAGCTGATCACGGCCCTCAAGCAAGACGCCCGTACGGCCCAAATTCCCATCGTCATCGTCGCCGGGAAACACAGCGGCTTCAATCAAACCGAAAAGCGCGCCGACTTCACCATCTTCAAGGACATTGATATCGACAGCCAGTTGGCCAGCGCGCTCGAATCCCTGCAGCAGTCCAAAGCCGCCAAAGCCGGGGCCGGCAACGCAACGCGAACCTAGTCTCTTCTCTTTGCCCAGCAGCGGTTAGAAAGGACTCGCCGGGAGTGTCTAAGCCAGGGCTTACTGGAGAGCCAGGGCAGCTTCGGCGGAAAACTCGAGCCGTGCGAAGTCCCCAGCTTTGAACTTGGGGTAGGCCGCAGCGGCGATCATGGCGGCGTTATCGGTCGACAGCAAGCGCGACGGAAAGTAGACGGGCAAGCCTTCCTTCGCCGCCTCCCTTTGGAATTGCTCCCGCAAATCACCGTTGGCCGCCACCCCGCCGGTAACCAAGAGGCTGGCCACGTCATACTCGGCGGCCGCGGCCAGGGTCTTTTCGACCAGATCTTCCACCATGGCGCGCTCGAACGAAGCCACCAGATCGAGAGTCTGGCGATCGCAATTGGCCAGATAATCCTCGAGCTTCGGACGCTCGATCGAGGAGAGTTTCCGCCGTCGGGCTGCGATCGAACTCTCGAGTTGGTGCTGCTCGACATAACGCAGGACGGCTGTCTTGATGCCGCTGTAAGAGAAGTCGAAGCGTGGTTGGGACGGTTGCGATTGGTCGGCGTCTTTGCGGTCTCGATGCTTGATCTGGGCCGGCGGGAAAATCACCGCCCGGGGGTTGCCGTGAGCCGAAAGCCGCTCGATGATGGGACCGCCCGGATAGCCGAGAGCGAGCAGCTTGGCGACTTTGTCGAAGGCCTCCCCGGCGGCGTCGTCGCGGGTCCGGCCGATATTGGTGTACGACCAGGTTTCCCCCTGCTGCGCGGCCAGGTAGAGATGGGTATGTCCGCCCGAGACCACCAGCGCGAGCAAGGGAAAGTTGAGGCCGGGATTGCCCTTTTGGCGCTCCTCGAGAAGCACCGCATGGATATGGCCTTCGAGATGATTCACGGCGATCAGGGGCTTATCGAGAGCAAAGGCGAGGGCTTTCGCGTAACTGATTCCGACCAGCAGAGCTCCGGCCAGCCCAGGCCCCTGGGTTACGGCCAGTGCGTCCAGCGATTGATAGGTCTGTCCCGCATCCGCGAGCGCCTTGCGGACGACCGGCACGATGGCCCGCAGATGCTCGCGCGAAGCCAGTTCGGGCACCACTCCTCCGTAGGGCTGATGGGTAGCAATCTGGGAGAAAACTACATTCGACATCACCTGCTCACCCGAGCGCACCACCGCGGCAGCGGTCTCATCGCAGGAGGTTTCGATTCCGAGAATGCAGGCCTCTGCCATTACCTCTTAACCCTAACACGCCGCCCCTCGAGATCCGCCTCGGCTGTGCCGGTCGACGGGCGGGGGTTATCGGACGCGTGCCAATAGCGTCTCGTCCGGATCGACCACGATCTTTCTTGTACCCACCGGTGCGTGGATGAGGAACGGTGTCTCCGGGCCGTCGGCGAACACCCTTCCCAGCCACACCAGTTTGCCGCCTCGCGAAGCATACAAAGGCACGGAAGTCACAAGATCCTTGGGCGCGTCTTTCTGCCAGATCACGCCGCGTACGGTGGCGGTCCCTTCTTGGTCCAGGTATTTGAGGTTATGAAGCTCAAAGCGCGGAATCGCGGTTCCGTTGATCCAGGTTTCATAGAACCAGTCGAGCGAACGGTGACCTTCATACCAGAGCGAGGGCGGCAGCTCTTCTTCGAACACCGCGAGCAACTCCCGCGTCGAGATAAATTTGCCTTCATAACGTTCCCTCACCCGGCGCAACGCGCGGAGAAATGGTTCGTCCCCTTCTTCACCGGCAGCACGATTCCGCTCGCGCCGCTCGCCATCTCGCATCAGGGTACGCAGCATATGAAAAAGCCAGGTTCCACGCCCATAGCTGACGGCCTGGTAGCCGTCGGGAAACTGCGCATCGGAAAGCCGTACCCCGAGTGTGACCGGGCCGTCTTCCATCAGCGGGACGCCGTCTTTGTTGCGGGCGAGCAAGTCGTCGCGATACTTCGCCATGATGGCGTGAAACGCACGGGGATTCGCGGTTTCGAGCAACATCAGCGCGCTATAGTCGGCCAGCCCCTCGTCAATCCACTGATCCCGATAACTGCGCCAGCCCACCAGGTCGCCCCACCACTGGTGTGCCGTTTCGTGGGCGATCACGTTGTTGATTAGGGCTTTCTCCACGGCGTCGAAATGCCGGGCCGATTGCTCCTCGGCAGTGAGGAACGAGAGACTGGAAAGAAAGACCAGCCCCGGCCACCCCTGACTCAGGTTTCCCGGGATTTGGGTGAGCGCCAGCTCTCCGTAAGGGTAAGCACCGAAGCGGTGGGAAAAAAACTCCACTGCACGGGCAGCCGTCGCCGCTACCATCTGCGCGTTTCGAGCCGGCGAGGGCTCGTCGGCAGCCACCGCCAGGGAGGGCATGACGCCGCCAATCGCGCCCGGCGGTTGGGGCATGAAGATTTGGTTCTCCGCC
>Ga0187780_10003839_pt1 | contig 11281 bp, 13 predicted proteins | sample 1015_Q2_SP10_20__FD_132429 | JGI IMG/M metagenome (GOLD analysis project Ga0187780, IMG submission 132429) | Tropical peat soil microbial communities from peatlands in Department of Meta, Colombia - 1015_Q2_SP10_20_MG | ecosystem: Environmental > Terrestrial > Soil > Wetlands > Peat | place...
CATCTCATCAGCTGCTTCCACAATAGATTTGACTCGGGCTATATGTGATGAGAAAGTTGTGACGAGCACTCCGTTGCCTTCCTCCTCAGTTCCGAGAAGAACATCTCGAACGAGATCTTTCGCAATTTGCTCTGATGGTGTCTTTCCAGCTTCTTTCACTCTAGTACTTTCAACGATTAGCGCCAAGACGCCCTCTTTTCCCAGGCTCTTGAGACGTTTGAAGTCAGGGGGTTTACCAATAACGGGCGTTCGGTCGAGTTTAAAATCGTTAGCGTAGATGAGAGCGCCCGTTGGCGTGTGGAGCACAGCGAATATGGGATCTGGTATACTGTGTGTCGCCCTCACAAATTCTACTGCCACATCGGGGGTAATGTGGTACATCTGTCCCGCCTCTAGCGTATAAATGGGGTTCTCGACACCAAATTTCTTCTCGACGCGTATCTGCTGTGCGATAAGCTCGGCAGTAAACGGAGTGGATATTATGGGCGCCTCGTATCTGTGTGCGAGCTTGGGAACGGCACCGATGTGGTCAAGGTGCCCGTGCGTACACACGATAGCCTTGACCGATCCCTTCGACTTGCTTAGCACCGCATCGTTGGGTATGGCCCCCATCTTGATAAGGTCTATAGAATGCATTCGCTCAATTTCGGCATCCTCATGAATAGCAATTCTGTCGAGTCGAAGCCCCATATCGATAATTACGATATCTTCATCTACTCTGATAGCGGTCATGTTGCGTCCTATTTCTTCATAACCGCCGATCGCGTTCACTTCTACCTCCACGTTCTTACCTCCTCGCTTGAAGCTTCATAAGATTGAATCCTCGTTGCTGCAATGTCTGCCTTGTCTCACCTGTAATGATAAGTGGACGCGTCTTTAGGTCCATCAACGTTCTGCAACCTGTCAAGAACATCGCGACTTTCAGTTCTTCAACGACCGCTCGTATTTCGCTCGTTACTTCCTTTGGACCTTGCAGCGCCGGTTTCAGAAGCGGGAGACCCATGCCACAGAGTGATGCACCTAGCGCCGTTGATTTAGCGACGTGGAGCCCGTTTCTAATACCTCCCGTTGCGATAACAGGCAAGCGTGACGCCTCTACAATCGACACTGCGCTAGGTATCCCCCAGTTCTCGTATAAGGCGCCTAACCTTTCTAGCATCGGATTGTCTTGCGCACGGTACGCTTCAACTCTCGCCCAACTCGTGCCCCCGGTGCCTCCGACATCAATTGCTGACACGCCTGCCATTTCGAGTTCGCCTGCTACTTCCTTCGAAATGCCCGCGCCTGTTTCCTTAGCAATGACGGGGATCCGAATAGATTTGGTCACTGATTCTATTGCTTCGAGACACCCTTCCGCATCTGTGTTGCCCTCTTTTTGTATGGCTTCTTGCAGAAAATTGAGATGGATAGCAAGTGCGTCAGCCTCTACCATATCAATTAAACGATCGATAGTCTCTGAATCATACTCCTTAACTTGAAGCGCTCCGACGTTTGCGACCACGAAAGCATTAGGGGCTCTTTCTCTTACTATACTAAATGAGTCGACCTGCTCTGGATGTTCAATTGCCGCCCGCTGGCTGCCTACGCCTATACCTATGTTCAGTTGTTCAGCGGCCTCTGCAAGCGCAGCGTTTACTCTAATAGTTTCTGTGTGCCCCCCTGTCATTCCCGCTATAAATACAGGACTGTCAAAGCGTCGCCCAAGAAATTGGGCAGTTACATCAATTGTCGCTTTTGATACCTCGGGCAGGGCATTATGAACGAATCGGATATCATCGAAGCCAGTTTTTCCTGCCTCGACGTCCTCTGTGGCGCAGAGCGCCAGATGCTCTATTTTCCTCTTTGTTGTCATTTCTTTTAAGCTTCTATTATCGTACCAAGATCGTCGCTCGAGGCTAAGAATTTAGTGATGTTTCCGTCAAGCGTTGCATCGAATATTTGTGAACGCACTCCTAATTTGGCGATATCGACGAGTTCCGAGACCTTGTGGAGCATCCCTCCCGTTACATCGACGTTGCTTGAACCCGCGATTTCATCGAGGCAGTTTTCGAACTCAGCAGCATTTAGATGACTCAACTTTTTGCCCTTGTAAAAAACTCCCTCGACATCCGTTCCGAGGCCTAGTTTTTCTGGCCGTATTTTACGTGCGAGATAAGCTATAATTTGATCGCCTGAGAGAATGCTAAAGCGATCAGACCGATCCATGACCACGTCGCCGTGAAGGACGGGAGTAATGCCACTTTCAAGCATCAATTGCAGGGCATAAGGTTCGAAATGCCTGATTCTGCCCTGATCTGTCACGACACTATCAAGCGGATGTATCGGTAGCGCCGGTACATTTTCGGAGTGCAGTTCTTCAATGAATGCGGTATTTAGCAAGGATACCGCCGCGTGCGTCTTCCAGATGCCCTCTGCGTTGAAGCCATCAGACAGGTATCTCAGCGCTTGCGGATGTCCAAAGGAACCAGCACCGTGAACAAGTATAAGCTTTGAAACACTCGCGCCGGCTATTTGCTTGGCTACGATGTGCATGTTGTGTTTCTTGACCGCTGCTTCTCTCGCTTTGTCTGTTAAAACAGAGCCGCCAATTTTGAGCAAGATCACACGTATCACGTCCTCTGTCGTTCGATCTGCAAGCCCGAGTCAGAAAATGCCGTTTCAATCACTTGAGCGCCTTCTCGCACCATTGCTTCTGAAACTGCATCGACATCTCTCTCTGTCGCGATGGCGAACATGCACCCTCCACGACCTGCGCCCGTCAGCTTGGCCCCAAGTGCCCCCTCGTTTCTTGCTGCGTAGATCAGCTTGCACAAAGCGATGTCACTGACTCCCATCGATTCAAGGAGTCCTTGATTAATATTCATGAGCTCACCTATGCCAGCGATGTCTTTTTCAGTTAACCTATTCTGTCCCAGCCGCGTGACATCACCGATCGATGACATGATACTTCCAATCAGCGAAGGATACCTTTGCCTCATAAGTGCTACAGAACCCACCACATCCCTTGTCGATCTGGTGATCCCTGTTGCCCCAATTATGACCGGTACGTCGAGCCGTACGAGACGAGCTGCTCTGCTGTGTTCGACGATGACCGACCCGCCTATTGCGGAGACGAACGTATCGGCCGGGCTTGCCCTACCTTGAAGCTTCAGTTCGACCTTATAGCCTAGTCTTGCTATTTCCTCGTCTTGCAGCGTTATTCCGAGGCATTCAGTCAGTGCTTTGATCGTAGAGACCGTTACCGCAGCGGATGACCCCAAACCTTGGCTTGGTGGTAACTGAGATCGTATGGCAATTTCTGCGCCAAAATCTCCTTCAGCCAGCTCTCTTATCGCCTGTGCCGCACAGCAAGCGTATTTAAACTCTTCGCTATGACAGTTCCGCCGCGTGCCCGCAGAATCTATCGTGATTCTTCCAGAACCTGAAAGCTTGACCGAAGTGAACACACGCCTGTCTATGGCACACGCTATCGCAGGTTCTCCATAAACAACAGCGTGTTCTCCGAACAAGTAGACCTTACCGGGGGCAGAACACGTTATCATCTGGCGCAAGTTTTTGCAGCAATTCTGGCCTCGTCAAGCTCTTATCAGACCATTACTATTCCCGCATATCCGACCACCGCTGATGAATTGCTGCACGTTTCAGCGCTGGTTGAATAGTTGATAAGCTCCCCTCTTTCCGCCCCTTTTTGCTTGGCGAATTCAATCGCGACGGCTATGGGACCGACTCCACACACTGATGTCGAACGGGATCGCGTCATGAACTCTCGCGTGTTAAGCTGTAAAATAGGCTCTATTACCTCAAGATCTTTTTGCCTTGCAACATGATCTGGTTCATAATGCGTAAAATCGCTTGATGCAATGAGCACAACGTTTTCGTCTGCGATGATTCGAAGAGCATTGATGACGCGCTTTATCGATTCAGGTCCTTGTAGTCCCATCGTTATAGGGACTATCTGAAAATCATCAAACAAGTATTGTAAAAAGGGCACTTGCAGTTCTATCGCGTTATCCTCTTTGTTCGCCTCATTGTTCACCTGTATGTCAAGCGCCTCTATAAAGGCAGTATTCACGTCTACTTTCCCAAGTGGCGTGAGCCACGGTTCATTCGATAGAGAGATAACAGGATAAAGGTGATTTGGGCCGATGATTATGTAGGTGTCCGCTTCTGGGATGATTGAGAAAACTTGGCCGGCAGTGAAGCCAGAGCAGGCATACCCCGCGTGTGGGACCACCACGCTTTTAAGTTCACGTGGTTCTGCTCTTTCAACAAAGCCGCGTAGTACTGCTTCAAGTGCTCGCGGGTCACTTGGATACCATGAACCGGCCTTTGCGGGTTCTCTCATAATAACTCCTCTCTATATCTCAATTTCGAAATCGTTGGCTGTATAGTCTAATTTTAGGCCACGAAGTGTGCTAATCTCCTTTGCAAGTAGCCAATAAATGAGCGCTAACGCCTTTCGCCCTTTGTTGTTCGTCGGAATTACGATATCAATATGCGTCGTCATGTTGTTAGTATCACACATCGCGATTACTGGGACTCCCACGTCCACTGCTTCTTTTACCGCCTGTGAATCTCCTATAGGATCCGTGACAACTACTACGTCCGGCTCAATGAAGTCTCGGTACTCTGGGTTTGTCAACGTGCCTGGTATAAAACGTCCAACGAGTGATCTCGCTCCTATAACTTTTGCGAACATCGTCGCGGGAAACTGGCCATATTGCCGCGCCGACACCACGAGAATCCGAACGGGGTCAAATCTGCTTAAGAATTTGGCAGCAATTTTTATTCGCTCATCCGTAGCTTTGACGTCGAGCACGTAGAGTCCGTCCGCTCTCACGCGATAGATGAACCGCTTCATATCTTCTGTTTTTTGTTGGGTTCCTATATGGACGCCGGCAGCAAGGTACTCATCAATAGGGATAAGTGATAGATCTTCTGTGGTTTCTTCCATCAATTCACCTCTTAAATCGGTTTTTTCACCATTCTACAGTTTGATCCCTCAAACAGCTCTTGTTCAATGCGAAACAGCTCGTTGATCTTCGACGCATTCTGGCTGCCGTTTACACTGAGCTTAATAAAGGGAGTTGACAGAGCAACTGCGAGGTGCGAAGGTGACGTCTCACAGGTCGTAGAATTATGCGTCAACATGGCGCAGCCGCAGCTACTGGCTTTCGCAAGGGCGTGCTTTTGAAAAACGCTGACAATCGTCGTGGTAGGAGTGAGCAGCATTACGCTAGCCTCTTTATTGGTCCTAGGGTGGTTTGTGTCCGCATGACTATGCTCGTAGGCATTTGAAGCTATGAGACATCTCGTCCTGAACGCATCTTTTAGCTGCTCTTGATATTCAAATTCAGTTCCATCAAATGAATCTTCAACGTAGTAAAGATCATACCGTTCGATCAAGTCAGACACGTACTTAAATCGATTCGTCCCGTCAATACCTCGCAGCCGAGAGCTATTCCGATCGCTTGAAGTGTAGTTCGAGGGTGTTAAATCGATGCCTAATTTTATTTCGAATCCAAATCTATTGTGGGCCTCACTGATGATCGAGTTCAAACGATCCAGAACATCAACATCATCACTTTCACTAGGTAGGTTCAACTTGTTAAACTCTTGATGAATACTTATGGATGCGGCGACGCCGCCGGAAAACGAGCTCGCCCCTGTCGGAACAACGAAATAATCAGACGCCGCGCTGAAGATATTCAACAAAGGACAGGGCATAGCATTTGCAAAGGGCCCACCTAAGTAACGGTACAATGGCATCTCAACCGACGCAGCGGCTGCGTTGGCAGTCGCGACTGAGAAAACCATACTCATATTGGGCAACGTAAAAACATCTTGTAGTAACTCGTCGATCTCTGCTTGCTGATTTGCGTCTTTGCCGATAAGCGTCGTAATCTCTTCTCTCGCTTTTCTTATTGTCTCACTTGGTGCGGGAAATGAGCAGCGGCCGTACCCATTTGTCGTAACCACCTCCGCCTCGACCGCGTCCTCTCCGCGTGCATCAAGGATCCTGGTGACAGATACTGCCTCGATAGAGTTCATCTCGGCGTGCCTCGTCGCTTTATGGTTATTGGAATGATCCCTTTTTTGAGCTCCTCTAGTGCGATATCTATCGGATCACTCGTGTTAGATTCTATGAGAGCGGGCGCGCCCATAGAAATCTGTAAAGCTCGTGCGCCAACGATCCTAGCTTTTTCATAACGAGTCAGTTCCGTAACAACTTCTTTCAATGATTCTCCTCCACTTCGCGAGCCAGCATGGGGTTGCTGAGATTCGAACTCAGGTTACGGCGTCCCGAACGCCGTAGGATATCCAGGCTACCCCACAACCCCTCGTCATTGATATGGAGCAAAAATATCAACAAGCTCTTTATGCGTTAAGAGCATCCTACGACAACAGTACCGTTTCACGCCCATGTCATCCAGTACTGTCTTAGGATCTTCTCCAGAGTTAATCCGTTCGTTGTATTGGTCCCAGTGCTTGGATATCACCGCGCCACACGTAAAACATCTTACAGGTATCATTTTTTGACCGTGAGGATTATCTGTAGGATTTTTGTCGACGCTTTCGTGCGCCCCTTCCTCCAAACTTCTTTGGCTCTTTTTGCCTATAGTCATTCACTAGGAGGCTCCTGTCCCGTTTGAGCAACAGATCTTTCAAGTCGAGATCGTTTGTCCATTCGACTAGTCCACGAGCTATAGCCGTTCGTGCTGCGCCGGCTTGTCCCACGACTCCGCCGCCATGGATCGTGACTGCTATGTCAAGCTCGCGCGCCACATCGCCAGAGAGCATTAACGGCTCTTGGATCTTTTCTCTGATTATATCCGGCTCGACTACGCTAAGGAGCCTCTTGTTAATCCTCACCACTCCTTGCCCTTGCGTAAACGTTGCGCGCGCAACTGATGCTTTACGCTTGCCGCTCGAGTTGATAGTTTTACTCATCAGTTTCGCCTCTACTCCTAAGCCCAAGTTGCTGGGAAATCTCTCTTAAATCAGTGATTTTGATGGTGCTTAATCTCGATTTATGCGCGTTCTCTAGTGTTTCAGCATCAACATTTGAGAACTCGGTTGGCGTTCCTAGGAAAACTCGCAGTTTTGCTAAAGCTTCTCGTCCTGTTGCCTTTTTATAAGGTAACATCCCCCTAACAGTGCGCCGCAGAATCATATCTGCGCGTTTGGGATAGTATGGTCCCCTCTCTCTCGAACCCTTTGATCTCATAGCTTGGTACTTTGATATTGTTGTCTCCGGCGATCCTGAAACGACTGCATGTTCTGCGTTTATCACATCGATCTCTTCACCTGATAGTAATCTTTGAGCTATGGTGCTGGCTAGACGTCCTACTATCAACCCATCGGCATCGATAACCGTCATGCATACCTCTTTCTGCTCATCGTATGATCTTCACGTTGCTGCCTTTCGGCGAAGCTTGAATCATCTCTTCAAATAACATAATCCTTCCTGACGCTGCAAGTATCTTAGCCCTTGCTCTCTCACTGAAACTTAGTGCAGCAATGCATATTGGATGATCGATCGACCCCGCCCCGAGTACTTTGCCGGGGACCACAGCGATATCATCAGAACTTGTAGATCGGTTTAACCGACTCAGGTTCACTTCGGCGTAGTTGTTGGAGGGCGCTTCTAATCTTCTGCCAATCTCTTTCCATATGGCTGCTTGGTGCTCTCTTGAGGCCGCTTTTAAGGCGGCCACAAGCTTCGTTAGTTCGGGATTAGTCTTCTTTGTTCTTTGCCTTGCCATACGTATCTCCTGTCAAGCGCTTCAATTCCTAAAATGCGGGGGGTGCGATTCGAACGCACGAACTCCTATGAGACTAGGCCCTCAACCTAGCGCCTTTGACCTGGCTTGGCAACCCCCGCCTATCCAAACGTCGTAAGGAAATCAGCTAATTCGCTGGCCCTGTCTCTCAAAGACTCAACTGACGTTATGAGAAGATCCCGACAACTCATCGATCGATCAGACTCTGTATAGAACACAAAGGAATGAGGGTCGCCGGTCACTGTGATGGCGCCTGATTCACACGCTTCAGCGCACAAATTACATAGCGTGCATTGAAGTTCATCACTGATGTGCACTGACCCGTTCTCGTACCTTATAATCTGCTTGGGACAAGCTTCGATGCATTCTTTGCATCCACTGCAATCCTTGATTGAAAACTTCGGCAAGTACTTATAGCTCGTGGCGATAGCAGATTGAAATCTCGCGTGATTTTTGGCACTTCCTTTCCGCGCGATAGCTTCGAGCATCAATTCTTGATTCTTGAACAGCTTTATGATAGGTATCTCGCCGTCTGCAGGAACCACTTTTGGATCGGATGACGTTAAATCCCTTGAATAGACCGTCGCAGGCCCCTTGACGTTTAACGTGAGCGAGACTTGACACTGAAAGCACCCCTCGCCGTTGCAGGAACACGTCGCAGAAGAAAAGTACTCTTCTTCTCCTGTTAGTGGGATGAGTCCCAGCCGCAGGGCTAGCATCTCATCGAAGATTACCGACGTGTTGTTATAAAAGTTGACATCTTCGATTGACATCGACTCGATATCAGCAATCATGCTGCGTCTTACGCTATTCACAAACGCAGGCACCGTTCCAGAAATTATGAAGCGTGCTTGTGTATCCGTAAGCTCGAGAAATTCTAAGTCCATATTATATCTAAAACGTTATATCCTGCGCCCTCTTCTGCCGCCCGGTGATCTCGTGCCATCGTGAGGAATGGGCGTCACATCTTCAATTCTCCCTATTCTTAATCCTGCTCTTGAAAGTGCCCTAATTGCAGCCTGTGCCCCAGGACCTGGACTTCGCTGCCTATTTCCTCCTGGCGCTCTTACTCTCACGTGTACGCCAGTCATGCCTTTATCCAACGCTTGTTCTGCTGCGCTGGTAGCGAGCTGCATGGCCGCATACGGCGAACTCTCGTTACGGTCCTGTTTGACCACCATTCCTCCCGACGATTTCGCTATTGTTTCCGCTCCGCTCAGATCTGTGATTGTGATAATCGTGTTATTGAAAGACGCGAAGATATGTGCGATTCCCCACTTCTTCTCGACCATGTTAGGTTCACTCTCCGGCACTTACTTGTTCTTCAGATCCGCTGACTTCCCGGAGGGATGATCCCTCATAGTATCCTATAAGCTCTTGCTCGCTTGTGGGGAGAGTATAGCTCGGAACAGTTATCCGTCGACCATCGACAGCGATGTGTCCGTGCACGATCAGCTGTCGGGCGTGCCTCGTCGAATTAGCTAGCCCACGTTCAAGAACTTGGGTCTGCAGCCGTCGTTCCATCAAATCTTCGATTCCGAGCGTGAGCACGTCGTCAAGAGTCGAATCATATTTGATCAGTCCTACTCGCTTGAGCCTGTTGAGGAACTTTTCTGACTCAAACTTGGCATGTTCGCCACGATCGCCGACCTCTTGAATATCGAAAAGGAGTTTCCGGGCTTCACGCCGATATTTTCTCAACGTTGTAGCGGTTTTCCAGACCTCTCTCTTGTTCTTTAAGCCGTATTTTTTCACGAGCTCAGCCTCTTCACTGATCCTTGCTCCCTGCCACGGGTGACTGGGCTTGTCAAACGTCTTCCTGCTTTTGCCAGGATACCCCATATTTCGCTCCTCTGCCTCTCAGTTACGCCTTCTTGCGTTGTACACCCACGGTTGCGCCCCGTCGCCCGGTGGATTTGGTTCTCTGGCCGCGAACCTTGTGACCTCTTTCGTGTCGAACACCTTTGTAGCTTCGTGTCTTTTTCATTCGATTTAGGTCTTCACGAAGCGTTATGTCTAGTTGCGACCCGAGCAAGTGTTTATCTTCTCCGGTAATAATGCTGTTCCTATGATTAAACATCCATACGGGCACGTTCTTTTCGAGGTTAGCAACGGATTCTCGTAACCTTTCGATTTGCTCATCATCCAGGTACCCCATAGTATCAGTAGGAGTGACATCTGCGTGTCGAGTTAGAATTCGTGCTGTTCTGATACCAACCCCTTTTAATCCAGTGAGTGCAAATTGGACGGCTTTTCTTCCGTCTAAATCTGTTTGCGCGATTCTCACAATATACTTGATTTCGCCGTGATCTCCGTTAACATCTCGCTCTTTTTCACCCTTGGGCACGTCGATACCTCTCGTATGTGGCATTTTAACCTATCATCGTATTTATAAGTAGGCACGCTAGATACGCTCTTTTTGGCAAATCTCAGCAACCAGTTATTTTGGGCATAGCAAGCGCAGTAAAGCGCTGGGGGTGGGATTTGAACCCACGAGTCCCAGAGGGACACTGGTTTAGCAAACCAGCGCCGTAGACCAAGCTTGGCTACCCCAACTGCGGAAGGTGGGCGCGCAGAAAGTCGTCACTCTTCAGCTTGTCAGAGCTCACAACTCATTCTCCATTCCGCGCCCCTCCGAGCGTCAAACGTCCGCGATAGGTTTGCTCCCTTCCGGGCCTGAACCGGTGTTCACGGCGAGGGCATACCGCCGATTCTCCAATCAACGATATGCAGCCGCTGACCCCGCAGGACGGAATATCATCGTCTGAATTGCAAGATGGTCAACCTGTGAAAATGCCTTCCTTCTGCTTCGCTCCCCACATGTCGACGCTTTTGGGTGACAGATGACGCCGAGCCATCCGAGCTAGCCCACTCATTTTGTATATGCCGCTATCCTCCATAAAATTATCGTTACGCATCTGCGACACGAGAAGGGCGGTCGCACGGACGCCCTACCGTCAGCCCGAGCGTAGATACCTCTCTGCTCATCCTTTGATGACGCCCATAGGCGTGAGTCGAGCGACTGCTCTCGATATGCCGAGCTTGCTTACCACATTTATGACCTCATCTATGGGCTTGTACGCTTCAGGCGCCTCTTCGGGGACAGCTGCTCTATCTTCAGTTTTGAGCGTTATGTGTTTTTCTTGCAGACTCGTAGTCACGTCCTTCCACGTCAATCGACTTCTCGCAGATTTTCGGCTTAACACCCTACCCGCCCCGTGGCACGTCGATCCGAATGTCATCGTCATCGCCTTCTTTGTGCCGCAAAGGACATACGAAGCGGTTCCCATGCTTCCGGGAATGAGCACTGGCTGTGCGATTCCATAGCTTTCGTCTTTGTCAAAGGCTCTTGTAGCGCCTTTTCGATGAACGTAGACCTCTCTGTGCTCGCCATCAATCTGATGTCTCTCCAACTTTGCGATGTTATGTGCGACGTCGTAAACCAGGGTCGCGGTCGTATTGAACTCTTGTTCAATGACATCGCGCACCCAGAACGA
>Ga0187780_10003840_pt1 | contig 11281 bp, 9 predicted proteins | sample 1015_Q2_SP10_20__FD_132429 | JGI IMG/M metagenome (GOLD analysis project Ga0187780, IMG submission 132429) | Tropical peat soil microbial communities from peatlands in Department of Meta, Colombia - 1015_Q2_SP10_20_MG | ecosystem: Environmental > Terrestrial > Soil > Wetlands > Peat | place...
GCCGCAACTGCGGTCGCAGCGTGGAGGTGGAGGGCCGGGAGGTGGAGCGGTGGGCGGAACGGGTCGCCGCGCAGGCGGGCTTCACCGAGGTCGGGCACACGGTCGAGCTGTTCGGCCTGTGCCCCGAGTGCGCCGCGTCCCGCTAGAGCGCGCCGGCTGGCGGCCGCCGGCCCGTGCCCCGGGCGCGCCGCGTCCCGCTAGAGCGAGCCGGGCTGGCGGCCGCCGGCCCGTGCCCCGAGTGCGCCGCGCCCGGCTAGACCCCGCCCGGGCTAGCGGCCGGCTGCGGCTTGCGCCTCAGCCGCCAGCTCCGCCTTGCGGTCGGACGCGAACATGTGCACGTACTCCTGGCCGGACAGCTCCCTGATCGCGCTCATCACCTGGTCGGCGATCAGCCGCCGCGCCTTGCCCGGGGGCTGGTCGACGACCTCCGGGCCGAAGTCGAGCGGCTTGCCGATCTTGACCTCGATGCGGCCCGGGCGCGGCACCACGCTGCCCGGCGGCAGCACCTGCCTGGTGCCGGAGAGCGCCACCGGGATGACCGGCAGGCCGGACTTGAGCGCCAGCCACCCGACGCCGGGCCGGCCCCGGTACAGCCGGCCGTCCGGCGACCTGGTTCCCTCCGGGTAGATGCCGAACAGCTTGCCCTCCTGCAGCAGGGCCAGCGCCGCCTCCAGGGTGTCCTGCGCGGCCCGCGGCCCCTCCCGGTCCATCTGCAGCTGGTTGGTGGCCTTCAGGTACGCCGCCCACAACCGCGCCGCGGGACCGGACGCGGTGAAGTACTCGGCCTTGGCGGAGAAGGTCACCGGCCGGTCGACCATCAGCGGCAGGAAGACCGAATCCAGCACCGACTGGTGGTTGGCCGCGAGGATCGCGCCGCCGGAGGCGGGGATGTTCTCCGATCCGGTGACCTTCGGCCGCCAGATCGTGTGCAGGAACGGCCCTGCGACAATGCGGGATAGCTGGTACTGCACCGGTGTCTTCCTGGTTACGCGGGCTGCAACCTTAAGCCTTAGAACCAGCGATCCTGGCGTCGGCGGGCCCGGCGACGGTCGTACCACCATAGCGTGCCCCGGCATCCAGGTACGCGGCGGCGGCCAGGATGGCGATGCCCAGCGGCAGCGCGAGCGGCAGCGCGGCGGCCGGCACGATGACCCCGGAGTCATCGGCGAGCCAGCCGAGCACCGGCATCAGCCACAGCACGGCCATGACCGGGCGCAGCAGCGGCTGCGCCGCGTAGGCCAGCGGCACCGTCTTCAGCGCGAACACCGACGGCCGCCACAGCATCAGCCCGCTCACCACGACCACGATCGGGATCACCGGGCTGAACGCGTTGACCGACAGCGAGCCGATGTTGGAGTGGAGCTTCCGCAGCAGCAGCCCGCCCGCGTGACCGTGCAGCACGTCACCGGCGAACCGGCCGATGTCGGACTTGCCGGTGATCGGGGTGAAGTAGCTGATCAGCGCGAAGATCGCGAACAGGGCGAGCCCGCTGACCGCGACCAGGAGCACCCGGCGCCAGTTGAGCCTGATCCCCGCGAAGGCCATCGCCAGCAGGGCGAAGCACGGCACCATGGCGATCGTCCCGCCCACCTTGCCGCCGAACCCGGGCCAGCCGGACGCGAACACCGCGAAGGCGCCCACCGCCGCCACCGCGAGCACCGCCGGCCGCCGGGACGACGGGGACCGCCGCCTCGCCGCCAGGCCCAGCCAGGCCGCGCCGAACAGCGCGGTGACGCCGTAGATGCCCAGCGCCTCGTTGCCGATGCCGTAGAACCGGCCGGCCTCCAGCACCGAGAGCCCGAACGGCGTCTCCATCTGCAGCCGGGACCCGGTCATCACGTCGATTCCCAGCACGGCCAGCGTGAGCAGGCACACCGCCCCCAGCGGCGCGAGCGGATCTCCGGGACCCAGCCGGCGGGTGCCGAGCAGGGCCGCCAGGCCGATGACCACGGCCCAGGCCGCGGCCGCCCCGTACAGCCAGGCCGCCGGGTGAGCCAGCTGCCACCACGGCACCAGGTTGGCCAGGAACGTGCCGACGGGTACCGAGACGGCGAACACCCCGGCCGCCCGCCACCAGCGCGCCCGCCGCCGGCGCCGCTCCGGCTCGGCTCCCCAGAACGCCAGCCCGATCGCGGCGAACACCACCACGTCGGCCAGCGCGTAGGCCCAGAAGAACTCCTCGTGCGTGGACCGCCACACCTGCTCGGCCGCGTCCCGGTCGGCCAGTGACCGGATGGTCGGCGCCAGCGCGCCCCGGTCCGCCCGGGTGAGCTGCGCGCCGACCACCCCCGAAGGCACGCCGCGGCCCAGCCAGCCCAGCACGGTGGGGGTCAGGTCGGTGAGCACCACCAGGCCCGGCTGCCGGGTCGAGCCGGCGTCGAGCAGGCCCGCGTGGTACCCGGGCCCGTCGACGAGGGCCAGCTGCAGGTGCGGCGGCTTCGTCGTGGCGCCCGGCGCGGTGACGAGCAGCGTAGTGCCGACGGGCAGGTCGGCCGCGATGCGGGCGAGCTCGGAGTCCGCGGCACGGAGCACCGATGCCCGTTCGGTATGTCCGAGATTTCCCAGGTCCACGACGGTCAGCGGGCAGCGGGACAGCACCGCCGCGGTGAGGTCCGAGGGCGCGGGCAGGTAGGAGCCGACGCGCCCGGAGGAATCGGCCAGGGCCAGCGCGGCGCCCGGGCCGACGGCGACCGAGCAGCTCGCGGCGCTGGCCAGCAGCCCCCAGTCGGGGTTGTTGTTGAACCGCCTGTTGTAGGAGATCAGCGAGCCCAGGCCGGGCACCGTGGCCGCGGTCCCCGCGGTCACCACGGCGGGGAACGCACCGCAGCTGGCGTCCGTGTGATCGGACTGGGCGCGGGTACCGGAGTTCAGGGTGAGCCAGCCGTCGGCCGGGCAGGTGAGCGGCAGCACGGCATAGTCGACGAGCGACCCGACCGAGCCCTCACCCGCCAGCCGCCACAGCGTCGGCGTGGTGGCCGCGGACACGTCGCTCCACCGCAGGCCCGAGATGCCCACGATGACGACGTGCCGCGCCGGCGCGGCCGCCGCGGTGCCAGCGCTCGCCGGGCCGGACCCGAAGACCGAGACGAGCCCGGCCGCGGCGGCGAGCAGGCAGGCGAACAGGGCCGACCGCGCCGCGCCTGGCCTCATCCTCACTCGCCCACCGTATCCGGGGAAAACCTCTTATTCAGAACGATCCGTGGTGCGCGCCACCCGGAACCGGCCAGGGCCCGGGCCTGCGCCCGCCGGCGGCCGGCCCGGCGGGCCGGCGCGGAGCCCGGCGTCGGTCTGGCCAACGCGACCAGTGACTAAATTACCGTGCACGTCGATGTGGCCGCTTTCGCCCGGCACCACCTCGCCGACCAGCGCGGCAGGCAGGCCCCGGGCGCGCAGCTCGCCGAGCAGGGCGGGCGCCGCCCCGGCGGGCGTGGCCAGCAGCAGCCCGCCGGAGGTCTGCGCGTCGTGCAGCAGCACGGCGAGTTCGGCCGGCACGGCGGCGTCCAGGCTCGTGACCGGGCGCATGCGCTCGGTGTTGGCCCTGGTCCCGCCGGATACGAAGCCGCCGGCGGCCAGGTCCGCCGCGCCGGGCAGCAGGGGGACCGCCGCGGCCCAGACCCGCGCCGCGGCCCCGCTGGCCGCCAGCATCCGGTGCAGGTGGCCCAGCAGCCCGAACCCGGTCACGTCGGTGGCCGCGCGCACGCCCGCGGCCAGCGCGGCCTCGCTCGCGCCCGCGTTGAGCAGCGTCATGGACGCCACGGCGCCGCGTATCACCTCATCCGGGGCCGCCCCGTGCTTGAGCGCGGTGGCGATCACGCCGGTACCGACCGCCTTGGTCAAGATCAGCTGGTCCCCGGGCGCGGCGCGGTCCATGGCCAGCAGAGCGGCCGGGTCGGCCAGGCCCACCACCGCCAGGCCGTACTTGGGCACCGGGTCGTCGATGGTGTGCCCGCCGGCGACGAAGCAGCCGGCCTCGCCGGCCACCTGCGCGCCGCCGCGCAGCACCCGGCCGAGGATGGCGATGTCGAGCCCGTCGCCCGGCCAGGCGGCGAGGTTGACCGCGAACAGCGGCCTGCCGCCCATCGCGTACACGTCGGAGAGCGCGTTGGCGGCCGCGATCCGGCCCCAGTCCTCCGGGTCGTCGACGATCGGGGTGAAGAAGTCCGTGGTCAGCACCAGCGCGCGCTCGTCGTCCAGGCGCAGCACCGCCGCGTCGTCGCCTTCGGCCGCGCCGATGAGCAGGTCGCCCGCGGCCGGGCCGACCGGGCCCATCGACTCGAACAGCGCCTCGAGCTTGGCCAGCGGCAGCTTGCACGCGCAGCCCGCGCCCGGCGACAGCGAGGTCAGCCGGGGGGTCTGGTCAGCTATCACCTTCGCCACTGTAGCGGCGCGGCCGGCAATCGTGACGGTTGGCGGCCGTGAGGGCTGTCGGCCTCGGGGTCGCCGCATCCTAAGCTGGAAGCCGGGGCCGCGAACGCGTCGAGCACCTGTCCATCTGGATCAAGGAGCCCTGACCCGCGGCTCATCAAGAGCCGTAGCTGGTCTTCTTGCTCGGTGCTGCCATCACGCTGTCCCGGCGGCCGGCTTACCCTGTTGGTGACTCCCTGCGGAGGCGTGGCCCCGCCCCTGCCTAGGCGTGCTCCGCGGGACCGGCACGAACGCGCGGGCGGGCAGGAGGGCAGATGGCCCGAGGGCGGAAGATGAAGGCCGGGGCGCGGTCGGCGGTAGCGAGGCTGAGCGGCCCGCTGAGCTGGCGGTACGGCCGGGACCTGACCGATGCCGCCCGGCGGGGCCAGCTCGACCCGGTGATCGGCCGCGATTCCGAACTCGCGCGGCTGATCCAGATCCTGGGCCGGAAGACGAAGAACAACCCGGTGCTGATCGGCAAGTCGGGCGTGGGGAAGACCGCGATCGTCGAGGGGCTGGCGCTGCGGATCGCCGACGGCCTGGTGCCGCCGGTCCTGCAGGACAAGCGCGTGGTCTCGCTCGACCTGGCCACGATGCTGGCGGGGGCCAGGATCCGGGGGGAGTTCGAGGAGCGGCTGAAGTCGGCGCTCGCCCTGCTCGCCGTGTCGAAGGGCGAGTTCTTGCTGCTGATCGACGAGCTGCACATGATCGTGGGGACCGGCGGCGGCGACGGCGGCATGGACGTCAGCAACATGCTCAAGCCGATGCTCGCGCGCGGCGAGCTCAGGCTGATCGGCGCCAGCACCCCCGATGAGTACCGCAAGCACGTGGAGAAGGACGCGGCCTTGGAGCGGCAGTTCCAGCCGGTGTATGTCGAGCCGCCGTCGGCGCAGGACACGGTGGAGATCCTCCGAGGGCTGCGGGAGCGGCACGAGATCTACCACGGTGTGCAGATCGCCGACGACGCGATCGAGGCGGCGGTGGCGCTGTCAGACCGCTACGTCTCGGGCCGGCACCTGCCGGACAAGGCGATCGACCTGATCGATGAGGCGGCCAGCCGGGTGCGGATCGGCATCGAGTCCGCGCCCCCCGATCTGGACCAGGCCAGGCAGGCGGCACGGCGCGCGGAGATGGAACTGCTAGCCCTGGACAGAAGCGGCGATGCGGCCGCCCGGCGAGACCAGCTGGACGCCGAGCTGGCCCGGCTCCGCACGCAGGCGGCGGCGATGACCGACCGGTGGCGGGCCGAGCAGGAGGCTATCTCGGTCATCGGGCAGATCAAGAAGGATCTGGCCGCGAGGCGGGCCGAGGCCGCCCGGTACGAGCGGGCGGGCAATCTCACCCGGGCGGCCGACATCGGCTACGGGCAGGTCGGCGAGCTCGACCGCCGCCTGGAGGCCGCCGCCAAGGCGCTGGCCGAACTGCAGGCGGCGGGCGGCATGGTCAAATCGCAGGTGGACACCGAGGAAGTCGCCGTGGTGGTCAGCGCGTGGACGGGGGTACCCGTGGCGCGGCTGATGGAGGGCGAAGCAGTCAAGCTGATCCAGATGGAGGACGTGCTACGCCGCCGCGTGATCGGCCAGGACGAAGCGGTCCGCGCGGTGTCCGGTCCGATCAGGCGCAGCCGGGCTGGCCTGTCGGACGGAAACCGGCCCATCGGTACGTTCCTGTTCCTCGGCCCTACCGGCGTGGGCAAGACGGAGCTGGCCCGCGCGCTGGCGGAGTTCTTGTTCGACGACGAGCGCGCCATGGTCCGCATCGACATGGGCGAGTACCAGGAACGGCATACCGTGGCCCGGCTGATCGGCGCGCCTCCGGGCTATATCGGCTTTGATGAGGGCGGCCAGCTCACCGAGGCCGTGCACCGGCGGCCCTACGCGGTCGTGCTGCTCGACGAGATCGAGAAAGCCCACTCCGACGTGTTCAACACCCTCCTCCAGCTGCTGGACGACGGGCGCCTGACCGACGGGCACGGCCGGACCGTCGACTTCACCAACACGGTGCTCATCATGACCTCGAACCTGCGCGAGGACCCGAAAGACTTCTTCAGGCCAGAGTTCATCAACCGCATCGACGAGATCGTCCGGTTCCGGTCGCTGACCCCGGCTGACCTGGCCGAGATCGTGCGGATCCAGCTCCGCCAGCTCGCCGAGCGCGCCGAGGGCCTGGGCATCACGCTGGCGGTCAGCCAGGCGGCCGAGGAGTGGCTGGCCGGGCGCGGTTACGACCCGGAGTACGGCGCCCGCCCGCTCAGGCGGGTCCTGCAGCGAGAACTGGGCGATCGGCTCGCGGTCTTGCTGCTCGACAGCACCTTCCACGCCGGGGACACCGTCCGGATCGGCGTGGCGGACGATCGGCTCAGCTTCCGGAAGTGAGCAGTTGTCGGCCCGGAGCTTGAGCGACACCGGCCGGGAAGAACGGCGCCGAGGACCATCGGCCTGGAAGGCCGCTGGGGCGTTGAGCGCGGCCGCGCCGGCCGGCGCGCCTGCCGGACGGGGACGGTACGGGGCCGTTATGCCGCGGCTAGCGCGCGCTCCGGGTCGGCGGGCAGCAGCAGGTCGCTGGCCGGGCGCCGCGTCCGCGGGGCGGCCTCGCGGGCGGCCAGGGGCCCGGGGAGCTTGGCGGCGCTGTCCAGGCGGCCGACCGCGATGACGACGACCGGGGTGAGGATGTCGCCGAGGCCGAACTCGGCGCGCACCGCGGCGGCGTCGAACCCGCCCATCTGGTGCACGGCGAGCCCGTCGGCCTGGGCCTGGGTGACGAGCGCGGCGACCGCCTGCCCGGTGTCATACAGCGCCCACCGCAGCGGCCTGCCGTCATCGTCGGCGGTGCGGGCCGCGACGAGGATCAGCGCGCTGGCCGCCCCGGCCCAGGCCTGGTTGCCCGGGGCAAGGGCCGCGAAGAGCCGGTCATGGGCGCGGTCGCCGCGGCGGGTGACCAGGAACCGCCAGGGCTGGCTGTTGCCCGCCGACGGCGCCCAGCGCGCGGCCTCGAGCAGCGCGGCCAGGCTGTCGTCGCCGAGTTCGTGCGCCAGGTCGAACCCGCGCGGACTCCACCGCTCGGCAAGCAGCGGGTGGACGGGAACCATGGTGCTGGCGGTCTTGCCCATAGCGGTGATTTCGTTCCTCCTAGCGGCGGTCCGGCCTGCAAGCCCGACGCTACCGGTCCGGGAAGGCGTTGGATGACGTGTCATGGGCCTGCAACGTATATGACACGTCATTCATTCCCGGGTACCATGTCGGCATGACCGGCCAATGGCTCACCGCGGACGAGCAGCGGGCCTGGCGTTCCTACCTGCGCGCCGGAACGCTGCTGAGCACCCAGCTGAACCGGCAACTGCAGACTGACTCGGGGCTGTCGCTGCCGGAGTACGAGGTGCTCGTGCAGCTGAGCGAGGCACCCGCCGGCCAGCTCCGCCCGTTCCAGCTCGGCCTCGCCCTGCAGTGGGAGCAGAGCAGGCTCTCCCACCTGCTGTCCCGGATGACGCGCCGCGGGTTCGTCGCCAGGCAAGAATGTCCCGGCGATGCCCGGGGAGCACTCGTCGTGCTCACCCCCGCGGGCCGCGCCGCGATCGAATCCGCGGCCCCCGGGCACGTGGCAGCCGTCCGACGGCTGGTCTTCGACCCGCTGGACAGCGAGCAAGCCGCGGCGTTCGGGCCGGCGTTCGAGGCGATCCTGGCCGCGTTGGAGAACGCCGGCAAGAAGTGAGCTCCCGGCCCGGCCCGTCCCGGATGGCGGCGCACGTGCCGCCGCCCTCGCGGACGGGCGGTGCCCGCGAGCGAGCCTGCTCCACATCTCGCACACGCGATCTGCATCCCGGCTTCACCGCGGCTTCACCGCGCAGGAGTGTCCTGAAGGAGCAGGAAGGCGGCCGCCCCTTCGCGACAGGGCGGCCGTCCCTGGGGTAGCAAGGCGCCCGCGCTCGCGGCGAGCCGTTCGCCACCTTTCGGCGCTGAGCAGCGCCGCCCGGTGACAGCGGTGGGCGAGCAGCGGTCCGTGATCAGCGGGCACCGCCCGGGATCAGCCACGGCCGAGGGGAGATCAGCGCATGACGTTCGTCCAGATAGTCGAGTTCCGCACCGCCGACATCGACAGGGCCCGCCAGGCCAACGATGAGTGGTGGCGTGCCACCGAGGGCAAGCGCACCGCGCGCCGGGAACTGCTCGCCCGTGACCGCTCCGACCCCAGCCGATGCTTCGCGATCGTGTTCTTCGACTCGTACGAGTCGGCGATGCAGAACTCCAGCCTGCCGGAGACCCAGGCCTCGGCCGAGCAGTTCGCGAAGATGTCTGACGGGCCGCCGGTGTTCTACGACCTGGACATCCTGGAGGACCGCGCCTAGCCCGACATCTTCGAGGGCCGGGCCGAGCCCGGCAGCGGTCCGGCGCGGTTTACCACTGCCTGGCGGGCGTGACGGGCAAGCCGGGCGTACCGCCACGCCGGCCCGGTCCCTAGGGTGTCACACCGGACAGGTTGAGGCCGATAACCCCGATCAGAATCAGGCCGATCGACACCAGCTTCAGGGTGGACGCGGCATCGCCGAGGAAGATCATGCCCACTATCGCGGCCCCGGCCGCGCCGATCCCCGTCCACACCGCGTACGCCGCTCCCACCTCAAGCTTCTGCAGCGCCACGGTCAGCAAGGCGAAACTCATCAGCGCGCAGGCGGCGAAGCTGACAGTCGGCCACAGCCGGGTCATCCCGTGGCTCAGCTTCAGCGACACCGCGAAGCCCGTCTCGAACAGGCCGGCCGCGAGAATAGCCAACCACGCCATCGCGTCACCTCCCCGCCACCGGGCCCGCAGCGGCCATACCGAGTTGATAGTGCCGCGCCGGGGAGTCCAGGTGTGCCGGCGATGGAGCCCGGATGGAGGACCGGGGCCGGGCTCGAGTGCTCCTGCGGGTTGCCTGCGGCCGGGAATCCGGCATGATGAGCGCCGTGGCAAGAACACCAAGCTATAGGCAGCTCCCCGGCGCCGTCGGTGCCGCGCCCGCGGACCGGGCGCTGGCCCGGCCGACCCGGGCGATCCAAGAGCCTGGAGGGACAGGGCTATGAATCCAGCGCACCTCGTCATCGTCGGTGTCGGTCCCGTCAGCCCGGATGAGGTGATCGCGGTCGCCAGGAGGGGCGCCCAGGTCGAGCTCTCCGGCGAAGGCCTGGCCAAGATCGAGGAGGGCCGGAGCGTCATCGACGCGCTGGCCAGAGACAGCCGACCGCACTACGGCGTGTCCACGGGATTCGGGGCTCTGGCCAGCAAGCACATCCCGGCTGACCAGCGGGTCCAGCTTCAGCGTGGCGTCGTCCGCAGTCACGCCGCGGGCTCGGGCCCGGGGGTGGAGCGGGAGGTCGTCCGCGCGATGATGCTGCTGCGCTTGTCGACGATGGCGACCGGGCGCACCGGGATCCGGCCGGAAACCGCGCTGGCCTACGCGGCGATGTTGTCCGCGGGAATCACCCCCGTGGTCCCCGAGTACGGCTCTCTGGGGTGCTCCGGGGATCTCGCCCCGCTCTCGCACTGCGCGCTGGCGCTCACCGGGGAGGGCTGGGTGCGCGACGCGAGCGGTGAACTCCGCGATGCCGCCGAAGCGCTGCTCGAAGCCGGGATCTCGCCGGTCGCGCTGGCCGAGAAGGAGGGACTGGCGCTCATCAACGGCACCGACGGCATGCTGGGCATGCTGGTGCTGGCGATCGCCGATCTTCGCGGATTGCTCGCCACGGCCGACATCACGGCGGCGATGAGCGTGGAGGGCCTGCTCGGCACGGACGCTGCCTTCGACGACGACCTGCAGCGGCTTCGCCCGCAGGCCGGCCAGGCCGCGGCCGCGGCGAACATGCGGGCTGTCCTGGCGGGAAGCGCCATCGTGGCCAGCCACCGGGGCCCGGAGGACACGCGCGTGCAGGACGCGTACTCACTGCGGTGCGCGCCGGCGGTGGCCGGGGCTGCCCGCGACACCGTGGATCACGCCGCGTTGGTCGCGTCCCGCGAGCTGGCCTCGGCCATCGACAACCCGGTCATCACGCTCGACGGCCGGGTCCGGTCCAACGGCAATTTCCACGGCGCACCGGTGGGCTACGTGCTGGATTTCCTCGCCATCGCCGCCGCCGATGTCGCGAGCATGTCGGAGCGGCGCACCGATCGCTTCCTTGACGTCGCCCGCAGCCACGGGCTGAACGCCTTCCTGGCCGACGACCCAGGGGTGGACTCCGGTCACATGATCGCCCAGTACACCCAGGCGGCGATCGTCTCGGAGCTCAAGCGGCTCGCGGTCCCGGCCAGCGTCGACTCGATCCCGAGTTCGGCGATGCAAGAGGATCACGTGTCGATGGGCTGGTCGGCGGGGCGGAAGCTGCGGACGGCCGTCGACGGGCTCACTCGCGTGCTGGCGATCGAGCTGCTGACCTCGGCGCGCGGCATCGAGGACCGCATGCCGCTGCGGCCCGCTCCCGCCACGGCCGCGGTCATCGCGGCGCTGCGGGATACCACGCCCGGCCCCGGCGAAGACCGGTTCCTGGCGCCGGAGATCGAGGCCGCGGTGCAGTTCGTGGCCAGCGGGGGCGCTCGATCGGCGGCCGAATCGGTAACCGGTCCGCTGAACTAGCGCCCCAGTCCGGAGATTCAGGGCTGTTCCGTCATCGGCACCCGGACTTCACGCTCGCTGGCGACCTCGGCCGCCCGCTCGTACCCGGCGTCGACGTGCCGGATGACGCCCATGCCCGGGTCGTTGGTGAGGACCCGCTCGAGCTTCCGGGCGGCCAGCTCGGTGCCGTCGGCGACGCAGACCTGGCCGGCGTGGATGGACCGGCCGATGCCGGTGCCGCCGCCGTGGTGGACCGACACCCACGAGGCGCCGGAGGCGACGTTCACCATCGCGTTGA
>Ga0187780_10003841_pt1 | contig 11281 bp, 14 predicted proteins | sample 1015_Q2_SP10_20__FD_132429 | JGI IMG/M metagenome (GOLD analysis project Ga0187780, IMG submission 132429) | Tropical peat soil microbial communities from peatlands in Department of Meta, Colombia - 1015_Q2_SP10_20_MG | ecosystem: Environmental > Terrestrial > Soil > Wetlands > Peat | place...
CACCGGCGCGGTCGCGCTGCTGCTGCTCACCGGCGCGATCGTGCTCGGCGTGCTCGACGTGCAGCGCGTCAGCAGCGAGCGCTGGCCGCGTTTCATCGTCGACTCGCTGCACCGCAACGTCTCGCTGCTGGCGATGGCGTTCGTCGGCGTGCACGTGCTCACGTCCGTGCTCGACAGCTTCGCCTCGATCTCGCTGACTGACGCCTTCATCCCGTTCGTCGGCGCATACCGGCCGTTCTGGCTCGGCCTCGGCGCGGTCTCGCTCGACCTGCTGATCGCGGTCACGATCACCAGCCTGCTGCGCCGGCGCATGGGCTACGGCAGCTGGCGCGCGATTCACATGCTCACGTACGCGAGCTGGCCGGTCGCGCTGATCCACGGCCTCGGCACCGGCAGCGACGTGAAAAGCACGTGGCTGCTCGCGCTCAGCCTCGCGAGCGTGGCCGCCGTGCTCGCGGCCGTGGTCGCGCGCGGGATCGCCGTGCGCGCGCAGCACCCCGAGCGCAGCCGAGCGGCCTTCGGCGTCGCCGGCGCGTTCGCGCTGTTCCTCGCGCTGTGGCTGCCAGGCGGCCCGCTCGGCGCGGAATGGGCCAAGCGCTCGGGCACGCCCGCGACGCTGCTCGCGCGCCCGCACAGCAGCACGAGCGCGACCGGGGCGCAGCGATGAGCGCGACCGGCACCAGCTACGCGGAGCCGGCCGTCGAGTCGAGCCAGCCCTCGGGGCTGCCGCGGCTGCTCGCCGGCGTGCCCGCCAACGGCGCGATGCACCTCGCCCGCCACGAGGCCGTCCACGGACTGGCGCCGATCGCGCGCGGGCGCCGCGGGCAGCGGATCGACCTGATCGGCCTGATCGAGCAGGCCGGGCTGCGCGGACGCGGCGGCGCGGGCTTTCCCACCGCCGCCAAGATGCGCGCCGTGGCCGCCTCACGCGGTCGGCCGGTCGTGCTGGTCAACGCCGCCGAGGGCGAGCCGGCCAGCCGCAAGGACCGCGTGCTCACACGCGCGCTGCCGCACCTCGTGCTCGACGGCGCCGAGCTGGCGGCACAGGCGCTCGGCGCGAACGAACTAGTGCTCGGTGTGGGCGAGTCCGCGAAGGCGGGCGCCGACAGCCTTGCGGTCGCGATCGCCGAGCGCGGCCTCGGCAGCGGCTCGCTGCGCGTGCGCATGGTCGACGTCCCCGACCGCTATGTCGCTGGCCAGGAGTCGGCGCTCGTCAACTGTGTCAATGGCGCCAGCGCGCTGCCCTCGTTCACGCCGCCGATGCCGTTCCAACGCGGCGTCGGCGGACGCCCGACGCTGGTCACCAACGTCGAGACGCTCGCGCATGCCGCACTGATCGCGCGCCACGGTGCGCGCTGGTTTCGCGAGCTCGGCACCGACGCCCAGCCGGGCTCCGCGCTCGTGACGCTGTCCGGGCCGGTGGCCGCACCGGGCGTGTATGAGATCGCGCTCGGCGAATCGCTGGATGGCCTGATCGACGCGGCCGGTGGGCTCACCGCGCGGGCTCGCGCGGTGCTGCTCGGCGGCTATGGCGGCACATGGGTTGGCGCCGAATACATGCAGCGGCTGGCGCTCGCCGAGGAGCCGCTCGCGCCCTTCGCAGCTTCGCTCGGAGCGGGCGTCGTGCTGGTGCTCTCCGACGAGGCGTGCCCGGTCGCGGAGGTCGTGCGCCTCGCGCGCTGGCTGGCCGAGCAGAGCGCAGGCCAGTGCGGACCGTGTGTGCACGGCCTCGACGCGATCGCCGCGACGCTCACGCAGATCGCTGGCCTCGCTCCCCCAGGTGGGGGCGCGAGTGAGCGCGCGCTGGCAACGCCGGGCGGCGGCGAGCGCGTGCGCCAGCTCGCCGGCCTCGTCAGCCGCCGCGGCGCATGCAGACACCCTGACGGCGCCGCGCGGATGGTGCTCAGCGCGCTCGACGTGTTCGCCGCCGAGTTCGCCGATCACGCCCAACACGGGCCATGCGAGCGCTGCGACGGCGCCCCGGAGCTGCCGCTGTGAGCCCGCGCAGCTATCAACTGCGGGTCAACCCGATCGCGTGCGAGGCGCACGGCATGTGCGCCGAGCTGCTGCCCGAGCGAATCGCGCTCGATGAGTGGGGCTACCCGCTGCTCGACGAGCGGCCGCTCGACGCCGAACTCGTGGACCACGCCAAGCGCGCCGCGCAGGCATGCCCCACGTTCGCGCTGCTGCTCGAGCGCGAGCGCAAGCAGCGCTAGCGCCTGAGCGCGGCCACGCCATCAGCGAGCGGGCTTGGCGCGCGCGAACGCATCGCGCGCTGGCGCTTGCGAGGATCGAGCAGTGTCGCTCGCGTTGCCGCAGGCGCTGCAGGACGCCAGCCTCTATCCGGGCCGGCCGGGCGTGCAGCTGCGCGAGACGCACGCCTCGTGGGTGTTCCTCGCCGGGGATCACGCGTACAAGGTCAAGAAGCCCGTGCGCCTCGCGTTCCTCGACTACAGCACGCTCGCCAAGCGCCTGCACGCATGCCGCGAGGAGGTGCGCGTCAACCACGAGCTCGCGCCCTCGATCTACCTCGGCGTGCGCGCGATCGTGCGTGCGCCCGGCGGCGGGCTGCGCTTCGCGGCTGAGGAGGACGCGCTCGACGCGATCGAGTACGCGGTGTGGATGCGCCGCTTCGACGAGGCGCACACGATGCAGGGCGCTATCGACGCGCGCCGCCTGACCCGCGCGCAGGTGCGCGACACCGCCGAGCTGCTGGCCGCCTTTCACCGCCGCGCCCCGCTCATCGCGGCAGAAGCGCCCAGGTCGAGGGCGGCCTCGGCGGCGGTCGACGCGGCCCGCGCAGCCGCCGGGTCTCCCGCGCAGGTGCTCGAGCTGTGGCGCTCGAACGTCGCGGAGATCGAACGCTTCGCGCACCCCGCCGACTGGCGGCCCCGCGCGATGCGCGAGTTCGGCGAAGCATTCGTGCGTGCGCACGCGCGCGAGCTCGAGCAGCGCGCGCACGACGGACACGTGCGCGACGGGCACGGCGACCTGCGCTGCGAGCACGTGTTGCTGGAGGAAAGCGTGCGCATCATCGACCGCATCGAGTTCGACGTGACGCGGCGCCAGCTGGACGTCGCCGGCGACCTCGCCTTTCTGGCGATGGACCTCGAGGCCAACCGTCGCCGTTGGGCCGCGCGCGAGCTCGTGGCCGCCTACCGCCACGCCGGCGGCAGCCCAGGCAGCGAGCGGCTGCGCAGCTTCTATGCCGCTTACTGGGCGCTCGTGCGCGCGAAGGTCGCGCTCATCGCCGCGCACGCACGCCACGGCGGTGAGCGCCGGCGCGAACGTGAACGCGCGGCACGCCTGTGGCGACTCGCCGAGCGCCTGTGCTGGCGCGCGCGCCAGCCGCTGGTGCTTGTCGTCTGCGGCGCCGCCGCGAGTGGCAAGTCGACGCTCGCCGCGGAGCTCGCGCGTCGCTCGGGGCTGCCGGTCGTCTCATCCGATGTCGTGCGCAAGCGCCTCGCGGGGCTCACGCCGGCGGAGCGCGCGGGCGCCGAGCGCTACACCGCCCAGCAGACGCGCGCCACCTATGAGCAGCTCGGTCGCGACGCGCTCGCCGCGCTCGACCGCAGCGGCGGCGTGATCGTCGACGCCAGCTGCCACAGCAGGCGCCAGCGCGCGACCCTGTTTCACCGCCTCGACGGCGGCGCCGCGACGTTTCTCGTCGCACACTGTCAGGTGCCGCTCGCCACCGCGCTCGCCCGCGCGAGCGCGCGCCTGCAGAGTCCCGAAAGGATCTCCGACGCCACGCCGCACATCGTCGAGGTGCAGTTTCGCCGCTTCGAGCCGCTGGACGAGCTGCCGAGCGCCAGCGTGTGCGCTCTCGACGCCGAGCAGAGCGTGCGGGAGCAGGCGCGGCGGTTGGCAGCTGCCGTCGATCGACGCATTGGCGCTATGCACACAGCGGTTGCGTAGTTCCCCGCTGCGAACAACAGTTGCCTGTGCGGATGTCGCGCGCACGGCCAGCGGGCAGACTGCCTCGCATGCAGCCAGCATCCCTCACACGCCTCAGCCGCCGCCAGATCACAGCCGTGCATTTGACGCCCGACAGCTACCTGACCGACGGCCAGCGCCTGCTGCGAGTCGTCTCGCAGTTCGATGCACGCGCCGAGAACGCGTTCGCCTGCCTCGAGGACTGCCGCACGCTCGAAGTAAGGCCGTACTCGCCTGGTGAGCTGGACGCCATGCGCCTGCGGCCCGTCGCCAGGTCCTCCTCGGCCTGAGCGGCGATCACGCGCCGTGTTGCCGCCGCGCGGGGCAATGCCACGCGGCTGCGCGAGCTCGGCGCTCGGTTGCGCGCTCAGCTCTCGGTCACGCGGGGCGCGTAGCGATGGTGGAGCATGAACGCGTTGCCGTCGGGGTCAGCGAAGAACGCCATATGGCACACGCCCGTGTCGAGGATCTCGCCGTTGAACTGCACGCCGCGCTCTTCCAGCGTCGCGCGCGCCGCCGCGACATCGTCCACATGCAGCGCGAGCGGGTTGGGGTTGACGTGGTGGTCGAGCCCCATCGCCTGCGCGTCGTACACGCTCAGCGTCAGGTTGCCCGTCTCGAACTCGGCGTAGCCGCGCTCCTTCATGTACACGGATCTGCGCAGCCCGACCGTCGAGCTGTAGAACTCGACCGCCGTGCCGAGATCGCGCGTGGGGATGCCGACGAAGTCGACGCCCGTGACCAGCTGCGGAATCGTCGCCATGGTGCTACCTCCTCTGCAGTGCGGGTATGAGGTGTGGCGGCCGGCGGGTCAGCCCGACCGTAGCAGCCGATGTTACTCGCGCGCGCTCCGCCAACCGGCCGGTGGGCGGCCGCGTCACGGGCGCAGGCTGAAAGGCGGGTAGGCGTCGGTGATGAGGATGAACGCGTAGCCGACCACGCGGTTGTGCCAGCGGATCACGCCCTCTATGTACTCGAAGATGCCACGCGGATAGCGCCCGCTGGCGAGGATCGCGAACCACGCGCCGATCGCCGCGAAGAACGCGCCGATGTACAGGAAGAACAGCACCACGTAGTGAGGAACAGCCAGCAGCCACTTCACCAGCGGCAGCCAGCGGTTGAGCCCTTCGCGTGCGTCGGGGTAGGCGAAGTCGAGGTGCACCGACTGCTGCTCGTCCGTCGATGGATAGCGATCGTCCATCAGTGCCAAGTACACCCCAACGCGGTTGGCGAAACGCAGCAACTGCAGGTTCCAGTCAAACCACCAGCGCGGGTACTTCTGGCGGAACACGATCATCAGCAGCGGCGGCAGGAACAGCAGGCCCGTGCCGCCGACGACCACCGTCGTCGCGCCACCCGAGGTGTTGCCATAACGGCTGCTGTAGCCGCTGATCGCCGCGAGCACGACCGCGATCGGGACCACCCAGAAGATGCGCAGGGCGCTCGTCAGGCGGTCGAGCCGACGGTCGGGGTAGTCGACCGCGAACTGCACCGGATAGGGCATCTCAGACGCCGCCCGCTTCTAGTCGCTGCGCGATCGCCTCGGCGACCGCCCGCGTGTTTCCGTAGACCGACTCGTAAACCACGATCGCGTTCACCGTCGCCTCCTCTATCGAATTCGTACTCCCGGTGGGTGAGACCTACCGGCAGATACGCTGGCTCATGACCGCGCCCACGTCATCCGCAGCCGGCCACATCGGCGGGCGGCGCAACTACTGACACTGCCACCCGGCAGGAGGGAGTAACGTGGTGTGCGACATGGGATCGAGCGGGCCGCAGCTGCCTTCTCGAGCCGCGCCGAGCGGGTTGGTGCGCACGCCATGAGCATGGTGGGCATGGCGTGGGCGCTGGCCAACAGGGGCGGCACTGAGATCGCGCCCCCCTGGGAAACCGCGATCATCATGACCGTGGTCGCGGTGCTCGCATTGGCATGTGCGCTGATTGCCGCCCATCTGCGCCGACGCTCGCGCGAGCCCAAGCCCGTGGCCGACCAGTGGCAGGCGATGGCCGTGATGGGCGAGCTGTGCCCGCACGGCTGGCAGGCGCAGATCACGCTGTACGGCTGGGGAGCGCCGATTCCAGCGGACGCGCCGAGCTCGCGCGTGCCGCTGGTCGAGCTCGAGTGGAAGCAGTTCGACGAGGAGCCCGGCCGGGTGGTAGTCGCGAGGCGGGTTTGGGCGCCGACGATCGGCGAGGCGCTGAACTCGATGGTCGAGGACCGCCGCACGGACCTCGCGCTCGAACAGATCGAGCGCGAGGCGGAGGAAGCTGGCGAGACCTGGGACGAGGACTGATCTGAGGGCCACGATCCTGCGCGCCGGCGGGGGCCGGCGCACGGCGTGTTCGATGCTCCAGCTCACCGCTGAGGTCGAATCCGAACTTGCGCGCATGCGCCCCGACAGCTCAGTCGGCGTGCCCCAGCACGTCGCGGAGCGCTGCGAGCAGTCCGTCCAGCGACCCAGCGATCACGCCGCCGCTCTCCTTGACGGTCGCCTCCAGCTGCAGGTTCACGACCACGCCGTCCTCCCCCGCCTGGCGAAGATCAGACCGCAAGCCAAAGCAACGCACACCCAGCCCAGCTGCATATCCGAGCTCTGCGGCTGTGCCCGAATCCACCTCCTGCCCGTCGAGCCACGCGACCAGCAGCTCGCAACCTCGTATCAGCGCGAGATTTCCGCTACCAGCTCGCAGCCAGAAGTCGCGAAGTGCACCCGCGGCGCGCGCGCTCTCTAGCTCGGATTCGTCGACTGCCGCCCAGGGATCCACGGGCTCCACCAGCTGAGCGAGAGCGGGCAGATAGCGTTGACGGTAATAGAACACCCCAGCCTCGTTGAAGCCGAGTGGACTGGCGATGTAGCACCGGAGGCGGCTCATGCGCCGGTCTCCGCAAGCACGCGCTTGAGCTCATCCACAGCCTGCAGGACACTTGTGACGATACAGCCGTGAGGCGGACCGGAATGCGAAATCAGGTGCGTCAACTGGAGATTCACGAGATAGCCATCGCTGTCCGCCGTGGCCCGATCATCCGTTCGTAGCCCGATCACCGGTTTTCGGCTCGCCACCGCGTAACCAACCTCGGCCGCGACACCCGAGTCCACGTCCGCCCCATCGAGGACCGCCAGGACGACATCGGCCGCCAGCAGTTCGGTCACGTTGCGCGCGGCGATCTCGTGCGAGACGCTCCAATCACGGCCCTCACCGCCCAGTCGCGCCGTCAACAGCAGGTCGGCCGTCTTGATCTTCACAGTTGGGTCTCGCTGCCCGGGCCAGTCCCATGGGTCGCGAATCTCCATGCCATCGCTGCTGAGTTGGGCATAGAGCTGGTTCAGTGCGATGCGCCCGAGGTCAGAGAACCCGAGCGGACTCGACACGTACACAGAGCCCACGGGTCTCAGCCAGCGAAGCTACAGCTGACATCGGCCTGGTCGCAGGCCGCTTGCACGATGGGGCCGAAGTCTTTCTGGAACCCCTTGTCGGCGAACAGCGTCAGATCCCAGTCCACGTCGCGAGCGGTCGTGCGGCGGGCGAGAGTTTGCCGGTCATCGAGGATCCGATGCATGCGCGCGTCGACAGCCTCGTCGTGCAAGAAGGCCAGCGGTCCACACAGCACCGCGAGTGCATGAAACGGCTCACTCGGCCGCACACGGTTCGGCTCGGGCCCCGCCACCCCAAAGAGGTTGGGTACCGAAAGCGGGCCAAAGTTCTCCTCGCCGATGCATTGCGCCACCTGCGCACCGTCCTCACCGCTGTGACGGAACGGATATATCTCGAGACCCTCTTCGCGCGCCCAATCACCGGCCGCTCGCACGTTGTCTGGCCAGGGGAACCGCCCGAGCTCGAGCGCCAGAACCTTGCGTGATATCGGGCCCAACGCGTGGCGACCCGCTGGCGTCAGACGAAACGTCCGGTCCTCTCCGCCCGTTCGCGTCAGCACGCCCGCGTGCACGAGATCGCGTGTCATGAACTGCAGCAGAGCCTCATCGCTCAGGACGTTCCGAAGCTCTCGCTCACCGCGCGGCAGCTCCCGCGCTTCCCACAGAGCCCGGACCAGCGCGGGCGTGAAGCGCTCCTGCCGCGTCTCCAACAGGGCCAGCACGCTCGCGCCCACCGGCGACTGGCGCGCGGCGACGAGATCCAACAGCGATCGCCCAATTGCCTGATCCGACCCCTCAGCGCGCTCTATCGCCAGTCGCAGCTGCCGATGTAGTTCAGCAAGCCGTTCTGCGTCCACCAGCGGGTCGAGATCGTGAATTTCTTCGCCAATACGCAGGAAGCTATCCGGCTCGTTCGCGACCTCCGCGAGCACGTCTGCGCCCTCGAGGATCTCGTCGATTGCAGGCATCTGGCGGGGCATCGGTATCAAGAAGACTAGGTGACAACGGCGACGAAGCACCGCGTCGGGCGAAACCGTGCTCGCCCAACACATAGAAAGCTTCGGCATATAGGGTCTATGTCCTTGAATACACCCGCGGACGTCCTGGCCGGTCGCCTGGCCGCACTCTCAGCTGACCAGCGTGACAAGGTCCGCGAGGCTTGGCGCGACCGTGGAGACGAAGCTGTCCTAAGTAGCGAAGCCGACGCCGCCGCTGAAGGATGGTTAGCTGCCGAATCGCTCCCCGCCGACGGGAACGCCGTCGGCTGGCAGCCACGCGATGAGCTCGTCGTCCAAGCCGGTCTCGACCGTCTGCTCGCGCTCGTCCATCCCGACGTAGGCCACCCAGACGAGGCGCGGCTATCGCGCGCCGTCATGTCAGAGCTCGCACAGCGCTACCTTCGATCAGGCTACTGGCACAGCGCCGAGAACATTCTGCTGCTTCCTCGCCGCGCGACGACCAAGGGTCTCCGCTATCCGGCGGAAGGCCCAGGCCCTCTGGCCCACACGTGCGCTGTGCTCGGTGAAGGCGCCCAAGCGGTCGAAGTGATCCGCGTGCCACAGACGCACGAGCTCGACGACCTAAGCCGCCAGCCATGGGGCGCAACCGACTGCGCAGTCGCCCCGCTCGTCGGCGCTGAAGTACTGGGGCTCGACTTCGCACGCCGCGACGGCCACTGGACATACGGTCCGCAGCTCCAGGACGCCGCGCTCGAGCCATCCGTCCTGGAGCGCATCCTCGACCGCGCGGACGCCGCCGGCGCGGCAATCCTCGTGCTCCCCGAGTACTGCTCGTCACCCACCCAGCGACGGCGATGGACGGAGGTGCTGAAGACCCGACCACACGGCAGCGTGCGTTGGCTGCTGATCGGCTCAGGACCCGAGCGAGCCGCTGACCAAAACGTGGCCACGCTGCTCTCGCGCGACACGCAGATCATTCTCAATCAGTCAAAGGTTCAGCTGTTCGACCTCCCGCCCGGAGCGCTCGAGGACTGGGGTTGCCCGAATATCCCTGAAGAGGCGCGGGGCCAGCCAATGACCGAGCGCGCTCACGTCAGCCACACATGGACGCTACTCGAGTGCAATCGGGGGCGACTGGCGGTGGCCGTCTGCGAGAGCCTTCGGACCAGAGCCATCAGCCGGGCAATCACACCGCTGGCCGAGGCGCTGCCAACACTGCTGCTGTGCCCGGTCTTCAGTCAACCACCACGCGAGACCTGCTGGGAGCGCTCCGCCTCAGAGACGTGGGGTGAACTTGGTGTTGAGACGCTGATAGCGAACAGCCTTGTGGTGGCGCAGTGGCAGGCGGACGGTGGCGAACTCGATCCGAATGTCACATGCGCAGCGACCCGTCCGCTGGTTGATACTGGCAAGGGTCACACATGGCTGGTCTATGGGATAGAAGGGCATGTAGACGTGGATGTCATCGAGAGCATCATCCATATCGGCACCCAGGTCCCGGTGACCCGGTAATGTCGTCGCGGTATGGCGGCAGACCATTTCCGCCGTTTCAGCATTAACAGTGTGGGAAGGTCGATCAGCGCGAACAGCTTCAGTCCCTTCTCCGCCACCAGATCCGACAGGCGCGCGACCGTGTCGGCGACCGACCGCGGACTCACCTTGGTGACGATGTCCGCGCCGGCCTGGCTCGATGCTGACGTGTGATGCTGGTTCGACATGGTCGCTCCTGTTCTCTTCGTGGATGCCGGGACCGATGGATGTTCGGGGAGGGGTACGCTGAGGGCGTGGATGGATTGTCGATCTGGTCAGAGGACTCGTTCCTGTCGATCGGCTCGAGAGGCTCGTTCCTGTCTGTCGGATCGGTGGGTTCGGCGCTCTCGGTCGGCTCGATCGGCTCAGTCGCCTCGGCCTTCTCGATTGGCTCGGCCGCGTCGCTCGGATCGGTCCTCTCCGCCCGCGCGCGGGCCTCGGTGCTCTCGCAGGGAACGGCAGGCGCAGTCCTCGGCAAGCAGAACCGGCGGGACGCGGTCGCCGTGCTCACCGTTGTGCTGGTGGCGCTCACCGCGGGGCTGATCGCCTGCCGCGCCCGCCAGTTCTAGCCGGCGATGCGTGCCAGTTCGATTGACACGATGACGGTAGAAGCACGCCAGCCTTCCAGGACGGCGGTCGCTCCACCTGTCAGGTAGACGGTCGTCTTGGTGCCGGCAGCTTGTCCGAGTTTGTTCGCGAGAGCCTGTAGGCGCTCGCGGTCAACGGATGGTCGCATGATGCTCGGCGGCGCGCACGTAGCTAAGCTAGCGATCCTGGCGAGCAGCGCGTTGTATCGGCTGTGTGCACCGGGCTGCGAGCTGAGCAGCGCATAAAGCCGGTGCTCGGGCGACTGGTCGCTCGCCCGGGTCGGCGGCCGCGGTGTCCGTCGGCCGGCGGTCGATGTATGCCAGGGCGCTCGCGAGGAGCTGTTGCTGCTCGGCGAGAGCAGCCGTGGGCAGCACAATCAGGCCGGGATGGGACGGGGCGCGTCCTGCAAAGGCGGCTGAAGTCGCCGGGGTTGTTCGTCACGAGCGTGCGGTCCGACGCATGCTGAAAGATCCTTCTCAGGAGCTCCTCGCTCTCGCCGTACCACGTTCGAGGACGGCCGCCTGCAGGACTACTTCCGCGACTTCAAGTCCTACAGGCGCTGCTGCCCGAGAAGCCCTCCGAGGACACGCCGCTGCGCAACGCCTTCCACACAGCCCGGAAGGCGGCCGGCCTGAAACCGATCAAGATGTACAACCTCCGCCACTCCTTCGGCACGACCCTCGCGGCGAACAACATCAACCTCCGCACCATCCAGGCCCTCATGCGCCACACCCGCATCACGACGACCGAACAGTACCTCGCCTACCAGCCCCAACCGCACCTCAACACCCAGATCACACAGGCGCTTGAACCGCCGCAAACCGCGACGATCCCGGCAGCTAGGGCAGCGCTGTCGTGACGAACTCGGCTGGCGTGAGAATCGGGATGCCCTCG
>Ga0187780_10003842_pt1 | contig 11279 bp, 10 predicted proteins | sample 1015_Q2_SP10_20__FD_132429 | JGI IMG/M metagenome (GOLD analysis project Ga0187780, IMG submission 132429) | Tropical peat soil microbial communities from peatlands in Department of Meta, Colombia - 1015_Q2_SP10_20_MG | ecosystem: Environmental > Terrestrial > Soil > Wetlands > Peat | place...
AATAGTCGCAAAGAATGCGCACGCCGCGCTCCCTCGCGCCGGTTTTCGCGGCCAATGACGCAGCCGTGTTGGCTCCCTCCGCGATTGCCGTGAAAAGGTCCAGCTCGATCGCGGCGCGCAGGGCCTCGGTCTCTTGGAAAGCAATCATCACGTTGAAAATGTGTTCCGGGCTTGGGTGGGATGACGCGGTGGAAGCAGCCATGAGCGTTGGCTCCTCAAAAAGGAAGTTGGACTCAACAATCTATACAGATGCGCGAAGTCGAGCGATGTTTCATTGGGCGAGCAAATCGTTGCCCGGAACCCGCCCATGCTGGCATACTTTCTCACCCCGCGACAAGCACGAGGAGATGAATGAAGCGCGAATATCACCACTGGTATTCCCAACGACTCGGGATTGAGTTGGGCGTCGTCGTGTACGGTCACTGGGGCCCGCCGCTTGTGGGCTTTCCCACCAGCGCCGGGGACGAGTGGGAACTCGAAGGCCAGGGCATGATCGGCGCGCTCGGGGATTTTATCGACGCCGGGCGCGTGAAAGTTTTCACCGTGAATTCCATCAACGGGCTCAGCTTTTACAGCAAAGGCGCGCACCCGTTTCACCGCAGCTACGTGCAGGCGATGTTCGATTCTTACTTGCGTGAGGAAGTTGTGCCGTTTATCTGGAGCAACTGCCAGACGCAGGGGATCGCGATTTCGACCATGGGTTCTTCGTTTGGCGCCTATCACGCGGCGAATTCGCTCTTCAAGCATCCCGACGTGATTAAGCGCTGTTTCGCCATGTCCGGCGTCTACGATCTGCGCAATTTCATGGACGGCCTGTACGACGACAACTTTTATTTCAACAATCCCGTCGATTATCTCTCGAACATGGGCGATCCCTGGTTTTACGAGCAGATCGGCAGTTGCGACATCCACATCACGACGGGCACGGGCCCGTGGGAAAACAGCGGGCCGACGTACCGGCTCTCGGAAGTGCTTTCCAGCAAGGGCATTCGACATTCGCTGGACAACTGGGGACCGCAGGGCGGCCACGACTGGCCGTACTGGAAGCACCAGATGCGGGAGTACATCTCACATCTGTTTTGATACGTTGAAACGACTATGTGGGTTGAACCCTGGAAGCGCGAAGGCTGGGTGATCTCGCGAGCCGGTTTGCGTTACCTATGGTGTGCCTTCTGGGGGCAGATTCCCTTTTTCTTAGCATGCCCCCTTCTCATCTATTGGGGTGAGCATTCCTATCTGGGACGCGCCACGCCGTTAGAGAGTTTTCCAATACGAGTGTTATTCGGTTTGATGGGAGGAGCTTTTGCGATCAGCGCTTTCGCGCTCGACGACGCGATGAAGGTCTTCAGGCGCAACAGGGAGAATTCAGGCGAAACTCCCGGCCGAATCTGGCGAATCATCCTAGTATTTGGAATTTTCGGTGGATCCGCTGCGTATTTCTGGTTTGTGTACAGAACCCGAATGCAAGAAGCGGGATTTCTCAAACGTTAGTCCGAGCCCTGAAGGATAGAGCCCACAATTCCACCGACTACGCTGGTTTGCCCTGCTCGGACGTGCTCGGACGGCATATACTCCATCAGCTTGTGCGCGAGTTTGGCGATGGGCAGGGTTTGCAACCACACGCGGCCCGGCCCGGTCAGCGATGCGAGAAAAATTCCGTCGCCGCCGAAGATCATGTTTTTGATTCCGGGAATCGTGGTGATTTGAAAATTGACGTTCGTCTGGAAGGCTCCTACATGTCCGGGATGCACGCGCAACTGCTCCCCGGGCTGAAGATCTTTTATGATCAGTTCTCCGGACAATTCCAGCCACGCAGTTCCCTGACCGCCCAGGTGCTGCAGGATGAATCCGCTTCCTCCAAAGATTCCCGCTCCCAGTGATTGCTGGAATCCGACACCAATCTGGATATTGGGAGTGCCGCAGAGGAATCCGTGGCGGTGAATCATGTATTCACGGCCGGGCCCCACTTCGACCGGCACGATATGTCCGGGGAGTTTTGTGGCAAACGCCAGCTCGCCGGGCCTTCCCATGGCGCGATACTCGGTCATGAAAAGCGTTCCGCCGCCGACCACGCGCTTCAGCGCGCCCAGGATTCCTCCCCCGCCGCCCAACTGCGTGTGCGTGGTCATCTGAATCGAGCTGCCCATCCAGGAAAGCTCGCCTGCTTCAGAGATGATTGCGTCGTTGGGATCGAGCGCAAACTCCAAGACAGGCATGGTGGTGCCGACAATTTGGTTTCGCATCGAGGACTCCTCTACACGGATGTACGTACCGCTTAACGAAAAATTACCGCAGCGCTATGGCTTTGGCTCGGATTACGCCAATCTGAGCAAGCATACATGGGTTAGCCATCGGCGGGAATGCTTAGGAGCATTGAATGGAACGACTACAAACCGAGGTGGTCGAGCTGGTAGCGGCCCTTTTCGATGACTTGGTCGTCGTCGATCCAGACGTCGCATTTGCGGGTGAGCACATCCACGTGCGTTTTGGATTTCCAGTCGGCGTGCGTCTGGCTGCCGTAGGGATCGCCAAACGCGATATGAACTCCGGGAAATTTTTCGTCCTGGAGGAGGACGCCGATCATTTCGGTTAAGCCGAGATTGGTGCCGAACGCCAATTCGCCGACGCGGTCGCTGTTTTCGTCGGTGTGGCAGTACTCCCAGAATTCCTGCTGCAGGTCCTTACGCTCGCATTGGACGTCCACGAGCCGCGCGGCTTTGATGGTCAACGTCAGCGGTGTGGACTGCAAATCGCCGTATTTGCCATTGAAGTGGTCGCCCGCGGTGGCATCGCAAACAAAAGTGCCATCGACTGTGGCGGGGGTGGTAAAAACCTCTCCCGCGGGAAGGTTCGACCAATAGCGCGGGCTGATGAGTCCGCTCGTCTTCACCCAATCGAGGTTGCGGTCGAAATGCGCGGCAAACTCCGTGCCCGCTTCCGTTTTTACGGTAAGGGTTTCGGCGCGCAGCATGCGGTCGCGCAGTTTGTCGCTCAAACGGTCCACCATGCGGTAATCCGCGCGCATGCCTTGCTGCATGATTTCCGGAGTTACGCCAACCATGTGCGCGTAGCGAATCTGGCGGCGCTCGACGACTCTTACAATGGCCATGCGGGCGCTCAGTTCGCCCGGCTGAGGCGTCATGCACATGACTCCGACGTCGGCGATTTCCAGCGCATTCAGAACGTCCGCAGGCGCCGCGGTCATCGGCCGCGGGCCGAAATCTTCGAGCAACAGTCCGGTCAAACGGGCTTCGCGCTCTTGGATTGCGGCGGCAATGCTGGCAGCCACGGCGCGGCTCGCTTCGTCGGCAATCAGCGCGACGTGTTCGCCGGGGCGCACACCCAAGCACGTTTCCACGGCATTGCGCGCGCCGGGCATTAATTCGGTAGGAGGTAAACCGAAATGCATCTCAACAATTTTACTTGAATCAGGGCAATTTTCTAGCAGAGAGGTGCGTTTGCGTATCCTCTTTAACCAGCCGCTCGGGTAGTCCGGGACAAACCTAATCCGGTGCGGCACTTCGCGGGGAAACTCGAAATGCAGGCACTTGGCCGCCACCACTAGTGACGTTGGCAAGGCCCGTCGAACTGAGCCGCGTGAGGAAGCCGCAGAGCTTTCCGCGGAACAGATAGGGCGCGAAGTCCACGAGCATCTCGCGGTAATCCACGCGGCCGGCTTGCGCGATGTAGGGGAAAATTTCGCGGCGAATCGGAATGCGCTCCTGCACAATCCACACGCCGTTTTTGGCCGTGAGCGCGCGCTCAATGGCCTCATCCCACTTACTTTCGCTGGTTTCCCATCCGAGCGTCACGCCCGACCCGCCATATTCATCGCTCGGCTTCAGCACCAGGTTGTGCCGCTGCGTTCGAATGAACGCGAGCAACTCGATCGGTTCGCCGTAATGTGCGGTCTTCACGTCGGCGACCACGCGTGTCCAGGGAATGTGTTTGCGGATCAATTCACGTTCGCTATGGGAAAAAAGTGAACCATTTTGTTCGTCCGTGAGCACGGCAAAAAACGCCTTCACATGCGGAATCTTGCAGCGAAAATTATTCGCTACGCAAACGGCGTTTGCGGAATACGCCTTCACGAGCGCCGAACATTCCGCCGGTTTGGCCACGATGTCGTTGATCAGCACGCGGCGATAGACGAGATCGATTTTCTTGTCCTGCGCGGTGAGCGATTTGCCGTCCCATTCGAGCTCACGCGGGTCGGCGATGAGCGTGGGAATCCCCATTCGCTCGAATCGCGCCTGCAAAATCTCAAATTCGCTCCAAGTGGGAACTTCTTCCCAGTCGACTATGGCAATCTGCGGGCGTTGCACGGAACCGCCCCAGTCCACGTAGCTCATCAACAAGGCGTCCAGCAGTTTGGCGCTGAGCGGGTAGCGGTGCACTTCATATTTTCGCGAGAACTGCGCCATGACCGGCAGTTCGCTGAAAATTTCAGCCAAAGTTTCCGCGTAACCCGCGCCCGCCGGCGACTCTCCGTTGTACTCGGCGAATTTCAAAGAATCGGGGAGCAGGAAGGCATCCAGTCGCGAAGCGGTGCTCGCAGGACCATAACCCGTGGGAATGCGCGCCAGGCGCTCTTCTTCTTCGCGTAAATGTAGTTGGGCAAAGAGCGCTTTGTCGTTCAGAGCTGCGCTGACCACGCGCTCGCCAATTTCCGCGATGCCTTCCGCCACGGTGCGCACCCGCTCTTCGTCCTCCGGCGAGAGAAAAAACGGCCGCAGGAATGGGCAGTGGACCCGGTCGCCGAAGGTCAATTTGGCGTGCCGCAGTCGCTTGAACAAATCCTCCGGTAGTCTCGGCATTCGCAGAAGAAGGGGCTTCAGAATTTCATGCCAGTCTTCGACCGGAGAAGAAGGCAATAGCGAAGGGGTAGGAGCGGTCGTCATGGTGTCAGGACCCCAGTGCCGACGCGGAAGCTGGAGCAGCGGACTTCTGTCCCGCCGCGGCACTCTTGGGCGCGCCTGCAAATCCGGCGGCAGTGCCAATGCCCAGCATCTCTTCCCAGCGCGGCCACGGACTGGAAGCTTTGCCATTCAGCGCGCGGTCGATCACCAGGCGCGCCATTTTTTCCACCACGTGCTCGAAATAAAATTCGGTAATCCGATCGCGCTCGAAATCCGGCGCCGGATTCAGAAAATCGATCGCATACGGCACACCGTCTTTCACGGCAAACTCGATGGTGTTCATTTCGTAGCCCAGAGCTTGGTTGATGGTTTGCGCGTCTCTCACGATGCGCGCGCCCAATTCCGCCGACAAATAAGTGTGGTCCACCAGGTAGCGGCGCTCCTTCGGATCGTAATGCACGGGCGTAATGTCCGTTTTGCCAAAGGTAAAGCACCGCACGTATTGCGTGAAATCGACGAACTCTTGCAGCGTCATGCAGTACGGCGACGTCTTGTCGTATGCCGCAAGCAACTCCTCTTTGTTGTTCACTTTGTATACGTGCTTCCAACCTCCACCGGAATAAGGCTTCAGAATCGCCGGGCGGCCGACGTAATCAAGCAGGCCGTCCCAATCCACAGGGTATTCGAGGTTGTGGAGCGACTCGCTGGTGATGTCCACGTCGCTCGGATAACCCTTCTGCGGCAGCAGCACGGTCTTCGGGATGGCGATTCCCAGCTTGGCTGCGACGGAATAATTGAAATACTTGTCGTCGGCGGTCCACCAGAACGGATTGTTGATGACGTAGGTTCCTTGCAGGACCGCGTGTTTCAGGTAGCCGCGATAATATTCGACCTCGTGCGAGATGCGGTCGACGATCACGCTATAACGCGCCGGCTCTCCCATGCGCGTGCCGCCCAGCTTCACAAATTCCGCGGCTACGCCGTCCCTTTTTCCAAGTTCATTCACGCGCACGATAAACGCTGGAGGAAAGCTGTACTCTCGTCCGCAGAGAAGGCCAACGATTTTCATTTGCGTGCTCCTGTCCGGACCTTGTGGGATCTGTCCCTTATCGGAGTCAGTTCACCGCGTGCGCGGAAGAACTGCGGGGTGCGGTCACGCCTCCGCGTGTTTCGGCCACCAGGTGACGCACCACCGCTTTGGCGTCGCCGGTCTCCTGATACACGCGCAATTGCCGGTCGGCGCTGGTGCCCTCCTTCAGAATGGTATGTACATATTGCACGGCGCTGCGACTCCCCAGGTCGTCCACGACGTCGTCGACCAGCTCAAGCAGCTCGGGCACCAATTGCCGCATGGGCACTTCCGCTTCCTTGCCAAAGTCGATCAGGTTTCCGTCGATTCCATAGCGCGCCGCGCGCCACTTGTTTTCTTCAATCAAAGCCCGCCGGTAAAGCCGCCAGCTTTGGTTGCATTCGTACAGTCTGTGCAGCTTGACGATGATGGCTTGCGTGAGCGCAGCGATGGCCACGGCCTCTTCGACTTTCGTGCACACGTCGAACATGCGGAACTCGAGGGTTCCGAACGTCGGGTGCGGCCGGACGTCCCACCAGATTTTTTTGCCGTTGTCGATGCAGTGCAGTTTGACCAGCAAATTGACGAAATTCTCGTAGGCGCTCCATGATTCAAACTGCTCAGGGACGCCCGTGCGAGGAAAGCGCCGGAACACCGTGGTGCGAAACGATTTCAGTCCGGTGTTTCTTCCCATCCAGAACGGCGAACTGGTGGAAAGCGCCAAAAGGTGCGGCAGGAAGTAGCGCACGCCGTTCATCATGTCAATGGTGGTTTGCTTGTCGGGCATGGCCACGTGCACGTGCATGCCGAAGATGAGCAACGACCGCGCAAGCTGGCCCATTTCTTCGACGATGTGCTGATAGCGCTCTCCGGGGGAAATCACCTGGTCGATCCAACTGGAAAATGGATGCGTGCCCGCCGCGGCCACTTGCAACCCCGCGCGTTCCGCCGCGGCCACCAATTCGCCGCGCGTGCGGTGCATCTCGATGCGCAGCTCGCTCACGTTTTCGCAAATGCGCGTGCCGGTCTCGACAATGGACTGGTGCAGCTCCGGCTTCACCTGTTCAATGATGTCCGGTGACGCTTTCGAGACAAGTTGACTGACGTGCGAGCGCAGTTCGCACGTCGCTGGATCAATAATCTGAAATTCCTCTTCTACGCCGATAGTGAAGCGATGAGCCATGGGACGGCCTTCCGACTCGCTTGATAATGCCGGGGACTTTGAGCCTCGTATCATACCCTGCCAAGGCCCAGATTTGCACCCTCGCCACAAGAGATGCAAGTTAGCTTCGGAATGGGTCGTGGTCCGGCGTCATCATGCCGACTTCCGCCGAAAAATCCCAGCTAAGAAAAGAGCGGGCGCCTTGGAAGCGCCCGCTTTGGCCTTTCATCGTTGTGGGTGCCTGTCTGTTATCGGTCGTCGTCCCCGGACACGATTCCGGGAAGTACTGGCGTGCCTTCCTTCCTCACGGCATCGAGCTCATCCGGATCGAGGCCCAATAGGTGCAGAATTGTGGGCGCCACTTGGGCGGTTTCCACAAAGCTTGTAAGCGTCCGAGCATGAAGGTGCGGGTTAGAGACCAGCAGCATCACGTTGGTATCATCCCATGCGTAGCCACCGTGTTCGGACTGCTTTTTGTCGCCGCCGGTATAGACAACGCCGACGTTTGGAATCACGACGATGTCGGGTGTACGCGGATCGCCGCCTTCCCGAAGCTTGCAGCAGGGGCCGGGATTGTTGGGAAGCCCCGGCGGGTTAAAGAGCGCGTTCAGAGAGGCGCCGTAGTAGACCTGTCCCAGTCCGATCGCGGTCGCGTTATTCTCCAGAGCCGTTACTGCTTCCACGGTGGTGCTAGGATCTGTCAACCAAAGCTGGGAAATGTCGTCCTCAGCTATTCCGAGGGCGTTGAGGGGGTCGCTATAAACGGCAGGGAGAAGGTTAGGATTGGGGGCCGTGAGGACCGCGGAGGGTGGCTCACCGATGTTGGCCTTCCCAGGGATCGGGGTGAAACGATTCGGGTCGATCGGCGACTGTCCGTGTTTTGCGGTGATGATGATGGTGGTCGAATCGAAGAGACCTTGGTGTTTGAGCGCGGCTACCATCTGCCCGATTGCCGCATCCACGAATTGGATTTCAGCCGCCATTTTGGGTCTTGGTGTGCCTGCGGCATCCTCATAACCACCTGAGTTGCCGTCGGTTCGGTTTACAGGCAGGGCGGCGGGGCTAACAAGCTTCTCGCCAACGCTGACCGCCTGGAAGTTCATGCCGAGAATGACTGGCACTTTCTGACTGGCTGTCCCGAGGTGGTTCTTGCCGTTAATCCAGTTGACGACAGCGTTGACCTTCAACTGGTCGTAGCACTTGATGGAATCGAAATTGGTCGTCCAGTCATTCCCGTCATTCACGACGTTCGCGCAATTGTAGTTGGTTCCCGCTGTAACCAGGCCAGGGAGCGGAAACTTGTTAGAGTTGACTTCCGGAGAATAGTAGTCATCCACGTTGCTGGGTTTATCGGTTCCAGTGGGGCCCGAAACAACGGCGTAAACCGCGTGCTTGTCCGACCACGCGGTGAAGCCACCATGAGAGTGAATCACGCCGTAGATGGTGTTGGTGCGGACGAAGTTCCAGGGATAAACGGGCTTGCAGCTGTTAAACGGATCGCGGATCAGCCTGTCCGGATTGATTGATGTAACGTTGCCGTCGATGAGGTCCAATGCACTTTTGGTGGGGGCGGGGCGACCGTTGAGTTGCGTCTCGTCGAATTCATCGCCCTCTTCGTACTCGGTTTGCGTTCCGGTTGATCCGTCTGAGTTCTTATAGATTTGATTGGGGACGCAGGGTGTCAGTGCTGGGTCGTCAGCGGTGCCCGGCAGCCCGTTGCCGGTAGTATGCAGAGGCGGTGCAAGAACGCGGTCGTAGGCGACGTCGTAGAACGCGCCGACAGTCTTTGGTGAACCGCCGGTGACCAGGGCCATCAAACCGGGAAAGGAGTCGGACGGCCTTGACGTGGTGGTACGTGTATAGTTCACTCCGGTCCTGCCGAGAGCTGCAAGAGTCGGACATGTGCCTGCTGCCACGCAGTTTTCGTAGTCGACTGCGTGCATTCCATCAATACTGATCAACAATACGTGGCGTGTGTCGCGATCCCCGTCATGATCGCGGCCCGGTCCAGCGTATAGAGGTGTTGTCAGCACCATGGCCGCCAAAGACGCGGCCGCAAATAAGCGAACGCTTACATACTTACTCATCACTTTCCCCCTTTGCGGAAATTACTATTCGAAGGACAGAGGCGGGTGGTTCAAGCCTCGTCAGCCAATGGGTATGCCTGTGCTTGGTTAGCGGGACGCGGCTGCGAGATGAATAAAAAATGACTGAAGAAGTTTTAATTTTGTAGGTTGGTTTGGCAGGTTCAAGAGTACTGTAACGCGCGACGGTGGAAAACGACCGCGCGATACTCGTATTTTCTTCAAACTGATCACCGATCCTGTTCCCTCATCCAAATGTGAGGGCCGGCTGAAGATAACCAAACACGGCGCGCTTGCCGTCAGACGAGATGGCGAGCGCGCGAATCGTGTCTCAACAGCCGATCGGCTCCGGCGACACGGGTTCTCGCCCCAGGTCCATCCACTGGCAAGTCAATTTGGCGCTGGACTGCACGGCGCAAGCCTTGCCAGACTCTTTGTCATGCAAATCAGGCCGTTTCGCATCGAGCAGTATTTCGGCAAATACGAATTCACCGCAAAATACCTGTTATCCAGTTCGGATGCCGAATCGCGCACGATTCAGGAGCTGCTCGAGCTGGAGCCCGGATCGCAAGAACGTTTTCTGCAGCATTGGTGCGGTTACACGGAATCTCCGGGTGCGCCCTATCTGCGCGAAGCCATTGCGGGAATTTATGTTGGCATCCAGCAGGACGACGTCCTAGTCATGGGCGCAACCGAGGAGGGCATTTTTGTTCTCTACCACGCGCTCGCCGGGCCTGGCGATCACATTATTGTCGAAACTCCCTGCTACGAAAGCGCGCTCGAAATTGCGCGCAGCACCGGCGCGCAAATCAGCGAATGGCGCCGCAGTTTCGGAGACGGTTGGGCGCACGATCTAAACGCGCTGGAAAAACTGCTCCAGCCCAACACGAAAATCATTTACATCAACACGCCGCACAATCCCACGGGGCTGTTGATGCGCCGCGAAGCTTTCGATCAACTCATCGCGCTGGCGGCCAGCCGTAAGATCATCGTGTTTTGCGACGAGGTTTACCGCGAACTCGAACACGATCCCGCAAACCGTCTCCCCGCTGCTTGCGAAGTTTATGGCCGCGCGGTGAGTCTCGGCTCGATGAGCAAAACGTACGGGCTACCCGGCTTGCGGCTCGGCTGGCTGGCTTCCAAAGACCGCGAAATTCTTCACCGTTGCCTCGAGTTCAAGTACTACACCACGATCTGCAGCAGTGCGCCCAGCGAGTTCCTCTCCGCGCTGGCGTTGCGTCACCGCGAGGCCCTGGTGCAGCGCAACCGGCAAATTGTTCTGCGAAATTTGCCGCTCCTCGACGCCTTCTTTCGCCGGCACGCCAATCTCTTTTCCTGGATCCCGCCCGACGCGAGCCCCATCGGCTTTGTCCAGCTCAAATCTGACCGCGACGTCCAGGCGTTTTGCGAACAAGTGGTGCGCGATTGCGGCGTCCTGCTGCTTCCCGGCTCTGTCTACGACCAGCCTCGCCACATCCGCTTTGGTTACGGCCGCAAAAACATGCCCGAAGCCCTCGCGCAATTCGGCGCGTATCTTGAAACGCAAGGCTGATCTCGCCAGAGTTCGCAAGGTGGGCAAACTCGCTCGCGGGAAACAAAAAGTGGGATGGATAGGCCAATCCATCCCACCGGAGATGTGTTGTTCGGGGCGGCTCTCTAAATTCGACCTGCTAAACTGCCTTCAGCTCACGCCGCTCCCATTGCCCTGCGCTGCTGGAAGCATTCCCGGCAAAACACCGGACGGCCCTGCGTGGGCCGGAAAGGAACCGTGGTTTCCTTCCCGCATTGCGAACAATTGGTCTTGGTTTCCGAGCGTGCCGGAGAGGAGTGCCCGCCTCCCGTTTCCGCCCGCTTTGCCTTACAGGTTTTACATCGTTTCGGTTCGTTCTTGAAGCCTTTGTCAGCGAAAAACATCTGTTCGCCGGCCGTGAACACGAACTCCGCGCCACACTCCGCACACTTCAAGACCTTGTCGTGATATTCCATGAGCCGCTCTCCCCTGGTCCCGTGTCGGGCAGGGAGTTGGGCGGACTTTGCATCGAAGGACCTAGATGCTTGCGGAGACCAGTATCCGGGGACGCCGGGCGCGGATCCCTTGGGCCTGC
>Ga0187780_10003843_pt1 | contig 11278 bp, 8 predicted proteins | sample 1015_Q2_SP10_20__FD_132429 | JGI IMG/M metagenome (GOLD analysis project Ga0187780, IMG submission 132429) | Tropical peat soil microbial communities from peatlands in Department of Meta, Colombia - 1015_Q2_SP10_20_MG | ecosystem: Environmental > Terrestrial > Soil > Wetlands > Peat | place...
CCAGAGGAGGTTTGGGAGACTCAGCTCCGTGCCGCGAAAAGAGTGGTTGGCAAGTGTGGTGGCAAAGTGTCCGCGGTTGGAATCGCGAATCAGAGAGAAACAACCATTGTTTGGGATAGGCGTACCGGTCGACCAGTTTGCAATGCGGTCGTTTGGCAGTGTAGGCGTAGTGCACCCATCGTCAAAGAGCTAATCTCTCAGGGCTTGTCCTCTTACATCAAGAGACGAACCGGTTTAGTCCCGGACGCTTACTTCTCCGGCCCAAAGATCACATGGATTTTGCGCAACATTCCCAATGCACGTGCAAAGGCGAAGAGAGGCGTCTTGGCTTTCGGAACGGTAGACACGTATTTGCTTTGGAAGCTCTCGGGCGGCCGAATTCATGCAACGGATTACTCGAATGCATCAAGGACGATGATGTTTGACATCCACCGAAGGTGTTGGGATCAACGCCTCCTAGACATCCTTGAAATTCCGTTAGACATGCTGCCTGAAGTGAAGGCCTCAAACGAAGTCTTCGGATTTACCGACAGAGCGTTTTTCGGAAGCGAGATACCGATCTGCGGAGTTCTCGGTGATCAACAAGCCGCGCTTTTCGGTCAAGCGGGTTTCAAGAAGGGGTCGATCAAGAATACATACGGGACTGGTTGCTTCATACTTTCAAATGTCGGTGAGCAACCTGTCATATCAAAGTCCAACCTATTGTCGACTATTGCCTGGGTCATAGATGGGAAAGCTACCTACGCTGTAGAGGGGAGCGTCTTTATCGGCGGAGCGGTTGTGCAATGGCTTAGAGACAAGTTAGCAATAATCAAGGATAGCTCAGACACCGAGTCAATCGCACGCAGTACACCAGACAACGGCGGCGTATACTTCGTACCTGCTCTGACCGGGTTGGGTGCACCTTATTGGGACATGTACGCTCGAGGAATGATAATAGGAATCACAAGAGACACGACGAGAGATCACATCGTGAGGGCAGCCCTAGAAGCGATATGCATGCAGACTGCTGATGTTATCGACACGATGACGGGGTCAAGCGGAATTCGCGTGAAATCGCTTGCGGTTGACGGAGGGGCGTCCGTGAATAATTTCCTCATGCAACTTCAGTCTGATCTGCTAGGGCTTTGCGTAGAGAGGCCAACGATACTGGAAACCACGGCGCTCGGAGCAGCGTTTCTAGCGGGTCTTTCTTCCGGCGTCTGGAGCGACTTGAAGGAACTGGGCGCCTTAAGGAAGGTTGACAGAGTGTTCAAGCCAAGGATGGCAAAGGCAAAGCGTCTCGAGTTGCGCCGGGAATGGAAACGGGCCGTTCTGAGGACCCGTGGTTGGGCGGCTCCCAAAGCCTCTGTATCTCATAGATTGCAGCTCGGTCAATAGCTCCGAGGCTAACTCTCGTTACTACCCTCGATCATGAAGAATTAGTCCGTGGGCGCATGGATGCTGCAAGTCCATTCGGTTTCCTCAATTAATGACGGCGGTTCCGGATGAATTCAGAAGTTTCGTCAGGCAGTCTGTTAAGTCATCTATCATAGTTGTGGACACATCGCGAATAATCTTGTCGCCGAGTAATTTCAGGAGTGGTCCGAATTCTGCTTGAGCCGTCCAAGCAACTAAGGATTCATCTTTCCCCTGGTTGATCTTGAGGTGGAGTGTAATGTCCAATTTGCTTCCGGCTGCTCGTCCGGTTCCTTCGAGCACAATGGCGTCTATCCGTTTCTCTAGGTACTTGAAATGCATGCGTACGCTTAGTCGGCTTAGATAATCCAGACGCATTCTGCCGGCGATGTCGCTGAGGTCTACTTTGAATGTGGCGAAGAATTCGTCGTCGCTAACGACCTCTAGTTTGCCGAGATTGGGGAGGCATTGAGAAATGGAGTGGACGTCGGTAAGTATCTTGGCTGCGGTTTCGGTTGGCGTTCGAGTTGAGAACTGGCCTGAAAAATCCACCCGTTACTCCTCCGATAGGGCATAACTCATGAGAAGCCTAATTGCCGGCATGAACCGCTCTTCATCAACCGAGCCAACGGTATCCATAAGCCGCTTAACCAATCCGGCTTCTATGCCCGCAGCCTCTAAGCTCCTTTGGGTTTGTTCATCCGCCCTCGAACCCAATAGTTGAATCTCCTTAGTTCGGCTTGGCTGCTTGACCCCCAGCTTTTTAGCCGCCGCATCGGCGACTTGTTCTCCCATGAGGCGGCATGTTGTCAATTTGCCCCCAGCTACTGTGACGAGGCCGTGGATGCCATCGCGTTCGTGGTCAAAAATGTCATAGGTTCGGCTTACCCGCCTCGCGTCGTCTTCGTTTCCTTCGCCGAGTTGCAACAACGGCCTCACGGAGGCGTATGTTCTCTGGAAGCCAAGAGTTCTCAAAAGCGGAAACATCTCAGAACCCTCATCGATGAGGAGATTACTGTCTTCCTCCGAGAGCTGCAAATTGTCCGGATCCTCAATGACCGACGCGGTAGTTCCCATTATCGAGCAGTTGTCCCCGTAGGGGATCATAATGTCTCCGTCGCTGGGTTGCCTCATCCTGTTGACTATCTGGCTGCAGATCTTCGCGGGAACGACGCCCATCTGCCCTGCAAAACAGATGATTTGGACGGTTACTCCTGCAAGTTGGGCGAGCCTGCCCGCCCATGGTCCAGCGGCATTTATGATTAGTTCGCTGGAAATTTCCTCGGTTCTTGATCTGCTGCTATTGTAGCTCTTGACGCCGTTGATCTCTTTCTCGCCTTTCTTTGTGAAACCTGTAACTTCGTGGTATGGAAAGAATTTTGCTCCATTTGCGGAGGCTGTTAGGGCCGCGCAGAAAATTAGGTCGTGTGCCCGGATCACCTTATCGGGAACTCTAACGGCGAACTTCAGTCCGGGATTCAGTTTTGGCTCTAGGCAACGGGCTTGTTCGATGGATATTTCCTCGTAGGGCACTCCGCATTTCTTGCATCCGGCTTCAAACTCCGTTCGATAGTCCATATCCTCGTCTGTTACCGCCACAAACAGACCGCCTGTGTCTGTGATTACGTGCGGTGCTATTCTTGACAGAATTTCGTTCTCCCTGACACATTCTGCGGCGGCGACGGAGTCATTCACGCAATACCTTGCTCCGCTGTGTAACATGCCATGAAACTTGCCGGATGTTCCCGAACCGAGTGCGTTCCTTTCAACTAAGGCGACTTTTACCCCTCTCAGGGTCAAGTCTAGGCATGTGAATACACCCGTCGCTCCTCCGCCGACGATGACCACATCATACTTCAACTGTTTGCCTCATCTCTGACGCGGACCATGAACCCGGGCTGGTACCGAGTCTTTAGTCATTCGATAACTTCCCGAAGTGAGAAATGGGGCGGCGTCCGAGACATCGCCGCCCCTTAGGAAAGTAAATCAACGAAAGAGTCGAAATCTGGTTTGGAGACGAGGGAAGGCCATCCAATGACCGATCGACAAAAATGTATATCCCCTTCAATCGCCGAGCTGAGTTCCATGGCACAGCGTCCCGTCGAACACATCCTCGTTCACGATGAAGTTCCGGTTACTAAGCGCTTTCAAGTGGTCGTAGCCGGAGGAGGGCCGTCGGGATTATCGGCCGCCGTGGCAGCCGCCAGAAACGGAGCTGACGTGCTGCTTATCGAGAGGAACGGTTTCCTGGGTGGGGTTGGAACGGCCGGTCTCTGTCCAACATTCATGGGGTCGGATCCACTGATAATTAGGGGCTTTGCACGAGAGATGGTCGACCGCCTAGAATCCTTCGGCTGCGTGATTAACGGGTTCAATACATTCTACGACGCAGAGATAATGAAGTATGCATGCAATGAAATTGCAACTGAAGCCGGCGTTAAGCTACTATTCGACACGGTAATCTCCAGGGCAATCGTAGACGGAGGCTTTGTGCAAGGCGTCGTCGTGCTGAACAAATCGGGGAACCAAGCTTTCCGAGCCAACGTTGTGATCGACACAACGGGCGATGGGGACGTGGCGGCAAGAGCAGGCGCGACTTTCCAGAAAGGAAACGAGCAAGGTCAGATGCAGGCTATGTCGCTGATGTTCAGGATGGGGAAGGTCGACGTTAGACGATTCGTAGACTTTATGATGACTCACAAGGAGCTTCTGTACGTGGGGGAAGGTGTAAGCGCCGCAAGGCCGTTTGGTGGAAGATACGACAACGACCCCTCCATCCTCGACATGTCTACTGAGCCTCCACTCGTTTGTATCGGAGGTTTCGGGCCGATGATCAAGGAGGCCAATGAGAGTGGGGAGCTATACTTCCCTCATGAATATTTCTGGGTTGAGAGCCTATGGATCGAAGGTAACGTTCTGATAAACGCAAACCAAGTCACGGGCGCGGACGGAACGAACGCGGACGACATAACAAAGGCCTGGGTGGACTCACGAAAGCAGGTAATGTCATTAGTCAAATTCCTTCAAAGAAGGATCCCGGGCTTCGAGAAATCGTATCTGATAGACACGGGGCAGAACATAGGGGTGAGAGAAAGTAGACGGATTGTAGGCGGCTATATGCTCACGAAAGATGATGTCCTCGAAGGCAGACGCTTCCCTGATGGTGTCGTGAGGAATTCCTACCCAGTAGACGTTACTGGGCTAGGTACAGAAACCATTTGGATCAAACCGAAGGCGCAATTCTATGAGATTCCCTATCGCTGCCTCTTGCCCGAGGGCCTGGAAAATATTCTCGTCGCAGGCCGCTGTATCTCTGTAACCCATGAAGCACTCGGTTCGACACGAAGCCAGATTTGCAGCATGGGCACCGGGCAGGCCGCTGGAACAGCCGCAGCTTTAGCCGTGCGTCAGGGAGTCACACCTCGGAAAGTGAGAATTGAGGAGTTACAGAGACTACTTACTGCGCAGAAACTGCTTTGGCCCGTGTGAGGCAGGGTCGAACTCCGTCAAGTGACACACAAACACCAGGATTCTATAGATCGGTGATTGGAGAGTAGATGTCAGTGGGCTTGGCGTTCAGACGGCTCAGGGCCGCGTGGATGTCCTTGAGCTCGCCGACCTGGGCGGGTAGGTGGGCGTCGGTCCCGGTGCTTAATTTGACGCCTCTTTCAAGGCACATCTTGAAGAGATCAAAATAGCCTTTGGGCGGTGTGTATTCTCGAAAGAAATGTCCGTTGACTTCTACTGCCACGCCGTGTTTGGCGGCGGTATCAGCTATCTCGGCCAACTGACCCTTCTCCACCTCTTCCAGGTATCTGCCCGCCGAGATGACGTACAGAGGATGCCCCAGAACATCGACCTGGGGATTCTTTAGGGCGGCAACCTCGCCCTGCATACATCTATCTGCAACTTTCTTGTGGTCGACGCTAACCTTTCCGCTTGCGATCTTGTCCCATTGCATCTCAATTCCAGGAATGATGTGAAGCGAAGCGATGACTAGGTCCGCCTCTGCGGCTATCTCCGGTTTTATGTTGAGGCATCCGTCAAGGTCTATTACGTCGGCCTCCACTCCCACGAGGAAACGAGTCTCACTGCCTTTGCTTATGTCTCTGCACAGTTGCTTCATCCTTCTGATCTCCTCAACATCGTACGTGCGGTCGTACACGTCGAGAAGGCTCGTGTTTGTGTGGTGGTCGGTGACGGCAACCACACGTATCTCCTTACTCCGAGCCTCGCTGAATATCTCTTCGAAGGTTTGATGGCCGTCGGAGAACTTTGAGTGGGTGTGTAGATCGAGCTTGGGAAGCGCGGGTGAACACCCTCGAACTATTCGGTCGGGCTTAGAGAGTTCAGTGTCGCACTAAAGTCTTCTTGCTTCTCTAAGTGCAACGTCGGGATAATCTGTGACGATCCCGTCAGGTTTGATTACTTCGCACTGGTATCGTATGTCTTCGGGATCATCGATGGTCCAAGTGTAAACATGAAGGTTCGCGGTTTTTCTGGTCTGCAGCACATCTTCCATCGAGACGTATTCGTAGCTAGGATGCAATGCAGAGCAGCCAATTTCCTCGGCCAGCGGGGTGAAGTCGGGAATCCTTCCGATGAAAATAATTCCCGTAGGTATGTCTCTACGAATGGACTTGACTTTTCTTACGCAATCGAAGTCGAATGAGATGATCTCGCAGTTACCTATTGCATTGGACTTTTCGAGTATGGAAACTACTTTTTCTTCTATGTTCTTATAGAAACTTGAGCCGTATTTGATTTCCACCATCAGCCCGACATCGTTATGGTATTTTTCCACCACTTCTTCTAGCGTGGGAACGGGTTCGAATGGATGGTTCGGATTGTTCGTCGCCGCGTTCAGAGTTCGGATTTGCGCTAGTGATTTCTCTCTTACCTTCCCTGTCGCGCCTGTTGTGCGTTGCAATGTGTCATCGTGGATTACTACCGGAACGCCGTCCTTCGTGAGGTGTACATCGAGTTCCAACATATCGGCGCCCTGTTCTACTGCCAAATCGAAAGAAGCAAACGTATTTTCCGGTTCATATCCGGATGCGCCCCTATGTCCGACCACTACAATCCGCCGCTCAACCGTCTTCATAGTCAGATCACCCGGCTCCACATCAGAGATCGGGAATAGTTAGGTTCGTGTCGAGAGTTAGTTCAACCAATCGCATATCGCCCTCTCACCTAATTTCCGGCGCTCCAAAATTTCTGCGGCGGTTCTAATCAAGACTTTCGTTGGAGGGTTTTGCTCGAAAGACGGTACAGCGACGTGAATTACATTCATTCGACGGTTGGGTTGCGTTCCTGCGTAGCGTTTAGGATGGGTGTGTTCAGTGACGAGAGGGTGGTACGTATGGTCCTTATAGATTAGACCGTCCCTGAGCAGTTATTCTATATTGTTACGGTTCTATTCACTGACCTCATGGTTCCACCTCTTTTTCTCATCAATGGTTTTAAATACAAACTTTGACGGGTCCTAAGCGTGAAAATACCTATGTCTTATCGAAGTGCTGTAACCAAATTACAAGCCGTAGTTGCTATAGTCATTGTGATAGTGGCCGTCGCGGCTGGCGCTTACTACTTCTCTAGTACCATGGCTCCCACGACAACGACGATGGTCTCTAGCAGTATGATGACCTCATCCTCTATGGTGGCGTCATCGGCTACGGGAACAATTGTCGTCGACGCGCCTGCGATTGCGGACACGCTTGATCCCGCTGTCGCGTGGCATGCTCAAGCGTACGAGGCTGACCAGAACATTTACCAGGGGCTGATCGCGTACGCGCCGAATTCCAACCAAATAGTACCGCTGATAGCGCAAAATTTCACCGTTAGCCCGGACGGGCTGACCTATAAGTTCTGGCTGAGGCAAAACGTTGTCTTTAGCAACGGGGACCCCGTCAACGCCTACGAGTTCTGGTACTCCATCTACCGCGTGGTTATAATGAATCAGGGGCCGGCATATTACGTAACCGCTACTGGGATGAACGTGAGCGGTGTCACAGCGGCCATGCTGAACACGTACAATACAACCAATGACATTCCTCCTCCAAGCTTGATGAGCATAATGGAGAACCCAAACCTTGGTCTGACAGTGACTGGACAGTATTCCCTTGAGTTTCACCTCCCGGCGCCCTTCGCCGCGTTTCTGGCTTTAGCAACGCAACCGCAAGACACCGTCGTTGACCCATTAGTCGTGTCCCAGCATGGAGGCGTAACAGCTGGCTCAACGAACACTTGGATGTTTAGCGATGCGCTGGGAACCGGGCCATTCGTCGAGACAGATTACGAGCCGAATACCCAGATGGTTCTCCAAGCGAACCCGAACTACTGGGGAGGGGCTAACGGAATACAACCTGCACCCAAACTTGCCAAGGTCATCTACAAACTGGTACCAGATGCGCTAACGAGACTAGAGGACGTTGAGGGTGGCTCAGCGCAGCTCGCGTACGTAGATTTCACATTGGCTTCCCAGCTAAAGAATGCTTCAAACGTTTATGTTCCAAAACTCGGACCAATGCCAGTCGTTCATTGGCTGGAATTCAACACATACAAGTTTCCATTCAACAATAAACTGATACGGGAAGCCGTCGTCCACGCCATTAACGCTACAGCCCTAGACACTCTGTACGGCGGATATGCGACACCTTTCGCTGGTCCAAACCCCAAGGGAGTTCTCGGCTATAACTCCACCCTACCGTCGACATACAGCTACAACATAACGTTGGCAAAGCAACTCCTAGCCCAAGCCGGATACCCGGGAGGAACAGGAATACCACCACTTCAGCTTAGGTTCTCAACCGACAGAAGCCCGGAGTCCTACGTAGTCCCGCTTATCGCGTCTGAACTGTCCCAGATCGGACTCACGGTGAACACAGTGGGAAGTACGATATCTGACTTCGACACCTTCTTAGGGGGCACCTCTCCGACTAGCACCTCCTATCCAGAGATGATGTACGTTACTTGGTTCTGGTTCCCTGACCCGTGGGCTTTCGGCCCGTGGTTGGCAGGGCCTCTTGGCATTCCTAATCCGAACTTTGGAGGCTACAACAATACATTGGCCAACAGTTTGATGTCGCAGGCGGACAAGACCACCAATCAGAACGAGAGGGCCCTCCTTTACGAGCAGGTCGCCGAGATAGTGTACAACGACGCACCTTGCGATTGGATTGCGCAGTACCAGAACGCGCTTCCGCTTGGCCTCCCCGTCGCCAGCACTAACCTACAAGGCTTCACATACAACCTTCAGTTCGCTCAAACCGACGCAAGCACATTGTACCTGGCCAGCTAACACACATGAGCACTGCAACCCTTCCCCACTCTCTTTTTTGTCAGATGACGTTTGGATGAACCGGTAAGATGGAGTTCAACAAGAAACGAGCCGATGGCTAGCAGGAGTACCCGCGTGACCCCAAAAGCCATCTTCGGGATTCCTCAGTTAGATCCTTCAGTTGTGGCGAGAAACCAGTCGGAGTGTAGAGGTTACCGGGGCGAAGCACGTGAAGGAATCCCATAAAGGGTTACTGGTATTCATTGCGAGGCGCATCGCGCTTCTAGCGGTAGTCATGTTAGGCGTGAGTGTGATTGCTTTCACAGTGTCGCGCGTGGCGGTACCCGATCCTACCAGAGCGTGGGCCGGTCCGAGAGCTAGCCAGTCAACAATCGATGCACTGATCGTTAAGTTCCATTTGCACGACCCCATTTACGTTCAATTCTACTATTATCTTTCGGGGCTTCTTCATGGTGATTGGGGTTTTGATCCCTCAACAGGCCAGCCTGTACTAGCAAGCATTTTGTTATATCTTCCCGCGACCATGGAGCTCACGGCTGCAGCTCTTCTGATCGTGATAGCCGTCGGGATTCCTCTGGGAGTCGCCGCGGCAACGCACAGAAACAAAGTCGAAGATCATCTTTCGAGAATAGCCGCGCTTACGGGAGTAGCTTCCCCGCCTTTCGTGGTCGCTCTTCTCCTCCAACTCGTCTTTTACTATTACCTGCGCGTTTTTCCGGACTCCGGAGGACGAATCTCTCCCTTAATTGAGGCTCCGGCACGCGTCACAGGCTTTCTCATCTTTGATAGCATTCTAGCGGGAAACGGACCCGCTCTGGTGAGTGCGCTTCAGCACATTATCATGCCGGCAGTCGCTCTCGGATTTCTCAACCTCGGCCTCATGAGTCGGCTTGTGAGAGCCTCGATGCTGGAGTCGCTGGCTAGCGATTACGTGAGAACAGCCAAAGCGAAAGGAGTGCGGAGAATGCTAGTGGTATACAAGCATGCGCTGAGGAATGCACTTATTCAGCCTGTAACCGTTCTAAGCGTTTACGTTGCCTACATGCTCGGCGGATCGATTGTAATAGAATCAATTTTCGATTGGCCGGGGCTCGGATATTACGCCGCGCAAGCAGTCTTCAACTTCAATCTTCCGGCTGTGATGGGAGTGACACTCATCTTCGCCATCGGGGTCGTTGTCGTTAATTTGGCGGCGGACATTCTCTACGCTTTGCTTGACCCTAGGATTAGGTTGGGGTAGTTAGCCGTTGGCGACGGATCGTCATGAAATCTCCACGACACTAAGAATATTGGCTAAAGACCCTCTAGCGGTCTTGGGGACTCTGATCGCTGTAGCCTTCTTATCTACTGCCCTCGTAGTCGCCCTTTTCGGATCAGCTATCCTCCCGTACGATCCAAACTTCGCTAACCTGAGCATAATCTTCCTACCCATTTCCCTCGCACATCCGATGGGAACTGACTTTCTGGGAAGAGACATCCTCAGCAGGGTGCTGGCCGCTGCACCAATAGACGCGCAGATAGCGTTCACCATTGTCGGTGTCTCGGCCTTTGTCGGCATACTCCTCGGCTCGGTGGCGGGGTACTTCGGCGGAAGCATAGATGAATCCATTATGCGAGTGACTGACATGTTCCTTGCATTTCCAACCCTGGTACTGGCCGTTGCGGTTGCCGTGGCGCTTGGCCCCGGAGTTGACCACTTAATCGAGGCGAACTTGGTGGTCTGGTGGCCGGTCTACGCAAGAATGGCGCGAGCGGGCGCTCTGTCGTTGAGGGAGAGCCAGTTTGTGGAAGCGGCACGGGCAGCGGGTCTCTCACAGATCACGATCATCCGCAGACACATCATACCTAACAACATATCTCCAATCCTGATCTACGGGACTCTAGACATCGGCAACGCCATCCTGTATACCTCCGTGCTGAGTTACCTAGGGTTAGGGGCGCAGCCTCCCCAAGCCGAATGGGGAAGGCTAGTGTTCGACGGCCAGGTGTATCTTACCAGGGCTTGGTGGGTTCCACTTATGCCGGGCCTCATCATCCTCTTGGTTGCCCTCGGATTCTGTCTAGTAGGCGACGCTTTGAGAGATGCCTTGGACCCGAGGTACAGACGATGATGCCTCAGCCAATTCTCAGCGTAAGAAACCTACGACTCGTTTTCGAGAGCATGCGAGGCCGATTCCACGCATTAAACGGTGTGAGGCTTGACATCGCAGCCGGCGAGGTTTTGGGAATCGTCGGAGAATCCGGATGCGGGAAATCCTCCTTAGCACTGGCCACTATCGGCCTTCTGCCCACGTCCTCAAGAATAGTCGGTGGGAGTGAGATTCTCTTCAACGGGAAAAACCTGCTTTCCATGAATGACGCCGAGATGGAACTGGTCAGGGGAACCGGCATCTCAATGATATTCCAAGAGCCGCTAACCTCGCTGAACCCTATCTTCACAATCGGTGACCAGCTCAGCGAGGCCGTGAAGATCGCTGCCATTCGACGGCATCCGGAACTCGCCGCATCAAAGAAGAGCGTGAAAGAAGATTTCAAAGAGGAAGCCACCTCGTGGCTGAGGAAGGTTGGGTTCCCAGACCC
>Ga0187780_10003844_pt1 | contig 11276 bp, 7 predicted proteins | sample 1015_Q2_SP10_20__FD_132429 | JGI IMG/M metagenome (GOLD analysis project Ga0187780, IMG submission 132429) | Tropical peat soil microbial communities from peatlands in Department of Meta, Colombia - 1015_Q2_SP10_20_MG | ecosystem: Environmental > Terrestrial > Soil > Wetlands > Peat | place...
CGTTCTACTGGGACCTGAACGACGGCAGCCGCGCTTGGTCGAAGCGCTTTTACGAGCGTCGACACAAGATGCCCAACATGCTCCAGGCCGGCGTGTACTCGGCGACCCTGCACTATCTGAGGGCGGTGCAGCAGGCCGGCACCGACCGGAGCGCGGATGTAATGAGCAAAATGCGCGAGATCCCGGTTGATTTCTTCGGTTCCAAAGGCAGCATCCGCGAGGATGGCCGGATGCTCCACGACATGTACCTGTTCGAAGTCAAGAAACCGGAGGAATCATCCGGTCCGTGGGACTACTACAAACTGCGCGCAACGGTGCCCGCCGAGCAAGCGTTTCAACCTCTCTCGAGGAGCGCCTGTCCGCTGGTTGCGAAATGACGAGGAAGGAGTCGAGTATGGATGCCGTCTCGAAGATTGCGATCGCGCTGGCGCTCGCGCTGCCGGTTGCGGCTGGCGCAATGACTCTGCGCGAGCTTGCCGGATGCAAGCCAGGATCAGACGACCCGGTGCTGACGCGCGAGGGGTTGTTCACGGTGCACACAGCGTGCGATCACCTATTGTTCGAGATCCCGGAATCCGTCTACGGGCGTGACATGCTGTTCAACACCGAATTCGCAGCCCTGTCCGGTGGCGCAAACTTGATCGCGCCCGGGACCTTGGTGGACAACCATGTCGTACGCTGGGTGCGGCGCGGAAACAAGGTCAATCTCGAGCTCTTGCAGTACGAGATCGCGGCCGGTCAGGGAGAGGGTCTCGAGCGCGCCGTAGAGGCAACAACGCTGCCCACACTGCTGCGAACGTTCGAAATTGTCGGCCGCGGACCGAAGGGTGAAGCCATCATCGACGTGACCCCGCTTTTCGTGAGCGAACCCCCGCCCGGGTTCCCCCTCGGGTTCATGAAATACTACGGAGCACAGCAGATCGATCCCAGGCGCTCCTACATCGACGGCGTCAAGGCGTTTCCCCACAACGTCGGCATTCGCTTTTATCAGACCTGGGTCGCCGACCGCAGCGAGCTCTTGAGACGAGTCGAGGAAGCAGAAGAGTCGGTCGTCGCCTCTCTGGGGTTCGTCTTCTACACCAATCTCTACTTGCTCCCGGACAAGCCGATGCGGCCTCGCTTCTGGGACTCGCGGGTGGGCTATTTCGCCACCTCGTTTCGCGACTACGGCACCGGCGAATATGGCGGCCGGGAGCGAGGGTTCATTCAGCGCTACCGACTGGTCAAGAAAGACCCCGATGCGCTGCTTTCCGAGCCGGTGCAGCCGATCTTGTTCTATCTCGACCGCGGGGTGCCGGAGGTATGGCGTCCATATCTGAAGCAAGCCGTGGAGGACTGGCAAGCCGTGTTCGCGCAGGCAGGTTTCCGTGGTGCGATCATCGCGCGCGATGCGCCCAGCGAGGAAGAGGATCCGACGTGGGACCCCGATGACGTGCGGTACAACGTCATTCGATGGGCTCCGAGCGGGCGGCGCAATGCCTTGGGCGCCGCGGTGGTCGATCCGCGCAGCGGCGAGGTGATCTCCTCCCATACGATCTTCTGGCACGACGTGCTCAGCCTGTTGGAGACCTGGTACTTCACCCAGGCGAGCCCCTTGGACCCGAGCGCGCAGAAGTTGCCCCTGCAGCCCGAGTTGATGGGTGAGCTGCTGCGCTACGTGGTTCGCCACGAGATCGGACACGCGCTAGGGTTGCGGCACAACTTCAAGGCCTCGGCCGCCGTTACAGCCAAGGAGCTGCGCGATCCGCAGTGGACCCACCTGTGGGGAACTTCGGCGTCCACCATGAGCTACGCTCGCTTCAACTACGTCGCGCAGCCGGGCGACGGCGCCGGCCTGCTGCCGAAGTTCGGTCCCTACGATTACTTCGCCATTGAGTGGGGTTACGGCGTGTTTGCGAACATGACCCCGGACCAGGAGCGCGACAGGCTCGACGAGATTGCAGTGCGCCAGGTCAACAACCCTCTGCTGCGCTTCGGCGGCGAGGACACCGCGGCCACCCTCGACCCGACCGTGTTCTCAAACGTGCTCGGAGGCGACTCGATCGAGGCCGCCGAACTGGGGCTGCGCAATATCGACCGCATCATGGCTTATATTCTCCCGGCGACCACCCGAACCGGCGAAGGCTACGACAAGCTGAGCGAAATGTACGAGGCTGTGATTCAGCAACGCCATCGCGAGCTGGTCTACGTCACCAAACTGGTCGGTGGTGTGGAGGAAACACGTTACCAGGCTGGCCGCGGCAAAGCGCCCTTCGCTCCAATTGATCCGGATCGTCAACGCCAGGCGGTCAAGTTCCTGACCCAGACTGCGTTCATGGAACCCAAAGCCCTGCTCGATCCCGAAGTGCTGAACCGAATCGCGCCCTCTGGCGGCACCAACCCACTGCAGGGCTCCAACGTGGATCTCATGCGGCGCCTGATCACACCCGAGGTGTTCCAGCGCATGACGGAGGCCAGCAGCATGGGGAAAGGCCGCTACACAGGACTGGAGATGCTCTCGGACCTGAACGATGGACTGTTCAGCGAGCTCTCGGGACGGGCACCGGCCGTGAGCCCGTATCGGCGCCAAGTGCAACGCAGCTACGTGACCATTTTGCTGGCGGCAACGGGCACGATCGAAGACCCGGCCTCCCGCAGCGCGAACATCGACAGTGCCTACCTGGAAACCGACGTGAGAAGCCCGTCCAAGTCGAAGCTCAGCCCCATGCGCTCTTTCGACTCGTCGATCGCCAAGGTGGGCGAGCAGTACAGCAGCAGCGCAGCCGGCCTCAGCGAGTACCGCGCCGTGCTGCGTGCCGGCGTAGCGAACCTGTACAAGAAGATCGAGGAGGCACTCGAAAGGACTCGAGACACCGATACGCTGCTTCACCTGCGCATGATTCGCGCGCAGCTCGCCAATGTGTCTTAGTACAACGCGCAACGACCGAGCACCGCCTGCACCCGTGGTTAATCGGTACGGAAATTCTTTATCGTTGCGAATAGAAAGTCGCCGCCAAAATCGGCAGCTCCAAATAGATCAATAAGATACGGCCATCTGCGGCTGCTGGACGATAAGTGCTCTAAACGCTCGAAGGGCTGATTTCCTCCTGCCGCTTTCCGGTCTGTGCGCGAGTCGCTTTGCGTGCCGCAAGCTCCGGCTGCCTCGATTTGCCGCGCTTGGATCGCGCACCGCCACCCTGGAGGCATCACTCGTTGGATTTTCAATCCACCGGCGGTTTTGGGGGTAGGATGAGCACCGACAAGAAACTCGTTCAAAAAACAGGAGGAGCCAGATGACAAGCGCATTTCCGAGCCGCAGGATCGCCCGCGTCGCGGTACTGGTGACGGCACTCGCATGCTGCGCTGCGCCCGTTGATCAGGCCGTAGGCCAAAACCAGATCAAGATCGGGATCCTGGAGCCGTTGAGCGGGCCGATCGCGGCCGAAGGGCGGCGTCAGCTGAATGGACTGGAGATCGTCCGCGACATCATCAACGAGCGTGGCGGCATCGCCGGGAAGCAGCTCACCTGGGTGGTTGCTGATGCGCCAGACGCGACCGCTGCGACCAACGAGGCGAGCCGCCTGATCACCCAGGAGGGGGTGAAGCTTATCGCGGGCACGTTCTCGAGCAGCCTGTGTTTGCCCGCCAGCGACGTCGCGGCGCGCAACAACATCGTCTACTGGGAAGTCTCGTGTGTCGATCCCCGGTTCAACGCTCGTGGCTACAAGAACGTGTTCCGAAGCGAAATCGACGCCAACGGCTTTGGCTGGTACGAGCTCGAGTTCATACGCGATACGCTGCACAAAAAGGTGGGCAAGGATTTGAAGGACCTCAAGATCGCGTTTGTGAGCGAAGACTCAGCGTACGGCCAGGGCACCACTGAGGCCGGAAAAAAACGCGCGCAGGATCTGGGAATCCAGGTGCTCTCGGTCGACTTCTACAACCGCAACGCGATGACCGACTTCACTCCGATCATCCTCAAGCTCAAGTCGACGCAGCCCGATGTGATCATCTCGGCCTCATACACCAACGACGCGATCCTGTTCTGGCAGCAGGCCCGCCAGCTCGACCTCAACGTCAAGGCGATCGTCAGCGCAGGTGCGGTCGGCTTTGGATCCCCAGATTTCGGAAAGAGCCTTGGGGCCGCCGCCGAGGGCCCGTTCACGCTGCTCGAGCCAAGCGGCCTGAATCCCAAGGCGCTTGGCTCCCTAGTGGCCGGGCTGGAGCTCGAGATCGCGAAACGCTACGAAGCCAAGTACAACGAACGCTATGCCGCGTCCGCGCAGCTCGGCGCTGCGGGCTTGTGGATTCTCGCAGAAGTGCTCAAGAAGACCGGGGGAGACTTGAATCCGGACAAGGTGCGCGCCGCGGCGCTGAGTCTAGACATCCCGGTCGGTGGCACGATCAACGGCTGGGGTGTGAAGTTTCAGGACAACGGCCAAAACGCGCCGGACCGCGTTCAGCACTACATCCTCCAGTGGCAGGACGGCAAACAGGTGACGGTGTGGCCGGAGCGCTTCGCGGTAGCGCCAATGCGCTACGTCCCTCTGCCGAAGTGGAGCGAGCGAAAATAACCGCGCTCTGAGCGCCTGGCCGCCGGCAGGGTTTACAGAAGCTCGGCCAGCCCGGCGGCGGGGGGCGGCTCGCAGCTGAAAGACTTCCGTGGAAGCGCTTCCCCAGCTCATCGTCTCGGCCATCGTTCTGGGCGGAATCTACTCCCTGGTGAGTATCGGCCTCACGCTGATCTTCGGCGTCATGCGCATCGTCAATTTCGCGCACGGCGAATTCCTGATGCTCAGCATGTACCTGGCGGTCGGGTTGTTCGCTGTGGCCGGGATCGATCCCTATCTCGGGCTTCTGGTCGCAGTGCCTGCGTCGCTGCTCTTCGGTGGCCTGATCTATTACGGTGTCGTGAGGCCGGTCGTCGCGCGTCCACACGTCGTGCAGATCTTCACTACGCTCGGTTTGTCGATCGTGCTTCAGAACACGGCGCTGTTCCTGTGGAGCGGCAACTTCCGGCAGCTGCGCCTGCCGTACGCCGGGACAGTCCTCACAGTCGCCGGGGCTGCGGTCACGCTGCCGCAAGTCATCGCGTTTGCAGTGGCTGCTGCGTTTACCGTGGCGCTATTCGTCTGGTTGCGCTTTACGTACTTGGGCAAGGCGATGCGCGCCACCGCGCAGGACCGTGCTGCCGCAACCCTGGTGGGCATCGACACCGACAAGGTGCTGATGGCCGCTTTCGTGGTCGGGACGCTGTGCGTGGGCATTGCCGGGATGCTCATCGCACCGCTGTTCGCGACCTACCCGACGGTGGGCCTGCAGTTCGTGCTGATCGCGTTTGTCGTGGTAGTGCTGGGCGGGCTGGGCAGCGCAGTGGGTGCGCTGCTCGGTGGGATGATCGTTGCGTTCCTCGACGTCGTCGGAGGTTACTACGTCGGTACGGCGTGGAAGGAGGTGCTGTATTTTCTGGTATTCATTGCCGTTCTGCTGCTGCGCCCCGCAGGCCTGTTCGGCCAGCGCGGTGCGGAACATCTCGGGATGTGATGGCGGCGTTGTCCCACAGCGCTGGTGTACGGGAACACTGGGCCGCAGGGGTGCTTTTCGCTGGCGCGCTGTCGATACCGCTGCTCACCGACAATCTCTTCCTCCAAGACGCCCTCATCTTTGTTCTTCTCTGGGCCGGTCTGGCGGGCGCGTGGAACATCGCAGGCGGTTTTGCCGGTCAGCTCTCGCTCGGGCATGCAGCGTTCTTCGGGTTGGGCGCGTATAGCTCAACGTTGCTGAAGATTTATCTTGGAGTTTCTCCCTGGGTCGGCATGCTGTGCGGCGGCGCTCTGGTGATCGCCGCTAGCAGCTTCATCGCGTTCGCCGCCACCCGTCTGCGCGGCCCGTACTTCGCCCTGGTTACCATCGCCTTCGCCACCGTCGCGCAGATCGTCGCGGCACGCTGGTACAGCTTCACCCGTGGCAACGAGGGACTGTCGATCCCCTTCAATCCAGGGCTGGCCAATTTCATGTTCGCAGCCAAGTTACCCTGGACGCTCCTTGTCTTGTGCTACGTCGCGGGAATCTATGTGCTGTCAGCGTGGATCAGGCGCTCGCGCCTGGGATACCAGTTCGCCGGGATGCGCGAGGAAGAGGATGCGGCGCAGGCGCTTGGGATCGACACGCGGCGCCTGAAGGTCGTGGCGATTGCGCTCAGCGCGTTCCTCACCGCCCTCGGGGGCACGTTCTACGCGCAATATGTCGGCTTTGTCGATCCCGGCTACGTGTTCTCGATCGACTTGTCAGTTAAGTTCGCCCTGATGTGCATCATCGGCGGCATGGGCACCGCGCTCGGCCCGATTCTGGGTGCTGTACTGATCACCGCCCTGGAGATCGCGCTGCGCGCCAAATGGGGAGGCGAGCGCAGCGGGCTGTACCTGATCGTCTACGGCGCGCTGTTGATCGTGGTTGTGCGTTCGATGCCGGAAGGACTGGTCGCCGGGACTGCGCAAGTATGGAAGCGGTGGAGGGCTCGCCGTGTTGCTTGAGCTCGAAGCTGTAACCAGGCGCTTCGGCGGGCTCACGGCGGTCTCGGCCGTCAGTTTCGCAGTAAGCGAGGGCGACGTGGTCGGGCTGATCGGCCCGAACGGAGCGGGCAAGACGACGCTGTTCAACGTTATTGCGGGAGCACTGCCGCCCTCCTCGGGGCACATCCGGTTCGCCGGTACGGATATCACCGGCGAAAGACCGCACAGGATCTGCCAGCAGGGCTTGGCCAGGACCTTCCAAATCGTCAAGCCGTTTGGCAACCTGTCCGTCATCGATAACGTCCTGATCGGCGCGTTTACTCGGGTGCGCGAGCGCGACGCGGCATACGCCGAAGCCGAACGGGCGCTTGAGGTGAGCGGGCTTGCGCGCTGGCGAGACGCAGTGGCGCGTTCGCTCCCGATCGGGCTCCGCAAGCGGCTGGAAGTAGCGCGCTCGCTTGCGACGCGGCCACGGTTGCTGCTGTTGGACGAGGCAATGAATGGCCTGAACCCCACCGAGCTAGGCGAGATGATGGCGCTCATCCGCAGGCTCAACAGCGCCGGCATATCGATCCTTCTGATTGAGCACGTGATGGCCGCGGTGATGAATCTGTGTAGCCGCATCGTAGTGATTCATCATGGCGAGAAGATCGCGGAAGGGCCGCCGCATGAGATTGCGCGCGATCCTCGGGTAATCGATGCCTACCTGGGCGAAGCGTATCTCATCGAATGACGGCAGGTTCCCCCAATCGCACTGCCCTTCTCGCGCTGGAAGGCGTTCGCGCGCATTACGACGACCTGCAAGTGCTGCATGGTCTAGATCTCGAGGTGCGCGAGGGCGAGGTGGTCACGTTGGTCGGCGCCAACGGTGCAGGCAAGACTACCACGATCAACACCGTGTCGGGCCTGGTTGCGAGCGCCGGTGGGTCGATACGCTTCGCTGGAGAGTCGCTTGCAGGAATCGCGCCGCATCGTCGTGTCGCCAAGGGGCTGGTTCAAGTCCCGGAGGGAAGGCGCCTGTTCCCGTTCATGAGCGTACGCGAGAATCTCGATCTGGGCTGCTATTGCGACAACGCACGCCGATCCAAGAAAGTGGCGCTCGCCGAAGTGCTCGCGCTGCTTCCACGCCTCGCCGAGCGCCTGGGCCAGCTCGCGGGCACGCTCTCGGGAGGAGAACAGCAAATGCTGGCGATCGCACGTGCGCTCATGGCACGGCCGCGGCTGCTGATGCTCGACGAGCCCACCCTGGGCTTGGCGCCGCGCATGGTCGCCCAGGTGTTCGAGACGGTCGAGGCGATCAACCGGCGCGGCGTGACGATTCTGCTGGTGGAGCAAAATGTGCGTCACGCCCTGACCCTGGCGCATCGCGGTTACGTGCTCGAGAACGGGCGCATCGTCCTGGAAGGAAGCGGCAAGGACCTGCTTGGCGATGGGCGTCTGAAGAAGGCCTACTTAGGCTTCTAGTTTGCCTCCAGTGGAGCGAGGTCGCCCAGTGCAAGGCCGGTGAGTCTCGGCTGTCGGCAAGATTTCGCTGCAACGCTACTCCTGGCGCATCAGCCCACTGCAGGCCGCAAGTCAGGGTAACGGACACCTTTCAGCTAGATCGCTATCTCGGGACGTCGAGCGCGGGATTTCGCGCGAAAAATCCACCGGGAACGAGCTTGAATCCGATGTGAGTCACGGGCATCACCGGCCACTCCTCCGGCCGTGGTATATGCGTAATGCCCATCGTGTACCAGAGCACCACATCTTCATTCTCGATCGCCTCGTCGTCGGCCACCCAGCGCGGCAGACCGTCGCCCCCCGTGCTCTGGTTTGGATAGTCCCCGGCGGGGTAGCGTTCGGACGGTTGGTAACGCGTGACCCAGAGGTGATAGTCGACGAAGCGCGCCCTTTGTCGCACCTGGGACTCTGGCGCGATGTACGGCACGGTATTGGCGCCTGGAATGAGAATGAAGCTCGGGTGTTGCCCGAGCTCGTTCTTCATTGACGGATTCATTATTCGCCATGTGCGAGCCGACTCCGTGCTGACATGACGCTGCGCGCTGGCCTCGCTGCGCAGCACGCTCTCCTCTGTCACCATGCCGTTTAGATACGGATTATCTGGCCCTCGTGCTGCGGCGCGTGTATTGAGTTCACTGACCGTGTTGTTGACGCCATCGACATCGAGATCGAGGCGGAAGGAAAAGAAGTGCTGGTGGTGCGGAGCAACCAGGTTTTCCGCGACGAGATGGCCGGAGTGCAGGTGTTGCGCCGATTCGTCCTCGGAGCGCGCCGCCACGCCTTTGACTTGCATGATCCCGGTGAGGGCGCAGTCTACTTCCAGCATGCCGTCTTGGTGGAAAATCCAATTGATTGCGTAATCGTAATTGCCAATGGTGGCAACAAAGAAAAGCACCAACTCCCGCGCCCTTCGGGTCTGGTTCTGCGCACCGATGGCGTCGAAGTGCTTCCACAGGATGCCCCCGTCACGCTCGTAGAGCCCGATAGCGCGCTTTAGGTAGAAGGGCTTGCCGAAATCATCGGACAGGACCGCATCGAAGAGCGTGGCGTTGTCCGGGGCATCAAGACCTGATTCCAGCGGGCTCGCCAGGCGTCCTATCCCGTACTCACCGACGTCAAACGCGCTGCGCCAGCGCCAGTTGAGATCGGTGTCGCCATAGGGCACGACCATCTCCGACACCGAACCCCGGTATAGGATCGAGCGCAACTGACCCTGGTCTTCATAGCCGACCGTGTGCAGCACCAGACCCTCGCGGGGATGCATGCTGAAGCGAAAGCGCCAGTTCTGCCACCGCACCTCGTTGCCGTTCAACTCGAAGCTATTCCCCTGCGGCTGCGCGATGATGAGCGGCCGGGGCGCAGGGCGCTGCTTCCCGATCGAGCGTTCGTCGAGATCCTGGCTGGGCGGGGGCAGCGCTACTGCGCCGCTGTCGAGCAGCTCGACAACCTTGCCCGTGTTCATGTTCACCAGCGCCACCACTCCCTCAATCGGCCGACCGTAGAAGTTGTCTGCCCCCTCCTTGTAATAAGAAACGGCGCGCAATACGCGGCCGGCAGGCTGATCGGCTAACCTTCCCGCGGCCCACGTGTCGACCTGAACCTTATCGAAGTCCGTGATCCCGCGCAGCCGCATTGCCTCCTGCCACCTCGGGTCGGCCTTTACGATCTGTGGAACCAGCACGTCGTTTTCCACGACGAATACCTGCGGCTGCACGCCGGGCACATCCTTCCAGGAGGCGACCCGGTTGCCCTTTAAATCGACAATCGCCTCGAACACCCGACTGTTGGTCGGGTCCATGACCACGGCAGAGGCCTCGCGCCGAAACGGGGCGCCGGGCTTGAACTCGAGAACTTCCTGCTTTGGTGGCTCATTCAGCACGATGGTGGAAAACAGCGCGTCCTTGGGAAAGGCTTCGTAAGCCCGCAACGTGTCTGCCGCAGCGGTGATCTCGCTGGCGCTGAGCGGGTCGAGCGGGTGGAGGGCCCCTTGCGGCAGGGCGCGCAGCGGTGTCGCGAGCAACCACAGCAGCACTGAGCAGCAGAGAGCATGGCGCCGGACAAGGATAGTCATGGGTCTTACGCTCCGCAGGTCGACAATCGCCTCGTTGCGAGGTGCGAGTCCAATGACGCGCAGCTTGGGCGCGCGTCCTGGGGCTGCGTGAATCAGCTTACCGGCTGCGCGCTTGCAGATCAATCGAGGATGCGCACGGTTCCGGTCTGCCCTCAGTGCGTGTCCTTGAGCTCTCGCGATTGCTTGCGCGCCCGCCTAAATACCCATGCTAGGTTAGTATCTCTGTCTACCGTGAGGAGCGTGGACCGGCTATGGACGAGCTCGAAGGCAGCCGAAAGCTCGAGGCAATTCTCGCCGCCGACGCAGCCGGGTACTCTCGGCTCATGCAAGACGACGAGGAGGCCACGGTCACCACGCTTGATGCGTACCGCAGAGTGTTCCGCGAGAAGATTGAAGCGCATCGCGGGCGCATCGTGGACATGGCCGGAGACAGCGTGCTCGCCGTGTTCGAAGCCGCCACAGAGGCTGTGCGCACAGCGTTTGAAATTCAAAACGAACTCGCTCAACGTAATCAGACGCTCTCGGAGGCTCGCCGAATGCGTTTTCGGATCGGCGTCAATGTTGGCGAGGTCATCGAAAAACCGGATGGCACGGTATACGGCGATGGCGTGAACGTCGCCGCCCGCCTCGAGAGCATCGGAGAACCCGGTGGCATCACCGTGTCCGGCACGGTGTTCGATCAAGTCAAGAACCGCTTGCAGCTGAGCTTTCACTTTATCGGCGAGCAGCGGGTGAAGAACATTGCAGACCCGATCAGGGCGTACCGGGTGGTGGCCGAAGGATTGCCGGTTCTGGCCCCTGTCCCGACCAACCGCGCGCGAGTGTTCTCGAAGCGCGTTGCGATCGGCGCCGGCGCTGCTCTGGTTTTTTCCGTCGCGGGGGCCTGGATGTACTTGTACCTTGCGCGGTCGACGACAGGGTTGGCGCTCCCGACCCAGCCCTCCATCGCTGTGCTGCCATTTCGGAACATGAGCGGCGAACCCGCAGAGGACTGGTACGCCGACGGCCTGACCGAGACTCTCATCACCGACCTCGCCCAGCTGGGCCCTCTGTTTGTGATCGCCCGAGACTCAAGCTTCACCTACAAGGGCAAGGCCGTGGACCCACGGCGCATCGGTCGTGAACTGGGAGTTCGTTATTTGTTGGAGGGCAGCGTGCAACGGACCACTAGCATGGTTCGCATCAGCGCCCAGCTCATCGAGGCCGACAGC
>Ga0187780_10003845_pt1 | contig 11274 bp, 11 predicted proteins | sample 1015_Q2_SP10_20__FD_132429 | JGI IMG/M metagenome (GOLD analysis project Ga0187780, IMG submission 132429) | Tropical peat soil microbial communities from peatlands in Department of Meta, Colombia - 1015_Q2_SP10_20_MG | ecosystem: Environmental > Terrestrial > Soil > Wetlands > Peat | place...
GGGCCCGCGCCGGGGCGGCTCGTCGGCGATGCCGCACAAGCACAACCCGGTCGCGGCGATCGCCATCCTTGGCTGCACCAAGCAGGCACCCGGGCTGCTGGCCACTCTGCTCGCCTGCGCCGAGCAAGAACACCAGCGCGCGGCGGGCGCGTGGCACGCCGAATGGCAGCCACTGACCGCGCTGCTGCGGCTGACCGGGTCCGCCGCCAGCTGGGCGGCCGAGCTGATGTCCGGGCTGGTCGTGGATGCCTCCCGGATGGCGGCTAACCTGGCCGCGACTAAGGACCTGCCGCTTGCCGAGCACGTCACCTCGCTGCTGGCGGGAGTGCTTGGCACCGCCCAGGCGCACGACCTGGTCGCGGAGGCGAGCCAGCGGGCGGTCAGCGCGGGGCTGCCGCTGCGCGACGTCCTGCTGGCGGTGCCCAAGCTCGAGGGCAGGCTGGCCTCGGCAGGCATCACCGCCGAGCAGATCGAGTCGGCGCTGGAGCCGGCCGGCTACCTCGGCGCTGCGGACGCGTTCGTCACCGCCGCCCTCGCGGCCCATGCGGCGCTGGACGGGCAGCCACCGGAGGAGGACGGCCATGGATGATGCCGAGCGCACCCGGCGCGGGATGACAGTCCGGCGTGAGGTCCTCGGGGACGAGCACGTCGACCGGGCGGTGGCCGCGACCACCTCGTTCACCGAGCCGTTCCAGGACTTCATCACCCGCTACGCCTGGGGCGAGATCTGGTCCCGGCCTGGGCTGTCCCGGGCCGAGCGCAGCATCGTCACGCTGGCCGTCCTGGCCGCGCTGCAGCACGAGAACGAGCTGGCCATGCACGTCAAGGCCGCGCTGCGCAACGGCCTGCAGCCGGAGCAGATCTCCGAGGTCCTGCTCCAGGTCGCCCTGTACGCCGGCGTCCCGGCCGGCAACCGGGCCTTCGCGGTCGCGCAGCGGGCACTTGGCGAAGCCGCCCAGGATCGGTAACTCTGCATTCTTTGTTCCTGGCCATAGCGTTGCTAGCTGGGGATTTGGCCTCAGGCCACACCCTCCCGTCCGACATGCGAACGTCTGTACTCATGGCGATCGCCAAGGCGGTATCGTTTGCCTAAGCGAACAGAACTGGAGCGCAATGGCGGAAATCGTCTCACTCGCCGAAGCCGTGGAGCGGGCGATACATGACGGGGACGCCGTGGCCATGGAGGGATTCACGCACCTGATCCCGTTCGCCGCCGGGCACGAGGTGATCAGGCAGCGCCGCCGGGACCTGACGCTGATCAGGATGACCCCGGACCTGATCTACGACCAGCTCATCGGGGCGGGCTGCGCGCGCAGGCTGATCTTCTCCTGGGGCGGCAACCCCGGCGTGGGATCGCTGCACAGGTTCCGGGACGCGGTGGAGCACGCCTGGCCGACCGCCCTGGAGATCGAGGAGCACAGCCACGCCGGGATGGCGAACCGCTACGTGGCCGGAGCGTCTGGCCTGCCGTTCGCGGTGCTGCGCGGTTACAACGGGACCGGCTTGGAGACGCTCAACACCGGGCATGACACCGCACCGACGATCAAGCCGATTACCTGCCCTTTCACCGGCGAGACGCTGACCGCGGTGGCCGCTATCCGGCCCGACGTGGCGGTCATCCACGCCCAGCGCGCCGACCGGGCGGGGAACGTGCAGCTCTGGGGGATCGCGGGCGTGCAGAAGGAGGCGGTGCTCGCGTCGCGGCGGTCCGTGGTCACCGTCGAGGAGATCGCGGAGAGCCTGGATCCCCGGCCGGGCGCGGTGGTCCTGCCCAGCTGGACGGTGAGCTACGTGGCACACGTGCCCGGCGGGGCGCATCCGTCCTACGCCCTTGGCTACTCGGTCCGCGACAACGACTACTACCTGGCGTGGGACGCCATCGGCCGCGACCGCGAGGCGTTCGGCCGCTGGCTGGAAGAGCATGTTTACGCCGTGAGCCCGGGGCAGCCATGACGTCACAGGTGAGCATGAACTCCGTGCAAACCGGCGAGCTGATGTACACGGCCGACGAGATGATGACCGTGGCCGCCGCCCGCGCGCTGCGCGACGGCATAACCTGCTTCGTCGGGATCGGGCTGCCCAGCGCCGCGGCGAACCTGGCCCGCGCCACGCACGCGCCGGGCCTGGTGCTGATCTACGAGTCCGGCACCATCGGCGCCAAGCCGACCGAGCTGCCGCTGTCGATCGGCGACGGGATCCTGGCCCAGACCGCGGACGCGGTGGTCAGCGTGCCGGAGATCTTCAACTACTGGCTCCAGCCTGGCCGCATCGACGTCGGATTCCTCGGTGCCGCGCAGATCGACAAATTCGGTAACATCAACACCACCGTCATCGGCGGTAACTACGGCAACCCGCGCGTTCGCTTGCCCGGCGCCGGCGGCGCACCGGAGATCGCCGCCTCGTGCCACGAGGTCATCGTCGTGGTCAGGCAGTCCACTCGTTCGTTCGTCGAGCGAGTGGACTTCGTCACCTCGGTCGGCTACGGATCCGGCCCGGGCGACCGCGAGCGGCTCGGGCTGACCGGCGCAGGGCCCATGAAGATCATCACCGACCTGGGCGTCCTGGAGCCCGACCCGGCGACGCTGGAGTTCACCATGACCGGGCTGTACCCCGGCGTATCTGCCGCGGCCGCCAAGGAGCGCGCCGGCTGGAACCTTGCGGTAGCTTCGGAGCCGGAGATCATCGCCGGTCCCAGCCCCGCCGAGCTGGGTGCACTGCGCAACCTCCAAAGGAGTACCGATGACCGCTGAGGTTTCGACGACCGCGCCCGCGGGCCCGGGCTCGCTGATCCTGCCGTCGTACCAGCGCCCATCGGGCGTGCATCCGCCGCTGGACTTCAGCGGGTACCGCTCGACCGCGCTACGTCACCCGAAGCTGCCTCTGGTTCTGCTGCCGCACCGGCTCACCGAGGTCACCGGGCCACTGCTCGGCGACGACCTGATCACGCCCACCGACGCCGACCTGACTACGCAGCACAGCGGCGAGCCGCAGGGACAGCGGATCATCGTGACCGGGCGGGTCCTCGACTCCGACGGGCGGCCGGTGCCCGACACGCTGATCGAGATCTGGCAGACCAACGCGGCCGGGCGTTACCGGCATTCGCGCGAGCACCACCCCGCGCCGCTGGACCCGAACTTCGACGGGATCGGGCGTTGTATCACCGATTCGGCGGGCCGGTACCGCTTCGTGACCATCCAGCCCGGCGCCTATCCCTGGGGGAACCACCACAACGCATGGCGGCCCGCGCACATTCATTTCTCGCTGTTCGGCCGCGCGTTCATCCAGCGGCTGGTCACCCAGATGTACTTTCCCGGCGACCCGCTGCTGCCGCTGGACCCCATCTTCAACTCGGTGCCTGACGAGCAGGCCAGGAAGCGGCTGGTCTCCCGCTTTGACATAGACCTTACCCAGCCGGAATGGGCGCTCGGCTACACCTGGGACATCGTGCTGCGCGGCGGCGCCGCGACGGTCTTCGAGTAAGGCAGACATCGTGCCAGAGATAACTCCGTCGCAGACCGTGGGCCCGTACTTTGCCATGAGGTTGCCGTGGCCGGACGGCCCGTACGTGGTGCCGGAAGGCACGCCGGGCGCCGTCACCATCGTCGGACGGCTGTATGACGGCGCCGGGAACGTCATCCCCGACGGGCTGATCGAGACCTGGCAGGCCGGGCCGGACGGGCGCTTCGCGCACCCGGACGACCCGCGTGGCGCCACCCCCGGCGGTTACCACTGCTTCCGCGGCTTCGGCCGGTGTCCGACCGCTCCGGACGGGTCGTATCGCATCGTCACGCTCAAGCCCGGACCGCTGCCCACGCCCGACGGGAGCATCGAGGCGCCACATCTGGATGTGTCCGTTTTCGCCCGCGGCCTGCTCGACCGGGTGGTGACCAGGATGTACTTCCCAGACGAGCCGGCCGCCAACGCCGCCGACCCGGTACTGTGCTCGATCGGCGAGCCGGCCCGCCGGGCCACGCTGATCGCCGTCCCGGAACCAGCAGGCGAGCTCAGGTTTGACATCAGGCTGCAGGGCGAGCGCGAGACCGTCTTCTTCGATGTCTAGTGTTGGCCCGGGGGGACGACCCCGCCTATCCCCCCCGCAGGGGATGCACCTGGAGTCCTCGATCGAGGGACCGGATGACGCGCCCGTGCTCATTCTGGCCAACCCGATCGGGACGACCAGGGCGATCTGGGATGCCCAGGTCCGGTGGCTAAGGGACGATTTCCGCCTGCTCAGGTTCGAGTTGCGCGGGCACGGCGAGCCAGACGCCCGCTCGGCCGCCCCGCCGGGGCCGTACTCCATAGCGGAACTCGGGACGGACGTGCTCGGCCTCATGCGCGAGGCCGGCATCGTCTCCGCCGCCTACTGCGGGGTCTCCCTGGGCGGGATGATCGGGCTCTGGCTGGCCGCCAACGCGCCGGACCGGATCTCCTCCCTGATCGTCTGCTGCACCGCGATCACCCCGATGCCGTCACGGCAGGCCTGGCTCGACCGGGCCGCGTTGGTGCGTTCTGAGGGAATGGCCGCGATCAGCGCGATGGTCCCGCCGCGCTGGTTCACCCCCGATTTCATCGCCCGCCAGCCCGGGGCCGTCTCGGCCGTGATGGACATGCTGCTCGGCACCGACCCGCAGGGCTACGCGGGCTGCGGCGAGGCCATCGCAGAACTGGACCTGCGTCCCGCGCTGGCGACCATCAAGGCGCCGACACTGGTCATCGCGGGCGCCCAAGATGTGGCGGCGCCGCCCTGGCAGGGCGCGCGGACCGCCCTCGGCGTCGCGGACTCCCGGCTGACGGTCATCCGCGGCACCGCTCACCTGGCTCCTTACCAGACCCCGGGCCCGGTCAACGCCGCCATCCGCGCTCACCTGGCCGCCACCACACGCTAGCGACGTAAGCTAGGTGAGCCCTGGCCCCTTGGAGGAACCGTGCTGCCCTGGTCCGCCGATCTCGCCGGCCGTATTGAGGAACGGGTCATCAGCAGCGAGTTGCTGCGCGGCAACCCGCTGGGCGACCCGCACGAGCGCCCGCTGCTGGTGTACCTGCCGCCGGGCTACGACGACGAGCCCGCGCGCCGCTACCCGACTGTGTACGTGATCCAGGGCTACACCGGGAACGTGGCCATGTGGCGGAACAGGTCGGCCTTCCGGCTGCCCTTCCCCGAGGCGGCCGATGCGGTGTTCGCCGGCGGCGAGGCGCCGCCGGCCATCGTGGTGTACGTCGACGCGTGGACCGGGTACGGCGGCAGCCAGTTCGTGGACTCGCCGGGCACAGGGCGATACCACTCCTATCTGTGCGACGAGGTCGTGGCCTGGGTGGACGCGCGGTACCGGACGCTGCCGGACGCCGCGCACCGGGCCATCATGGGCAAGTCGAGCGGTGGATTCGGCGCGATGATCACGCCCATGATCCGGCCTGACCTGTTCGGCGCGCTGGCTACGCACGCAGGAGACGCGCTGTACGAATACTGCTACCTACCCGACTTCGCCACCGCCGTCAGGCACCTGCGCCGGTACGACGGTGACATCTGGCGCTGGTGGCATGACTTCACCTCCCGGACGGCGTTCACCAAAGAGGAGGACATATCCCTGCTCGGGGTGCTCGGCGTGGCGGCATGCTTCTCCGCGAACACCGACGGTACCGTGGACCTGCCGTTCGACCCGGTGACCGGGGTGCTCCGGCCAGCGGTGTGGCAGCGATGGCTGGACTGGGATCCGGTGCGGATGGTTCAGGTGCATGCAGAGGCACTACGCGGGCTGCGGGCGATCTGGATCGATGCAGGAACCAGGGATGAGTACCGCCTGGACCTGGGCGCCGAGGCGTTCCGCACTGCGCTCAGGGACACCGGCGTGGCCGATGATCTGGTGCATTTCGAGTTGTTCGACGCCGGGCACATGGGCATCGATTACCGTTACCCGATGTCGCTGGCGTGGCTATGCGGCCGGATGGCCAAGTAGCGGCTAATACCGCGCCGTCCGCCCCGACGTCCTGGTAGCTTTCCACGGGGTCCGGACAGTAATCGCGTTCGCCGCGTGAACCGCGGCGACGGTCACTACGTGATCCAGTGCAAGTGACCTCACTAAGGAGAACGCGATGACCATCCTGGTAACCCGAAGGGTCTTCACGGCTGTCGGTGCCGTCGGCCTGATCATGCTGGCAGCGGCGTGCGGATCGTCCTCGGCGTCCTCGACGGCCGCCTCCGCGCCGTCGACGTCCGCTCCCGCGGCCGCGGCGTCGTCAGCCTTGCCGAGCGCCCCGGCCGCGGCCGTGCTGAAGACCGAGCAGACCACGCTCGGCACCGTGCTGACCAACGCCGGGGGATTCACCGTCTACTGGTTCGCCAAGGACAGCTCGACCGCCTCGGCCTGCGCCGGCGCTTGCGCCGCAGCCTGGCCGCCGGTGCTCGGGATGCCGGGGGCGGCGTCAGGTGTCAAGCTGGGCGGCACGCTTGGCCAGATCAAGCGCCCAGACGGCACCATGCAAGCCACGTTTGACGGCCATCCGCTCTACCTGTTCGCGGGCGACCGGACGCCGGGGCAGGCCAGCGGCAACGGAGTCGACGGTTTCGGCGCGCTATGGTACGCGATCAAGATCGGCACGTCGACCACCGCCAATACCGGGACCAGCAGCGGGTCCGGCGGCGGCGGCAGCAGCGGATCCGGCGGCATGGGCGGCGGAGGCTGGTAATCCGCAGTGGCCCGACCGCCCGCAGATAATCGGGTACGAGGCTCCCTAAGGCTTGCGGCCCACGCCGCCCCGTACAGCCGAGCGCGCCCTCGCCTCGAGCTCGGACACGGGCCGCCAGCTCGGGACGGGGACCACGCCAGGCTCGACCAGTTCCAGGCCGCCGAAAAACCGCAGAATCTCGGCCTGGCTGCGAAAGTGCAGGTTCTCACGCGCGAGCGGGGAGTACCGTCTGGCCGACTCCGCTATCTGCTCGGCCTGGATATCGGAGGCCACCTGCGACAACGCCAGGTAACTCCCGGACGGGACCGCAGCCATTAGCTGCCTGACGATGCCGTACGGGTCGTCCTCGTCACCGATCAGGTGCATGATGGCGATCAGCGTCACCGCCACTGGGCGGGAGAAATCCAGGGTCCGGGCCGCGCGGTGCAGGATCGCCTGCTGGTCGCGCAGGTCCGCATCGATATAGTCGACGACACCCTGCGGGGAGCTGGTGAGCAGGGCCCGGGCGTGCAGGAGGACAACCGGGTCGTAGTCCACATAGACCACCCGGCTGCTGGGTGCCACGGACTGCGCTATCTCGTGGGTGTTGTTCGCGGCCGGGATGCCGGTGCCGATGTCGAGGAACTGCCGGATGCCGGCCTCGGCGGCCAGGAACCGCACCGCCCGGGCCAGGAAGGCCCGGTTCGCGCGCACTGACATGACAATGTCCGGATAGGCGGCCATCACCGCATCGCCGGCCGCGCGGTCGACCGCGAAGTTGTCCTTGCCGCCGAGCCAGTAATCGTGCACCCGGGCGCTGTGCGCCACGCTGGTATCGATGACCCGCCGTGCACCGGCGGATCCCCCGCCCACGGCCGGTCCTGCGTCGCCAGACATCGCCTCGCCCTCCCGGTGAAGATCAACCACGCCACTATATGGGCTGGCGCAGGCCCAGGGAGCCGACGAGATCCGCGCGGCACCGCCGCCTGGGGGTCGGCCGGAGTCAGGCACGCCCGTCGTCGTAGGCGGCGCGCAGGCGGGTCTCGGCGGCGGGCGGCGCGTGCACGTGGTCCAGGCCGAGCAGCGCCGCGCCGACCACGGGCGGCACGTCGATCACCCGGACCTGGGCGCGGGGGGCGGCCTCGGCGAGCCGCGCGGTGATGCCGTCCATCAGCAGGGGGTTTCTCGCGGTCAGGACGCCGCCGCCCAACACGACCGGGGTGGCCAGGCCGAGCAGGTCAAGACGCCGCATGGCGGTGATCGCCATCACCGAGATCTCCTCGGCGAGCCGTCTCACCACCGCCTGCGCCACCTGGTCGCCCTGGTCGGCCGCGCGCAGCAGGACCGGCGCCAGGCCGATCAGCTCATCGTCGTCGATCTTGCCCTTGTGGATGCCGATGGTCACCTCTTCGACCCGGTCCACCCCGAAGTGGCTGGTGACATAGCCGGTGAGCAGTGTGTCCGGGCCGCGTCCGTCTTCCGCGCGTGCCGCGTGCCACAGGACCTCCAGGCCCAGGCCTTCGCCGCCGCCCCAGTCGCCGGAGATCGTGCCGAGGGCCAGGAACCTGGTGACGCGGCCGTCCGGTGCGACGCCGACGCAGTTGATGCCCGCACCGCAGACCACGGCCACGCCCCAGTGCGGCTGAGTCTCGTCGACCAGGCCCGTGCGCAGGATGGCGAAGGTGTCGTTGATGACGGTGGCAGCAGGACTCCAGGCCTGGGCCTGGACCGCCGCGGCGAGTTCGGCCTCGTCTTCGGGCAGGTCCGCGTTGGCCAGGCAGGCCACCGTGTACAGCGCCACCCAGCCGGACCTCTTAATCCCCGCGGACGCGGTGGCCTCCTTGACCACGGCGTCCAGGGTCAGCGCGGTCTGATCGGCGCCTACCTCATGGGAGTTGATGCCGGGACCGCGGGCGGCCGCGAGCAACGTGCCGTCGCTGGACACCAGGGCCACGTCGGTCTTGCTGTTGCCGCCGTCGATGGCCAGCACGGCTGGCCTGAGCGCCCGTGGCGGGGTCCGCGGCAGGAGCGGGTTGTCAGCCAAGGCCGGGCCCTTCAGCCGCGCCAAGGGCGAAGGCGAACAGGGATGCGGCCGCGTAGTCGTCGGCGGGTTCCACCGAGGGCCAGGAGACCACGTTGTCCTCATAGCCAGCCGTAGCGGTGTTGAACGGCGCGAAGTTGCCCGCGCTGCAGGCGCGCATCCCGGGGACCGTGCTCAGGCCGCTGAAGTTCCCGATGCTGCTCGGGCCGTCGGTGGTGGCGCCCAGCTGGATGTCTCCGGTACCAGTCAGCGAGCCCGCCAGGTTGGCGATCTCGCTCTGCATGCAGTGCGGGAACACCGTGCCCGCGCCGACGACGAAGGAGCTGCCCCAGGCGTTCGCGCCGAGCGCGAAGTTCAGCTGCTGCTGCGCGAACGCGGCGTACTGATCGGAGCCGCCATACTTCTGGTACAGCGCATCGGTGATGAACAGGCCGAACGCGTGCGGTGAAGCGTCGGAAGCGCCCAGCTGGGTGCCGAGGGCGAACGGGTCACCCTTGGCCCAGTCCTCGCCGGTCCGCAGCTGAGCGGCGAGGTCGCCGAGCAGCGCACCCGGAGTGATCGGGTAGCTCCCGGCCTGCTGCATGGCCTGCAGCAGTTCGGCCTCGGCCACCGCGCCGTTGTCGTAGAGGTTGAAGGTGTCACCGTCGGCCGGGTGCCCCTGGGCGATGTAAGCCCTGGCCCAGTCGGCCGCGGTGGCCAGGTCCGCGTTCAGCTGCCCGGCCGGGGCGCCGGTCGCCTCGTCGGCCAGGGCGATCTCGGCGGCTCCCCATGCCATGTCGCTCTTCCACTCGGTGCCCGGATAGTAGTCGTAGGGGAACGTGGTGACGATCTGCCCGACGTCGGTGGTCTTGGCCATGGCGTAGACGCCACGGGCCAGGCTCAGCATGTGCTGGGCCTGCCCCGGGTCGGTGCCCGCGGACAGCTGCGCGCCGAGGGCGAAGTCAGCGGCGAACCGGCCCGCGAGATCAGGGCTGACCGGCGTGCCGGGCGGGGCGGCCTCGAACACCGGCCGGTACTTGACGTAGTACGCGCTCGGGCCCGGGTTCCCGCCCGCCTTCACATCCAGCCGGTCCTCCTGCTGGGGCAGGAACCAGAAGTTGTAGTCGCCCTGGATCGTGTTGCTCGCGTTGCCGTTGCCGATCCCCACCTGCGCGTAGAGCACCTTGAGCACCGGGTTCCACAGCTTGCTGATCCACTGCAGGCCGAACTCCGCCTCCGGCTGGAGGGCCCGGTACTCGCCGGGGTAGTCCCGCGCCGCGATCAGCATCAGCGCGTCGGTGTAGCTGGCCGTGTACGCGAACTTCTCATAGCCGCCGCCGGCGTCGAACCAGCCGCCTGATACGTCGACCGGGCCGCCGATCTTCTTCAGCGTGCCGAGCAGGTTGTCGTTGCTGTCGTACGACGGATCCGCGTACACGGAGGCGCGCTCGTCGGTCAGGTTGGCCGGCTGGCGGTCCAGGACCGATGGATCGACGTCCGGGCCGTCCCGCTCGGAGGTGAAATACTGCACGGCGTTGTTCACGAGCTGGTTATACAACGGCGTCCCGTCCCCGATGACGAAGGCGGGGGAGGAGGCCGCGGCGGGTGATAGCACCATGACCTGGTAGACCCCGGGAACATTGACCGCGGAGAAGCCGAGCTGGTAGACCGCCTGGTACGCGGCGTTCCACGACCCCACGTCGTCGGTCGACGTGCCCTGGTAGACGACGCTGTAGCTGGTGGTGATCTCGAAGCTGACCGCCTTGACCGGCCGGGCCAGCATCACGTAGGCAACCTTTGCTGCACTCGTCGGATACCCGACCTGGTTGACCCGGACCTCTGGGGCCGCCGAGGCCGCGGAGGCCGCAGAGGCGGTCGCGACGACCGGGATCGTTGTGGCTAGCGTGATACCTGCTGCTGCCAGGATCGTGGGCCAGCTGCGTCTCATCTGCGGTCTCCTCATGCCCAGGACAGGTAGCGTGCGTTTTCCGCGATCAGTCGGTCGGTCAGGCACTGCGCCCGGTCCGCCTGGCCGACAAGCGGGTGCGCGAGCAGGGCGTCGTACACCCGCTTCCTCCCGCCCCGGACGGCGGCCTCGAGCGCGAGTTCCTCGTACGCGTACACGTGCGCGATCAGCCCGCGCAGCAGGGGTTCGACCGGGGCGACCGGTACCGGCACGGCGCCACCGCGGCCGATGGTGGCCGGTACCTCGATGACCGCGTCGGCGGGCAGGAACGGCAGCGTCCTGCCGTTGCTCGTGTTGACCACCTGGACATCGCGCCGGTCACCTGTGAGCGAGACGAGCAGGTCCACCGCTGCCTCGGAGTACCAGGCGCCTCCGCGCTGCGCCAGCTGGGGCGGCTTGACCTCAAGCGCCGGGTCGGCGTACAGCTCGAGCAGTTCCCGCTCAATCCGGGCCACTTCCTCGGCGCGCGTCACCGCCCCGCGCTGCTCGGCCACCACCGCGGCGTGAGCGTAGTAGTAGCGCAGGTAGTAGGAGGGCACCAGGCCCAGGTGGCGGATGAAGTCCGCGGGCAGCCCAGTATGCGGCGCGATCTCGTCGGCACGAGTGGCGAGCAGGTCGGGCAGCA
>Ga0187780_10003846_pt1 | contig 11273 bp, 9 predicted proteins | sample 1015_Q2_SP10_20__FD_132429 | JGI IMG/M metagenome (GOLD analysis project Ga0187780, IMG submission 132429) | Tropical peat soil microbial communities from peatlands in Department of Meta, Colombia - 1015_Q2_SP10_20_MG | ecosystem: Environmental > Terrestrial > Soil > Wetlands > Peat | place...
AGGTGTTCATCCGGGTCGGGCTGCCCTACCGCGTGGTGGGCGGGGTCCGGTTCTACGAGCGCCGCGAGGTCCGCGACCTGCTGGCTTACCTGCGGCTGATCGCGAATCCGGCGGACGAGGTTTCGCTGCGCCGGGTGCTGAACACCCCCAAGCGCGGCATCGGCGACCGGGCCGAGGAGTACGTGGCCGCCTACGCGCAGCGGGAGCGGATCACCTTCGCCCAGGCGCTGGCCCGCCCGGCCGACGTGCCGGGCCTGCCCGCCAGGTCCGCCGCGGCGATCGAGGGTTTCAACGCGCTCCTGGACGGGCTGCGGGAACTGGCCGAGAGCGGTCCGGTGGCCGACCTCGCCGAGGCTGTGCTGGACCGCACCGGGTACGCCGAAGCGCTGGAATCCTCATCCGACCTGCAGGACGCCAGCCGGGTGGAGAACCTCAAGGAACTGGTGTCGGTGGCCCGCGAGTTCGACGGCTCGCATGACGAGGGAACGCTGGCGGAGTTCCTCGAGCAGGTGTCCCTGGTCGCCGACGCCGATGAGATCCCCGACGGGGAAGACCACGGCGGCCTGGTGACGATGATGACCTTGCACACGGCCAAGGGCCTTGAGTTTCCCGTGGTGTTCCTGACCGGGCTGGAAGAAGAGGTGTTCCCGCACCAGCGGTCGCTGACCAATAAGAAGGAACTCGAAGAGGAACGCCGCCTGGCCTACGTCGGCATCACCCGGGCCAAGGAGCGCCTGTACCTGACCCGCGCGGTGGCCAGGAACTGGTATGGCCGTCCGTCATTCCACCAGCAGTCGAGATTCCTGGCCGAGATACCGGCTGGCCTCATCGAATGGCGCCGGGACGAGACCGCGGCGAGGTCATCGCTCGCGCCGGCCCAGGAGCGGCTGGCGCGGATGCCCGGTACCAGGTCCCCGGGGAACCGTCCGGTGCCGTCGCTGTCGCCTGGGGACATGGTCACCCACGACAAGTTCGGGCTCGGGACGGTGGTCTCCACCGACGGCTACGGCGACCAGGCCGAGGCCAAGATCGACTTCGGAGGCGACTACGGCGTCAAGCACCTGGTGCTTCGCTACGCGCCGCTGGAAAGGCTGTAGGGTCCGGATCCGGTCGCTGATCACAGGAGGCGTCCGCGCGGCCGATCCCTGCACGGCCCGGATGCTGCTCCGGTTATGTCCGGTAGCCCTGGTCCGGATACGATCCATGGCTCTGGCCGGGGGACCGCCCGTTGCGCCGGTCAGGGTACTGCCCGTACTGGCTGTACTGCTGGCCTGCGGGCCGGTCCGGGTACTGGCCGTACCGCTGGCCCGCGGGCTGGTCGGGGTCCTGCCCGTTTCGCCGGTCCGGATACGTCCCGTTGCGCCGGTCCGGATATGCCTCCTTGCGCCGGTCGGGGTACTGCCCGTACTGGCTGTACTGGTGGCCTGCGGGCCGGTCCGGGTACTGGCCGTGCCGCGGGCTCGGGGGCTGGTCGGGGTACTGCCCGTTGCGCGGGCCCGCGGGCTGGCCACCGTGCTGCCCGTTGCCCTGGCCGGGGAACGGCCCGTTGCGCTGGCCGGGGTACTGTCCGTAGCGCTGGTCCGGATATGTCCGGTTGCGCTGGTCTGGCCCCGGGGATCCCGAGGGCGGCCGGGCGGCGTACTCCGCTGGCCCGGGGGGACGATCCCCCCCAGACCCCCCCTGCGCACGCGGGGACTGCCCGTCCCCCCGTACCCCCCTGGCCCCTCTGGCCGGGGCGCGTCCGTAACGCCGTCCCAGCAGCCAGCGTGCCGTGATCAGCATGATGGCTAGAACGGTGGCCAGCGTCATCGCGAAGAATCCGTTGGCCACCCATTGGGCCCCGCCGATGACCAGTTCGGTCTTGGATGAGGACCGGTTGTAGGCGATCCCGGCGATGAGCGCGGCGATCAGGTAGGACAGGACCGGAACCGGGAAGATCAGGCGGCCCGAGCGCGGCCGAACGGCCAGCGCGGCGAGGACCGTGCCGCCCACGATGCAGGCGCCGAGCACCCGGCCGGGCTGGGCCCGCATCGCGATGGTGGCGGCCGCGCCGAGCGCTGCGCTGCCGACGACGATGCCGACCCCGGCTCCGCCCCGCGCCGAGCCCCAGCGGTGCGACGACGACCCGCCCCGCGACTCGGTGCGCTGCCGGTCCGGTTGGGCCGGCATCCTTCGCGTCGACCTGGTCTGATCGGGAGCACGCCGTGTCGTGGTGAGCGCGTCCGCCGACGCCCGGGAGCCGCCCCCGGGCGCCACACCGTATGGCCCGCTCGGGCGTGCTTCACGCCATTGTGGCTTGCTCATATGTACTTTGGATGTTAGTCGTTGCGCACTGGCAACGGGACCACGAAGGTAGGCTTCGACCGACGGTGACGATCCAGACCTGGGACGCCTGGGGAAAGATGCGATGGTGAGGACAGGCCCGTCGGCCCCGTTGTGGGGTGCTGCCGGGAAGGCGGGATACGTCCTGAGCTGCGTCGCCGCGTCGCTGGTGCTGGCGATCAGCGGCTTTTCCTACTTCGTGGTCAAGGACGTCAGCAGCATCGGCGGCTCGCACGCGATCGTCAGCGGCCCCTCCATCGGCGCGCAGAACATCCTCTTGATGGGCCTGGAGAGCCGCACCGACTGGAACGGCAACATCCTGCCCGATGACGTGCTGAAGGCCCTGCACGCGTGCAACAGGCAGGAAATCCAGGACGGCTGCGGCGGCAACGCCACCAATACGCTGATCCTGATCCACATCCCGGCGGGCGGCCAGAAGGCGGTCGGCTTTTCCATCCCGCGCGACGACTGGGTCACGTACCCGACCTCGTACGACGGGCAGACCGAGGGCAAGGTCGACCAGGCCTACGGCTTTGCCATGGCTGCCGCGCAGAACGCGGCTAAGGCGCAGAACCCCCAGATAAGCCAGGACCAGCTTGCCTTCGACGGCAACGAGGCCGGTCGCGCCGCCACGGTGGCCACGGTGGAGGCGCTCACCGGAGTGCACATCGACCACTTCGCCGAGCTCAACCTGGACGGCTTCTACGAGCTGGCCAAGGTCCTCGGCGGCGTGGAGGTCTGCCTTAACCACCCGGTGCCTTACGATCCGTATTCCGGCTTCTCCGCTGCCCATGCCGGTTACCAGCACCTGAACGCCAAGATGGCGCTGGCCTTCGTCCGCCAGCGCCATGGCCTGACCAACGGCGACCTCGATCGCACCAAGCGCCAGCAGGCGGTCATCGACTCGGTCACGAAGCAACTGCGCAGCGACGGCGTGCTCGGTGACCTGACCAAGATGAACGCGCTGCTATCGGTGGCCAGGCAGTACCTGATCACCGACTCCGGCTGGGACCTGCTCGAGTTCATCTCCCAGATGCACGGGCTGAGCCTCGGCAACGTCACGTTCCGCACGCTGCCGATCCAGGGCTACGTCACCATCGACGGCCAGGACGCCAACCAGGTCGACCCCGGCTACCTCCAGCAGCTGGTACAGGAGACGTTCAACCCGCCGCCGGCTTCCTCATCGAAGCCCACGCCCACGCCTACGGTCACGGTGAACCCCAGCCAGGTCACGGTGGACGTGTACAACGGCGGCACCATCCCGGGGCTGGCCGCAGAGGTATCGGCCGCCCTGGTCAAGGACGGCTACCAGGCCGGAAAGATCGCGAACGCGAGCAGCCCGCTCACTACTACCGAGGTTCTGTACGGCAGCGGCACCTCGGCGAGTGCCAGCAAGATCGCCTCGCTGTTCAATGTGACCGCCACCGCGAGCTCAGCCGTGCCGGCCGGCCAGGTCGAGGTCATGCTCGGCGCGAGCGCCACGCTGCAGCAGGTCACGGCCACGCCGTCGCCCTCGAGCCCGAGCTCGGCGGTGACCATTCCGACCACCGGCCCGCAGGGCGGCTCGGTCAGCGCGCAGAACGGCATCCCCTGCGTGAACTGAGGTTCCTGCCCGGCCGCACCCTCGCCCGGTGCGCTGTCCTTCCGGTTACGCTTAGCAGCATGGGCAAGATCCGGGTAATCGTCGCGAAGGTGGGGCTGGACGGCCACGACCGGGGGGCAAAGGTGGTGGCCCGGGCGCTGCGCGACGCGGGAGTCGAGGTCATCTACACCGGGCTGCACCAGACGCCGGAACAGGTCGTGGCCGCGGCGATCCAGGAGGACGTGGACGCGGTGGGCCTGTCCATCCTTTCCGGGGCGCACATGACGCTGTTCCGCCGCGTCATCGAACTGCTCGCCGAACGCGACGCCGCGGACATCGTGGTGTTCGGCGGCGGCATTATCCCCGACGCAGACATCGAGGAGCTGTCCCGGATGGGGGTGGCCAAGATCTTCACGCCGGGGGCACCCACCACCGACATCGTGGCCTGGGTCCGCGCCGAGCTCGGCCACGAGATCGCGGAGCGCCAGGCCTAGGCGAGGCTTCCCGGGTCAGCGCCACGCAGGCGGGCGCAATCTGCCGCGTACCTGTCAGATCGCAGCCGGCTGGCGCCACTGCTCGACGAAGCGCCGCAACTGATGCCGTCCTTGCAGGCCACACCGCCGCCAGCACGAGCACGGCGGCCCCCGCTGCAAGCGGGCTGCAACGGCGGCCGCGATGCTTGATGGCAACAACGACAAAGATGTGGGCCGGAAGGAAGGAGTGAGGTCAGATGGCACTGGTGCGGATCGCAGCCGTGCAGGCGAGCTACGTCCTAATGGACCAGCAGGCGACGCTGGACAAGGTCGCCGAACTCACCAGGAAAGCCGCCGGGCAAGGCGCGCAACTGGTGGTCTTCCCGGAGGTGTTCGTCCCAGGCACGCCCATCTGGATCGATACCCGGCCGATCTGGGACGGCGACAGGGCCTGGTTCCGGCTGCTGGCCGAGAACGCGGTCACGGTAACCGGTCCGGCCACCGAACGGCTGGCGGGCCTGGCCCGGGACCACGGGATCTGGCTTGTCGTGGGTGTCGAGGAACGAGAGCGGCACGGCGGGACGATCTACAACACGGTGCTCTACTTCTCGCCGGATGGCGACCTGGTGGGGCGCCACCGCAAGCTCATCCCGACCGGATCCGAGCGGACGGTGTGGGGAATGGGTGACGGCTCGACGCTGACCGTCGCCGACACCGAGTTCGGCCGGGTCGGGGGTCTGATCTGCTGGGAGAACTACATGCCGCTCGCCCGGTTTTACCTGTACGCCCAGGGAGTGGATATCTGGGTGGCCCCCACCCTTGCGCCGGGCGACGGGTGGATCGCTACCATGCGCCACATCGCGCTAGAGAACCGTATGTTCGTGATCGGCGTCAATCCGGTCCTGCACCGTGACCACATTCCGGTCGGCTTTCCGGACCGGGACCGGCTCATCCCGGCCGAGGACCCCGACGGGCAGGGCGAGTGGATCGAGGAAGGCAACACGGTGATCGTCGCGCCCAACGGGAAGATCATGGCCGGCCCGGTGCGGCAGCGCGAGGAAACCCTGATCGCTGACCTGGACCTCGGCGACGTTCTGGCCGCCCGCCGCCAGCTCGACCCGGTTGGCCACTATCACCGCGCGGACATCTTCCGCCTCCAGGTAGATAACTCGCCCAGGCCGCCGGTCACCGAAACGCTCCCGCGGAGCAGCGAACCAGACCAGGGGTGAATGCGTCGGCCAGGCATGGTCGTGCGGGCGATCCGCAGATTCCGATTCAGGACCGTGCCGTCGGGTCCGTCAGGCAGCTCCAGGTGGTTAAGGCGCCCGGTTCTCCGGCCGGGCGGCGGCTGGCCCGCCGGGCCGGGCCGGGTCTAGGATCGGGACACCGCAGGGGCCCGCGGCCCGGTGCCCCGCCCCCTTCCACGGCGAGGGGCCTCCGCCAGGGGGCGACCCAGGCTTCGTCCAGTAGATCCGGCCGACGCAGGTAGGCCATCATCAGCTGGACCGACTCCCGCACGTCGCGCGTCAGCCGGAAGCACTCGGCCGCCGAGCCGCAGCTTTCCGGCGCGAACTGCCTGGCCATCACCACCACCATGTCTGCCAGGCCGCTGAGTTCGCTGGCGTCTTCCGGGTCCACCGGCCAGGCTCCGTGGCCGGATGCGGCGCCCGCGCTGGCCACCTGGTCATGCAGCCAGTCCCAGGGGCGGGCGGTCAGCACCGCGTCCCAGACCCGAGGGCACGGCTCGTTGCCCGAGAACTCAGAGTGGAAGTGAGCGACCCCGTAGCTGCCCGGCGAGTCGCTGACGCGGTCGAACAGATCGGCCCGCCACAATGGGCGGTCTGCCGTGACGACCTGTGCCGCTGACTCGCTGCCGCGGTGTTGCTGCGGCACAAGCTCGCGTAGTTCGATCCGGGCGCCGTGCTCCATGGATGCGTCGTCGAGGTCGATCTCGAACCAATGCCGCGCGATGACGGCGCAGCGCGACAGGGCGAGGATCTGCTGCACGGTATCTCCGCAACGTAGGGGTCGCCGGCGTGTGCCGGCGTTCACGACCAGTATCGGTTGCAGCGCCCGCTCATCTCGGCGCGGTGTGTGCGGAGCCGCCGCGCGATGGTCATAACGGGCAGACGTCTGAACCACGAGCACCGGGACCAGCTCGGGACGGGGCCCGTATCTGGCCGGGCCGCGGCCGCTCTGTATCGGTAGAGGGAACCGGCTGAAGGTGCCCGCGTGGTGCACCTGGGCCCGGCGCCGGACCGGCAGGGGGCGGGAGATGAATGAGACGTGTGATCGGTGCGGACCGGCGATCGGCGCGGCCTACCGGGTAGGCCGGGTTGGCGAGCTTTACCTATGCGGACAGTGCGCCAGCCTGCAGTGGCGGGCTCTGTCCGCACAGGGCTGGACCTTCTGGCCCCTTGGTGTGCATGCGCTCGCACCGCAAGCCAGCGCGCCAGGCTACGGCCCCGTCGAGGATGCGGCGTAGGCGTTCGCCACAGGGCGTGCCGCAGCGTCCGCCCGGCCTCCTGCCAGGCCTCATGTAGTTTCACCGCTGACCTCCTGATGAAGTCTCTGAGCAGCAGCCGGCCGGCTGCCGCCGACGCGATGACCAGAAACCGGACGAAGGAACGAAGACGGCCCAGCGGCCCCCGACCGCTACAACGCCCGCCAGTAGCCTGAACCCGCGATCATCCTCCCCTAGTAGCCGGTGGGCTGGCGCGGGGTGTAGGGCTGTTCGAGGGCGCTGATCTCGTCGTCGCTGAGGGTGACGTCGAGCGCGGCGGCGGCGTCGGTGAGGTGATGCTGCTTGGTGGCGCCGACGATAGGGGCGCTGACCACGGGGTTATGCAGGACCCAGGCCAGCGCGATCTGGGCCATCGGCAGCCCGTGCTGTTCGGCGACCCGCTGGACGGCGTCCGCGATGGGCTTGTCGTCGTGCGGCAGCACCCAGCGGGCGACGGCGTCGGTGTCGCTGCGCGCGGTCTGCTCCCCCCAGGGACGGGCCAGCCGCCCCTTAGCCAGGGGGCTCCACGGGATCGACCCGACGCCCTGGTCGGCGAGTAGGCCGAACATCTCCCGCTCGTCTTCCCGCTGCATCAGGCTGTACTGGTTCTGCATGGAGACGAACCTGGTCCAGCCGTGCAACTGGGCGAGGTACTGCATCTTGGACAACTGCCAGGCCCACATCGACGAGGCGCCGAGGTAGCGGACCTTGCCGGTCTTGACCATGTCGTGCAGGGCCTCCATGGTCTCCTCGACCGGGGTAGCCGGGTCGAAACGGTGGATCTGGTACAGGTCGACGTAGTCGGTGCCGAGCCTGCGCAGGGAGTCGTCGAGTTGCTCGAGGATCGCGCGCCGGGACAGGCCCGATCCGCCGGGGCCGTCGTGCATCTTGAAGAACACCTTGGTCGCCAGCACGACGTCCTCGCGGCGGGTGTACTTGCTGAGAGCCCGGCCGACAATCTCCTCCGACGTGCCGTAGCCGTAGGCATTGGCGGTGTCCCAGAAGGTGATGCCGAGCTCGACGGCCTGGCGGAACAGTGGCTCGGCGGCGGTGTCATCCAGGGCCCACTCGTTGAACCCACGTGAGGTATCTCCGAAGCTCATGCAACCCAGCGCGATGCGGCTGATCTTTAGGCCCGAGTTACCCAGTGTCGTGTACTGCATCGGAATTCTCCTTAGGTGATCAGTCGTAAATGGTCACGACACCCAGTTAAGGCGCAGGCCGCCATCTCGGGGAGTGCCTGTCGTTCCGGGTAACGCCAGTACCTCCTTCGCGGCCGTGCGCGCGCATACGGTGGTGGTCATGGACAACCGAGCCCAGGTCCGCGAGTTCCTCGTCTCGCGGCGCGAGCGCATCTCACCCGCGCAGGCCGGGTTGCCCGCCTACGGCGGCAACCGCCGGGTGAAGGGGCTCCGACGCGAGGAGGTCGCACTGCTCGCGGGCGTGAGCATCGACTACTACGTCCGCATGGAGCGAGGGAACCTGGCCGGCGCCTCGGATGCCGTCCTCGATGGCATCGCGAGGGCGCTTCAGCTTGACGAGGCCGAACGTTCTCACCTGTTCGACCTGGCCCGCGCCGCTCAGTCGGTCCCGCCCCGGCAGCGGCGGACGAAGACCTCCGGCGTCACCGACGGCGTCCAGCAGGTTCTTGACGCCATCACCGACGCTCCCGCCTGGGTCCGCAACGCCCGGCACGACATGCTCGCCGCCAACCGCATGGCCCGCGCCCTCTACGCCCCGCTCCTCGCGGGCCCGCGCAGGCCCGTCAACAACGCCCGCTTCGTCTATCTCGACCCGGCCGCACGTGACTTTTTCACCGACTGGGACCGCGCCGCCGACGACATCGCTGCCATGCTCCGCTTGGAGGCGGGCCGTAACCCCCACGACAAGCAGCTCATCGAGCTGATCGGCGAGCTTTCCACCCGCAGCGAGGACTTCCGCGCCCGGTGGGCCGCCCATGACGTCCGCTTTCACCGGACCGGTCACAAGCGACTCCACCACCCCGTCGTCGGCACTCTCGACCTCGACTTCGAGGCCATGGAGTTTCCCGCCCACCCCGGGCTCACGCTGCTTGTCTACACCGCGGCAGCCGCCACCCCCGCCGCCGATAACCTCAAGCTGCTGGCCAGCTGGGCCGCCACGGCCGAGCAAGCCGGAGATCTGCCCACCTACGCATAGCGACAAGAGGACCCGATCAGCCTGGACAGCGGGACGGCTACTCAGGGAGCCAGGAATCCGTCGGAGCTAGGAGATTGAACGCCTGGCCCCTCGATGCGAACGAGATCCTGCGCGGTTGCGAGGTCATCACCACGGTCCCGGACCAGGGCATCGACGGGCGCGACCCCAGCCCACCTGCCCACGTTTGGGGCACCTTATGGTCAGTGTTCGGAAACCAAGCGAAAGGAATGGGTGACCAGTCATGAACGAGGGATATGCGGGGCTGCCGAACGACCGGGTCCGTGCCGCCAACGGCGTCGACTACGCCTACCGCGACACCGGCGGCGGCGAGGACACGCCGCCACTGGTCCTGCTGCAGCACTTCCGCGGCAACCTCGACAACTGGGACCCGGCGCTGACCGACGCGCTGGCGACGGCCCGACGGGTCGTGACGTTCGACAACGCCGGAGTCGGCGGCTCCACCGGAACCACCCCGGACACCATCGAGCAGATGGCCCGCGATGCCATCGCCTTCGTGACCGCCATGGAGTTCAGCCAGGTCGACCTGCTCGGCTTCTCCATCGGCAGCTTCGTCGCGCAGCAGATCACGCTGACCCGCCCGGCCATGGTCCGCAGGCTGATCCTGGCCTCCTCGGCCCCGCAGGGCGCGGCCGGCATGCACGGCTGGGCGCCGGAGGTCATCGGTGCGATCGGCACCCCGCGCACGAGCCCGGAAGCCTACCTGGACGTGTTCTTCGCCCGGTCCGCGGCCAGTCGGCACGCAGGTACCGAAACGCAGCGGCGCATCTACGCCCGGACCGGGGACCGGGACACGGCCACGACGTGGGCGACCCGCGAAGCGCAGTACGACGCCGTCTGCACCTGGGGGATCCCCGATCACGCCCGGCTGCAGCGGGTGACCGCCATCGACGTGCCGGTGTTCGTGGCTAACGGCGACAGCGACCCGATGATCCTGCCGCACTATTCCTACCTGCTCGCCGGCCTGATCCCGCAGGCCCGGGTCAAGATCTACCCCGACTCGGCCCACGGGTTCTTGTTCCAGCACCACGCCGAATTCGCCGCCGACGTCCAGGCCTTCCTCACCGGCGCCAGCTAAGCACCCAACCGCCAGGTCGCGCATGACGTGGGCGCGTCGCATGAGTGACGTCCCTGGGCGTATGCCAACTAACGCAACCCCGCCGATATTCTTCACCGGTCCGGTGTAGCCCTCGAAGCGCTTGCGCAACTCGGCCAGCCTCGTCTCGTCAGAAACGAAGTCGGCATAGTTGTTGGCCACTATGTATCTGAAGATCGGCTTTTGTCCCGCCGGTGGCGCGACGTCGGCCCGCACAGACCATCCGGTGAACTTCGCCTGCTGCTCCTTCTCCAGGAACCAGGTGATGAATAGCTTGGCCGCGTTCGCATGAGGCGCGTCTTTGAATATAGCGGCGCCCACTCCGCATCTGGATCCTTGAACGTGGCGTCGATCGTCTCCCAGCCCTCGGGCACGAAGCGCAGTAGTTGCCCGGCCATCTTCCAGCGCGCGAAGTCCTGGAGGGTCTGTAGCACGGCGACGTCGACCCCGAGCTTCCCCTCGCTGATCTGCTTGTCGATCTTGGGCGTGAGCACGTTGGAGAAGCCTCCGTCGATGGCCACCTCGATGCCGGGGTAGGACGACTGGAACGCGACCGCGCACTCCTCCCAGGGCGCCGTGAGGCCAACGACCGATAGCACCAGCGCTTGTTCGGCCCGCGCGTTCTCGTAGAGCTCGGCCGCGCTGAGCCGGCCGCTTTCGCTCGCAGGATGCCAAGTCACAGCTGCTCCGCTCCGTGTGAGTGGTGGCGGTGATGGCGGCTGGTTCGTCAGCGCAGCGGCCGGAACGCCGCCCGGAGCTCGGTCGCGAACAGCTCGGGTTCTTCCCAGGCGGCGAAGTGGCCGCCCCTGCCGGCTTCGTGGAAATAGCTGAGAGTGGGATAGCCCTGCTCGACCCAGCTGCGCGGGGCACGGAAGGACTCGCCGGGGAACACCGTGAAGCCGACCGGGAGCTTGACCGGCGGGGGAGCCTGCCCGGCGGCGAGGGCCTGGGCTCGTCCGTGCTCCCAGTACGACCGGGCCGCCGAGGTCCCGGTGCCGGTCAGCCAGTACATGGTGATGTTGTCCAGGATGTGGTCCCGGGTCAGGCCTCCGGACGGCTGCCCGTCGGTGAAGGCGCGGGAGATCTTGTAGTAGGCGTCGG
>Ga0187780_10003847_pt1 | contig 11272 bp, 9 predicted proteins | sample 1015_Q2_SP10_20__FD_132429 | JGI IMG/M metagenome (GOLD analysis project Ga0187780, IMG submission 132429) | Tropical peat soil microbial communities from peatlands in Department of Meta, Colombia - 1015_Q2_SP10_20_MG | ecosystem: Environmental > Terrestrial > Soil > Wetlands > Peat | place...
CATGTGCGAAATGCCGGTTCCCGGCGTGGTGCGGGAGGCGTACTGCACGGGCAGCTTGGTGATGCGCGCGAGTTCCCAGAGCCCCGCCAGATCGCACTTGTCCGCCATGAACGAATTCGAGCTGTCCACGTGCAGGCGCCCGAAAAGCGTGGTGGCGGAATCCTTGAACAACATCCGCCCATAGCTCATAAAACTGCGCGCGCGGCTGCGTTGCACTTCGACGGCATCGCGGTTGAGCGGCAGCGGAATCCGGTAGTCCGCGGCCTGCTTCATCAGAAGCGGAAAAATCGTCGAGTCGCCCCACTCCGTGAGCAGCAGGTCCGGGTCGTAACGCTTCAAAAGACTCGCGACGCTTTCGGCCGCGGGTACGTCCGCATCATCGAGGATGTGCAGTTCGTCCTCCACTTCTACTTCCAGCGCGCCGCGGCGTCCGTGCCCCGGATTGACGTGAGAAAGTCCCGCGATTCTCATCTGCATAATTCGCAGCGGCGGGTGCTCGTAATCGAGCGACCATGGATCGTCCTTGCATTCGAGCGCGGCGATCCGGCCGTCTTCACTCGCCTCCGCTTCCACATACGCCAGGGGGAAAACATCTCTGTTCCAGCAATAGAGCGCCGCCAGCATCAGGTCGGAATCGTAAAGACGCGCCCCCGGATTCGTGCGCTGCACGAAACGGACGACGGCGGAAAAGCACAACGGATCGTGGACGGCGGTTTCGAGCACCCGCAGCGCCTTTGCCTGCCAGATGTCCGTGCGCTCCACGATCCGGCATGTGACGCGAAACTGCGATGCGAGAAGTTGCGAAAGCCGCCGCAATGCGGGTTCTTCGGCAAACGCATAAAATGCGGGATGAAACGTGGAATCAATCAGACGGTGCGACTTCTGATTCTTCGTCAGGATCCACAGCGCCATTCCCTGCGGGCAGGGATACAGGTCGAAAATCCAGCCTTCGAGTTGCATGGCTCGTCTCCGTCTGCTGAAGCAGACTTTCCAAATGCCGCAGGCGTTTCTCCTGGTCGAGGGCAACCGTCAGCAGAATCGTTTCCATCGGATTTTCGCTGCACTGGTAGGTGCCCGCCTGCGTATAGCAGCGCACGCGCACGGAAAGATGGTCGAAAACCTCCTGGTCCTCGCGGCGCAGCGCGCGGCGGAATTTCGACCACCGCTCGAATGTTTCGTCGATCAACTGGCGGAAAGTGGGGACGGTGCGGCCCATGTCAGTTCCTCGCAGCAGGCAACGCACGTGGCGCGCTGCGATCGCTCGCCATATTGAGCTTGCCGTTTTCCTGTTCCGTGATCTTCCACACTTGCCCGGCGCAGGCCCTGACTCGTTCGAAAAGTTTGCGCCGCGACGCGGGAAAAGATTGTGGATCGGAAAACACGGCCACGGGCACCCGGCCCGCAAGCCGGCGCAGGGCCCGCAATCCTTTGTCGAAGGACGCAAACGCGTCTGCGTCCCGCACGTCTTCGTCGAAATAAAGCTCCGGCAACGCCGTCAGGATCGCCAGTTCCGCGGGGAAGCTCTGGAGAAAATTCGGTGCGCGTACGAGCAGTTCCGTGAGCTGAAAGCAGGTGAAGGCGCGCGCCACGCGGACGTGATTCTTGAAATCCGAAGGATTGTCCCCGCCCTGCCGCGCCATGCGCGTGAGCAGCAGGGGATCGAAGCGGTTCGCGCCGTCGAGATAGAGGATTCTTTTGCCCTCGCGGATCGCCTGCGGCAAAAAATAGTGGGAGAGCCGGGCAATCTGCGGGCATCCGTGAAATACAAGGATGCCCTTCCCGGAAAGCATCCACGGACTGGAGCGACTTGGCGCAACGGCCTGCGGAGCGGCTGGAGACACGTCAGCAAATTCGTCTCTTGGCATGATTCCAGGAGCATAGGCGAATAAAAAGCGAAAATCAAGGCCCGGGCCCTGAGCTTCCCTCCTGCCCGCGAGTTTTGTGGCCTGTTTCGCGCTGCCTCACCTCGAAGTGTCATACTTTTTTCACATCGCATTCAAACTTCCGAAGTATCATGGATTTTTGGTTGTAGGTGTGCCCACATGGCGACCGCTACTCCCGACATTCTCGTTGTCCCGCAACCGGAAAAGACGCCCTCGCCGAAGCGCGAGTATCCCGGCGCGCTCGTCGTGGTCGAGGGCATCGACGGCTCGGGCAAAAGCACGCAGCTCTACCTGCTGAAGCGCTGGCTTGAAATCGGCGGCTACCGCATCCATTTCACCGAGTGGAACTCGTCGCCGCTGGTGAAATCCGCCACGCGGCGCGGCAAGCAGCGCCGTCTGCTGACGCCCACGACGTTCTCGATGCTGCACGCGGCCGATTTCGCAGACCGCTGCGAGCGTCAAATCCTCCCGCTCCTGCACGGCGGCTACCTGGTGCTGGCGGACCGATACGTCTACACGGCGTTTGCGCGCGACGCCGCCCGCGGTTGCTCGCCTCACTGGCTGCGCAATCTCTATAGCTTCGCGCCGGTTCCGGACATCACGTTTTATTTCCGCGCGCCGCTCGAAGTGGCCGTCACGCGGATTGTGGCGGGCCGTCCGAAATTGAAATACTACGAAGCAGGCATGGACCTCGGCATCTCGCTCGACCGTGCGGAAAGCTTTCGCATCTTTCAGGAACGGATTCTGAACAATTACGACCAGATGATTGAAACGGACAATTTCGTCCTCATGGACGGCACCGTCCGCGTGAACAAGCTCCAGAAGCTGATGCGCCAGATTCTGGGCGAGAAAATCGATCTCACCCGTTTCGCCCCGAAAAAGAAATGAAACGCTCCCGCTCCAATTCGGCTCATGCGAGTCTCCCCTCGAACGGGCATCGTTCGGGGAATTCCAAATCCTCGAAAAAAGGGGGGAACGGCCAGAACGGCTCCCTCTCGCGCTTCTACGGCACTCCGATGCCGGGCATCAAACCCGAGGAGTTGAGCGGCAGCCTGATCGTCGTGGAAGGAACCGACGGCTCGGGCCGCTCGACGCAGATTTCCCTGCTCACGGAGTGGCTCGAATCCGAAGGCTTCGCCGTCCAGACGATGGGCCTGCGGCGTTCGTTTCTCGTCGGCGAGGATATCGACGCGCTGCTCGCCGAAAATGCCGTCACGCGCATGACGCTCGCGCTGATGTACGGCACCGATTTCTTCGACCAGCTCGAGCGGCGCATTCTTCCGGCGCTGCGTTCGGGGTTGATTGTTCTCGCGGACCGCTATATCTTCACGTTGATTGCGCGCGCGGTGGTTCGCGGCATCGGGCGCGATTATCTTCACGGCATTTACGAAATCGCGCTGCGTCCCGATCTGACATTCTGGCTGAATGTGCGGCCGGAAGTGGCGTTCGACCGCGAGTTCAAGAAGTCGCAGACGATCAGTTACTGGGAGTCGGGCCGCGACATGTCTCTTTCGAACGATCTTTTCCAGTCGTTCATCCGCTACCAGTCCCTGATCCGGCGTGAATTCGAGTATCTTTCGAAGCGGCACGGCTTTATTGAATTGGACGGCGAAGGAAGCGTCTCCGAAGTGAACCGGGTGCTCCGCAAGCGCATCGCAGCGCACCTCGGCATTCGGAGCACGCACTACAAGCCTTCGCACGCGCTCTCGCATCTCTGGCGCTGAAGAGTGGCCGCCCCGGTCCAATTGGCAGCGATCGACGCCGGATCGAACGCGATCCGGCTCGTAGTTGCCCGTGCCACCTCGCCCGGCCAGATCGATATCCTCGAAAGCGAACGCGCGGCTGTGCGCCTGGGGCACAACGCGTTCACCCGCCATCTTCTCGATGACGAAACAATCGCGCGGGCCGCCCGCGTCTTCCGGCATTTCCGCGACCGCATGGACCGCCACCATATCACGGCGTATCGCGCCGTCGCCACCGCCGCCGCGCGCGAAGTCCGCAACTACCGCCGCCTGATGGAGCGCATCCAGCGGAAAGCCGGCATCGAGCTCGAAGTCATCAGCAGCGAAGAAGAAGCGCGGCTGGTCTGTTCGGCCGTGCATTGGGCGCTTGGCGACGGGATCGAGCCGCGCGTGATTTTCGACCTGGGCGGCGGCAGCCTTGAGATCAATTTCTTCGAGCGTGGCGCGCTTCAACGCCGCATCGCCCTTCCGCTTGGCACGATCCGCTTGATGGAAACCTATTCGATCGAAGGCGCGATCGACGAAGACCAGGCCCGCCAACTGCGGATGCACGTGCTGGCTCTGCTGCGCAGCGCAATGCCTTCTCCTCCAAAACTTGGCCGCGCCATTGGCGTCGCCTGCGGAGGCAATGCGGAGGCGCTCGTGCGCATCGCTCCCGGCCCGATGGTCGGTAGAACACCCTCGATCAACGTCCGCCTCCTGCGCGACCAGAGCTGGCGGCTGCTGCGGCTGGATGTCCCGGGGCGCATGAGAGTGTTCCGCGTGCGCAAAGATCGCGCCGAGGTGCTGGGCATCGCTGCGGTCGTCATCACGACCGTTGCGAAGTGGCTCGATCTTCGCGGGATGCTGGTTCCTGGAGTTGGCGTGCGCGAAGGCTTGCTGCTGGATCTCGTCGGCGAGCAGTATTCCGGCGGCGAGACCTCCGAGGAGGAAAGGACTCGCGCCGAAGAGCTACGCGAAGGCGCGCGCTGGTTCGCACGGAAAGTCAACTACGATTCAGGCCACGCCGATCAGGTATCCAGCCTGGCGCTCTCGCTTTTCGATCAGTTGCGCCCGATTCACGAGATGGGCCCTGACCTGCGGCTTCTGCTGGAAATCAGCGCCCTGCTCCACGATATCGGACATTTCATCAGTCGCAAGTCGCACAACCGCCACGGCGAATATCTCATTCGCAATAGCGAAATCCCGGCGCTGCGCGGCTGGCGGCGCGACATGGTCGCGGCCCTGGTGCGTTACCACAATTGCAAGTCCGAGCCGCAGATCGAGCACGCGTCCTATGCCGCGCTCGATGGCGAGCGCCGCCGCGATGTTCGCCTGCTCACGTCCCTTCTGCGCATCGCGGAGAAACTCGAGTCGGAGCACGCGCAGCGCGTCTCGGGTGTGGACGTGCAGATCGCCGGCCATCGCGCCATCTTCCTGATCCGGGCTGCGGAAGGCACCCGGCTGGACGTCGCCGGCCTCGAGCGCAAGGCCGCGCTCTTCGAGAAGGAGTTCCACCTCAAAGCGGAATTTCGTCGGGCGCAGCGCAGGGAAAAGGTGGCGTAATCCATGATCCTCTACCTGGTTCGGCACGGCCTTGCGGTTGACCGCACCGACCCGAAATCCCCGCCCGAAGCGGAAAGGCCCCTCACTGCGCGTGGCGTCCAGCAGACTCGCGCCGCGGCTCTGGGACTTCGCGCGCTCGGCATAAAACCGGATGCCGTGATTACGAGCCCGTTTGTCCGCGCCGCGCAGACAGCCGAAATCTTTGCCGAAGCGATCGGATTCCCGCTCGACAAGATCCGCGTGAGCGAGGCGCTCAAGCCCGCCGAAAACCCCGCTGACATCCTGAAGGAAATCTCGCACCTGAAGGCGAAGGAAGTGGCATGTTTCGGCCACGCCCCCCACGTCGACCTTCTAATCGCTCAACTCGCGGGAGCGCGCAGCCCTTTCACCGTCCTGAAGAAGGCTGGCGTCGCCTGCTTCGAACAGCCCTCTGCCCACAGTCGCTGGGACCTACTCTGGATTCTGACGCCGAAAATGCTGCGAGAACTCGGGGGCTAGCACCCAGCTTGCCTAAGCCGTGCGCCTCTGCGGGAAAGACGCGGCGATAAGCGTATGGCCCCACTGAAATCCCGCCCTCCACGTCAGCCACAGCGACTCCGGGCCGGCGGTTTTTGCGAGGAATTCCTGCAGGCGTGCTTTGCGTTCGTTTTCGATTCTTTCGCACCATTGGGCGGCCGCAGCGGGATTACGCCTCGCAATTTCCTTTCGGATTCTGCCCCGCAGCACGTCCATATCGTGCACCTCGCCGAGCAGGTCCTGTGTGCGCTTCAGGTCATCGGCCCAGACTTCGTATCGCTGCGGCAGAAAATTCTCCACGACGTATCTGAAATTCTTCACGGCGATGCGCAGCCGGTGCCAGGCAATGGGGGTACGCCTCGTCCGCGCCTGCTTGTAAAGCTCCACAGCGCGGTTCAAGCGCGCCAGCGCCAGCCTTTGGAACACGATGCTCTCCGCGGGAAAGAAAACCGCTTTCGGCGCAAGCTTCTTCGTCAGCTTTTTCCATTCCTTGCGGTCGAAGCCGTCAACGGCTTTCTTGGCGCCTTGCTTGTGTTTCCTCTCTTCGCGGACCAGCGACATCAGCATCTGTTTGCGCATGGGATCGCCCGCCGGCCCCAGCTTCTTGATCCAATCCCGCTCTACCTGGACGTCGCGCAAGTCGCCGAGCGCGTGAAAAACGTCGCGGCTGGCTTTCTTAAGCTTGCGCCATCCCGGACCGGGATTCACTTCGCTGAGTGCATCGGCCATGGTCCGGCAGCGCCGCAGTGCCACGCGTAAGTCGTGAACGTCGTCCGCATCCCAGTCGGGCTGCACCTGCCCGATCCGTTCGAGCGCGCGCTCCATCCACGTCTCAAAGCCAATACGTTTCGCGGGAATAGTTGTGGGCAAAGACATTGCAAATGCCAAGGATTCCTGTCTGGAAGGCCGGACCGAAGGCGTATGGTAACGCGTCGGCCCGGATTTTGCCAGCCCCCGAGCTACGAGACGAAAGAGCAGCCCACGCGCATCCGGCCGTCGCCGGTTTGAAGCGTGTATATCTTGCGCAGAATCACGCGGACAGGTGGCAGGATTGGCACGTGGAGCACCGCGTGAAACTGAGCGGGCAACTCCTCCTCTTTCTCGAATAGGAGAGCCACGCCGCCGTAGCTGAGATCGACTACCTTGGCTGTCTTCTGCCCCACGTCCGTAAGAATCGCATGTGCCTTGGTTCCCCAGAGCGAAACGCGCTCCCATTTCCGATGCTCCGGGTGTGCTCCCGCGGGGCCCGGGAATACGGTTGGTGAAGGGGGTGGTGGGGGCGGAGTCGGCGGCGCCATGGTAGGCGCGGGAGGGGCAGGCGGCGCGCCGGGTACAACTTTCGGGGAAGGAGGCGGAGTCGTTGGCGCCTCGCGCGGTGCGGGCGGCTCTATCGGAATCACGCGCGGCGCGCGTCCCGAATGCTTCAATTCGTAGAGTCTTTCGTCCGCAGTTCGCAGCAGTTCGCTCTTCTGGTCGCCGTCCTGTGGATAGACGGCCACTCCGAAATCCAGCGTCACCCCGATGTCGAATTTGAATGGGAGCAGCTCGTTCTCATAGAGTGCGCGGATACGGCGGCAGATTGTCACCGCCTGCTCCGTGTCCGTCTGCGGCAGCAAGAGCGCAAATTCATCGCCCCCGATACGAAACGCGAAATCGGACGCGCGGATCGTTTTTCGCAGCGTCGCGGCAGCGAGTTGCAAAACCTGGTCGCCTCGCAAGTGCCCGTAGCGGTCGTTTACCTCTTTGAGTTTGTGCAGGTCGAGGATGACGATCGCGAGTTGTTGTGTGTAGCGTTTCGCTCGGTTCAATTCCTTGTCGCAGTATTCGTCGAAGAGGCGCCGGTTATAGAGTCCTGTCAGGCCGTCCGTGGCGGCATTCACTTGAAGTTTTCTGTATTGGTCGTACTCCATCAGGATGGGGAGGCGCAGCGTATTCGTCGACGAGAACACGTCTATCATCGCCGTTGCGAGCGAAACTTTTCTTCCAAGGCTGTCGGAAAGCTCGCGGCGCCGTTGCAGGATTCGAATCCAATAGTCGTTGCTTTGCAACTCCGGCAGGTCGATATGCGCGATTGTGCGGAAAAACTGTCGCAGGAATTGCCCCCGCACCGGCTCGTCGAGTCCGTCCAGGGTCTCGGCGAGCAGATCCAGGAACGAATCCTCGGCCGATGGCTGTGCCGGAAAATCTTCGCTGGGCTGGGGCATCAACGGGTTCCGAATCGCCTTCGAATAGAGATCTAGCCTGCCCTAGAAACCTAGGGGTACCTGCGGGGCGCTAGCACTGTAGCAAGGGACAGTCCAATTCGCACAAGAATAAAACCCAACATAGGCTGCAAGTTGCTGCACTGTGGAAAATTACCCCAGTGCCAAATCGTGTCTATGAATGCGCAGCTTGAAGTTGATGACAAAGTGGAAGGTACATTCCACTTTTTGATGAGTCTTGAGCCTTGCCGTTTCGATTGGGGGCAATCAGCTGTGAAAATTCTCAGCCGATTGGTTTCAGAAATTCGACTCCGACGAGGTGCACTTCGCCGGCTTCTTGCTGCCTTTTCACCCTTGCTTGGATGGGGGGCATCCCGGCAGGAACCAACCCAGAGGAGATAATCGAGGGCGCGGGAATCGTGAGCGTGATCACTTCGTGGATCGGCAGGGATCTAGGACAAGCAATAAAAGCCCCTATTCCGCTGATATCAAGAGTCTTGGCAAGCTCCATGAAGTGCTCGCCATGAGCATCTCTGCCACGTATGAAGAGCGGGACCTGCAAATGAATGCGCGCAAACCGGCGCCGCTCTTCGTAAGCTGCTCCTGTCTTGTGATGAAGCAATGTCGCTTCTTTGATGCTCATTTGGTACCACAGTTTTAGTACTCACAACTAGGCTGGATTCTTACTGCACGTTTTCGCCCGGTCCTTCAAATTTGTACTATGGCATTTAGTATCAATGGGATATGAGATTTTCCCACTTCCGATGTCAATTTCCTTGTTGCCGCAAATGTGCCAATTTGCTGCAATTCATTTCCACGTTTGTGCAATTGTAGGACGTATTTACCATTGACACTATCGGGCCCCTTTGCGAGCATACCCTGCCTCGAGCCTATCCCCACTCGACATCTTGGGCAGAAACCGAGTGGTGTCTTCCCGTGGCGTCTGCGATCGACGGAGGGTGGGTTGGCGAATAGCATGGCGGTCGAAAAGCAGGCCAGCAGCCAGGCGGGTCTCCATCTGGTCGCCAGCGTTTTGGACGCTTTGGACCGTCCCCTGCTCGTGTCGGACCGCGCCGGTCAGATCCTTTTCACGAACCTCCATGCGCAGGACGCCCTCACGGGCCTCAAGCAGATTGGGCATCAGGACCTGAATCTCTTCCGGGACATTCTCCACACCGACCGCAAGGGCATCATCGGCCAGCTCGAACGCGGGGAGCAGGAAGTGAATCTCCCGCTCGAATCTGCGGCGGGCCGCTCGCGCGCGCGCATTCGCTGGCTGCCCGAACCCGACTGGCTGACTGTCTACATCGAGCCTTCTCCTTCCGAGACTCCTGCCGACGCTGCAGAAATGCGCCAGACCGTTCAGGACTTGATGCAGGAACGCGAGATCACGTATCGGAATCTTCTCGCCGCATACCTGCGCCTGCAGGAAGCCAACCGTCAGAAAACGGTGCTGCTCGCCTCGGCCGCTCACGAATTGAAAACGCCTCTGGCCGTGATGAAGGGTTACTACGATCTCCTGCTTTCCGGTTCGCTTGGAAAGCTCGATGAGCGCCAGCGCGAGATTTTGCAGGAGTCGAAGGAAAGCTGCGACCGCCTCGTTCGCCTCGTCTCGATGTTCTTGAACTACTCGGCGCTTGAAAGCGGCAAGCTTGTTCTTCAGTTGCGCGAGAACGATCTCCGCGACTGCATCGACGAGTTGACGAGCCGCTGGCAGGATGCGTTCCAGCGTGCTAACGTTCGTCTGGAGGTCCGGGTGAGCCCCGACCTGCCCATATTCAAGTTCGACTACCAGAAAGTGCAGCAGTGCATGTTCAATCTGCTCGATAATGCGCTCAAGCATACCCCAGCGGGTGGAATCGTGACGCTGACGGCGCAACCTTATTTCTGGGAACGGCGCGTGTCCGATGCCTCTCCCTCGCAGGAGCGGCGCCGCGAAAGGGGCCAGCGCCCCAATAGCGTCCTTGTTTCCATCAAGGACACCGGCTCCGGCATCGCCGCTGAATTTCACCAGGAAATTTTCGAGGAATTTGTGCGGGTCGATCCCTCTTCTTCCGGCATGGGCCTGGGACTGGCGATCACAAAACGGCTGGTTCAAGGACACCGCGGAAAAGTCTGGGTGGATAGCGAAATGGGCCGTGGAAGCACATTTTCATTCCTGCTTCCCATTTATGCTGAATAGAAAGGATCCCGCGTAAGGTAGGAGCGATGGCGAACAAAGAAAAAATAATGGTTGTCGACGACGAGCCGAGCATTCGCAAGTATCTGCAGACGCTCCTCGAAGTCGACGGTTTCGAAGTCGAAGCTCTCGCGAGCGGCAAGGAAGCCTTGCAGAAGATCGGCGAGGGCGATCGCCCGGACTTCATCATTCTCGACGTGTTGATGCCGGAAATGGATGGTCTCGAGACTCTCCGCCAGTTGATGCAGATCGATCGGTCGCTCAACGTGCTGATGCTCTCCTGCTCGAACGAAGTCACGACCGTCGTCGAAGCGATCCGCCTCGGCGCGCTCGACTATCTCACCAAGCCCTTCGAAAAGCCGGAACTCGACGCGGCCTTCCTAAAAGTTCATCAGCAGAAGGAGTTGCGCTCGGAAAACCAGGCTCTGCGCGAATATTGCGAAGCCCTCACCGAGGACATCTCCTTCCTTGCGGCCAGCCCGCAGATGCTCAAGATTCGCCAGCAAATCCTGCAAATTGCCCCCGTGGACGTGCCTGTTTTCATCAGCGGCGAAAGCGGCGTGGGCAAGGAAGTTGTCGCGCGGATGATTCACCTTCGCTCGATGCGCAGGTCCCAGGCCTTTGTGAAGGTCAATTGCGCCGCCCTTCCAGGCGAACTCCTCGAATCCGAGCTTTTTGGCTATGAGCAGGGCGCTTTAACGGGCGCCGTCCGCGCCAAGCCCGGCAAGTTTGAATTGGCCAACAAGGGCACGATCTTCCTCGACGAAATCGCCGAAATGAGCCCGCACCTCCAGGCCAAGCTCCTCCACGTTCTGCAGGACGGCCAGTATTCCCGCCTCGGCGCGCGCTCCGTCCTCAACGTCGACGTTCGCGTCCTCGCCGCTACGAACGTGGACGTGAAAGAGGCGATGCGTTCCGGCCGCTTCCGCGAAGACCTCTACTACCGCTTGAACGTGCTCTCGATCCACATTCCCCCGCTCCGCGAACGCACGGCGGAAATCCCGCTGCTTTTCCGGCATTTCCTGGTCAAGTACAGCGAAAAATTCCAGAAGCCCGCTATGGAACCCTCCAAGCACCTGATGGAAGCGGCGCTGCGCTATCAGTGGCCCGGAAATCTGCGCGAGCTTGAGAACTTCGTCAAGCGCTACGTGATCCTCGAAGACGACGAAGGCAGCCTTCGCGAGCTTCTCGAAATGACCGGCCAGC
>Ga0187780_10003848_pt1 | contig 11268 bp, 10 predicted proteins | sample 1015_Q2_SP10_20__FD_132429 | JGI IMG/M metagenome (GOLD analysis project Ga0187780, IMG submission 132429) | Tropical peat soil microbial communities from peatlands in Department of Meta, Colombia - 1015_Q2_SP10_20_MG | ecosystem: Environmental > Terrestrial > Soil > Wetlands > Peat | place...
CGCCCTCCGCTTCAATCTCCGCAGCCACACTTGCCAGTTGCCCAGCAGTTCGCGCCGTTAAGAAAACCTGCGCCCCTTCCTTGGCAAACAATTTCGCAATCGCGCGTCCAATTCCGCGTCCCGAGCCTGTAATCAACGCCACTTTGTTTTCTAAAAGCATAATTTCAAAACCATATCAGCCCTGCTCTTCCATTTCCACTAAGTCCTGGCGCCACCGCCAATCTCTATTTGCGCTCCCCCGTCTTCGATGTGACAATTTTAGAATGTTCAAAACATTCTTTAGGACCCTGACATTCTTCCTGGGCGCCGCCCTGCTTTGCGGGATCACTCTCGCTCAACAGTCCTCCACGCCCTCCACCCAACAGCCATCGGCGTCGAAGCCAGCCTCCAGCGCGCCGAAAACACAGCAATCCACGACTTCCAAGACCGGCACCTCGACGCCCACAAAAAAGACAGCCCCGCCGCCTCTTGTTCTCACGACTCCAAAGGACAAGAACAGCTATGCCATTGGCTTGAACATCGGTAAGAGCTTGCAGAAGGATGCCGTGGAGGTCGACCCCGACATCATTTCCCGGGCCATCAAGGACGTTATCGCCGGAGCGAAACCTCTCCTCACTGACGAGGAGACACAAGCGACGCTAACCGCGCTGTCCAACGAGGTGCGCAAGCATCAACAGGAAGTTTTCGAGCAGACCAAAGCAAAGAACAAACAAGAAGGCGAAGCGTTTCTCGCCGCCAACAAGGACAAGCCTGGCGTGGTGGTGCTGCCTAGCGGGCTGCAGTACAAGGTTCTTCAGGAGGGCACCGGACCGAAGCCCACGGCCGGCGACAGCGTTGTCTGCCAGTACCGTGGCACGCTCCTCGACGGTAGTGAGTTCGACAGCTCCTACAAACGGGGCAAGCCAGCCACCTTCAACCTTAACCGGGTCATCAAGGGGTGGATCGAAGCGCTCCCGCTCATGCCCGTAGGTTCCAAGTGGCAACTCTACGTCCCTTCCTCGTTGGCTTACGGCGAGCAGGGTAATGGTCCGATCGGGCCCAACTCCACATTGATCTTTGATCTCGAGTTGGTCTCCATTGTGCCCAGGCCCCAGCCGCCTCAGCCGAAGCTGGAACCAGTCGGGCCCGCGGGCCAGTCGCAAGTTCCACCTCAGGCTCAACCGCAGGCTGCGCCACAAGCTCAGCCTCAAGCGTCGCCACAAGTTCAGCCACAGACTCAGGCTCCGCCTCCGTCTAAGCCGCAATAAGTTTGAATAATCTCCCGTAGGGTTTCGCGGGAAAAACAATCAGCCGGGATAGGTTGACTCTTCGACCTGTCCCGGCTTTTTCATTTCTCGTTTGAAGTGGTAGGTCTGGCTTCCACAATTCAAGTCGCTGTGGATTCCCGACGCTTCACCCGTCACACCTTTCGGGTCGCGCCCTACTGAACCTTCAATCCCTTCACCAGATGCTTGACCGCTTCTTCTGCCTGATAGGGCGAAATCGTGTACTTATTGTTCAAGGCTTTCGGACTAATCGCCCGGTAAGCCAGCTTTCTTGGGCTGCGCAGCGCAAGGTCCAGGATGAAGGTCCCTTCGTGCCACCTCACTGTACGGAAATCCACCTCCGGTGGGCCCCAGCCCCATCCCCACCAGCCCCAGCCTGGGTAGACCTCCTCGACCGTGGCCCGATGGCTTCTCACCGCCACATGGTAGTCCACCAAAAAGTCCGCTGTGGCCGGATCTGTCACCTGCACCAGTCCCTTTGCGTTCAAGGAGTGTTCGATTGCTGCCTGCAATTGTTTCCGGTTCGCTTCCGTATTCCAGTCCCGGTTGCTTTCCATGTGTTGCTGGGGCGGGGCCGTCGTAATCACGTCTCGCGAAACCACTGGCCGGTCATCGGCCTCCCGCTTGGCCGACGTTTGGGGGGGTGTCATGGGCCGCCATGCCCAGGTCATCCCTTTTGCCACTCGCACATCCGGGTCCCGCAGCACCGTCACGTTGTCGTCGCAACCGGCGAGTGCCATGCCCCCCACGAATGCCGCCGCAATTAGTCCTGCTTGAATTGTTCTTTTACGGAGTTCCACGTCACGTACCTCCACACCTTGGGAAACACCGATTTCATGAAAAAGTTGGCGGGGATTTGCAACTGCTAGTTGACTCCCGCGGCCTTCCAATCCGAGGGAGGAAACACGATCGGCCAGAAATTCGGCGATGGCCGGTCAAACTCAAATGCCACCCTATAGAAATCCATTCCCTCATCCTCCGAGCGCACCACCCGGCAGCCCACTTCCTGCTTATTCTTCGGATTGCGCAGCAGAAAGGACTGCCCCATATGTAGGTGTGTCCGCATCCGCAGCAGGCCTCCGTGGGCGTTAACCACTTGCGTCTCGGCCGTTTCCTCGATGCGGTTCCGTTCCTCGTTCTGCGCGAGCACGAGCACGGTCATGCGCAGCATCACGCGCTCGCTCCTCCGCCGGTTCGCCTGTTCAGACGTTTGGGATATGTCCATGGTGGTGCCCTATTTTACTCTGTTCAGGCTCTAAACTAGCTGTCCGTTCAGCCAGTGTTTCCATCCTTAAATCGGGCCGTTTCTATGGAATCCATGCGCCTGTATGGCGTCTTTGATATGATAGAATTTTGCAAATTCACTAGTTTAGGAAACGGATGGCTACACAATCTTCGGCTAAAACCCTTCTTCGCGTCCGTCCACGCGGCTTTTGTGCCGGCGTCGTACGGGCCGTTGACATCGTTGAGCTCGCTCTCGAAGCTTATGGCGCGCCGGTCTACGTTCACCACGAGATCGTTCACAATACTTACGTTGTCGAACAACTCCGCCGTCGCGGCGCCATCTTCGTCGAAACCATCGGCGAAGTCCCATCAGGCTCCGTCCTGGTCTTCAGCGCCCATGGCGTGCCTCCCACCGTCCGCGACGAGGCCAGGGATCGCTCCCTTCGCGTCATTGATGCCACCTGTCCCCTCGTGACCAAGGTGCACATGGAGGCTCTGAAGTTCGCCCGCGAAAAGCGCACCATCATCCTCATCGGGCATAGAGATCACCAGGAAATCATTGGGACCTCCGGCGAGGCCCCCGACAGCACCTTGGTTGTCGATTCCGTCGCTGCCGTCGATGCGCTTCACGTCGAGGATCCTGACAAACTCGCGTTTCTTACCCAGACCACGCTCTCTCTCTACGATACCCAGGAAATTGTGGCCCGCCTGCGCCAGCGCTTCCCTTTGATTGTCGGCCCGGCCAGCGACGACATCTGCTACGCCACGCAAAACCGCCAGGAAGCGGTCGAGCACGTTGCGAAGGACGTTGATCTCATCTTGGTCGTTGGCTCGCAAAACAGTTCAAACAGCAATCGCCTCGTCGAGTTGGCCAAGCGCCTCGATGTCACAGCGCGCCTTATTGATTCGGCCGACGACATTGACCCCCTGTGGCTCGAGGGCATTCGCCGTATTGGTCTCACGGCAGGGGCTTCCGCGCCAGAAGTGCTCGTGGAACAGGTCAGCGAGCGCCTGGCGCAATTCGGATTTACCGATCAGCGGGATCTGGACCTGATCCGCGAGGACGTGCGTTTCACGCTTCCTCCGGAACTGGCCACCATCGCTCCGGCCCCGCGGCGGTAGTTTCTCTGGGAGGGGTGCGCCGCAAGCTGTGGCGCACGCCCTGAGGTTCTTTCTGGGCCTTTTGGGGATTTTGCTTTGCCGGGCGGGGGATTTCCCGGCGTCGTTGCCTGAGCCCGGCACATTTTTCGCTTTACAAGGAGCGCACCTTGGCGGTCAAAATCGTCCGTCAGCCGAACAAGATTGCCCTCATCGGCGCGCCTTCCAGCGCTGCTGGTTTTGCACCCGGCTCCGAAAAAGCTCCTGCTGCGCTTCGCGCCGCCGGCCTCATCGAGAAGCTGCAATCCATTGGGTATGAAGTCACTGATTTTGGTGACTGCGCCGCGCGCCACTTCGCCGATGATGACGAGCACAAACGCGCGCGCAACATCCCCGAAATTGTCGCCGCTCTCAACGATCTCAAGCCTCGCGCCGAACTCGCGGCAAAATCCGGTGGATTGATTCTCGTACTTGGTGGCGATTGCGTCCAGACCGTCGCCGTTCTCGCCGGAGCGCGCCGCTACTACAAACACATCAGCCTCATCTGGTTCGACCGCGACGCCGATCTCAACACGCCTGCCTCCACGCCTTCGGGTCGGCTCGACGGCATGGCTCTCGCCGGCATCATCGGCAAAGGCTCGCCCGAACTTGTTCGCTTCTGGGGCGAACCTCCCCTCGTGCGGGAGCCCGACACTCTTCTCTACGGCATCGAACGTCTCGATCCGCCGGAGCAGGAATTCCTGACTCGTTCACCCCTGCGACATGTCTACGCCGCGGACATCCAGGCCAAGGGTGCGATTCCCGCGGCCCAGCACGCGCTCGCGCAACTGCATGCCGATGCGCGCGACTTCGTGCTTCACCTTGATCTCGATTCCATCGCCCAGGAAGACTTTCCGGCCACGAATGTTCCCGGCAGCGGCGGCCTCGGTTACGCCGATGCGAAGGCTTCGCTAGCGGAATTCGTCAAGCACAAAAATCTGCTGGGCCTTGACGTCGCCCAATACAATCCGGATAAGGACCCAGACGGCTCCTCCGCGAAAAAACTCGTCGAACTTCTCGTCGAGGTGCTTTCAATTCGTTTTGCTGCTCTCAACGCGCCTGCGGTGCCGGCTGCAACTGCCGCGCCAACTTCCGCCGAGATCATCCTTCCCATCAACGAAGAGGCCGAAACTCCTGCCGCGCCCGAGCCGGCTGCCGAGACTCCCGCCGCGCCTGAACCCGCCAAGGATGCTCCATCCGAGCCCGCCGCTGAAACCAGCGGCACCGAGACGCCCGAACCATCTTCTTCTCCCGAATCCTAAATCTCGCGCCACTTCCGGTTTTCCCTTCAAGACCTGGCGACGGGCTTCGTCACGTCATTGCCCACCTCAACGGTGGTATGCTCGTTTCCATTGCTGCAATGCAAACTGCAGGTCACGCGTCGAGTGTGTCTTTCCCCCCTCTTCGCTGAAACATCGCCAGCATTTTCGGTGGCGCCTCGGAGGCCGTCCATGCAAAATCAATTGACATCCAGCCGCGCAGTTCCGAATCTCCACAGAATTTTTGCCTTTCTGCTTCTTCTTGCTTTCGCGCCTCTTGCGCTTGCTCAGACTGCGTCCAACGCGCCTCCGGACGATCAAGCGGTGCGGGAGCGTGTCGACTCGCTGGTCAAGCAAATGACCCTCGAAGAAAAAGTCGGCCAGCTCAGCCAGCTTTTCCGCTTTGCTCCCTCCAAAGAGGTTGACGCCGCAGTGGCCACGGGACAAGTTGGCTCGCTGCTCTTCGTCACCGAGCCCGCGGTCATCAACAATTATCAACACATCGCCGTGGAGCAATCCCGCCTGCACATCCCGCTCATTTTTGGTTTTGATGTCATCCACGGCTTTCGGACGATTTTCCCTGCGCCTATCGCCATGGCTGCTTCCTGGGATCCTGCCGGCGTTGTCCGGGAACAGGCTATCGCGGCGAAAGAAGCGCGCTCGGTCGGCATCCACTGGGCTTTTGCGCCGATGTTGGACATCGCGCGCGACCCACGTTGGGGCCGCATCGTCGAAGGCGCGGGCGAAGATCCCTATCTGGGCTCCGCCATGGCTGCCGCCCAGGTCCGCGGCTTCCAGGGTGATTACATCGGCGCTCCCGATCATCTCCTCGCCTGCATGAAGCATTACGCTGCCTATGGCGCTGCCGAAGGCGGCCGCGACTACGACGCCTCCTATCTCCCGGAAACTTTGCTCTACAACGTTTATCTCCGCCCATTCCACGCCGCTGTTCAAGCCGGGATCGGCTCCGCTATGAGCGCATACATGGATCTGAACGATGTACCCGCCACGGGCAATCGTTGGCTCCTGCATGACGTGCTCCGCGACCAATGGAAATTTTCCGGCTTCGTTGTCAGCGACGCCAACGCCGTCAAAAGCCTGGAGACCCACGGGTATGCCAAGGATCTCCACGACGCCGCTGTGATCGCGCTCCGCGCCGGGGTCAATATGGAAATGGCCATCGGCTTTACGGCTTACGGGCAGAATCTCAGCGCCGCGGTCCAAAAAGGCGAGATCACGCTTGCCCAAATTGATGAAGCCGTTCGTCCCATCCTTGAAATGAAAGTCCGCCTCGGCCTCTTCGAGCATCCCTACGTTGACGAAGCCCGTTCGCAACAAATCCTCACCTCGCCCGAACATCGCACTGCCGCGCGCGTCGCCGCCGAGCGTTCGGCTGTTTTGCTCCGCAATGAAGGTGGACTGTTGCCCTTGAAGAAAGACGCCTATAAGAAGATCGCCGTGATTGGCCCGTTGGCCGATTCACAGACTGACACGCTCGGCTCCTGGGTCTTCCAGCCAAACCTCCAGGAAGCCGTGACGGTACTCGCGGGCCTTCGCAATAAGCTCTCGGGTCGCGCAGAACTCAGCTTCACACCGGGCGTCCAGATAAGCCGCAAAATACCCTCATTCTTTGATGAAATTCTGCATCGCACCCCGCCGCCCGTCTGGACTCCGGAACACGCAAAGGAGGAGATGGCCAAGGCGGTCGGTCTTGCAGCGGCTTCCAATCTTGCGATTCTTGTACTAGGTGAAAATCAGGACATGAGCGGCGAAGCGGCTTCGCGCGAATCCCTCCAGCTTCCCGGCCAGGAAGAGCAGCTCCTCGAAGCCGTTGTTGCCACCGGGAAGCCCGTCGTCCTCGTCCTTCTGAACGGTCGGCCGCTCGATATTCGACGGGCCGCACAACACGTTCCCGCGATTCTCGAAGCCTGGTACCCAGGAACCCAGGGTGGGAATGCCGTGGCCAATCTGCTTTTCGGCGATGCCATACCCGGCGGCAAGCTGCCCATCACTTGGCCGCGCGACTCAGGCCAGATCCCGATCAATTACGCGCACAACACCACCCAGGCTCCCGAAAATCAGGGCAAGCGTTATTGGGATGAAGAGAGCACGCCGCTCTTTCCCTTTGGATTCGGCCTCAGCTATTCGACATTCCGCTTTACCGACCTCAAATTGAACCGCGATCACATCAAGCCTGGCGAATCCCTCGATGTAAGCGTCGAGGTGGAAAATACGGGCACTGCCACGGCGGATGAAGTACCCCAGCTCTACATTCACCAACAATACGGCGGCACGTCGCGTCCGGTGCGTGAACTAAAAGGCTTCGAGCGCATCACGCTCGCCGCGCATGAAAAAAGGACGGTTCACTTCTCGCTCGGCACTCCCGAGCTTACGTACTGGAGCACGGCCAAAAAAGACTGGGTCGAAGAACCTTCCACTTTCGATGTCTGGGTGGGGGGCGATTCTACCGCATCACTGCACGCCACCTTCGTTATCGCGCCGTAGTCGCCGCCAACCGCGGCAGAAGGAAGCGGAAGAACCGCTCCGAATCCGATGCCAGGCAGGCTGAAGCATTCGCCGCGCCTGGCGTGGTGCGCGTGAATCCCTTCTCATCCACGATGATGTGGAACGATTCCACGGGGCACAGCGCCGGATTCACCACATATGCCACAGCCATCACGTCAAACAGCGTCGGCGTCCTTTGTCCCTGTCCCCACTGGTAGGTCAGCGCTGCGAGCGCGTTTGTCATCGGCGTGCCCGCGCTGAAGAGCCACGCGCGTTTCACTTCATCCAGCATCAACTGCGTCGAGTCGAGCGGCATCATGAAAATCGGCACGCCGCTTGAGAAGAGCTTCTGCGCCGCCGGAATATCGCTATAGATGTTGTACTCGGCTTGCGGCCCGCGGTCGGGGCCGTAGCCCAGATCCCCGTAGCCTCGCCGGATCGATCCTCCCATCAACACCACGCGTTTGAATTTCCGGAACGTCGCCGCATCTTTATCGATCGCCGCACCCACGTTCGTCAGCGGCCCGATGGCAATCAGGGTAAGTTCGCCCGGCGCTTTTCTCGCCTGCTCGAGCAGAAAATCCGCCGCATCCTGACGACTCTGCGGCGCGGCGCCCTCTTCTGCCCAGCGCGATTGGGAAAGCACGCCCGAGCTTTTCGTCGCTATCCCCGCCACTACCGGAATCGCCGGCGCGCCTGTCTCCTTCAAAAAGCGGTTCACCAACCGCGCGCGCAGCGCGGTGTCTCCCCAGGCCGTGGTGACTCCCAGCAACTCAATCTCAGGACTGCGCAGGGCCAGTGCGAGTGCAAACGCGTCGTCAATGTCGTCTCCAATATCGGTGTCGAGAATGACCTTGCTCTTCGCTGTTGACCCGCCTTGCGCATGCGCTGTACTCGGCACATTTCCAACCAGAACCACCACGCAAAGAAACCCAAGCACCACTCGTTCACGGACCCTCACGTCTGCCTCCCGGAAAACCCCGCGTACTGACCAAGTCTATCCTCTGGAACAAACTCTGTCGCGCGGTCTTCTTTAAGGAGAGCCGTAGGTCTTGTATGCCCTTATTCCTTCGGCGCAAGGAGGTAAGAGTAGACCAGCAGCGCTACGCCGATCAGCATTGGAATTACGCCGACGAGATAGACGGGTTCCCCTGGGTTATGCTCTACAACTGCTCCGAGGAAGACAATGAGGCCAACGCCTACCGCCATCGTAATGAGCCCGCCCAGCCTTTGGCCTTCCCGGCGGCGGCGTATGGCGATCCGCTCCTCCTCGCGGAGCAATTCGATCGCGCCAGTATTCCCTGCTCCCTGCGCTTCGGCGATTTTCTTCAAGGTCTCACTTCTGTAGTAGGCTTCTCTTTCGCGGCGCCGCTCGTTCGACCAGGTGGCCACGGCCACAAACGAAAAGAGCGCCACGCTCGCAACACTCAGAAAGAAGAATACGGACATGGAACCCTCCTTGGAGTTATTTCCTTGCTGCACCCGGTAAGACCGGAATGGGCGCGCCGCGGTTGCATTTTTTTGACTGACCCTGACGCAAAATAATGCAACCATTTCTCCCAAGGGTTGGTCACACAAATGGAGGACTATCGTGACCGCCGCCGACGACCAGGCGGACGTTGAAAAGGTTATCGCGGGCGACATTTCCGCCTTCGAGGGCCTGGTGCGCCGCTGGCAGGGGCCGCTCGTGAACCTCGCCTACCGCTTCTGCCGCGACCGCGGGCGCGCGGAAGAAATGGCTCAGGAAGCATTCCTTCGAACCTACCGCTCGCTTTCCGGTTGGCGCAGGGAGTCCACCTTTTCCACCTGGCTGTTTGCTTTGGCCACGAATCTGTATTGTTCGGAACTTCGGCGGATTCCCGCGCGAACAAGCGCTTTGGACGATATCGTAGAACCCCGCGACCCGAGAGCGATGGATGAGACCTATGAAGCCGAGGATCGCGACCGCCTCGTGCACCGAGCTGTCTTCGCTCTCCCCGCGAAGTACCGGGAGGCAGTGATTCTGTTCTATTTTCACGACTTGGACGTCGCTGAGGCAGCCGCCAGCCTCGGCTTGCCCCAAGGCACTGTGAAAGCAAGGCTGTCGCGCGGAAGAGACATGCTCCGGCGCAAACTTTCACCGCATTTCGCCGCACCGGAGCTCGGAAGGGAGGCCTCATGAGAGATCAAGAGTTGGATGCCATTCTGTCTCGCGAGCAGGACATCGCGCCTTCTTCCGGCTTTGTGGCATCGGTGATGGAAGCCGTCGGCCAACAAGCGACCACGCCGCCACCGATTCCGTTCCCTTGGTTGCGTGCCCTTCCGGGAATCGCAGCGATTGCGGTGGCTTTGGGCGTTCTCCTGGTGACTGCCTTTGGTGTCATCGCAAGAGAACCCACAGCCCAGCCGACCTTCCTTGAGCTGCAGGCCGTACTTGCAACTACACTCGAACTTGCCAAGACAATTCGGGCCGGCTGGCTCGCGCTGGCCCTGGCAATCAGTTTTGTCTGCGTAAAGCTCTCCACTCACCTTGCCGCAACCAGCGAGAACCGTTAGCGCAAGTCCAAGGCACTGCCCAGGCTCTCACTCTGCGTTCCAGTGCACCATTAAAGATTGGCGTTGTCGAAGAGCGGCTTCCATCGAGGAAGCGCACCGCGTAAAATGGATTGAGGGAACTAAGTCCATGTCAACCAAAACACAGCCGATGACCGGCCAACCCCCAGCAGCGAGCCTCACCAACGAAGAAATCTTGCGCTACAGTCGCCACCTGATCATGCCGGAAGTGGGGATGGAGGGTCAGCTCAAGCTCAAGGCGGCGAAGGTGCTTCTGATCGGCACGGGCGGGCTTGGCGCGCCGCTTGGCCTGTACCTGACGGCGGCGGGCGTGGGGCACATCGGGCTGGTGGATTTCGATGTTGTGGACTTCACTAATTTGCAGCGGCAGGTAACGTTTGGAACGAGCGATGTGGGCAAGCCCAAGACGGAAGCTGCCAGGGCGCGGCTGAGCAACCTGAATCCGGACGTTCAGATTGCGACCTACGAAACGAGGCTGACGAGCGAGAATGCGCTGGAGCTGTTCAAGGATTACGACATTGTCGTGGACGGCACGGATAATTTCCCGACGCGCTACCTGGTGAACGATGCCTGCATCCTGCTTGGCAAGCCGAACGTATACGGCTCGATTTTCAGATTCGAAGGCCAGGTGACCGTGTTTGGCTTGCCCGAGGGGCCTTGCTACCGCTGCTTGTACCCCGAACCACCTCCGCCGGGGTTGGTGCCATCCTGCGCAGAAGGCGGAGTGCTTGGCGTGCTCCCGGGCATCGTAGGTTCGCTGCAGGCGCTGGAAACAATCAAGCTGATCATTGGCCGGGGCAATTCGCTGGAAGGGCGTCTGGTGCTGTTTGACGCCCTGGCGATGAAGTTCCGTGAACTGAAGCTGCGGAAGAATTCGCATTGCCCCATGTGCGGCACGCACCGGAAGATTCACCAACTCATCGACTACAACGAATTCTGCGGGATTCGCGGGGAAGAAGAGCCGGAGAGCGATTTGCACGTGCCGGAAATCACCGCGCGCGAGTTGAAAGAGCGCATGGACCGCGGCGATGACCTCTTTATCCTGGACGTTCGCGAGCCGCACGAGTATCAGATCTGCAATCTCAAGGGCCACCTGATCCCACTTGGCGAATTGCCCCGGCGGGTCCACGAACTGGACTCCGCGCGCGAAATCGTGGCGCACTGCAAGAGCGGGAAGCGTTCGGCGCAGGCCGTGGACTTCTTGCGGCAGGCGGGCTTCCGGAAGATTTACAATTTGCGCGGCGGCATATTGTCGTGGTCTACGGAAGTTGATCCGAACGTGCCGCGGTATTAGAAGAATGACTCGTGACCCGTGACTTGTTTAA
>Ga0187780_10003849_pt1 | contig 11266 bp, 11 predicted proteins | sample 1015_Q2_SP10_20__FD_132429 | JGI IMG/M metagenome (GOLD analysis project Ga0187780, IMG submission 132429) | Tropical peat soil microbial communities from peatlands in Department of Meta, Colombia - 1015_Q2_SP10_20_MG | ecosystem: Environmental > Terrestrial > Soil > Wetlands > Peat | place...
CAAGCGATTGTTGCGGGCGCACGCTGACGCCGATGTGCAAGCGACGCTGCGAGCCTCAGGAGGAAGCACATGGCATCGGATTCCCAGATGTCGGCATTCGGATCCGATCGCCAGACCGGTCTTGCGACGATCCACGAGTTCATGGCACTCGAGGCCGAGGTTGACCGTCGCTGCCGTTTGCGCCCCGAGAGCGACGGTTATGGGGTCGTCTTGGTCGACGTCGAGGGATTGCGTTCCATCAATCACGAGTACGGCTTCGATGGCGGCGACGCAGTCCTGATCGAGATCGCCCAACGGCTCCGCGCAGCACTTGACACAACTCAGCCCCTCTGTATCGCGCGCGTGGGGGGTGATGAGTTCGCAGCGCTCTTCGACGGGATCGAGGCGAGAAACAACGTCTCACAGATGGCACGGAAGATCAGACTCGATGTCACGCGCCGGCCTGTGAGGTTCGACGGGATCGAGATTCGATTCCGGCTTCGCACGTCTTTCTGCGGCGGACCGAATCGCAAGGCTGGAGCGAGCGATCTCCTGTGGGAGGTTCAGTGGAGGGATCGTGTGGATGCGAACCTCGATCTGCATCAACGGCTCGAGGCGCTCGAACGGCGCGACGGAGGCCTTTCCGGGCAAGCTGCGGATCTCCGCGCACGTCTCGCGGCGGCCGAAGAGCGCGCGTTGCTCAGCATGTTCGACGAGCTGACGGGCCTCCGTAATCGCCGGGGACTCAAGGAGGTCCTCTCCAGCCTTTCCGGCCCCAGAGTTGTGGTCTTCGTCGACGTCGACAACCTGCGAGAGCTCAACGGGCTCGACGACCAGAACTGGGCAGCCGGCGATCGGTCACTTGTTGGGGTGGCTCGGCTACTCCAAACACTCAGCCCGGGCTCCGTCGGGGTGCGGTGGGGTGGTGACGAGTTCCTCGCGATCGTGCCTGACCTAGGCGCGGTTGAGGCTGCCGAACGCGTTGAGGAGTTGATCGAGCGCGCGCGACGGGAGCTCAACTTCGGTGATGTGGTGGTGACGTTCTCGGCAGGAATCGCTGCCGCTTCCGGGATCGCCGATCATGCGAGCGCCTTCGATGCTGCTCGGTCCGCCGCGAGAACGGCAAAGGCATCTGGACGCGCTCGCGTGATCGTCGCCGAGCGGGCAACGACCTAGGCTGAAACCGTCCGGCCGGGACATCGTCCACCCGGTCGAGCTTCAGGAGATGGCGACGGTCATGCCACCAAACGTTTCGATGGCAGCGACGAAAGCCGACTCGATGATGGCGCGACGGATGCCTGGCGCCACATCCACCCAGCAGGCGCGGCGAGCCCGGGACGGCGGCTACACCTGGCCGACCTGCGCCCGACCCGTGTCATGGACGATCGCCTATCACATGTTCCATGGGTCGGCCCAGACCGAGGTCAGTTCCCGGCGGCAACTGCGCGACGAGCTCGGCAAGGCTCAGGTCACCTTCCGTGCTTGTTGTCACACGCCGACTGTAAATGGTGCCTCGCGCTGGGTGCCCCCGCGTGGGAGGTCGCGCGCGGCGGGTAGTTCGACTCGGACGACCTCGCGGGATTCACCGTTGGCGTCGGCACCGCCCCGGACCCCGGCGCGCTCGGGTAGGCCTCCTGCTTGCCCCTCAACGCCTCGCGACCTTATTCAAACCCGTTGCCGACTCGTTCGAACACGGGGACGATGACCCACCACTCGACGGCGGCAGCCGCAGCCAGAACGAGGATGACGGTAAGGCACGCCGCCGTCCACCAGAGCCACGATCGACGCGGCCTCCACCAAGGAGGGTTCCGTTCCCCCGACACCGGCCGCTCCGTCACGGCGTCAGGATGCGGAGAAGCCAACACTCGCGCTTTGTCGCGGTCGATTGGAGCATCGAAGGGCCTCGTTGTAGTCGGTCACCTGATCTCTTCCTCGCGTGAACACCGATCATGCGCCATCCTGCGCGAGACTGCTGGGTGGTTTGGTCAGCACGGCGCGCGAGCTTCTCATGGATCGTGAAAGGTCTCGCGACGCTGGAGCCGGCGAAGCCTCTTCCTCTGCAACCGAGCTGAGACGCGCGCGTCCATGAGCGGATCTCGAGAGGCGCCGCAGCGTGTGCGACGCTGACGGCGCCCGTGAGCGCCTAACCGATGACCGCGGTGCTGTGCGGTTCTGTCGGTCAGCGCGCTCCGCCGGTCGAGGAGTGTGCGTGGCCTCCATGCGCGCCCGCCGTCTCGACGCCGGGTACGTGCACGATCAGCACCGGGACCCTGCTGTGGTGCAGCACCGCGTGACTCACGCTGCCCAGGAGGAGTGATGTCGCGTCGCCTCGGCCTCGGGATCCCACGACGATGAGATCGTGGCGACCCGTTGCGGCCTGGTCGAGAAGCGCCTGCGCCGGCGGGCAGTCGACCAGGAGCACCTCGGACCTGATCTCCTTGGGAATCACCGCTGCGGTTTCATCGGCGATGGCCTGGGCGTCGAGACGCACTCCGGTGATGTAGTCGTCGACCGCGATCTGTGGAAGCGGTGAGACGGGTCCCCACGGCATCACTGTGCTGTACGCAATGACCACCGTGATCGACGACTGCTGGGTCCGAGCAATGTCGATCGCTTCCCTGAGCGCCGCCCGGGCGTGCTCCGAGCGATCCACGCCGACCAGAATGCTCTTGAACATCACAAATCCTCCGTGACGAGGGCGCACCTGCCGCCTCTGAGTCTCGCATGTCACGGTCATCATGACCAGGGTCGTTGGTCATCCGGAGCCGGCCTGGGGACCAGGTGTGCCGCCGCATCCCGTCGACGATTCGTCCGCGAGCGGTCCGCAGACGGTCCATATCGTTGCGCTCCTGACCCGAGAGGGGACATGTCAACCAGGGCTCGAGGAGCGTAGGCCATGCTCGTTTTCGCCGTCAGCGCCGCTGTTCACTGGCTCGCCGCACTGACCGCGGCATCCGCGGCCGACCCGTTGTCGAAGCAGGTGCTCGCCCGTGTCGCAAACCCGTTGTTGACGTCGGCTCAGCTTCTCATCCCTGCAGCCGTGGCAATTTCGGGGCTCCATAAGATGATGGAGCATCGGGAAAGTGGCGGATCTTTCATGGTTGACATGGTCACGAAGGGCGGGGTGGCCGGCGCGGCACTCGACCTTGTCGGCCGGTGCGCGGCGATCGTCGATGCCAACATCGCGAATCCCGATGCGTGGGGGTTGCTCAACCTCCCCCCTGGAGCGGCGACGGTTCGTGACGTCGTCGCGGCGCTGGCGGTCAATCGCGAGCCACCGCGCCCGGTCCACGCTTCGACGCCGGCGCTCGCGTGCTTCCCCGAGTCCAGAGAGGCGTCGGAGTACTCACGGACCGAGATCGCCATGCTCGCCGAATACCTTCGGGCACGATATCCACTCGTCATCGTGGACATGAGCAACCGTCTTCCGGACGTGACGGCTGGTCCCGAGGCGGCAGCGGCCGCCTATTGGCTCGAACATGCCGATGTCCTCGTGCTTCCGAGCGCGGCATCGAAACAGGACTTCAACGGCGTGCTCGACTATCTCGATGTTCGCGATATTCCGCCGGCGATCGTGGCCTCGCTCGTACCGCGGACTCGACGGAATCGCGAACATCCGCTGACCAAACGGTACCTGGCCGCCATCGCGCAGCGGGCATACCGAGTCGTCGACATCCCGGACGAGGCGGAGCGCGTGCGCTACGCCGGCATGCAGGGCGTACCGGTCGAGACTGTCTCGACCACGTTGAAGGCGGCCTATCGAGCGCTTGCGGACGCGATCGCCTCGGCGCCGAGGCGAGACCCGCGTTGACCGGCGTACTCACGGCGCTCCTGCGTGGAGGCCGGCGGACGCATAGAGCCGCGGACCACGCGCAGCGCGAGCAGCGCCTCGAGGCGATACGCGATTGCGTGGAGCAGTTCAGCTTCGCCCTTGGTCTGATGATCGCCGGCCATGACGCTCCGCCCGAGGCGATCGCCCCGGACCTGATGGCAGAGATCCGTTCCGCGCTTCAACCATTCCTCGTCGAGGGCGACGTCATGCGCCCGGATTTCGGTTCCTTCGGTGACCTCAGGGTCGAGGGCGACCTGCTCGATCCGGCTGCGCCGATCCTCGCGGTGCTCGAGTTCGACGACCGCTGCGTCCGCGAGAAGGCGGACGGCAGCCTCGTGCCGGCGCGGCTGCGCCGCCTGCGCCTCACGATGGCTGTCGAGGTCGATCCTGTCGGCATCGTCGATTGCGTGGTATCCGAGGTGACCCGGCCCCATGCGTGATCGCGGCGCAGGCGAGGCGCTGCGGATCGACCGCGTGGCGCAGGTGTTGCCGGTTCCGCTGGGTGGCCTCGTGCCGGCGCGGCGCCCACCCTCACGCGCGCGGGTGTGGCGGCGCCATCAGTCGGCCACGCTCGCGGCGCTGGCGTTGATCGCCGGGGGAGCCGGTGTCTGGATCTCGGTTGCGCCACGTGCGCACTGGGTGTCGTTCGAAGCACACGCAGTGCGCGTCGACGACGCCATGCTGACCTCCGTGGCCGCACCGCCGGGGGCGACGCTGCGGCTCTTCAGCGGCGCAGCGACACTGGCGCTGATGCCGGGGGGCGCGGACATCATGCGAGGCGGTGCGGTGATGTCGTGGAACGGAAGCACGACAACCGGGCGATGCGTGCTCGAGCTCGAAACAACACGTCCCACAGAGACGTGCGATTTCACCCTCGGAAGCCGGCATCTGGCGTCGCACGACACCTTCGACGAAGCAGCGAGCGTGTGGCATCGCCACTACAGCGATGGCGTCGAGGTGGCGATCACGGTCGCCCAGGGCAGCCAGATCATCCCGCTCCCCTTCCCGCTCGGCCGCTGACACCTCCGACCCTGTGACGTTCTCATGCGCGCGCACTGTCCCGCGCTGCGTCCGCCCGGGTGCGCCAGTCTGAGACGCGGATGGCCGCAACCCACCCGCACCGGCCCGCTGCGTGGCGCGAGCTTCGCGTCTTTGGCTTGCTCGCAGCATTGTGGCTTGGCTCGTGGTTGCTGCTGAGTGTCGCCACATGGATCGCGGGTGGTCACCCCACGGCGTCGCCATTGCGCTTGATCGATCCCGCGGCGATAGGCCGCCGCCTCGCCGAGGGCAACCTCGCGCTGCGCTGGTGGGTGCTCGTCGATCCCACCTCACCGATCGTGGCCTGGAGGTTCTGGGTGGGTCTCAGCACCGCGGTGCTGACGATTGGAGGGTGCGCGCTGAGCGTACGGCGCGCAGTCACTACCGGAAGCAGGCCATGGCTCACCGCGCTGCTCACCCCGGGCCAGGACGTGGTGCGGAGCGCGCAGTGGGCGGGTCGCGGCGACCTGCGAAGGTTGCGCGCACGCCGGCGTCGTGCAGGCGTGTTCATCATCGGTGCGAGGGGACGAAGGACGCTCACCGCTCAGCCGGAGACGAGCGTGCTGGCAATCGGGCCCACGCGTTCGGGCAAGACCGCCGGCCTCATCGTTCCCAACCTCCTCGAGTGGGACGGTCCGGCGATCGCCACGAGCACGAAGAGCGAGCTCGTCGACATCACCGCGGGCCATCGCCAGTCGATAGGGCCGGTCTACGTCTACGACCCGACCGGGGAGATCGGCAGCCGAAGCGTCACCTGGTCGCCGATCACCGGGTGTGAGAACCTCGACCGCGCGTGGATGGTTGCGTCGTGGCTGTGCGCGGCGCTGCAGCAAGGGGGTGGACGAGGGGATACCGATTGGTTGCACTGGGCAGAGTCGGGCAAGCTTCTGATCGCGCCTCTCCTCTACGTCGCCGCAGTGACCGGGCATTCGATCGTCGACGTTCGAACGTGGATCCATTCCTTCGACCTTGCGACGCCGCAGGCGCTGCTGGAAGAGTTGCTTCTCGACGCCGGGCCTGCGGGCGACTCCGACCCGGTGCGCGCGATGTCGATGCTCGCGTCGGTCGACCAGCGACCAGACCGCGAGCGGAGCACGGTCTTTTCCACGGTTATGCGCGTCTTCAACGTCTTCACCGAGCGAGCCGTAGCCGAATCCGCGCTGTCCAGCCGTTTCGATGCCGATGACCTCCTTCGCCGGCGTGGAACGCTGTATCTGTGCACGCCCCGGCAGGCGCCCGAGCGCATCGCAAGTCTGTTCGTGGGGATTCTCATGACGGTCGTGACAGCGGCCTACGCGATGAGCGACCGCAATCCGGGGCGCAGGCCGCATGCCACGCTCGGGCTGTTCCTCGACGAGCTTGCCAACGTCGTCCCGATCGAGGATCTTCCCGCGCTGGCCTCGCAGGGCGCCGGCCGCGGGGTCATGCTGATGTCGATCGTCCAAGACCTGAGCCAGCTCCGGACGCGTTACGGCGTCGATCGTGCCAACACCATCCTCAACAACCACGCGTGCAAGGTGATCCTCCCCGGGCTCAGCGATCCGGAGAGCGCGGAGGTTCTGGGACGGCTGATCGGGCGCAGCGCATTCACCGACCTCCAGGTGAGCCTCGACGCATCGGGTCGCGAGAGCCGTTCCTACTCCACGCGCCACGACCTGCTTGCCACTCCGGACACGCTGCGCCGGCTCCGCGCCGGGAACGGCATCGTGATCCATCGCGACTCTCCCCCGGCGTTGGTCGAGATTCCCCACTGGTACCGCAAACGCCGGTATCGGCGGCTCGCCAGAGCCGGCTTCTTCCGCGCCGCTGAGCACGTCCCGCGCTCGAGACCCCGCGCTTAGCCGCTCAGATAGCCTCGGTCAGTCGCCGGTACGCCGGCTGAGCTCGATCATGTCGTCGGCCAAACGCTCGAACGTCGCGGGCATGAATCCGCGGACCCGCATCGCGCGCACCTGATCGGCGAGCCACCCCAGGCTCCGGCCGTCTGCCGCGGCCGCTTCGATGACGTCCTCCACCGGTCCGCTCGATCGCTGAAGGCGCTTGCGGACGAGTAGCTTCAGGTCCGGCAGCAGGTTCGCGACCTCCGTCGGTGTACCTGCATCGGAGCGGTTGACGGCCGAGATCGATGGCGATTCACGGGCAACAAGAACAGCGCCGCTATCCGCGAGTACGCGCACCTCGCCGTGACCGCTCGCGGCGAGCCGGTCGAGCAGATCAGGACCGCCGAGCGACGGGTGCGAGTCCGTGTACGCCGCAGACTGCGCACCGTCGCGGATGAGGATCACCCCACGGCCCTCCGGTGTGCACAGCTCGACGACGAAGGTGCCGCCCCGCGAACGGAGATCGTTGAGCAGCTCCGCCCACACCGTCCAAGCCAGGCGCAGATCCGTGTATCGAGGTTCGCCCCGAAGCAGCGGACCCATGAGTGCCATCGCGTCGTCGGTGAGGCGGCTTGCGGAAACCCGGGCCGCGTTCCATTGCGCCATCGATGCACGCGCTCGGTCCCCCGTCGTGCGAGCGTCGCCGTCGACCGCGAGCGCGTCAACGACAGCGCCTCCCTGGATGATCAGGATCCCGGTGCGCGCACCGTCGCGCAGGGTGATGACGCCGTCGCCGACCGCCGGCGCGAGCGCGTCGAGCACGATCGCGCTCGAGGGAAGGTCGTCGAACAGCGTCGTGCCCGAGGGGAGCAGTGGCAGCGAGCGCTCCCTTCCCGATTCGCCTGCCATGGCATCAGTATGCGAGCCATCGGGTGGCCGGTGCCGTCCCCGGACGGACTGGTGGCGGACGTCCCGTCGAGGCCACATCAAGCTGGTACTTTCTGCGAATGGACCTTGGGTTGCGCGGCCGCGCGGCGTTCGTCGCCGCATCGAGCAGGGGGATGGGCCGCGCCATCGCGGAACAGTTCGCGATCGAGGGGGCGGACGTCGGGATGTGCTCCCGGTCGGCGCATGTCCTGCAGTCGGCCGCGGACGAGATCCGTGCGCACGGCGGCCGCGTCGTCGCCACCGCGGCGGACGTCGTCGACCCCGAGCAGACGCGGATCGCGATCGAGCGCACCGTCGCCGAGCTGGGCCGCCTCGATGCGCTTGTGGTCAACGCCGGTGGTCCGTCGCACGGTGTGTTCGCCGACCTGGACGACGCCCGCATCGAGGAAGCCCACCGCTTGACCTTCATGAGCGCGGTGCACCTGGTCCAGGCTGCCCTGCCGGCGCTGCGCGAGTCCGACTCGGCGGCGATCCTGTTCATCGCATCGACGAGCGTCAAGCAGCCGATCCGGGGTTTGACGCTGAGCAACAGCATCCGTGGCGCCGTCAACGGGCTCGCCAAGACACTGTCCAATGAGCTTGCGCCCGGCATCAGGGTGAACTCGATCCTCCCCGGCGCGATCCGCACCGACCGTCAGATCGAGATCGCTCGGGCAGCCGGCGTGAGCGACCTCGCGTCCCACTTCGAGCGGGCCGGGCAGGTCAATCCGATGGGACGTGTGGGCGAGCCTGTCGAGGTGGCGCGCGTCGCAGTCTTCCTCTGCTCGCCCGCGGCGTCATTCGTCACGGGTGCTGCGCTGGCCGTCGACGGCGGACAGATCCAGGCGGTGACCTGAGCAACCTCGTGCCGGGGAACGCGACCCCGCCGCCCCGCCGCGTCAACAGGTGTTGGTCGTGCTGAGGATTGCGATGATGTTCGGCAGGTTGAACAGCGCGTGAGTGATGACGCCCGGGATGATGCTTCGGGATCCCTGGTAGAGCGTCGCCAGCACCACGCCGACGAGGAAGAGCGGGAGGAAGAGCACGAGCTGCTGGTGCAGCGCTGAGAAGATCACAGCGCTGAAGGGCACCGCGACCACGGCCGGCCCCCAGCGGTGCAGCCACCCGTAGATGAAGCCGCGGAAGATGGTCTCCTCGGAGATCGGCGCCACGATGCACACGACGATGATCGCGAGCGCGTAGTAGTGGCTGTAATCGTGGCGCACGGCGACGCACTGGCCGTTCGAGACGCCGGGGAAGAGACTCTGATTCACCGCCTGCAGGTAGTCGGCGCCGACCAGCGCGACGTACGCGGCGACAGGGACGAGCGGAAGCCACCACCATTTGAACTCGCGCCATCCGAGATCGCGCAGTGTGCCGCCGCGGCGCATGAAGGCAAGGACGAAGATGTTGAAGAGCATCGCGGCGTACTGGCACACCGCGAGCACCGAGGACTCGATGGCGTTGCGCACCGTCGGGTCGGCGTTGCTCGCGATGACGTTGGTGAGGATCACCGCCACCGAGCCGAGGAGCTGGAACGCGCTGAACCAGCCCGGCCAGAACATCACGAAATCGGTCCAGTCCCACGGAACCTTTGCGTCGGGCTGATTGGGATCGCGCACCGCGGGAACATCCCGCCGCATCCGCGTCGCACCGACCGCGAGAATCACGACTCCGAGCACGCAGAGCCCGCCGCCGCCCGCGACCGTGAGCAGACCGCTCCCCTCCGCACCGCTCACGAACCCGAAGGCGATGAGCACGAGAAACGCCGCTTCCATGTACAGGATCACCCGCGCGGCGTAATGACGTCCGCTCTCGGCCGGGTGCGATGGACGCGATGCTGCCGGCGCGGGCGTCTGAGACGGTGTCACCGCGGGCAATTCTGCACAATCGATCCCGTGACCACCTCCGAGCCCGTGATCGGCCATGCCCCTGTGATCGAGCGCCTCGTCGCGCGCGGCCTCGATGACGAGCTCGGCCATGCCCTCCTCCTCGTCGGGCCGGAAGGGGTGGGCAAGACCACGGCGGCGGTCGCCCTGGCCTCCGCGCTGCTCGATGCCGGCGCCTGGCCGGGTGGCCTCCAGGCGCATCCCGACTTCTGGTTGGAGGACTCGGCGGCCGAGAACCTTGGGATCGACCGGGTCCGTCCATCGCCGAAGCGGCGCCCCGGGGATGACGACACGTCCCCGTCGCTCCAGCAGTTCCTCTCCCTCGCCGCTTACGCAGGAGGCCGGCGGGTGGCGGTGATCGCCCGCGCCGATCGGCTCACCGAGCAGGCGGCCGACAACCTGCTCAAGACCCTCGAGGAACCGCCGCCGCGCTCCCACCTGGTGCTGACGACCGCGCATCCCGAGCAGCTCGCGCCGACGATCCGATCGCGCTGCGAGACCGTAGTGCTCGGTCCGGTGCCGGCATCGGCGATCGAGGCCTGGCTGCGTACGGCGCACGCCGTCGGCGATCACGACTCCCACCTCGCGGCGGCGCTCGCGGGGGGGCGGCCGGGTCGCGCGCTCCGGCTCGCCACCCAGCCCGGGGCGCTCGCGGCGGAGCTGGACTCCCTCGACCGGTTCATCGGTGCCGGCGGTGGTGGCAGCGCAGGGGCGCTTCGCGCCGCGGCCGACGTCACGGTCGCGGCGGCGGCCGGGACCGAGCGCACGGCCGAGGTCCGCGAGCAGGCACTGGTCACGCTCGGAGCGTGGGCGTCCTTCGTCCGCGACGCGGCGTGCTTTGCCGCGGCGGCCCCCGAGCTGGCGGTGTGGCAGGCCTACCGTCCGGCGCTGGAACGCTGGGCTGAGGATCTGGACCTGGCGCGAATCGTCGCCATCCTCACGCGCATTCTCGAGACGGCGGAGGCGGTCGCCAACTACGCGCAGCCACGCCTGGCCTTCGAGGCCCTGCTGCTCGACGTCTTCGCCGGTCCGGACAGCCCGCCTCCGGTTGAGGTGGCTGCTCGAGGCGGGTTGGAGGTCAGCGCCGGCGGCGCAGCACGAGGAAGGCCACACCGATCCCCAGCAGCACGGCGGGGATGATCCACGGCTTGTCGGAGATGATCGAGGCGAGGCGCTTTCCGAGACCTGCGCCGGCCTCGTCGTCGATCTCGAACGGGTCCTCGGTCATGAGGCGAACGGTGCCGGCGACCTGGGGCGGACGGTCGTGCTCGAAGTCGTCCGCGTCGGAACGCTCCGGCTGTGTTGTGGGCATCCGAGCATTATGGGCGCGGCTCGAGGGGCCTGCCGGGCCGTGCCCCGCCGACCGTCTCGCTCGCTCGTATCCTGATGTTGTGACCCGGATGAACCGGTCGGTCTTGACCAGATCATGAGCAGCACGACCACGGTGCTCGACCTCGGCGGAGCCGAGGATCTGTGCACGCAGCCGGGCGCGCTCGACCAGGTCCGGAAGGCCTATGCCCGGCTCGAGCCTGGCGACCGCCTCGAGGTGCTGGCTCCAGTGGCCGAGCACGCGTTCGCGGTGCGGGCATGGAGCCGCAAGCAGGAGGTTCCACTGGTCGCCGACGAGCCCGCGGAGGGAGGCCGCCGCCTCGTCCTCGAGCGGACGGCCACACACGGTTAGTGCCCCACCGGCTGCCTGACGGGCTGCTTCTCGGGTGCGCCACCGCGGCGCACCAGGTGGAGGGGGGACTCGTCAACGACTGGTCGGCGTGGACCGGCGA
>Ga0187780_10003850_pt1 | contig 11264 bp, 8 predicted proteins | sample 1015_Q2_SP10_20__FD_132429 | JGI IMG/M metagenome (GOLD analysis project Ga0187780, IMG submission 132429) | Tropical peat soil microbial communities from peatlands in Department of Meta, Colombia - 1015_Q2_SP10_20_MG | ecosystem: Environmental > Terrestrial > Soil > Wetlands > Peat | place...
CAATCAAGGATTTTGCGGAGGGCTACCAAGCGCTTTAAACCGTTTAGCTGTGGCCTCTGCGGAAGAGCAACAAATTCACATTGCGAAGGAGACGGGTGGAATACCTCCAACCATTAGGTATCTGATTGTAGGGAAGAAAGGACGTGACTTTTTTACTAGAACTCAGCGTAATCTCATAAAGGAGTTTACGAGCGTTGAATCACTATGGTCATTAGCTATAGAGATCACGCAGATAGTCACAGAACTATTCCAGAGGGAAGAAATTGATGCTGTGTTTATAGTTTATGCGCAGTCTGAGTTGAAGATACCAGAGCCGATAGTTGAGCAGCTTCTACCAATAAGTCTACCATTGGTAATAGATAGAGTACCTGAGATAACTGGAACTGATCGAGATGAATACTCCAAGGACTATATCCTCTATTTCTTTGCACCCAAAGTTGAACTTATCTTCCCTGATCTTGTTCTTCAGTATCTGGTTTGCAAGATCTATATAGCACTGCTAGAAGGGGCAAAAAGTGAAAACATTGCCCGCATGATAGCTATGAAACATGCTACCGAGAAAGCGAAGGAAATGCTCGACCAACTCAATGTTGTGTATAACGTTGCACGCCAGGCTCAGATTACTGAGGACCTGTTGGAAATCGTGTCTGCAGCCGAAGCGTTACGGGAAGAACGTTTTCCCTAACACTTTTGTTGCTTAGATTCTTTTAAGCATACCTTTCACCCTCATCGGTATTTTTCCCACAACAGTTGTTTCAGATCTTCTTGTTCCTTTGGTGTCAGATCAAGTTTGAGAAGCTCATCTCGAAAATGCGCTATCTCATCGGGAAAAGTAGCGTCACGTAATCCCTTCATTGAGGCCGCAACCAACTTCTTGTGATGTTCTTCCGCCTCATGAGCGAGAGCATCCGAGGCACGCTTCTCCTCCTGCTCTCTTCTACTTGCTACTGCCCCGCCTCCTGCTAAAAAGCTGAGAGGGCCTTCCTTGTGGGCAGCGGCATGCTTTGCTTCTTGCTGGGTCTCCCAGTCTTCCAGATTACTTGACATAGCTTATACCTGCCTTTCAGCTATTACAATTGCTACCAACTGCTAAGATAAAGGAATATCTTAGCAGTTGGCATCACTTGTATTGAACGATCATGCATGAATTGTAGTCGAGAGACTTCACAAAATGCTCACAAAAGCAAACATCTTTATCTCGAAATCATCACAAAATGTATCACCTTATCCGCGTAAATCGTGCAATCACGTAGCCTTGGTCCGCGCTCTTTGCTGGTGGATTTGCGATTACCTCAGTTTGGATCTATTTTGTTAGACCATTCTTGGGTGCGCTCCTGGCAGTTGGATTGTATTACTGGCGAAACAGTAACAAAGCCAGTTATACTAAAGTTAAGAACGACTTCATACTTTGAACGATGAAGACCAGGCTATGCAATGAAAAAACAGGCCGTAGAATGAATCTGTTGCAAGCCAGTAAAGGAGATAGAATGCCATGTCTGATCAGCTCTCTGCATCACAGAACCTCCAGGAAGATGCTCTTATTTACGACTGGAATCAGTTGCCTCCATTCACTTGTCAATTTAATCCGCCTGAGCTTATTGAACTGAATGATGAGACTTTGCGGGATGGCCTTCAATGTCCTTCTGTTTTACAACCAACTTTAGAGCAGAAGCTCACATTTCTTCGTCTCATGCCGAAACTTGGCATCGGTTCCGCTGACATTGGCTATGCAGGGGCCAGTAAGTCAGCCCTGGAAGATGTTATTGTCTTAGCGAAAACTATTTTAGATGAGCGCTTACCAGTCAAACCGAATTGCGCTGGCAGAACGCATGAAGCTGATATTAACCCGATTCTTGAAGCTCAGCAACGTAGTGGCCAGGCACTTGAGGCTGCGTTATTCGTAGGTTCTAGTCCAATTCGCCAGTTTGTTGAGGGGTGGGATGTATCATTCTTGCTGAAAACTATCGAACAAGCTGTTTCATATGCTAGGAACCGCAATTTATCTGTCATGTTTGTTACAGAAGATACAACTCGTGCACGCCCTGAAGACATTTCTTCGATGTATCTTACAGCAGCTGAAGCTGGAGCATCCCGTCTCTGTATTGCTGATACAGTTGGACATGCGACTCCATCAGGAGTACAACATCTTGTTGGATTTCTACACGACAATTTGCGAAACGCTGGTTTTGGAGGTCTCGAGCTTGATTGGCATGGCCATCGTGATCGTGGTTTAGATATTGTGAATAGTATGGCTGCCCTATCTGCTGGCGCGACCCGAGTGCACGGATGCGCTCTTGGCATCGGTGAGCGGGTTGGTAACACCGCTTTAGATATACTGCTTGTGAATCTAGTTCTGCAGGGCTGGATGGACCAGGATCTGAGCGCACTCGATGAATATTGCAGGGTTGCAAGTGAAATGACAGGTGTGCCAATCCCTCGCAATTATCCTGTATTAGGTGAGGATGCCTTCGTCACCAGCACTGGCGTTCATGCAGCTGCGATACTCAAAGCGCGAGATAAAGGTGATACCTGGCTGGAGGATCGCGTTTATAGTGCGATTCCTGCTTCACTTGTAGGTAGACGTCAAATTATCACGATTGGACCGATGAGTGGTCAGGCAAATGTTGTTGCATGGTTGAAAAACCATCAACTTGAACCAACATCTTCACGTATTGCTTTACTTTTACAAGCGGCCAAGCAGACGACACACATTCTCAGCGATGAAGAGCTTAAGGATCTTTTGCAAGTATCTACATTCGAAGAAAAGTAAATGATCTGCAAGCCATGCTGGAGCAACTTTTCGCTACCTTATCATGGCTTGCAGACCTCTAAGCTTGAAATATCGACTTAGGAATCAACCCCAGCGGATTAACCCCATCGCATGTTTCCCCACCAGATGTTGATGGTTTGGCAGAACACGCACTCCATAGACAATACTACCGCTAGTTGGTGGTTGAAGTGAGGTCTGGTAGGAGTATGAACCATCTAGTTCTTTCTTTATGTACTCCATCGGCACCGCACCCTGTATGTCTATGTTCTCATTTCCTGCCGCGCCGAAAACCAGTTCCACAGTAAAGTCTCCAGGTTGGAGAGCGTCTGAACGTACCCACGCATGCACAGTGATACTCTCTCCCAAGCTCAATTGCCCTTCGCGTCTACCTTCCACATACAATTGTAATCTGGGCCACGCCTGCCTGACTTTTTCTTTCCAGGAAGCCAGAGCGCGTGCGAGGGCATAGTTGTTCTTTTCAATTTCTTTGCTGTATAGAATCTCTGGCACGTAGAAGCGCTGCGTATACTCCTTCACCATACGTCGCATGCTGAAAGCAGGCGCGCAGGTACGTATTGCATCCTTCATGTAAGCGATCCAGGAATGAGGAATGCCGTCATCGCCCCGATTATAGTATGTTGGAATGATCTGTTCTTCGAGTATCGAATACAACGAAAGACTATCGGCCTCGTCATGGGCATCTGCATCATGATATTCGCGTTTCTCACCGATTGCCCAGCCGTTTCTTCCATCAAAGGCCTCAGCCCACCAGCCATCGAGAATGCTACAATTTGGCAGCCCATTGAGCGCAGCTTTTTGTCCACTGGTACCACTTGCCTCATGAGGTCGAATAGGATTATTGAGCCAGACGTCAGCGCCGGAAACGAGGTAGCGTGCCATGTCAATGTCATAGTTTTCCAGGAAAACAATCCTACTCCGAAAATCATCACTACGTGAGAAACGGTATACTTGCTCTATCAATGATTTGCCTGGTCCATCAGCTGGATGAGCTTTACCTGCGAAGATAATTTGTACGGGTCTGGCAGGATTGTTGAGTATACGTTTCAATCGCTCAGCATCCCTGAAGATGAGCGTCGCTCGCTTGTATGTCGCGAAGCGCCTCGCAAAACCGATAATTAGGGCACTTGGATCGAGCATCCTATCGAACTCTGCAATCTGGACGGTTCCCTCGCCCAGGCGTAAATGATGAAGTTTCAGGTTGTTACGAGCATAACTGACAAGTTTCTCTTTTCGCTGTAGGTGAATGTTCCATAACTCCTCATCTGGAATATTCATGACCTTATTCCAAAGATCAGGATCATCGACATGCTCTTCCCAATCTTCTCCAAGGTAGCGTTTGAAGAGCGAGTCTAGTTCTGGCGCAATCCATGTCGGGGTATGCACTCCGTTCGTAATAGAATCAATTGGAACTTCGTCTGTATCTAGATCGCTCCATAAGAACTTCCACATGTCTCTGGAGATTTTACCATGTAGAGTGCTTACACCATTGTGCTGGCCAGTTAAGCGCAAAGCAAGTACAGTCATCCCATAGGAAACCCCCCAACCATGATCTTCACGAGCTACATCCATGAATTGATCGCGCGATAAATCAAGCTGTCCCCAATACGAACTAAAATATTTGTCGATCAGGTCAAAAGAGAAAGTATCATTACCTGCTGGCACAGGGGTATGGGTAGTAAATAGGGAGTTGGCTGCAACCACTTCACTTGCTTCGTTAAAGTTTAGTCCCTGTGCGACAAGTTCTCGACAACGCTCCAGATTAAGAAATGCTGCATGGCCTTCATTTATATGCCATGTAGAAGGTGAGATGCCTAATGCACGTAAAGCACGAACGCCACCGATACCTAGCATAATCTCTTGTGAGATACGAATTTCGCGATCACCACCATACAAGCGCGCTGATAATTCCCTGTCGCTAGGGGCATTAAGAGCCACATCCGTGTCCATTAAATATAAAGGTATGCGCCCAACCTGCAGTTTCCAGATTTTGGCGTGAATTCGTCTACCCGGCAACTCGACTTGAATCATGATTTCATTGCCATCAGGATCGCAAGCTGGAATTGCAGGTGCTTCAGAGAAAAGTAATTTATCGTAAAAAGCTTCTTGCACTCCCTCGCGTGTTACGCTTTGCCTGAAATACCCTTGAGGATAAAAGAAGCCGACTCCGACAAAAGGCAAGCCAAGGTCGCTTGCCTCTTTACAATGGTCACCCGAGAGAATGCCAAGACCACCTGAGTATATAGGTAAAGCATCGTGTAAACCGAATTCTGCCGAGAAATAAGCTATCGTATGGTTTACCAGCTCGGGGAAATTTTGCGAAAACCACGTTTCGGTACGCTGGTGCATGTAGTGATCGAAATCGCTAAGGACGTTGTCATATTGTAGTAGATAGGTTTCGTTCTCCACGACTTGCTGAAGTTGTTCCGGCTGAACCTCAGTGAGAAAACGAACCGGGTTATGCCCGGCTTCTTCCCAAAGTATTGGATCAATCTCACTATAGAGAGCAAGTGCTTCCGGGTGCCAACTCCACCAAATATTATAGGCAAGTTCATATAGTCTGCTAATGCGTACGGGCATGGTTGGAAAGACTGTCACTCGGCCAAAAACTTTCACAGAATTTAATTCCTTTACTTTAATTATCGTGCATCTGAATCCAACCATGACGTAATGCATGTACTACGGCAGCGGTACGATCGTTGACTGATAGTTTTTTAAGAATAGAGGTAATGTGATTCTTCACCGTTTGATCGCTAATCTTTAATGATTTTGCGATTTCTTTGTTGCTGTTACCTCGTGCAATATAATCGAGTATTTCAACTTCACGGCTTGACAATGGTGAGTATGTATCTTTACTGGGGGCTTCTTCCTCTTCTACCGACAATTCGCGAAACGATTTAAGGACTCGACTCGCAAGTTGTGGTTTTGATAACACATCATCATTGATTAGGTATTCACCATGGCTTACTCTACGGACTGCATCTGTCAATTCTTCCGGAGTAATATTGCGAGTATAGTATGCCGCAGCCCCCACTTTGATTGATTGGAACAGCCGCTCCTCGTCTTCTGATGGTGTGAGGATCATGATAGCCATTTGGGGCACAAGATGGCGCATTTGCCTGGCTATCTCTAATGGATCAGCAGACGTCAAACCTGCATCGATAAGTGCCACATCCGGATTTCCCGTACGAGAAAGTTCGAGAATCTCTTCAGCATCGGTTGATTTACCGATGATCTCACAATCGCCCATTTGTTCGAGCGTAGAGCATATGCCCTGTCTGAATAGGGGTTGCTCATCAACTACGATCACTCTTATCGTTTCCATCAAATCCCTCACAGCAAAGCAGTTTTAACGGCATTCCGCTGTACTGCCGACACTTCTAGCATTCTATTCCAAATTTCGGTGAGAATAATTCACTCCTCGAGTCTATAAAGGGGGAGTGAAGTCAGAAAAGCTTTGTATTGAGCATATTCCCAACTATTGCAACATTATACACACAAATCCCGCGCTGAACAATCGTTATTTAGCCAATATGCTGATAGGTCCGGGTATGGGGAACATTAATGCATATAATTTCTCGCAATTAAATGCGTTCGAGTCTTCTGAGCGTGGAGTTGATGCCAACTCTTAAGCACTCGATGACACCCTTGCCGGTGACAGCTACAGACTCGAAGCTAGGAACACGGAAAGGATTGAGGTATTGCTCAAGCACCGAAACAGGCAAGATGTCCTGTAAGTCTCGCTTGTTCCACTGCATGACTAGAGGAAAATCGTTGATGTCTTTATTCATACGTCTGAGTTGTTCTTGCAGCTCATTCCAACTCTCGATATTCTCCTGCAGTTTACTCGCCTGGGAATCTGCGACAAAAATAACGCAATCAGCTCCTTTGAGGACAGAGATACGTGTCTGTTGATATAGTACCTGGCCTGGCACGGTATAAAGCTGGAAACGAATTTGGAAACCGTGAACTTTGCCTAGTTCAAGTGGAAGTAAATCGAAATAGAGCGTGCGCTCGGTCTCAGTATCGATTGAGACCATGTCACCAACATCTCTAGGGTTGACCGCCTGGTGTATATAATGCAGGTTAGTGGTTTTGCCGCATAGTCCAATGCCGTAATAGACTATCTTGCAATTAATTTCTCTTTTGGCCATGTTTATTAGGGACATTCGTGGTTATTCTCCTACCCGCTGAACTCTATCTCATCCAGAACGTACTCTACACTTTTGACAGATAAACTGTAGAGGCGACCTTTATTCCGGTCGCCTGTTTTAGTCATCGTAAATATGCATTAGTATACAGCAAATCATCGAAAATGCCAACTTGCCATGGATTGCAATCTGACTGCTCTATTCACTACACTATAAAGACTAAACGAGTAAATTCGGTTTTCAGGAGTAGAAAATGTACTGTAATTGGGGAATTATAGGTCCTGGATTTATTGCGACTCGCGCTATTATCCCAGCCATACAAAAGGCATCGAACTCACAGGTACTTGCCGTTGCTAGCAGCAACGCACAAAGAGCAAGAGATGTCTCTCTCCATTTCGGTATTGAGCGGTCTTACACTGGTTACCAGCGATTGCTGGATGATCGTGATATTGATGCGGTCTACATTGCTCTACCCAATCACCTGCACAGTGAATGGACAATTCGTGCCGCAGCAGCAAGAAAACACGTGCTCTGCGAGAAGCCATTGGCGATGAATGCTTCCGAATGTGTAGGCATGATTTCTGCCTGCAACCAGGCACAAGTACTACTAATGGAAGCTGTAATGTACCGCTTTCATCCTCGCATGCGCTACCTGAAGCAAATGCTGATATCACACCAACTTGGGGATGTGCGTTTCTTACATGCTGCATTTTCTTTCAATTTTGATGCACCGGATAATTATCGTGCATTTAAGCGATTCGGGGGAGGCGCATTACTTGATATCGGTAGTTACTGTGTGAATGCTGCACGCTGGCTCTTAGGCTCTGAACCTCTTGCATTACATGTAATTACTTCCTATGGCCATTCAGATGTAGACCTTATGACAAGTGCTATTCTGAGTTTTGGCGAGGAGGTTATGGCGCATATCCAGTTTAGCTTCATCTCTGCAGAACACCAGGTGATCGAGATAGTCGGCACAACGGGTACTGTCACTGCACCGCTTGCCTTTACAGCCTGGCGGAATGATACGACAAGGCTGCTTTTCCAATACGGTCAGACCTTTGAGGAGAAAGAGTTTGAGGCATCTGACCCTTATCAACTCATGGTTGAGCATTTTGCCGCCTGCGTCATTGAAAAAACTCCCTTGCTTTACCCGGCTGAAGATGGGTTGGCGAATATGCAGGTATTAGATACATTGAAAAGTGTAGAGGATGTTCAATGAAAGTGTGATCTAACCTTGATTTAGAACCATTGACGAATAGGCAGGAAAAGACTAGACTTACAATCAATCGAATATGCTATGTGAAAATTGATACAAAAGGTCAGGTAGGAAAAAATGGCTATTGATACTGTAGTAACTACCGAATTTGAAATTGTCATTGGACTTGAAGTACACTCGCAACTGCTCACCAGAAGTAAAATGTTCTGTTCTTGCAGCACTGATTATGCTTATGCTGCTCCAAACACACATGTCTGTCCTATTTGTATGGGTATGCCAGGTGTATTGCCAGTCATAAATCAACAGGCAGTTGCATATACAATCATGACGGCACTGGCCCTCAACTGCGAGATCCCTCAGTATTCAAAGTTTGATCGTAAAAATTATCCTTATCCTGATCTGATGAAAGGTTACCAGATCTCGCAATATGACATACCGCTGAGTAAAAACGGATACCTAAATATTGAGCATAATGGCCAGACCAAACGTGTCGGTATTACCCGTGTTCACCTAGAAGAAGATACTGCTCGTCTGCTTCATTTTGATGGCTATAGTCTGGTAGATATTAATCGTTCAGGCACCCCTTTGATGGAGATCGTCAGCGAGCCTGACATGCGTTCACCAGAAGAGGCCCGTCTCTATATGCAAAAGTTACGTGAAATTCTTGTATATCTTGGCGTTTCTTCAGGGCGAATGGAGGAAGGGAGTCTGCGTTGTGATGCCAATATCTCTGTACGTCCAAAGGGACAAAAGGAATTGGGCGTCAAAACGGAGATTAAGAACATGAATAGTTTTCGTTCAGTAGAACGAGCGTTGACCTACGAAGCACAACGCCAGATTGAGCTATTACGTAGCGGACATCCTATCCATCAAGAAACTCGTGGTTGGGTTGAAACTCGTGGTATTACTGTCTCACAACGCAGCAAAGAATATGCTCACGATTATCGCTACTTCCCTGAGCCAGATCTTCCCCCTTTACTGATTAGTAGTGACTGGGTAGAAGAGTTACGAAGACAACTACCTGAACTGCCTGATGCTCGACGTATACGCTACATGCGTGACTATGGTCTCTCTGCTCAGGATGCAAACGTCTTAACCGAAGATAAAGCGTTGGGCGATTACTTTGAACAGGTCTTAGCAGTATCTCATAGGAAAGGACTGAAAGATCGTGCCAGAGCTGCCGCTAATCTGGTGCTCAACGATGTAGTACGATTATTGAAATCCAACTCACTATCCGTCTCAGAAAATCCTCTTTCTCCATCAGCGTCGGCCAACTTACTTGATCTGTTAGAAAAGGAACGTATAACAGGCAAGCAAGCCAAAGATGTGTTGGAAGAGGCTTTTGCATCTGGCAAGATGCCAGAAATGATAGTGAAAGAAAAGGGAATTGAACCGCCTATCAGTGATCAGAGTGCGTTGGAGCAAATCGTAGAGGAGGTGATAACCAACAATTCCAAAGCAGTTCACGACTATCAATCAGGCAAAACAAATGCTTTGCAAGCTTTGATTGGACAGGTGATGAAGCAAACCAGAGGCCAGGCAAAGGCCGATAGCGTTCGAAAAATACTCGTTGAAAAATTGGACACAACAACGAACTGAATATTGTCGTGTCCCTTTGAAAAAGGAGAAACGCAGACCATGCACGACGAAGTGAAGTCTGCCGCATTGAATCCCTATCATATGGCTGTTCAACAATTTGAAGCAGCTGCTAATAAAATCAACCTCTCTGAGGATATGCGAGAGATTCTGCGACAACCAAAACGTGAACTTACAGTCAATTTCCCGGTTCGCCTCGATAATGGAAGGGTTAAAACATTTACAGGATATCGCGTTCAACATAACGTCAATCGTGGCCCTGCCAAAGGTGGTATTCGCTACAGTCCTGAAGTTACCCTTGACGAAGTTAAAGCTCTTGCCATGTGGATGACATGGAAATGTGCAGTCGTGGGTATCCCATACGGTGGAGCAAAAGGCGGCGTAATTTGTGATCCCAAACAGATGAATCCGAGTGAGCTGGAGCGTCTCACGCGCCGTTATGCGACTGAGATTTCAATAATCATTGGTCCACACAGTGATATTCCAGCGCCCGATGTGAATACGAATGCCCAGGTAATGGGATGGATCATGGACACCTATTCCATGCATGAGGGTTACTCTATACCTGCTGTTGTCACCGGGAAACCTCTTTCTATCGGTGGTAGTGAAGGTCGCAACGATGCCACTGCAACAGGTGTACTATTTGTAACCCGCCAAGCGGCCAAACGTGTTGATATGCCATTAAAGGGTGCTCGCGTGAGTATCCAGGGCTTTGGGAATGCTGGCTCAATCGCTGCTCGTCTTTTCCATCATGAAGGTTGTAAAATAGTCGCAGTGAGTGATACAAAGGGCGGTATCTATAATGAATCAGGTCTTGATCCCGCTGTGGTGCTACGCTTCAAGCAAGAGCAAGGAAGTGTTATTAATTTCCCTCATGCAGAGAAAGTACGTGTACAGGACGTACTGGAGCTACCTTGCGATATCTTGATTCCTGCAGCTACAGAAGGTGTAATTACCTCTGCGAATGCCGACCGCGTTCAGGCAAGAATAGTCTCTGAAGCTGCTAATGGCCCAACCTCTCCCGAAGCTGATGCCATACTCTTCAAAAAGGGCGCAATGGTCATTCCTGACATCCTTGCCAACGCAGGTGGCGTGACCGTGAGCTATTTCGAATGGGTGCAAGATTTGCAAAGCTTTTTCTGGGGTGTCGATGAGATTACGAAACGGCTTGAAGTGATCATGAACCGATCTTTTGCCGCCGTCGCAGAAAAAGCCGATCAGTTTTCTTGTGATTTGCGCCTTGCTGCATATATGCTTGCTATTTCACGTGTGGCCGAAGCAACGCAGGTACGTGGAATATACCCGTAAGTGTGCTACTTCTTTTGTAATAGCAGGAGGGCTGGCAGGTTATGTAGCTTGTCAGCCCTCTTTCTTTCATGTCTACCTACAATGATTAAAAGCCCCGTCTAGGTTCACGTCTTGGCTTTTTCGTAGGTTTTGGCGCTTTTGTCTGCCTGCCAGGCTTAGGCTTTTTGCGACCTCGGGAACCCCATTCCTCTTCATCCTCATC
>Ga0187780_10003851_pt1 | contig 11264 bp, 6 predicted proteins | sample 1015_Q2_SP10_20__FD_132429 | JGI IMG/M metagenome (GOLD analysis project Ga0187780, IMG submission 132429) | Tropical peat soil microbial communities from peatlands in Department of Meta, Colombia - 1015_Q2_SP10_20_MG | ecosystem: Environmental > Terrestrial > Soil > Wetlands > Peat | place...
CCGACGCGCGAGATGAGATCCATCACGGGCCTCATCGCGGGCGACTCAGCGATCATGGCCGGGCGGCCTTCGGCGCGCAGCAGGCGATTTTCTGCCTCGAGCCTCTGGCTGCGTTTCAGCGCCTGCGAAAGCTCGATCTGCGTCTTCAGGATGGCCAGCAGGCGCGCGTTCTCCCAGGGCTTCTGAATGAAATCTTTTGCGCCGCGGCGCATCGCCTCCACCGCCAACTCGAGGCTGCCCCAAGCCGTCATCACGATAATTGGCACGGTGCTGTCTTTCGCGCGGACGCTGGAGAGAAGGTCGAGACCTTCCTGCCCGGACGTTGTATCGCGGGCATAGTTGAGATCGATGAGCAGCGCGTCAAACTCGCGCGTCTCCAGCGCCGCCAGCACCGCAGCAGGAGACGCGGCAGTCTCGGTGTCAATTCCCTCGGTCTTCAGTAGTAAGCGCAGCGCTTCACGCACGTCGGCCTGATCGTCTGCGACGAGAACTCTGATTCGATTGTTTTGGGTATGAAACATAGTTGATTTGTTTTCCCGATAGATTCTATTCTGTCCAGCGCCTTCCCGGGTCTCTGTACTTGAAGTCATTCGTACCTCAGCGCTCTCATAGGATCGACGCGGGTCGCTCGCCGCGCCGGAATGTAGCAGGCGAGCAACGCGACGCCGATCAGCAATCCCGCCACGCCCGCCAGTGTGGCTGGATCCCAGGCTTTGACGCCGTAAAGTTCGCTCGCAATCCATCGCACCGCAGCGATACTGGCTGCACCGCCGATCAGAGAGCCGATCAGCGTCAATCGCAGCCCTTCGCGAATCACAAGCTGCATCACGTCTCCTGGTTGTGCGCCGAGCGCCATGCGAATTCCGATTTCATGCAGGCGCTGCGAGACCGCATAGGACATGACGCCGTATATACCCACGGCCGCGAGAAATGTGGCCAGCCCGGCAAAAACGCCGAGAAGAACCATTCCGAGCCGCCGCTGCGACATCGCCGCGTCTAAGAAATCCTCTACAGTCCGCACTTCACCGACGGGCTGGCTCTTATCCACCGAGAGAACGGCGCTGCGCATCGCCGAGGTCATCGCGGCGGGGTCGTTGGAGCGAACAATTAAACGCATGAGCCGCGAAGGATTCTGCAGATACGGCACATAAATTTCGCCGGGGCGCTTGTCTCCCAGCTCCCATTCCCGAATGTTGCCTACGATTCCGACGATCGTGAGCCAAGCCTCCCGCGGCTCCGGTCTCCACGGCGTTTTTGTCGCATCGAAATGAACTCGGATTTGCTTGCCGACGGGATCCTCATTCGGCCAATACTGACGCGCGAGCGCGTCATTTATAACGGCGACGCCGGGAGCATCGGGCCCGTCTGCAGGAGCCAACTCACGGCCTTCCTTCACGGGCATACCCATGGTGCGAAAGAAATTTGAGTCGCACACGACGTATTGCGAAGTAAATTCCTCGCCCGCTTTGGGGACCGGCCGGCCTTCGATATCGATATCAACGAAATCGCGCCAGCCGCTCAACGGAACGAAATTCGCTGCGCTGGCCGACTGCACGCCGGGAATCGTGGAAATGCGCGAGATGACGTCTCGATAAAAATTCACGACGCGCGTCGTGTCGGGATAGCGCGATTCGGGTAGCCACACCTGCATGGTCTGTACGCCTTGCGCGCGAATTCCCAAGTCTTCGCTCATCAGCTTCACGAAGCTGCGAATCAACAACCCCGCTCCAACCAGCAGCACCAGCGAGATCGCCACCTCCGCCATCACCAAACCCGCGCGCACCGCCCGGCCTCCGCGGCCTCCTGTCGTACCTCGCCCCATCTCTTTAAGAGTCTCGCCGAGCGCTGATTGCGACACTTGCATCGCGGGAACGAGGCCGAAAATAATTCCGGTGCCGATCGATACCAACAGCGTGAATCCCAGGACCGTGGCATCGAGGCCGATCCAGTTCGCGTGCGGAACCTCGCCCGGGGCCCCCGCCTCGGGCAGGATCGTTCGAATGATGTGCAGTCCGCCGTAGGCGATGAGCAAGCCAAGCACTCCGCCGGCGAGCGCGAGCATCACGCTCTCCGTCAAGAGTTGGCGTACCAGCCGCAATCTCCGCGCGCCCAGCGCTGTGCGCAGCGCGATCTCCTTCTCGCGCGTCGCCGCGCGCGCCAGCAGCAGATTCGCGACATTCGCGCAGCCGATCAGCAGCACGCAACCGACGGCTCCGAGCAGAATTCGCAGCTGCGGCCCCAGTCCGACCGTCAAATCGTCGTGCATGCTGACCACGCGCACGCTATCCTGCGGATCCGCACCGCTGCCCTGCTTTTTCATGTTCTCGAAAAGCGTCTTCATGGCTGCGTCGGCGCGCGCGATTGGGATTCCCGGTTTCAGCCGTGCGAGCACGATGAACGTATGGTCCGTGTAATTCCGCTGCGCGCGATCGAACGCCACGGGCATCCAGACGTCGTTCTCGCGGCTGAGCCCCAGCGGCGAAAATCCCGGCGGCAGAATGCCGACGACGGTGTAGGGCTGCTCGTCAATGGTGATCGGGCGCCCAATCAACGAGCGATCCCCGCCGAATTGCCGCTGCCAGAGCGCATAGCTCAATATAACGACGTGCTCGTGGCCCGGGATTTCCTCATCCTGGAGAAAATCGCGGCCGATCATTGGCTTCACTCCGAAGACGCGAAAGAAATCGACGGACGTCTTCACGCCGTAGAGTTGTTCGGGCCCCTCGTTCCCCTGCACCGTGTAAGTCCACTTTCTCCAGACCGTGAGCTTGTCGAAAACGCCGGATTGTTCGCGCCAATCGAGAAAATCGCCGCTCGCGGAGCCGCCGCGCTGGACATCCCGCACCGCCGAAGTCTCCCAAACGATCACCAGCCGGTCCGGATCCCGAAACGGCAGAGGGCGCAGCAGTACGGCATTGACCACGCTGAAAATCGCCGAGTTGGCGCCGATGCCGAGCGCCAGCGTTAACACCGCCACGATCGTGAATCCCCGGCTCTTCGCCAGCATTCGCGCGCCGAATCGGATGTCCTGCCACAGCGTCTCCAACGGCGACTCCTCCGAGAGGGTTGGGAGCCTCCGATTGTAATCTTACCCATCGATAATCGCTTCGGCTTTTCACAAATGTGACCGTAAGCCATCCGGCCGCACTCGCGCATGCTGTCGGACTTCTTCGCTGCATGCTCATAGCTCTCGTCCGGCAGGAGACCGCCTGCGCGGATTCTTCAGACCTGTCGTCAGCTTGTTCCGGACTTCGCGTCGCACTAATGCGGCGAGTGCCGGCCCTCGTTCGGTGACGTAACGCTGCACCGCTTTCGGTTCGACCTTTGCAAGTACCCGCAGGGCCCAGGACAATGCCTTCACCACCATCGGATCGCGGTCGCTCTCAAGCATCCGGCAGACTTGCAGCGTCCGTCGAGCATCGCCGCGGCCGCCCCACGACTTGCTGTTCAACGCCACCGTCGCGACCAACGCCGCGCGTCTCCACCATCGATCGTTCGAGCGCGCCCACTTGTGAATCATACCGTCCGGCACCTGGCGCTGGTTCCACGCGGGTCCGGCGAGAAAGATGCCGAACACATCCGTCTGATCCCAGCTACTGATGCCGCGTCCCAATCTCTCCAAGTTTCGAGCTGTGACCCGCGAGAGCGCAGGTTCGTGGTGATAGATCAACTCGTAGGCCACCACGCGATGGTGGTTCCCCGGAGACGAGAGCAACTTCTCTGCGATTCCCATCACTTCGCCCGCCGGCGCCGTTTTCAGGCGCTTCGAAAATTCGCGGCGCATCGCGCGAATTTCGGGCGTCTTGCAGCCCTGCAACTGCCGCAGGCGGCCGGCGATCTCTTCCGCAACCCGTTGGGAATCGTCCGTCATTGCGCAACAGCCCCGCGGCGCTGTGTGCTCAGGAATTCCACGCCACGCGCGGAATCTCGCTGCGTCGCGATTTCCAATTCTCACTCGAAAAAATCCGCGGTGTCACGTCCACGAGGCGCGGGAAAATGTTGTAGACCGCGAGAGCCGTCCAGGGTTTGCCGTCGCGCGTCGCGTAGCCGCGCCGATTCAACTCTTCGGCCATCCGCGAGAGCGATCGATCCTGAACGACCAACTCCATCATCGTGAAAAGAATTCGCATCTCGTCCGGATTCTCCTCGAGATGCCCGCAGTCCGGCGCGATCTGCAAGCCGTACGGCACATCCTCGACTCGCGGGGCGCCTTCGCTTGCCGCAGCAGCTTCGCGTTCCCATTCCACTGCGCGCGGCTTCCATCCGTCGGCTAGCATTTCGCGGATGTGCGCTGCGTCGAACTCCCCTTTTACGATTTCCCGAAGATATTCGTTCCGCGACATAACTCCTCCTCGTCTGAATTCGCCCCGTTGATCAAGCTGTGCCCGCCTTGGTTTGCCCGTCCACAATCCAACCGTCTGCGAGCTGAATGATTCTGTTTCCGTACGCCGCCCAGGCTTCGTTGTGTGTGACTTGAACGATCGTCGTGCCCGCTTCGTTCAGGCTCTTCAAGAGGTCCATGATCATTTTTCCCTGGCTCGAGTGCAGGCTGCCGGTCGGCTCGTCGGCCAGAATTAATTTCGGGTTGCCGATCACCGCGCGTGCTACGGCGACAAGCTGTTGCTGCCCGCCGGAAAGCTGATTGGGAAAGAGTGCTTTCTTGCCGACGATCTGGAAGCGATCGAGGATGTCCGCGACCATTGCGTCGCGCTCGGATTTCTTGATATCGCGGTAGGAAAGCGGCAAATCGAGATTCTCGGCCACCGTCAAATTGTCGAGCAGGTGGTACTGCTGAAATACAAAGCCGATGTATTTTTTATGCAGCTCGACGCGGCGCCGGTTGTCGAGCTTGTGTACGGCGTTCTCGAGCAGGTAGTACTCGCCCTTCCAGGCGCCATCGAGCATCCCGATGATGCCCATGAGCGTGGATTTCCCCGCGCCCGATGGACCCATAATGGTAATGAAATCGCCCTCTTTGATATCGAGGCTGATCCGGCGGAGCACCCACGTTTTTCCCGCGCCCGATTCGTAAGACTTTTCCACGTCAACCATTCGAATCAATTCGCACCCACCTTCAATCGAGGATAAATTCGCTTCTTATTCATATCGCAGAGCGACCATCGGGTCTACGCGCATCGCCCGCCGCGCCGGGATGTAGCAAGCGACGAGGACACAACCCACTAGGAGTATCGCCACGCCGGCGAGCGTCAATGGATCGCTGGGGCGAACGCCGAACAGCAGGCTCTTCAGCATCCCCGAAGTTCCCAGCGCCCCCGCAATTCCCAGCGTCACGCCGATCGCCGCGATCGCCAATCCTTGCCGCAAGACGAGCCGCAGCACATCCCGGCGCTGTGCGCCCAACGTCATGCGAATCCCGATTTCATTCGTGCGCTGCTCCACGCTGAAGGACATCACCCCATAAATCCCGACCATCGCCAGCACCAACGCAAGCCCCGCAAATATCCCGAGCAGTGTCGAATCCAGACGCGGCTGCGCCACCGACGCAGCGAGGTAGTCGTCCATCGATTTCACGTCGTAAACCGGAATATCCTTGTCGAGCGCTGCCACCTGTTCGCGGATCGCCGGCACCAGGCTCGCCGCCGGCGCGGACGTTCTCACCACGCCTGACATAAATCCGATTCCCATTTGATTTTCGGGCAAGTAAGCCTCGGGATCGTCCGGCCGGTCGAGTCCTCTGTGTTTCACATCGCCGACAACGCCCACGATCTCCCGCATCTTCGCCTCTCCGGTTATCGCCAGGCCTGGCTTGATATGTTTTCCGATGGGATTTTCGCCGGGAAATATCTTGTCGGCGAGAGCTCTATTGACGATGACGACGGGCGGCGAATCCGCACGATCTGCTTCTGTGAACACACGGCCGTTCACTAGGGGAATCCGCATCACGGAAAAATAGTCGTTCGAAGCGATCCGCATGTGTGCCACAGGCAACTCCGCTTTCGCAATCGCGCGGCCCTCGATCTCATAGGAGATGCGAATCACCGACTGGCTCAAAGGCAGCGGAATCACCGCGCTCGCCGATTGCACGCCCGGCAGCGCGCGCACTCGTTCGAGAAGTTGCCGGTAAAAAGCCTCGGCCATCTCCGGTTTCGGATAACGCGGGTCGGGCAGGTCCGTGCTGAACGTGATTACGCCGTGAGGATCGAAGCCCGGATTCACGTGTTCCAAGCCCATCAAGCTGCGGATCAGCAGGCCGGCTCCGCTGAGCAAAATCACAGCCAGCGTCGTCTCGGCCACCACCAGCGCATTGCGCAAATAATTTCGGTGCGTGCCATGTCCCGCGCCGCGGCTGCCCTCTTTCAACGTCTCGCTGATGCCCAGCTTCGAAAGCTGCAGCGCCGGCGCGATGCCAAAAAGAATGGCGGTCGCAACTGATGCGGCCAGCGTAAACGCCAATACGCGCGCATCAAGGCCCGTCTCGGCAACACGAGGGATACTGCTGCCCGCGAGATGCGCCAGGAACGATGAGCCCCACGTCGCGATCAACAGCCCGACCGTGCCGCCCGCAAGAGCCAGAAGTCCGCTTTCGATTAGCAGTTGCCGCACAATCCGGCCGCGCCCGGCGCCCAGCGCCGCGCGTATCGCGAATTCGCGCTGGCGAGACGTCGCGCGCGCTAAAAGCAAATTCGCCACGTTGGCGCACCCAATCAGCAACACCAGCCCGACCGCTCCGAAAAGAATGCGAAACTGCGGCCTCAAATCGCCAACGAGTGCGTCCAGCGCCGGTTCGGCGCGAAAGGTCAGACTCGTGTTCGTATCCGGATACGTCTTCGCGAGCCGCCCGCCGATCGCATCGAGCTCGCTGTTCGCCTGCGCCAGCGAGACACCCGGCTTCAGGCGCGCCAGGCTCGCGAGAAAGTGCGCCCCGCGCTCGTCCGGCATGGTTTTTTCGCCGTTTTCGGAAGTGGCCATGGCGGAAAGCGTGGTCCACACTTGCGGCGGTTCGGAATCGAGCGGGAACGCAAAACCCGCCGGCATGACTCCGATAATCGTATAGCTGCGGCCATCGAGCGCAATGGCTCGCCCGATCGCGCCTGCATCACCGCCGAATTGTTTCTTCCAGAATTCATGGCTGAGGATCGCGACGTAATTTCCCGGCCGGTCCTCCCCCGGCGCGAAATTGCGGCCCAGAATCGGCATGACTCCAAGCGCCGAAAAAGCTTCGGCACTCACAACTGCCGAGGGCACGTGCAGAGGCTCGCCCGCGCCGGTAATTGTGGCCGTCGCGTCCGTATAAGCGGAGATATGTTCAAGGACCGTGCTCTGCTTCTGCAGATCCTCGACGTCGGGATAGCTCAGCGCGCGTCCCTTTTCACCAACGCGCGTATTAAATCCGCTCACGGCCACCAGGCGATCCGGCTCTGGGTATGGCAGCGGCTTCAACAACACAGAATCTACAACCGAGAAGATGGCGGAGTTCGCGCCGATGCCCAGCGCCAGCGTAATCACCCCAATCACCGTGAACCCCGGCGACTTTCGCAGCATGCGCAGCGCATATTTCAAATCCTGAATCACAGCACCCATCTCCGCCTCCGCTTAAATACTCGCCGTTTGTAGCGCCGGGCTTTTAGCCCGGCATCTTCATGCAGGATCGCGCCACGAACTGAATCGCCCCAAACGCACGGTCCGCCAGCTCGCTCGCCCCTTCCAGCCTCAAGCGTCCAGTCTCCAGCCTCCCGAATTACTCGTATCTCAGCGCCACAATCGGATCCACCTGCATCGCGCGTCGCGCCGGGATGTAGCAAGCCGCCAGCGCTACAACTCCGAGAACCACCGGCACGCCCACAAATGTCAGCGCATCGGTCGGTGACACGCCAAAGAGCAGCGCCGTCATCCAGCGTGTAAGTATCGCTGCGCCCACCAGGCCAATCGCTAGGCCCGCAAACGTCAGCATCATTCCCGGCCGAAGCGTCAGCAGAGCAATGTCACGCCGCTGCGCTCCCAGCGCCATGCGCAGTCCCAGCTCCTGTGTGCGCTGGCTCACGGCATAAGCCATCAGCCCGTAAATCCCCATCGCCGCCAGAAACAGAGCCAGCGCCGCGAATATTCCCATCAGCGCGAGCGCAAACCGCCGGCGCGCCATCGATGCTTCCATCAGCTGATTCATCGTTCGCACACCGAACACAGGAAGATCGGGATTCACGCGATGCACCGCCGCAGCGATAGCAGCTTCGGGAACCTCCGCGTTTGTATTCGTCCGCAGGTACATGACCATGCCGAATCCGCCGCCCTGGTACAGCGGAAGATAGATTTCCGGGACGGCCGGCGTATCCAACCCATCCACGCGCACGTTCCCAACCACTCCGACGATCCGGATTTTTACCGGCGGCGTGCCGAACATCATTTGCGTGCTCAACGGATCGCGCGCCCCGAGAAAGCTCTTCACGAAAATATCGTTCACTATGGCGATTCGCTCCGCCGTGTCCGTGTCTGCGTCCGTAAAGTCCCGGCCGCTAATCCTCGGAATTCCAAGAGTCTGGAAATATGCCGGCGTCACAGTATCGATCGGAGCAGCCAGCTTCGGGGCGCCCGGCTCCGAGTCGCCGGCAATCGTAAATGGAAGCGTGAAGCGTCTGCTCACAAACGGCAGGCCGAGATTTACGCCCATGGCGACTTCGTTCACGCCCGGAATCGGTTTGAGCTCGTGAATCACATTGCGCACAAATTGCGCGCGGTCAGACACTTTCCGATACGGATTCATCTGCGGATTGTTCGGCACCGGAATCCAGATTTGGCCGACGCTGAGGCGGTTGGGCTCGAATCCTGGATTGACGCTCAGCATATTCCAAAAACTGCGCACCAGCAGTCCCGCACCGGTCAGCAGCACGAGCGAGAGCGCAATTTCGCCGCAGACCAACGCATTCTGGAAACGATTTCGCCGGGCGCTCCGCCCGCTGCCGCGGCTGCCTTCTTTCAGATCGTGATTTGGGTCCGCATCCGATGATTGCAGCGCGGGCGCCAGTCCGAAAAGCAGGCCTGTTGCGATGGAGAGGATAAACGCCACGCCGATGACTCGCGCATCGAGATGGATCTCGGTCAGTCGCGGCAAATCCGCGGGAATCAGCGCAAGCAGTGTTTCACGCGATAGGAGCAGCACCACGATGGCGGCGATTCCGCCAAGCACCGACAATGCAACGCTTTCCGTCAGGAGTTGGCGTATCAGGCGCGCCCGGGACGCACCAAGCGCCTGGCGAATCGCCAATTCGCGCAGCCGCCCCGAGGAACGTGCCAATAAGAGGCTTGCGATATTCACGCACGCAATCAACAGTACGAATCCGACGGCGGCCAGCAGCACGATCAGCGTCGGCCGGACTTTGCCCGTCAAATTTTCCTGTACCGGCTCCAGCCGCACTGTCCAGCGCGACGCCGCGGGATATTCTTTCGGGTAGGTCTCCCGCAACTGCCCCACGAAGGCATCGAGCCGCGACTGCGCCTGTTGCACTGTCATCCCCGTCTTCAGGCGGCCGATTGCTCCCGGCAAGAAGTTCGCTGCGCGTCTCGGTGGATGCGGGAAAGGATCGTTCGTGCAGCCCGCGGCAGCCCACATCTCCACGTCGCCTTCGAGAGTCTGGCCCGGGTGGCGAAAGTCCGGCGGCATCACGCCGACGATGGTGTAAGGATCGGTATCCATGTGTACGCGATGTCCAAGGACGCCGGGATCGCCGCCGAACTGCCGCTTCCACAACCCGTCGCTGATCACCACGGGATCGCTGAATCCTTCCTGGGCATCCTGCGGCCCATAAACGCGCCCCAGCGCCGGCTGTGCACCCAGAATCTGAAAATAATCGGGGCTGGTGGCCAGCAATTCGACGCGTTCCGGATGATCTCCGCCCACCAACGCTGCGCTCACCGGCCAGAGCACACTCATGTCTTGGAATACACCGGACCGGTCGCGCAGATCGTAAAATTCCGGCACGGACATCCCTACATCACTTGCGTTTGCGCCATTCAGATCATCGAACACGCGCACGAGCTGCTCAGGATGTTGGAAGGGGAGCGGCCGCAACAGCACCGCATTCACGATCGAGAAGATCGCAGTATTCGCACCGATGCCGAGCGCCAGCGTAAGTACGGCGACGATGATGAAGCCGCGGCTCCGCCCCAGCGTGCGGAGCGCGTAGCGGATGTCCTGGAGCAGGCTGCTCATCCCGGCCTCCACTGGTTTCCTGTTTTTTCTGCTTCTTGAAACGATACGGCCCGCGCTAGCGTTCCGCGCCCCGGCGATTCCGCTCTCCGCGAGCCGCATCATCCAATCCGGCGCCGCCGCTCACCGCGAGCACGAGCAGCGTCGCATCATCTTCAAATTCACGCCCGCCGAACTCGCGAACCCTCTCAAAGATTCCACTGAGCACGGCGGCTGCGTTGCCGTGGCGAAGCGACAGCCCCTCCGCCAGAATTCGCTGCGTGCCGAATTCATCCCCCGCCCCGTCGTGAGCCTCCAGCAAACCGTCCGTAAAAAGCACAACGCGGTCCCCCGAACCCAGTTGAATCTCGCCACTCTGGAATTCCCCGCCCACGAAGACGCCAAGCACGCTCCCGCCTTCGCTCAGCGCTTCGTGCGATCCGTCCCGCCGTATCACCAGCGGCGTCGGATGGCCCGCATTCGTGTAACGAAGCCGGCCGCTCGGAATATCGAGCATGCCGTAGAAAAATGTAATGAACCGGTCGCCGCCGATGCTCCGGCAAAGCAACCGGTTGATCGCCTCGCAAAGTTCGCCCGGTGAAACCGACGGCGACGCCAATCCCCGCACCGCCGCCTGCAAATTCGACATCAGCAGCGCCGCCGGCATTCCTTTTCCCGCCACGTCGGCGATGCAGAATCCCAGCGTGTTCTCGTCGAATCGCAGCACGTCGTAATAATCTCCGCCCACGATTCGCGCCGGGCGCCAGTCCGCCGCAATCTCGTATCCCGTCGCTTGCGGGATTTCCGCGGGCAGCAATCGCATCTGAATGCTCAGCGCCTCGGACATCTCCTGCTCTTGCCGCCGCACTTTCTCCGAAATCTCGATGCGTTCCAGCTCGTTCTCGCGTTCGTGGCGCCGCATCTCGCGCCGCTCGCGGCCCAGCGCAATCTGCTTTTCAAGAATCTCGATCAGCCGCGAATTCACCCACGGCTTCTCCACAAAATCACCCACGCCGCGCTGCATCGCTTGCACTGCCAGCCCCACCGTCGCCCACCCTGTCATCACCACAATCGGCGGATAGGCCTCGCGCGCCTGGATGCGTTCCAGCAAATCGAGCCCTTC
>Ga0187780_10003852_pt1 | contig 11263 bp, 9 predicted proteins | sample 1015_Q2_SP10_20__FD_132429 | JGI IMG/M metagenome (GOLD analysis project Ga0187780, IMG submission 132429) | Tropical peat soil microbial communities from peatlands in Department of Meta, Colombia - 1015_Q2_SP10_20_MG | ecosystem: Environmental > Terrestrial > Soil > Wetlands > Peat | place...
CGCGTCCTCAAGGGGTTCGGTGGACGCAGAACGCTGGCTGCAGCCGCGATGACGCTGGCAATGATCGTCGTGATCTTGGGTCCGTTTGTGATCATTGGCACGGCGCTCGCGGGCAGCGTCAAGGAACTCGCCTCACTTGTCCGCCATTCGCTCGAAGCGGGGTTGCCGCCACCACCAGCGTGGTTGTCCAAAGTTCCACTCGTCGGCGAGCAGGCGGTGGCACACTGGCAGAGCCTGGCGGCGGACAACGCGAAGTTATTGCATGAGGCCCAGCGTTTTATCCAGCCGGTCACCAGCTGGCTGCTGAAGATCGCGCTGGCGCTGGGCGCTGGTTTGCTGGAGCTGGCGCTGAGCATCTTCGTCGCGTTTTTTCTGTTCCGCGACGGGTTGTCCGCGGCGCGGCGTCTGGTCACCGGGGCGCAGCGTATTGGAGGCGAACGCGGCAGGCGCTTGCTCACCGTTGCCGGCAATACGGTCCGCGGAGTCGTCTACGGCATCTTGGGCACGGCATTGGTGCAGGCGATCGTAGCGGGAATCGGTTTCGTGATCGCGGGCGTGCCAGGCGCCGCACTGCTGGCGCTGCTGACGTTTTTCCTTTCTGTCGTTCCGCTCGGACCTCTGCTGCTCTGGTTGCCCGCCGCAATCTGGCTGTTCAATCAAGGCTCTACTGGTATGGGGATCTTTATGCTGATTTGGGGCGTGGGCGTGAGCAGCATAGACCACGTGGTCAGGCCTTGGCTCATCAGCCAAGGCAGCGATCTGCCATTCATCTTGATCTTCCTCGGCGTATTCGGTGGTGCGCTCGTATTCGGATTCATCGGCGTGTTTCTCGGGCCGACCCTGCTCGCGGTCGGCTTTCGCGTGCTCGAAGAATGGTTCTCGGCTCGAGAGGGCGACGCGGGGGACTCGATGGGCAGGGCCGTGTCCGCGTCAAGGCAATGAACCTCGGGCAGCATGGCTGGTTTGAAGCGGCCTGCCTGTTTGGGGCCGCCTGTCTGGTGCCTGCCGGTGGCGCACAAGAGCACGCGCATGGCGCCAGCGTTGCTCTGGATCGCGTCGAGCTCCAACATGAGACCGATCGATCAGTCCTGAGCGTTTATCATGAGAAAGGCATCGGTCGCGCTGAGTTCACAGTACCGCGGATTGGATGGCCGCCAGCGCTGGCCGTGCGTTTGCACGGTTTCCCGGAATTGGAAAGCTTCACGGCAATGTCTAAGAGCGCAAAGCTGCAATGCGTCCTGATCCGGCAGGAACGCCAACCCCCAATTTACTCCTGCGAGCTTGAAGGCGCCCGGGTCGGTGCGCTCGCGCGCAAGCCCGATCACTTCGAGGTCGTAGTGCCTGGAACGCTGCTCATTTCGGACAGCGCTACGATCACGCTCGAATGGGTCGATCAGTGGCGCTGATAGCTGGCCGCTGAACCTGGTTGGGTGCACCACGCGTTGTGACCACGGCGCCGGCGCGCATCCGATGGTATGTTCTTCATTGCCGGTTTAGCACTACGAGGATCTGGAAGTGCGACTTTGGGCATGGTGGATCACGCGAGCATTGATCTTGGCATCTGGGCTGCTCGGCACCGGCGGTGCCCACCCAGCCGAAACGGCTGCTGCTGAAGCGACGAGAGCGGCGCCGACGCCCGCGCCGCTCGTGTTTAACAACCGCACCATTGTTATCTTCCGCGCAGCGTTCCTGGGCCATACGCCCGCTGAACGGGCGGAAGCCGCGCAAAAGCGGATCGAACTGTTAGTGGATCGGAGCAACGGCTCTGCAGTGACATCGCGCACCACACCAGAGGGCGTGGCGATCGAGATCGATCGCGCTGTTGTGTTCGGAGTAACGCCTGGCGATGTCGATGAGCTCGCAGGCGCGACGCTACAGTCAACCGTGGAGGAGGCGGTGCGCGCACTGAGCCTCGCGCTGAGGGAAGTGCAAGAGCAGGCGAGTTGGCGACAACTGTTCAAAGCCTTATTGCTTTCGGTGCTGATAACGCTCATCTATGCCGCGCTGGTATACGCGATCGTCAAAGCCAACCGCTGGCTCGCCACTTGGTTTTCCACGGTGGTGAGAGACAAAGTCAAAACGCTGAAGGTGGCAGGCGTCACGCTCGTCCATCCGCTGCAGCTCTTGACCGTGGGACAGCGACTCGTGGTCATCGCCGCCTGGGTGCTTGCCTTGTTCGCCACCTACGTGTGGCTGACCCTTGCGCTGAGGTTGTTTCCTTACACGCGCCCGTGGGGCGAGCAACTCCGAGGCTACCTGGTTGGCTTGTTAGGCTCGATACTGCAAGGGATCGTCCACGCCGTGCCAGGGCTTGCGACGGTGGTGGTCATTTTTCTGATCACCCGCACGCTCGTGCATGCGCTCGGGGGGTTCTTTCAACGGGTGCAGGCACAGCACATCCGCGTCGGTTGGCTCGACGAGGATACCGCTAAACCGACGCTGCGCATCATTACGATCGTGCTATGGCTGTTCGCACTGGTCATGGCCTATCCCTATCTGCCCGGGGCGCAGACTGAAGCTTTCAAGGGTCTGTCGGTCCTGCTGGGACTGATGGTGTCGATCGGAGCATCGAGCCTTGTAGCGCAGGCGGCGAGCGGCATGATTCTGGTGTACTCGCGTGCGCTGCGCGCAGGCGAATATGTGAAGATCGCCGACGTCGAGGGCACGGTCGTTGAGTTGGGCATGTTCGCTACCCGGATTCACACCGGCACCGGCGAAGAGCTGATCTTGCCCAACGCTTTCGTGCTGGCGAACACTACGCATAATTATTCGCGCACCGTTCCTGGGCGCGGGTTCGTCCTCCAGGTAACGGTGAGCATCGGTTACTCCACGCCGTGGCGGCAGGTGCACGCGATGCTGCTCGAGGCGGCGCGGCGCACGCATGGCATTCTGAGTCAACCGCTCCCCTACGTGATTCAGTCCGCCCTGTCGGACTTCTACGTGGAGTATAAGCTGGTGGCTTACGCCGGACCCGAGGCGCCGGCACAGCGTGCCGTGGCGCTCAACGATCTCAACGCCAACGTTCAGGACGTGTTCAACGAGTATGGCGTGCAGATCATGTCGCCGCACTATTTGAACGACCCTCAGCGCCCACAGGTTGTCCCCAAGGAACGCTGGTTCCAGGCGCCGGCAAAGAAGGCCGACGAATGAGCTCGTGTGCCGACCACTGTTATCGGAGGCACTGCTAGGTGTGCAGACCAATCTGAACCCTTACCAATCGCCGAGTGCGAGCCTTGATGGGCCCGATGCCCCGCTCAGTCCTAGGACGCGCAGCACCAAGAGGGCGCTGCTGGTCTACGCAGCGGTTGCTGCGTTATCGATCGGCTTCGAGGTGTTTTCGTATATGTATTTGGGTCAGCTTGCTTCGGGAGCGCGTTTGGGCGGGATCGCTCCGCAGCTATTTGACCGCGTCACACGGTTGCTCGCCGTCTCGCAGCTGGGCGTGTTCGTGGTGACCGGCGTGTTGATTCTGCGCTGGATCTACCGCGCCCGCGAATGCCTCGACGCGCTCAAAGCGGCGGGCCTGCGGTTCAGTCCCGGCTGGTCGATTGGTTGGTACTTCGTGCCGGTTGCGAATCTGTGGAAACCGTTCCAAGCCATGAACGAGCTCTGGAAAGCGAGCAGTGCACCCCAGGCATGGAGGGATCAACCGACGCCCAGCCTGCTGCGTTGGTGGTGGGGGCTTTGGCTCCTGGTGAGCCTCCTGGGGCAAGCGGTGTCCGGCCTGTTACCGCAGGCCCGCACGCTCGAACAGCTTCAGGCGCTTTCGCTTCTGTCTGTTTGTACCTTTACAACGCACATCGCGCTTGCTGCGACGCTTGCCGCGATCGTCGAGCGCGTGGAGAGCATGCAGCGCGTGCGCTTTGCTGACGTAGCGCCGCGCGCCGCGCCGCCGCTCGATACAAACCCTGAAACGAAGCCAGCTGTGTAGGCCTCGCTCCAGCCACCCAGAATCTGCCACGTCGAACTGGGCGCATGAACGAAATGCAAAGGTGTCAACTGAGTTCAGAACCGCTGGTGACTAACCGGCGCCGAACCTAGTCCGGGAGGCCGTTGAGCGCATACATCGCAAGCAGTAGGGGGGAGGGCTTGCCCAGCTTCCCGAACTAGCGTTCGTAGACCTCGAGCACGCCCATATTGCGGTACAGCGCCGCCAGCGCTTGGTTCACCGCCTGCTTGAAGTCCGCGTCGTTACGCCGCAATGTCAGCCCATACGGCTCATAGGAAAACTGCTCATCGGCCAACGCGACCGGCATCTGGCTGGCCACGGCGAGCGCCAAGCCTATCAGCACGGTCCGGTCGCTGGCATAGGCGTCCGCTGTACCCCTGTCCAACGCATTGAGGCCATCGAGATGCTCCTTCACCAAGATGATCTCGGCCTTGATGTGATTCTTGGTGAGCGCTACGCGCAGCGCCTTCTCGGTTGTGGTCCCTCCCATCACAGCCACTTTCTTGCCGGCTAGATCGGGCAGCCGCCTGGCCGGCTGGTCGGCCTTGACCATGAAGCTGGCACCGTCGACCCAGGTCATCAGGCTGAAGTCCACCTTCTTTTGTCGCCCGACGGTGTTGGTGGAGGTTCCGCACTCCAGATCGATAGTACCGTCCGCCACCCGCTCGAAGCGGTTGGCTGTGGTCACCTCAACCCACTGGATATCGAGATCAGATAGGCCGAGCTGATCTTGAATGCTGGCGACAACACGATTGCACAGATCGATCGAATAGCCGAGTGGCTTGCCTGGGACCTCGGCGAAGGAGAACGGAATCGCCTCCTTCAGATACCCGAGCCGGATGGACTTGGTCTGCGCGACGCGCTGCAACGTGCCCTGTATTTCCTGCGCGCGGGCGTCGACGAGACTCAACCATGCCAACGTAATTGCGGCAGCGACGAACAAAACGTATCTCAACGTGTCCTCCGTTCTCGGTGAATGGCAGATGTGATTTCGACAGTAGCTTGGCTGGGCGAACCGCTGATGCCGCGCCGGTGCACCAAGCCCCAAAGCCTGGTGCCGTCGAGTGACACTATAGCTGGCCCTCGGCCATCCCACCACAACTCGCGCCGTCTCGCGCCCGCCGTTGATCACCGAACCGTTTCCACGCCAATCGTCCCCAGCACCTGTGCGTTGGTGTAAGAGACCCATGATCAACGCCGCGGCGAGCGCTGCATGCCACGCTCGGCGCTCCAGCTCCGGTTCGCGGAAGCCGTCACACAGATGGGGCAAAGCGCCTAGCTATTCCCCGAGTTGAATTCGTTCGCCCTGAGCGAAGCGCACGACGTCCGGGAAAAACGCGTGGAAGTCGGCCTCGAAGGCCTCGTAGTGCACAAGCAATTCCTCAGCCGAGCCGAGCAGGGCGTTTCCACGCTTGAGCCGCCCGCCCATGCGATCTAAGGCGAGGCTGATGGCTTCGATGTGTCGGTACGAGGCGAGCCAGTCCGCGGCCGCCATGCCCGGCGCGATGTTGCGCAGACGCTCAGGCAGCAGCGCTTGATGCTCGCGCAACACAGAGTAGATGCGGGCGGTGAAGCGTCTCAAAGGCACGTCGGTGTATTCGTTCCAGTGGCGCGCGAGGAAGTGATCGTAGAACAGGTCGACGAGAATTCCTGCAAAGCGTCGCCGCGCGGAACTGACGCGGTGACGGCTTTCGCGCACCAAGTGGTGCGCGTCGGTGTAGGCATCTATGCGTCGATGCAGTGCCAAGGCGTGTGTAATCTCGGGGCCGTAGCGCCCGCCCAGAGGGCCCTTGACGAAATCTCCCATCAGGCTGCCCAGGATGGCGTGATCGGAGCTGCCCGCAAGATAGGCATGAGCGAGGAAATTCACCGGGTGCCCTTGCTGCGCGCCAACGCGCACATCATAACAGCGGCCCCGCGTAGGGCGCGATGCTTCAGCACCCACGAGACGCTGCGTTCGCCAAGCCATCGCGCTTAGACGGCAAGATCGCGGGTCGGCACGCAGAAGCCGGTATTTGCTGCGTTTCGAAGGAAGACTTAAGCTAGCCGACGTCGCCGATGGGCTGCGCGATGAGCCAGGAATGGCGCGGCATGACCACGCGATTTGGCGTCCGCGGATCAGTTCTCGCAGGCTAACAAAAAGGAGCCTTTCATGAGACCCAACGGGATCAGCTTAAAAAACGTTCCGATCCAGCTCGCGCTCGTCTGTGCGCTCGCGACAGCGTTTCCAACCAGCCAACCCGGGGCCGAAACCTGCATCTCGCCTTACATCAAGAGCTTGAAGCAACCGGAGAAGGTAATGTACCTGTGGGCGCTCCCGGCTGCCCCGGGTGGGGGTGAGGATTTCCTGGCGGTGATTGACGTGAACCTGCCCTCGCCTACCTACGGCAGGGTGATCAAGAAGATCCCGGTCGGATCAACCGGCAACGAAGCGCACCATATCGGTTATACCGATGACCGGACCAAGATCTGGGCTGCCTCACTCAATTCCGACCGTTTGTTCATCTTCGATGTGTCGGACCCGACGAATCCGGTACTGGTTAAGACCATCGACCACGTCGCCGCACTCACCGGCCTATCGGGACCGCATACGCCCTATGCCATACCCGGCCGCATCCTGGTCAGCATGGCCTCGGGACCCGACGGCACGGGGCCGGGCGGGATCGCCGAGTTCACCAACGACGGGAACTACATCGCTAGCCACAAGGCGACCAACAACCCGTACGAGACGGTGGTCAAGCCCGAATACAACCGCATGATCACCTCCGCGTGGTTTCCTCAGAAGACCTGGATGACTCCCTATAACCAGTGGGATCCCAAGACTTGGTCAAACCCCAACACGCTGCTCGTGTGGGACCTTAAGGAACGCAAGATCATCCAGACGCTCAATTCGGGTAGCGATGCGGTCATGTTGGCCGCGCGCTGGATGCTCAAGCCGGGAGCGAAGTACGGGTACAACATCAGCAGCGCGGGCAACTCGATCTGGATGTTCAAGATGGAAAGCGATGGCACCTTCAGCTATCACAAGGCCGGCGACACCGGGCCCAATTGCAGTCCCGCAGATCTGAGGCAGTCACCCGACGACAAATATCTGTATGTGAGTTGCTTCGTGGGCAGCGAGATCCAGGCCTGGGACATCTCCGACCCCGACCACATCAAGCTGCACGACACGATCCAGGGTGTGGTGCAGCCAAACATGATGCACGTGACCTACGACGGCCGCCGGCTGTACTTCACCAACTCTGCCATCAGCAGCATCGACTATTCGCCACGCTATTCAATGCAGTTGATCCAGATCGGGCCAGATGGCCGCATGAAGCTCGATCCTAACTTCAAAATAGACTTCGCCAAAGCACCGGAGGGACCGGCCCGCCCGCACGATATGCTGCTGAACTGACCGATCCGGCACCACTGCCGTGCGTCATGTTGGGGCCGTAGGGCCTGCTCGACGATGAGCCATTGGTGTTTCTTACTCACCTTGTTTGCGGCTCTTCGGCCGGGGCCACGTCTGTTGCCGGTACACAGGCGATTCGGAGAACAACCGATGCGCATTCTTGCAATGCCCTTACTTGTAGCCCTATGCACTGCACAGCTTGGCCTCGGGGCGGACGCGCCGGGCGAGCAAGCCGTGTCCGCCAACCCGAGCTTGTCGATCATCGCCCGCGCGCCGGCCTTCACGCTGAGAGATCCGTCTGGAGCCCCGGTGCGCCTGGCGGATTATCAAGGGCGCGTGGTGCTTCTTGCCTTCGTGTTCACCACCTGCCCCGGCGTATGCCCGCTTATCTCGAAGCAGATGTCGGCGCTGCAAGAGGGCCTTAAGCAAGAGGGTCTGTTCGGTCGCAAGGCGAACTTGGTGTCCGTCACCGTGGACCCAGAAACCGACACCGCTGCGGTTCTGGCGAAATACGCCAAGACCTACGGTGCCGATCCGGCCGGCTGGCAATTCTTGCGCGAAACGCCCGCAAAGACCCGACCGGTGCTCAAGGCGTACGATGAATGGACTAAGCTGCTACCAAAAGGTGGGTTGGACCATCCGGCGCGCGTCTACCTGATCGACCAGCAGGGTTATATCCGCGAAATCTATAGCCTGGCCTTCTTCAACGAGAAGCAGGCGCTGATCGACATCAAAGCGCTTCTGGCTGGCGGAGGCTAGCGCACCGGGGCGTCCTGCGGTGGTCCGTAACCTGGTTCGCCGCTCGGTAGCTCGCCCGCCCGCTCCGGAGACAGGAACTGCGCTGCAAGAACGCAAAAGTACCTCGCCTGCTCCGAGAACTCTCCCATCGTTGTGCCTGACTGCCCTGCCTTCAGGGTTACAAAAAGATCGCGCGTGCCGCGATAGGCGCTTCGTGTACCCGGGCATTGCTGGGGAAGCGAACCCTCTAGCCATCCGACCGTGATCTGCAGCACGCTATAGGGCGAACGATTCGCGATGCCGAGCTCACGGATCGCCGGGGCAGTGCTGGGATAGGGCGTGTGCACCTCGATTAGCTCGATCTGCTGCACGAATTGGTCTTGGAAGGCATCTGAGGCCACGGGAGCGCGTCCAGGTTGGCCCGCGGGCGGAGGAGCGGGCGCTTCCTGTTGTGGTGAAATTCGCACGGTCCGGTGCGATTGCGGCGCCGGTGCGGCAGATGGCGTGCATTCGATCCTTACAGCCGATTGCTTGGCGATTTCGCCGACATCGGCCACCGACAGCTGGGTATCCGTCACCGCCACGTCATAGGGAATCTTGTGCGCCTGCAGGAACGTTTCCAGCACGTCGCCCCTCACCGCGAACGTTACGTTTTGGGGAACAGTTCCAGTAGCCTTTAGCGCGGCGAGAGCATCGAGTCCACCCTCGATCACCCCGACTAAGTTCCCGCCTGCGTCGAGCAGCGGCCCCCCGCTGTTCCCGGGTTGTGCCGGAGCGGTGATCTGGATGTATTTCGGATCGTCCTCGAAACCGGTCAGGGCGCTTACGTTTCCGGTGGTCAGGTTTCCACCCCTAGAGAGGGTGCCGGTTAGCGGGAATCCGAAGGCAATGACGCTTTCCCCCAAACGCAGCGCGGGTCGGCTGCGGATCGCCACGGTTTTTTGCACACTGAGCGAGGTTTGCAGCACGGCCAAGTCGGCGCCCGTATCCATCGCGAGGACTCTGGCAGAAGCCTGCTGTCCTCCTGAGATAATGCGCACCGATTTGCACTGTGCGACCACGTGAGCGTTGGTAACAATGTCCGTGGCCTGCGAAATGGCGAAGCCCGAGCCTGAACGAACCAATGTCGAGGTTTCGGCATCAACGGCGCTCGAAGATGACAGAGCAAGCGCAAGCGCCGCAACTGTCGCAGATAGCGCGCGCAGCCAGTGAACGCAACCTGGGCTCATCGCCATACCCTACCAGAAAAGCGTCCCCGGAACAGCTCTCTGCGCCAGGCTTGGGTACCGGCGAGGCACGGGCTGTCCTTTGCCCCGTGCAAATAAAAACCGGGGACATGTGTCCCCGGCTTCGATGCAGCGGCTCTGGCCCTTAGGCCGGCTTCGCGATGTAACCGTAGAACTTGTTGTTACGCGCGATCTGTTCTTTTTCGTAGTGCGACTTGATCTGCGCGATCTTGTCGTTGTTGAGATTCTCGTACTCGGCCTGGATCTGGTAGTTGTACAGGCGGGCCGAGTTGGTCCCGAAGATCTTGCGTTTGACCTCGCTGTCTGGGCCTCCGAGCTTGATCTTCCACCCCATTCTCTTCATCACGTCGTCGGGGATTTCGAGTCGGCGCATGGCCTCGATCTGCCACTGCGGCGAGCCGTACCACACCGAGTCGGAACCCCAAACCACGTTATCCGGGCCCATCTCGTTGACGAACATCCCGATCAAGCACGCGGCAAAGCGCGGGTTGGCCACCGCGCACGTCGCAAAAGTGGTACCCAGCTCGGCGTAGACGTTGTTCACGCTGTACTTCTTGGGGATGCGGGCCAAGTCCGACGCCCAGCGGATGTTGCCGGTCTGCTCGAACAACGCCAATTCGGTGGCCGGGTCCTCCAGGAACGGCCGCAATGCACCGTGATACATGACGAAGTTAAGAGATGGCCAATCGCGCGCGGCTTTGGGCAAGTCGTCCACCGTGGCGTATTGCCAGACCCCAGCCCAGGAGGTCTCATAGTCCAGGGGCAGCAGCCCTTTGTGAATGCAGACGTTGCGGCTGCTCGATCTCGCAAACTTCTCGTACACCGGATACATCAGCTTCTCATCGTCCAAGCGCCACATGGTTTTCTTGGACGACGGAGACAGCGGGTCGCCCACCGTGTAGCCCTTCCAACCGTCGGGCTTGATATCAGCGACGCCCCGATCAACTTCCTCGACCCAGCCGTCTTGCACCGGCGTGAAGACGAAATGCGAGAACAAACGACGGGCGCCAGCTACTTTGTTGATGGCAGCACGCGCTTCGTTGATCTGATCGTTGGACAGCAACCACCAGGTCGGATCGTCAAAAGGTGCGCCCGACAGCAACGCGACTTTGGTGTCGCTGTCCAGGAAGATCTCCTTCAAATAATTCTCGAACTTGTAGCGTTGCAGCGTGAGCGGAACCTTGTCGATCATATGTGGGTTCCAGTGCTCGGTCGCGTACTTGCCCAGAGCCAAAATGCCTTCTTTGTCGAAGTCGTCGCGCACAAAATGCGTCTGGTCATCGAAGATGAACTGTTTCGAGAGCTTCTTGGCGCGCTCCTCGGCCATATCTCTATCAGCGGCTTCCGCTTCGGAAACGTCCCAGACCGGCCCGAAGACCTTGTTCATCGCCAAAAATGCGGCCGCCATACCCGATGCGGTCTTGAGGAACGAGCGGCGGTCCATCCCGTGATACTTGCCGTATTTGTCCCCGTATTCCTTGATCAAGCCTTCGACTTGGCGCTGCTTCTCGGTCTGCGGCAGCGGGTTGTACTCGCCGTTGGACACGATCTGTGTCGGGATTGGGGATTCGAACGCCTTGTCCGCGGGCGTAACCTGCGCCGCTTCCTTTTCGCTCAACCACCCTGTTGGTTTATGCCTCATGTCTATAACTCCCCCGTTAGTACAAGAGTCCATCTCGAGATGGGTGAGTGCTGGCGGCCGCGCGTACCCAGGCCGCGCCACGCCGCGCACCCACCAGCTAGCATTAGCGCGTAATCGCCAACAGTCAAGGGGAACATGTGACAAATCGAGACCGAGCGTTCCGATTCTGGATTCATCGGCCTGGTGCGCTGCTTCGCAATAAGCAGCAGCCGAACGCACGCTAGGCAAACGCTGATGCAGCGCAGCGCCAGCGGTTACGCGACCGCGACGGTATCGGCTCATCGAAACCGGCC
>Ga0187780_10003853_pt1 | contig 11263 bp, 12 predicted proteins | sample 1015_Q2_SP10_20__FD_132429 | JGI IMG/M metagenome (GOLD analysis project Ga0187780, IMG submission 132429) | Tropical peat soil microbial communities from peatlands in Department of Meta, Colombia - 1015_Q2_SP10_20_MG | ecosystem: Environmental > Terrestrial > Soil > Wetlands > Peat | place...
CTGGCCGGCGAATACGACCGCTACCAGGCGATCGCCGAGCGCCACGGCTTCGAGATCTCGCCCAAGCGCCTGCGCCAGGTGGTGGAGCACTTCGACGAGGAGGACGAGGACGTCAGCGCCTGGCGCAAGATCCTCGAGGGCACGACCGGCGCGTTGCTAAGACAAGCCGGCTCCGCCTCCTAGAGCACTTTTTCGACCGCGCTGAGCAGTCGGTCGGTGGCGGGCGCGGAGCGCACGGCGATGCGCACGTGGCGCGGCTCGCCGAGCGCGTCGCCGGCGGCGACCAGCACGCCTGTGCGCTTCAGCCGCTCGGCGACCTCGCCGCCCTGCAGCGTGGGGTGTGCGGCCCACACGAAGTTCGCCTGGCTGTCGGCGACCTCAAAGCCGCGCTCGCGCAGCCCGGCGATCAGCCGTGGGCGCTCCTCACAGATCGCGCGCACGCGCTCGTCGATGATCTGCGAGCAGCTGTGCAGCGCCTCGAACGCGCCCGCCTGGGAGATTTCCGAGACGCCGAGGTCGGGCTCGAGCTCGGCGAGCAGCTCGCCAGAGCCGGGGCCGCCGATCGCGTAGCCGACGCGCAGGCCGGCGAGGCCCCACGCCTTTGAGAAGCTGCGAAACACGAGCAGGCGCGGGTGCTGCTGCAGCAGCGCGAGCGAGGAGCTGGCGGGCTGGGCGTCGGCGAACTCGACGAGCGACTCGTCGAGCAGCACGGCGATCGGACCAGGCAGCCCCTCCAGCAACCGCAGCAGCTCGGCCGCGGGCAGCAGCTCGCCGGTAGGGTCGTTGGGGCTAGCGAGCACGATCGCGCGCACGTTGGGCTCGCGCTCGGCGGTCGCGAGCAGCTCGTCGACGCCACCGCTCACGCGCACCGCGCGCCCGTGCGCGCGGCGCGCCATGATCGGGAACAGGGGGTAGGAGGGCCACAGCGTGAGCAGCTGCTGGCCCGGCTCGAGCACCGCGCGCGCGGCTGCGCTGAGCAGCTCGCCCGCGCCGTTGCCGAGGATCAGCCGCTCGGGCTCGACGCCGTGGCGCTCGGCGAGCTGCGCGCGCAGATCTGAGCCGCTCAGATGCGGATAGCGGTGCAGGCCGCGGCGCGCGACGAATGTGATCGCGCTGACGATGCGCGGATGTGGCAGCTCGGGCCAGGTGGTTAGCGAGAGGTCGAGCGTCTCAACGCGCGCGAGCGCTTTGCGCCGGCGCTCGGCGGCCTCTTCGCGCAGACCCTCGTTGACCTCCTCCTCGGTCATGCCCTCGAATTGCCTGTAGTAGTCGAGCAGGCCCATCGTCAGTGTCCCGAGGCTGTTCTAGCAGCGAGCGCGCAGGTCCGCTCGCGCGTACGTGCGTGCGGCCGTCACTGGCCGCCGCCGCGTGTCACCAGGCTCGCGCCCGGCCCGTGGATGACGAGGAACCACAGTCCGAAGCCGAGCGCGAAGACGACGGCGGTGACCGCGAAGATGCGCCCGAGGGCGCCGGCGCGCTGGTCGTGGCCGGCCGCACGGCGCACGAGGATCCAGGCGCTGTCGAGGCGGCGCATCACCGCGAGCGCGCCGAACAGCAGCGCGAACAGCGCGATGAACGACACGAGCAGGCCGAGGCTGACGCTGCCGGAGAGGTAGTTGGCTTGCGAGCCGAGCCACAGGCAAGCGACCGGTATCGGCCCCCAGCACAGCAGGCACAGCAGCGTGATGCCGGCGAGCAGGATGCCGGCAAGCGAGCCGTCGATGCGCTGGCGCAGCTCACCGCCGCGCTCGGGCGCGTCGCGGAAGCGCACGGGCGCGGTGCCGGGGCGGCGCCCGACGAACAGGCCGCCGTTCTCAGATGGGTCGCTGCGCATGTAGGTTCATGTTCGCAGGTGGGAACCCTGTTGCACGCCGGCTGTTCGGGCTCGCAGCGCGCCGGCTCGGATGCCGCGCCGCACGTCAGCTCGCGTACAGGGTGTCGAACAGCGGCGCGTAGCGCTCGTTGACGACGTTGCGCTTGACCTTCAGCGTGGGCGTGAGCTCGCCGGTCGCCTGCGAGAGGTCGTGGTCGAGGATCACGAACTTCTTGACCTGCTCGACCTGCGCGTATTTGGCGTTCGCGCGGTCGACTTCCTTCTGGATCAGCTCGTGCACGGCCGGCTCGTTGGCGAGCGTGGGGATGTCCTCGGGCAGGCCGTGTTCGCGCGCGTACGCGGGCATTTCTTCCTCGTCGAGCGTGATCAGCACGACGGGGAACGGGCGCTGGTCGCCGTGCATGACCGCCTGTGAGATCCAGCGGCTCTGCTTGAGGTCGTTCTCGATGTTCGCGGGCGTGAGGTTCTTGCCGCCGGCGGTGATGATGATGTCCTTCTTGCGCCCGGTGATCGACAGGTAGCCGTCCTTGTCGAGCGAGCCGAGGTCGCCGGTGTGCAGCCAACCGTCGATGACCGCGCCGAAGCTCGTGGGCGCGTGGTTGTGGTAGCCGTCGAAGATGTTCGGCCCTTTGACGAGGATCTCGCCGTCGTCTGCGATCTTCAGCTCGACGCCCGGGAGCGCGCGCCCGACGGTGCCGAAACGGTGGTTCTCGACGGTCGACACGGTCGCTGCGGTCGCGGTCTCGGTCATGCCGTAGCCCTCGAGCACGGGCACGCCGCACGCCCAGAAGAACTCGAGGATCTCTTTGGCGATCGGCGCCGCGCCGCTGGTCGCGTGGCGCACGCGCCCGCCGAACAGCTCGCGCACCTGTTTGAACAGCTGCTCGTCGGCTTCCTCGAACGGTGCCTGCAGCTCCTGCGGGATCGCTTCGCCGCGGGTGAGCCTGTCGCGCACCTTGATGCCGAGCGCGATCGCGTCCTGTGCGCGCTGCTGCTCCTCGGGCGGCTGCGCGTCGATCGCGGCGCGCGCGAGCGTGTAGATCTTCTCGAACACGCGCGGCACGGACGGCAGGTAGGTGGGTTTGACCTCGGCCAGCTCGGTGATGATCTGCTTGGTGTCGCCGCCGAAGTACGCGAGCGTGCCGCCGAGGTAGAACACCGCGAGCTGGATCAGCAGCGCGAAGGAGTGCGCGAGCGGCAGGTACAGATAGATGACCTCGTCGCCCTGGATCTCGCCGGCGTCGCTGACCATGTCGATGATCGAGCGGTAGTTGCCGTGCGTGAGCACGCAGCCCTTCGGTGGGCCGGTCGTGCCGGACGTGTATATGAACGTGAACGAGTCCTCCGGGCGCACGGCCGCGCGGCGCGCCTCGAGCTCCTCGGCCGTGCGCGCGCGCCCGCGCTCGCGTACCTGCTCGAGCGGGACCGCGCCGAGCGCCCGCACGGCGGCGGCGGAGCCGTTGCTCGCCGCGCTCGAGCCGTTGGCCAAGGCGTCGGGCTGGTCGATGACGATGATCGTGCGCAGCTCGGGCGCCTGCTCGCGGATCGCGGCGACCTTCGCAAGCTGCTCCTCGTTCTCGCAGATGATCGTCTGCGCGCCCGAGTCGGAGATCACCCACAGGCACTCCTCGGGCGAGTTGGTCTGGTAGATCGGCACGACGACCGCGCCCGCGGAGGTCGCGGCCATGTCCACGTAGGACCACTCGGGACGCGTGTTGGCGAGGATGCACACACGCTCGCCGGGCTGCACGCCGAGGTCGATCAGCCCGAGGCCGATCTCCTGCACGATGTCCGCGAGCTGCGTGTAGGTGAGGTGGTGCCACGTGCCGTCGCGCTTGTAGCGCACGGCAATCTGCTCGCCGTGCTCGGCGGCGGACCGCGCGATCAGGTCGGCGATCGTCCGCGACGCTGCGCGCGGCGCGGCGGTCGTTGCCTCCATCCCTACTCCCTCCAATCTCCCGTCGGCGTTAGGGCACTGATATTAGAGGTTGACAGACCATTTGGACAGGCAAACGACGCTGTCGGTCAAGTTCGGCTCGCGCTCGCAGGCGAGGCCGTCTTCACGTTGGGGCGAGGCCGGCTCAGGTTGGGGCGAGGCCGGCTCAGGTTGGGGCGAGGCCGGCCGGCTCACACGGGGTTGGGCACGTCGAGGAAGACGTGGCGCACGCCGAAGCGCTCGGCGAGGTGCTCGCCGAGCGCTCGGACGCCGAAGGTCTCCGTGGCGTGGTGTCCGGCGGCGATCAGATGGATGCGCGCCTCGCGCGCCTGCGCCATCGAGCGCTCGGAGGGCTCGCCGGTGAGCAGCGCGTCGGCGCCGGCGGCGGCCGCGTCGGGGGTGTAGTCGGTGCCGCCGCCCGAGACGATCGCAAGGCGCCGCACGCGCGCGGGGCCGGCGTCGAAGATGAGCGGCTCGCGCTGCGTGATCTGGCGGACGCGGGCGAAGAGGTCCTGCGCGGGGAGGCCGTCGGCGTTGCTTCGGGCGTTGTCGTCGCCGTGGGCGTTGCCGCTCTCGGGCGTACCGCCAGCTCCGGGTGTCCCGCCTTCGCCGGGGGCGAGCGTGGCGATGAAGCCGATCGGCTGGCCGTGGTGCAGGGCGAAGGGGGTGAGGGCGGTGGCGCCGAGCGCTTTGGCGAGCAGCGCGTTGTTGCCTAGTTGCGGGTGGGCGTCGAGTGGCAGGTGGTAGGCGGCTAGCGCTAGGTCAGCGTCGAACAGGAGCTGAAGGCGGCGCTTGAGCGTGGCGTCGATTGCGCGGACGCCTGAGCCCCAGAAGAGGCCGTGGTGCACTAGCAGCAGTTGTGCGTCGGCTTGCGCGGCGAGCCGAAAGAGCTCCGCGTGTGCCGAGACGCCGGTGGCGATGGTGTGCACGTGCTCCGGGCCAGACACCTGCAGGCCGTTGACGCAGTAGTCGTCGAAGCGCGCGGGTTCGAGCAGCTGGTCGGCGGCGGCGAGGATATCGGCGGTGGGCGTGGTGGGCATCGCGCGACTGGTGGGCATCGCGCGACCATACCGTGCGCGTGATGGAGCAGATGGCGCCGCAGGCGCCCCCGGTGGTCGCGACGCGGTAGGACATCGCTCGCCTGGTCGTTCGGGGACGCGCCCGGAGGCGGCGGGCTGTGAAGTACAGGCGCGCGCCGGCTATGGCCGCGCGCGTGGCATACTGCGGGTGCGTCGGGGCGTGGCGCAGCCTGGTAGCGCGCACCGTTCGGGTCGGTGAGGTCCCGAGTTCAAATCTCGGCGCCCCGATATAAAAACCCCCGGAAATCCGGAAATCCGGGGGTTTTGTTTTGCCTGGGGGCACGTACGGGGCTGAGGCTTTGGTCACACATTGGTCATACAGTGCTTGAGTTGGCCGGCGTGGCGTGGCGAAACCGGCCAGTTTTCAGGGATTTGTACCGGGGATATCACCGAAGTCGCCGGTGAGATCCGGGCGACATGATTGAAAGCCCCGCGGAAAATCCCGGGGGTTTCGTTCTGCCCGGAGGGCCGCGTGTGGCGGAGCTTTGGGCACCGGATTGCATACAGCGCCGAACACGGGGGATCTGCTCGGCGAAAACCAACCAGTTTGCAGGGCGCCCCGTCGGGGCAATCCGAGCAAGCTGTGGGGTAGGCACCAGCCGGTCAACGCCAATTGCAGGCGCCGCCACAAACAACATCAAACCAAGCAATGGCCGCATAATAAACCGTGTCCACCGAACGGGGGAACTCCACCGCCACGCAGTAAACAGCCACACACCTAATGACCAAACAAGCCATTTACACAAAGAACCTGACAGTCCCTCGTGGGGCAATAACTAGGTCATGGCACAGCGTTGAGGTGCCCGTGGTTATCTCGCCACGTCGAGCGTCGTTCTGAGTTCGAGGCCGGGGCAGCCGCTGAAGACGGCGTCGTGTGCGACGAGGGGAATGGTCCAACGGATTGCGGTTGCCGCGATCCAGAGGTCGGCGTTGTGGTTACGTTGGTGCAGGCTGTGTCCGATCCGGCGGCATTCGTTGCGGAGCCTGGCGACGGTTTCGATCGTGTCGACGTCGATCGGCAGTATGCGGGCTCGGGCGATGAGTCGTGAGAGCCGTTCCGTGCGGGCCGGTCCCCAGCCGGCGCTCAGCGCGCCGTAGCGTGCCTCGGCGACCGTCTGTGCAGCGACGGCGATGCGCTGCCCGAAGAGATGCTTTGCGTAGCTTGCAGCGAGCGGCGAGTGCTCACGCAGGCGCGCGGTGAACACGTTCGTGTCGACGAGAACGGTGGCGATCACTCGTCGAGTGCCGCCACGAACGCTTCCCACTCTTCGTCAGTCAAGTCTGGGATGTCGAAGTGCTCATCCGGCGCCAGCGGAGTGATGTCGGCCATCAACTCCTCTAGCGAGGGAGGATGCCAGACCTGGATGGCTGCCCGCTCGATGTGGTCGTTGCTTGTTGCTGGCTCTGGCATCACATGGCCTCCGCGGTCAAAGTGTAGGGGCTCATCGCGCGCAAGAAGGACTCGGCGAGCTGCATCTTGGCCGAGGCAGTCGCTGCAGGGCCATCGACACAGATTGACAACCACATGTAAGTTGCTGCGGTAGGATGCGAAACGTGGCCCGACGGCAACCCAGCATCGCGAAGCGGTTGCCGTCTCGCCGCGGCAGCATGCGCCCAGCGGAGGTTTCGCCGGAGCTCAGGGAGCGGCTGGATCAGGCTCGCGTGTTGCGTGACTCGCGTGTGCGCGCGCTGTGGCCGCGGCTGGAGCCCGGCCAGCAACAGGTCGTCCTCGATCCAGGCGCAGCGGTCGGTCACCGCTACCCGCTGAGCAGCGGCGAGATCGCTCAGCTGACGGGGATGTCTGAGCGGCAGGTCAGGTACTGGGCCGACCGTGGGCTGATCGTGCACTGGCGCAAGGGCAGCCGGCGCCTGTTCGAGACGGTTGGGCTGATCACGGCGTTCTCGATCGCGAACGCGAGTCAGAACGAGCTCCAGTTCTACCGCGGTGTGATGGAGGACCCGGTCGTCAAGCTCGCGGCGAAGGTAGGGATGCTGACGAGCCTGTTCGCATCCCGGCTCCAGGACATCGAGCCCAGCGAAGCTGAAGAGCTGACCGCGCCGCTCGGCGAGCTGACGCACCGCTGACCCTCCACGCCCGGCGTGTACGCGCCTCGCTCGGCCGGCACGCACGGTTCGGGGAGTACCAAGAGACGGCGGCGCTCGCGTTTGGTCATACAGACCATTTGTGTGCCCAAACCCCTCGGATTCGCGCCCAAATGTGCCGTTCACAGCGCTCCCTCCCCGACACAAAGGTGCCCTTATTTGCAGGAGATTTCCCCCGACTATGGGCTTCCTGCCCCTCGATTCGGGTCGGTGAGGTCCCGAGTTCAAATCTCGGCGCCCCGATATAAAGTCACCGGTTCAAGAACCCCGAACATCCGCGAACAGGAGCGAATGGCGGGGCACGCGGAGCAGGTCGTTGGAGCCGGTCTACCGGCCTTGCGGCCAGCCGTACTGCTCGCGCAACCAGGCCTCGACCTCGGAGATGCGGTAGCGGTTGAGGCCTGGCGTGTGGATGTGCGGCAGGCCGAGTCGTTGCTGGAGCTCGATCCAGCGCGGCGTGACGCTCAGGTGCTCGGCGAGGCGCTGCTTGGTGATCCAGGGCTCGGGGGAGGGCTCGCCGTTGCTTGCCTGATTGGATCTCATTGACGGCGCGTCCTGAGATCGACCGCAAGTCTGGCGTGCGGGTCGCGTCGTTGCCCGGCATCGGGCCCAGGAGCGCGGCTTGCTGGGTTGTTGTGGGGCATGGCTGCCGCCGATCAGACCAGACCACGCGCACGATCTCAAGGGCCTTTCTGAGCAACGCAATGCGCGACGCGAGTGATGTCGATTCTTCGGGCACTTATGTAAGAAGAAGGTGCCGAAAAGGCTTCCCGCGGTACAAGCAACCCGAAATTCCGCATGGCTGACGACTAGAGTGTTGGCATGGCCATTGGCAATCCAGATTTCTTGATGTTCAGCGGCCTGAGCAGCCAACTAGAAGCGACCTATGCGGCTGGTGCCCCGAGCCCGTGGATAGGTAGTCCGTTCCAATGGATATCGGAAGCTCAGTCAGGCCGAAAGGGCGCCATCGGGAAGAAGCTCGTGAAGCAATGGGCTGAACAGGAGGGGCTGAATGTAAGAGGAAAATCGGGGCGCGGTCACGCTTTCCGTATAGACAGCGTCCGCATCGCTGTAAAGCTGAGCTTGATTTGGGCGGATGGGATCTTTGTCTTCGAGCAAATACGCGACGAGAACTTCGATGTAATGTCATTGCTCGCGGTTGAGCCTCGGAGAGTGAGGCTGTGGGTCCTTCCGAAGGGTGTGCTCTGGGACAAAGCCGACTGGCAGCACAGGGGCACGGCTGGTCGTGATACGAAGTGGCTTCACATCCCCGCTACGAAACCGCCCGCGTGGTTGAGCCCTTACGGCGGTACGCTAACGAAAGCTCGCAGAGCGCTAGAACAGGCTAACGGCCTGTCCGCTTGAGCCGAGGCTGCTGTAATCGAGCTGTGCTTCCCCGGCATTAACAGGTGTCGATGTGGCCTGTTCGATGTTCCCAAGTCGAGCACGAATCACATCGATGGCTTCCGGGTTGCTGTCGATTAGCAAATAACGGCGGTCGAGTGCTGCAGCTACGGCGCCGACGGTTCCGCTGCCAGCGAAGAAATCAAGGCACCAATCCCCCGGCTTCGTTGAAGCCTGGATCATCCGCCTGATGATGCCTTCCGGCTTTTGGGTTGGGTACCCAGTCTTCTCTCGCCCGTTCGTCGGGACAATGGTGTGCCACCACACATCCGTAGGGAGCTTCCCCTTCGCCGCCTTCTCGGCCGTCACAAGGCCAGGGGCCATGTACGGCTCGCGGTCCACTGCCTCCGCGTTGTAGAAGTAAGCGGCCGGGTCCTTGACATAGACGAGGATTGTGTCGTGCTTGGCCGGCCAGCGCCGCTTGGATCGGGCGCCGTAGTCGTAGGCCCAGATGATCTCGTTGAGGAAGCACTCGCGGCCGAAGATCTCATCGAGCAGCAGCTTGCAGTAGTGCGCCTCACGGTAGTCGATGTGGAAGTAGAACGTGCCGCTTGCGGCGAGGAGCCTTCGCGCTTCCTGCAAACGGGGATCGAGAAACGCAAGATAATCCTCGAACTCGTCGAGATAGGATGACTCAGCGAGCAGGCGCGTCTTGTAGCGACGACCCATGAATCCTGTGCGGTCGCCGTCCTGATCGGGGACCATCTGGAGCGTCCTGCGGGTCTGTGCCTTGCCAGTGTTGAACGGCGGATCGATGTAGATGAGCTGGAACGCCTCGCTCTCAAGACGCGGTAGAACGTCGAGGTTGTCGCCAAGAACGATGTGGCTGTCGCTTTGCATGCCGGCAATGTAAGCGCCGAGGCGGACGAGCGATGGCTGCCGATAGCGGCTACTCCGCAGCGCGCACCGACAGTCCGTTGGCGCGAGCGCGTGCCACCCGCCCGCGAACACGAGCGTCGCCGGCGCGCGCCGCATCGACGGATGGCTCTAAAGAGCCATCTGAGTGCCCGCGTCGCTGGTCGTCCGATCTAACCTCTAGCTTTCGACAGCTATGTCGAGCCTCGGCGAGACCCAGATCATCGACGCTCCCGTCGACAACGGACAGCAAGGTACCGAGATCGACCAGAGGCAAACGGGTGTGCCAACGCCGTCGGGTGCAGCTTCGAACGGCACCGGTGCAACCACGCCTGACTCCAAATCGCCGGCACGAGCGAAGTCGCCAAAAGATAAAGCACGCGCTAAACGCACCTCCAAGGGCAAGTCCAAAGCGAAAGGCCCAGCGCGCAGCAGCTCTGCCGCGGTTGGTCAGCAGGCGAAGTACCCACGCCATTCCGTTGAGCGCGCGCTGCGCATACCGCAAGCGCTGTACGACCAGAACGGCGGGCAGCCGGCCACGATGGCCGAGGCTGTCCGCTTCGCCGGTGGAACTTCCGTCTCCGGAGCGTTCAAGACCGAGGTCTCGTCAGCCAAGAAGTACGGTTTCTTGGAGTCGGTCGACAGGAGCAAGATCGGCCTAACTGGGCGTGCCCGTAAAGCCATTGCGCCTCAGACGCCGACCGACCGCCTTGATGCCCTGCGGGAGGGCGTTCTGGCTGCACCGGATCTGTCTGAGGTCTATAGCTTCTACCGCGGCGAGAATCTGCCGGATCAAGAGTTCTTTCGCAACGCACTCACAGATCGTTTCGGTCTGCCCGCGGACAAGGTCGCCGAGTTCGTGCAGATATTCGACGAGTCCATTCGGGCAGCCGATCTCATCGACGACTCTGGGCCTCGCCCCAAGCTGGTCGACGTGGGCCGCGATGAGCGTCACCGGACGAGTGGTGACGGCGGTGGTCAATCCCGTCGCGCCCCGGCGGCACCACCTGGGACAACGTGCTTCGTGATGCAGCCGTTCTCAGGACCTTTGGGTGGCTATTACGACTCGCTATACCGGCCGGCGATCGAGCAGGCAGGCCTTGAGCCGCTCCGTGCGGACGCGGAGATCTTTGGCACCGGAAAGATCATGGACCAGATTTGGCGGGGCATCCGCGCCTCGGCTGTCTTGGTCGCCGAGATGACGACAAAGAACCCGAATGTTTTCTACGAGCTAGGCCTCGCGCACGCCCTTGAAAAGCCGGTCGTATTGGTGTCCTCTAACCAGGAGGATGTTCCGTTCGACCTTCGACATATCCGTGTGATCCTCTACGACCAGACCGATCCATTCTGGGGTCAGAAGCTGATCGACAAGCTGGCAGACAACGTACGTTCAGCACTAAGCAACCCCGAGGAGGCAATTTTCCGGGTCGACGAGGCAGCCTAGATGGCCGCCGTTAGCCAAGCCACTCGATCAGTCGCCCGCCGCGGGGCGGTACGGTCAGACTGAAGATCAAGGGTCGTTTGCCCCGAGCCTAAGCGCGGATCTTCTCCGCGAACCGCTCGCGAGCCGCCTGACGAGACACGCCGAGCGCGATCCCGACTTCGCCCCAGGACCGTCCGTTGGCGCGAGCGCGTGCCACGAGCTCGCGAACGCGAGCCTCGCCGGCGCGCACCGCATCGACGGCCTCCGCAAGCGTGCGCAGGTCGGTCGTGTCGTCAATCGGCACGCCGGCCGGGTCGAACTCCTCGGCGAGCTTCGCCGCTCGCTGAATCTCCTCTTCGGTGTGCATGGTCTTCGCTCCGCTCATCGGTGTGGCAGGTACTGGGGACGGGCGCGCATGGCGTGGACGATCACGGGATCGTCGGAGTCGATGCCCAGCACGCCGATCTCGAGCAGGTCACCGTCGCGCGCGGGGCCCACGCGCATCGTGAACTCGTCATCGAGTTGCCACTGCGCGATGGGGTTGCGGACGGCGTGGTGCATGTCCTCGTCAGCGATGCCGTGCTTTCGAGCTGTCTGCCCGATGCGCACGGTGACAAGATATCTTGTCA
>Ga0187780_10003854_pt1 | contig 11261 bp, 11 predicted proteins | sample 1015_Q2_SP10_20__FD_132429 | JGI IMG/M metagenome (GOLD analysis project Ga0187780, IMG submission 132429) | Tropical peat soil microbial communities from peatlands in Department of Meta, Colombia - 1015_Q2_SP10_20_MG | ecosystem: Environmental > Terrestrial > Soil > Wetlands > Peat | place...
ACCGTCCTCAAGCTGGATTTATCCGAAAGTCTTCGTCAGCAATATGCGCAAGATCAATACCGGGCATCCGGAAGCCGCCGACCAGCTCATTAGCGACAATGTCAAAGAAATGAGCAATCCGACTCGGGACGGCCGCGCCATGATCGCCGCCGGCTTGATTCATCCGGACGCAAGGTCAACCACCGAACCGGTGTCACCCGCCCCAACCGTTACCATCGGCGCTGTTCACGTCTCGAACTGACAGGCGAGTTCGGCCGGGTTCACAAAACTAGCCCTGAGGATGAGCGCGACGGAATTGCGCTGACGAATGTGCGATTGGGGTCGAGCCGACCTTGAAAAGCTGGAACGCCGCCCAGCCTCAGCCGAGCGGCGAGGCTGTAGGGAACATCATTTAAATAGATTGAGACCGTGTCTTTTCCGCACTAGTGGCAGGGATTGTGCCGCTGATACGGTCATCTCGTCATGGTAAAAAGGGGGAGTTACTTTCATGAAGAAGGTTGCTCTATTAACGGCCGCGGTGCTGGCTCTCCTTAGCATCGCTGGCTGTGCGCAATATGTCGGCAAGGGCAAAGCCCCGCCGCCGGTTGTTACCAAAGGCTGAGCAAGCGAGAAGGGACCGGCCATTGTGCCGGTCCTTTTTTGAGACATTCGCACTTGCAGAGGCATAGCGCGCGGGAACAACCGCCGGCATGGACAGTTTAGGCGTTGGGGCGATCGGGCCGCTGCGCTTCGAATGACCAGTGAGTTGGCGCAAGGACAACGACAATTGTGCCGAGCTTGACCCGATTGTAGAGATCGATCACGTCCTCGTTAGTCATACGGATGCAGCCCGAAGAGATCGCCCGGCCGATATACTCGGGCTGATTGGTGCCGTGGATACGGTACTGCGTGTCCTTGGCACCAGAGTACAAATATAGCCCGCGCGCACCCATCGGATTTTGCGGCCCGCCAGTCACGAAGGCCGGCAGGGGCCCGAGCCGCGCGTGTTCGCCGGGGGTCGGTGTCCACGACGGCCATGCTTCCATGCGACCGACCGTGGCGATACCACTCCAGGCTTGCGCGTCTTCACCGACGGTGATGCCGTAACGGATCGCCTGGCCCTTAGGCAGGACGTAATAAAGAAACTTGTTGCTGCTATCGACGACGATGGTACCGGGGGCTTCCTTGCGCGTATAGCTGACGATGTGCCGCTGGTATTCCTCCGGAATCATCGCCTGTGCGTAGGGCAGATTGGACATCAATTGCTTGTCGCGCGCGCTCCAGCCAGCCTGAGTCGTGGGCGCCAGCGTCTCTTGCATGCAGCCGCCCAGCGTCAGGCCGACAACTACGAATGTAAGCGCACGCATTGGCAAAGCCCCCCACATCCGCCACTCATAAACAATATCCCCACTCTATCGAGCGATTCTGCACCTTAATTGGTCGCTCCTGAAAAAAATTGCGGGTGTTGCAAGAATGGCACGCTCCCGACATTCAGACCGGGCCCTCCAACGCTCACAACCGTAAGGGTGCGCTTGCCTTAATGAATCCGCAAATCTGCGAAACGGTTCTGGTGGACTTATTGGGGGATGACACGCTCGCTTTTCAGCATTGGCGTGCCACGACAGCGCGATCCAAAAAAGCCAGTCCATGGGCCACGAACTTGGCCCGGATGGATACAGGATTTTGGAAAGGATCACGTCTGTGTGACCGTTGAGCATTGCCTGGAGAAAGCGATCGTCACTTGGACGCGGGGGAATGACGTTCGGGACCGAGCGATCTTGCAGCTCAACCGGATACGATCATCGACGGTTGCCACCGACTGCGCTGCAAAGGACATTGGGCGGCGCGACGCTCGTGTCCGTCGCGGCTCTGTCCGCCTGGACCCTTTGCTGCAATTTTGCCGGCACCAGCGCCGATCAAATCGGTCTTGCCGGTAGCCGCGGTGATAGGCTCGATCTAGTTGTCACCCGCGGTGATAAACTTCTAGCACTCAAGCCAAGCCCTCCTGCTTCAAACCTCTATGCCTCCCACTTTGATGCTCGTTTCTCTTTGGGCTTTTCGCCCAGAAGCGTTGCAAGCGGCGCGCCGCTTCAACAGGACGGCAATCCACCGCGACCGTCGCTGCCTTCGCTAGCGACAGCACGGAACACGCCGGACATTCTGCCAACGCCATCGCCTCAGCGGGTTGCGCAGAACGCGATCTTGCCGACACCGAGGCCAGCATCGGCGCCGACCCGGAGAGCTTCTCTGGCCGATAGCGCGCATGGAAACCAGACCGCTTCGGATCCGCCGCCTGCTAAACCGTCGATTTTCGTCGCGATTTTCGAGAAGCTCTTCGGCAAGCCCGCTCCCGTCACACTCGCTTACGCTACTAGCGATGACGGCGGTCTGGGCGTCGGTCAGATCGTGACAGGCCGTTACGACCAATGGACCGCTGTTTATGATATATCTGCACATACCGTTTACATGCCGGACGGCACCCAGCTCGAAGCACATTCAGGTCTCGGCAGCTGGCTTGATGACCCAAGCCACGCCGATGAAAAAATGCGCGGCGTTACTCCGCCGAATCTCTACGATCTTGAACTGAGGGAAGAGCTCTTCCACGGGGTGCGTGCGCTGCGGCTGATTCCCGAAGACTCGCAGAAAGTCTTTGGCCGGGCCGGTCTGCTCGCTCACAGCTTTATGCTTGGGCCGAATGGCGATTCGAATGGCTGTGTATCTTTCAAAAACTATGATGCCTTTCTGCAAGCCTATTTGGATCACAAGATCAAGCGCCTTGCGGTGGTGACAAGTTTGTAGTGATGACACCCTTTCGGACGTGAGCGATATTCTGGCGATCGCGGCACGGATTATGCGCAGTTCATCCGCTTGGCAGCCTCACCACGTTACCGGCGGTGCGCCAGCAGACTGTCACATCGCGGACCGCGTTGAGTTTGGATTGCTGCTTGCCAGCCTCTGTTCTTGGCCTCGTGCTGTTGAGGCATTACGGCGATTGGCTTCGATCTGCCTGTACGAGGTCAGCAATATTTACCGTAGCTGCCGGCAGCGGATGCGTTTCTAGCCAGAGTGCCCGCGCGCTGACAGTCGGATCGACACCGGCCTTATTCCACCAAGCGGCTTCATCGCCACAGCGGTGGACTTCGCGATGATGGCCGCGGCAAAGCGGCACGGTGAACTCGTCGCTGACCTTGCGGCCGAGTGCCGGCGATTGCGCGAATCGGAGATGATGGGCATCTGCGGGGCGTCGGCCGCAGATGAGACAAGCCTGCCTGGCGACAGATTTGACATGCTCCCGGTCGCGAATGCGGCGCGGTGCGCATAACGCCAACACACTTTTGTCGATAACAACAGCGCTTCGGCGCTTTTTAGCTCGAGCTGCATGACGAGGCAGTGAATCAGCTTCTTGTGCTTCATCTAAAGGATTGGTCGCAAAGGTTGCCAGTCTCATCTCGAAAGCCTGCTCGACACTCTGGGCGTCGGCTGGCGTCAAACTGTTTTTGGCGCCAAGGACGCGGTGAGCCCAATTTGCAGCCTCGTCGGCCGAACCAATGTTTTTCAATTGGCCAAGAAGTTGCTCACGCAGAGTAGCCGATAGCTCACTTTTGAGAACTTCGGATGCGCCTGGGGCTTCTTTTTTACGCCGGTCAATCGACGACTGATGACGTGAATCTCTTTGGCCACCGTTGTGGCGGGTGTTTCGGGCGGCCTTACCTTGTTTTGATGCTGGAGTCGTTGGCGCAATGAGATCAGGCGCATCGAGATCATCCTCGCCAGCAATCCCGACCAGCGTAAAGAGGGCATAGCGCCGGGCATAGGTCAGCGCTGCGCCCATGCGATGTGGGGTGGCAGTCTCGCTGATGGCGCAGACTGGCCAGTCCGAGGCAATCCATTCTCCGGAGGCATGCGCCAAGACCGTGCTAAGCCGAACGATGCCTGCGGTCCCGTCGATCGAGGTGGTTTGCACTGTGGCGATCTCGTGCTGGCTCAAAGTCTTGCGCACGATATCGAGGCCGGTCGACAGCGACGCGTAGCGAAAGACCTGTTCTGCCCCGCGTGGCCCGTTCGGACGAATAGTCGCTACCAGTGATTTTTCCGGATTGACGAGTTCAGCTTGGGCTTTGGCCAGCGCCGCGGCGATGGTGCCGATCGTCTCACTAGACCGCTGCACGGCTGTCCTCCTCGGCCTCAAGGAGATCAAAGCTGATCGCACCTGATTTCGAGCGCTTGGCGCGGATACCGTGACCCGTTGCCTCCTTGGCATCCTCGGGCACCAGCGCTTTCAGCTCTGCCTTGGATCGCTCATGGTCCAGAAAGGCTTGCCGGGTGCTGCGGAAGAGACCGGCAAATTCGGCCCAGGAGTTTGAGCCGCTCATATCGACCACCCGTACGGCCTCAATCCGTGGCTTTGGGGGCTCAACACCGAAGAGGCGAGGGGGCTCCGCGCTCTCCACGCAGCGCCAGAACTTCCGCTCAGCCGTGACAATGAGGTGTTGGTACAGCGGATCCGCATGGGTAGCGATCTCGACCCATTTGCCGCCGCCGGTAATCACCGAGAGCACCGCGGTCCTGGCAGCTACGACCCACATATTATGTTGGAGCTGTGGCATGTATTTCTCGCCGCCGCCTCCTCCGAGAACGACCAGGGCAGCATGAACTTAGCCTCGAACACGGCGTCGCTGCCCTGAACCCGCCCATCAAGCGTTGCCGCCATCCAGCGCAGCGCCGGGTGCCGAACCTGCTTCTGGAGATCGGTGATGACTTGGCCCGTATTGGCCTCATACCAGCGCCGGTTCAGCTCTTCGGTGGCAAGCCCAAGCTGGACCACGAGGTTGCTTGACAGGTCCTCAGGCTCGATCTCGCCTCGCTTTTCCCGCCAGAGCCGGAGGAGGGCGGCTTCATCATCGCCCATGATGATCCGGGCGTCTGAGCCACCGATGAAGTAACGGCGATCAACGGATTCGACCCTGACCGTCCGCAGGTTTGTGGATTGGTCTGCGCTCTCGCCTGTAATCGATAGGCGAGTTGAGTTAGGAACGGAATCAGCCTGCGCCATGGGTTACCTCCGTGGCTTGGGTTAGAGCCGGGCGGGAAGTTCCCGCTTCCCCTCGGCTCGCTTTTAGGTACTACCCAAAACTGCAGGATATGTCAACAAAAAAGGTACTACCCAAAAGAAAGCGCGGGCGTCCTGCTACTGGAAAGGATCCAGTATCAGCGATACGACTTTCATTGCCGCTGAGGTCCGCAATTGAAGATTGGGCCAAACTGCAGCCCGATCAGCCGTCCCGCTCGGAGGCAATTCGCCGCCTGATCGAGATTGCTCTGTCCGCCAAATCAAAACGGCAAAGCAACCGCGGCGAGAAGTAGGCGACCGCCACGCTCGAGTGCGAAACGAACCCATTTTCGAGCTGGCTGCTGCATTTGCCGGTTCTCTCGCTCGATCGGCCTGGAGCGCGTCCACTCGGGTTGATTGAGGTGAACGGGACGGGCGAGGGCGTACGATTTCGCAAGTCCCGACACACGAATGGAATCGTATTCAGGCTCGTTGGCTCGAGCGCTCGCACGGCGATGTAGTGCGAGCACCGCTTGATCAAGCTCGCTGACGACCAAATCGGGAAGCGCCGCTCAACACCAAAGCTTTCATCGTCTCGCGACAAGGTCCGAGCCCACCGTAAGCGGTTGCGTGCGCGAGGCCTGCGCCCGATTCAGGTTTGGGTACCCGACACGCGCACCGCGGCATTTAAGGTTGAAGCCCATCGTCAGTCGCTGGTCGTCGCGCAAAGCCCGCATGCGCGACGGGACCAAGATTTTATCGATGCGATTTCACTGCAACCGGGTGACTGATTGAAACGCGGAGAAATATGGACGGTCGCCGGGGCTAAGGATTACGCCGGTAAGCCGCGGCCGGCGCTGATTCTGCAGGATGACCGCATCGATGCCACCGAATCCATCACGATCTGCGTCATGACAACCGATCCAGCCGAGGCGCCGTTGTTTCGCATTCCGATTGCGCCGAACGAACGCAATGGCCTCATTAGTCTTTCGCCACTTATAGTTGATAAGATTACCACAGTACCAAAAATAAGCTCGGACACCGCATCGGACATCTCGATGTCAAGGATATGGAGCGCGTCGATCAAGCCATCCTTATTTTTCTGGATTTGGGCGGCTAGCGGATCAGCCGCGGTTAAGGGAACGCCTTCCGTTGCCGCTTCCGTAATCGGGCGCTGGTCTTCGCAACGGAACCTTAACACGCGTCGGTTCCTGAATGATCTCGGCAGTGGGTTGCCGACCGTCAGTTAGGGCTGCCATCCTTTTCGCAGCCTTTTGCTGTTTCGATTTTCTTGCGGACCGGGCCTGCCCACCTTCAGCGATTGACATATGCTGAACCATGACTTTCTGCTCCCCGCCATTCCGGTATCGCTTGAAGGTGTCAACGAGAGCCGCAAATGTTCGCCCGAGCTTGTTCACCGCTCGCTCTGCGCTATCCCTCTCTGCGAGCGTTTCAGCGTGCGCCAGACGATTCGCGGCGGTCATCATTGCAGAATGCACGGCCGCCATTTGCGCCCCAATCATTGCTTCAGTCTGATCCCGCGGCTTAAGACCGCTGATGACTGACATCACAAATTTGATGCCTTCCTCGTCGGAGAATCGCGAATTGGAGGTTGTATTGGCCACCTGGCGCAGGAGTTCAAAAACGAAATCAGGATCCTGCGATCCAAACGCCTCCATGAACCGCGAACGTCCTTCCTGACCATTGAGGTTAAACGTCAGATAAGTCCTATTCTCGCGCTTGACCGCTGAGAAGCTCACGCCCAGGCTGGTTGTGCAGGGCCGGTTGTACTCCAAGGTCCTCGGGACGGCGTCTTGTTCGAATGGCTTTTCCATGGCTTTGGCTTCCTTAATGCTTGGCGGCAAACGCGACTACCGCTGCGAGCGTCCTATTCGGGATGCATTCCGTTGCGGTCGCCGTGCATTGAGAGCAGGATCACAACCCGCGCCGAGCAGCTGCCTCGCCGCAGCTGAGCCGATCCCATGCTCATTTAAACTTGGCAATCAGCTGACGTGATTGGCGCATCAATTCGCTGAGTTGTCGACGCTCAGCAAACGCTTCACGCGTGTAGAGCCCATGCTTCAGTGCATTTTGGTTGCCGGGCGGAGCACCTGACCCCGGTGCTCCGCCATGCATGCGGCAACGCTTTTTGCCACGAACGGCCGGCGATCTGCAGGGCCTGCCAGATCGGGTCCTGGCGCCGCAGCGCGGACTCGAAAGCATTGGTTCGGTGTTACGCGGATGGCGGCTCGTCATTTGTCGCGGCTACGGTCTGTTGGAACTGGCGAAAGTGTCGATGTGCCGATGATCGGCATCGCCGCCTGCCGCGCATCCGTGAGCGCTGGTGTTTTTTCCGCAGGCTTTTCGCGTGCACCTTGGGTCACGTTGCCAACGATGGCTTGCCCGCCTTCGCTCACCGAGACGTTCTGGACCGTGACCTTCTGCTCGCCGCCAGTCTCCAAACGGTTGATCGCTTCCAACTGCATTATAAAAGTCCGCGCCAATTTGTTATACGCGCGCTCGGCACTATCTTGGATCGCCAGGCAATCGGCCTCCGCCAGCTGAGTAGCATGCTTCATTGTCAGCACATGCGTGACGGTAGCCTGGGCGACGAGCATCGCCTGGAACTGATCTTTCGGCTTTTTGCCCTTGATCGCGGCGAGCGAGAAAAAAAGCCCAACAGCATCATACCTTCCGTCACCTCTGGAACTGGCACTGATCAGCTGTGCGTAAATGCCTTTGGCGAAGTCAAGGTCCGCGGTTCCGAGCATCTCCATGATGCGCGCGCAATCATCGGCCCCGTTCGGATGATCTGCGGAGCTTGCTGAAGATTTATCGCCGCTGCGTGGGGTTTTCGTTTCGGTTTTCGGCTCGTCGTTTCGGCCGCGTTTAGGAAGACGCGCGGGCACGGGCGTCGTTTGCTCGAGGCCATGTGCCGTCGTGCTCCGCTCCCGCGAGGCCGGTTCATTTTTCAAGTTCTTCGCTGAGGTGCTCATGGGCAGTCCTCTCCAGTTTCGAGGTGTGTGCCCAGAATCTGGAAAATCAAATGCGGTTTGGCGAAGTAATGGTCTTACTTTATTGGCTTTGCCGCTTGCGGGCAGGTCGCCGTCGCCGGGTGCGATCGATTTTCGCCACCTGAGGCCGGATTTTTTGGTATGATTTCATATGGGTATCTCGGCCACCTGTCGCGGTGGGGTCCATTACATTGTCGGCGGCCCAATCGTAGGCCTCGTCCATAGTCATTCCCAATACGTCGTGGGCGTAACGTACGGCCAGAAAGCGTATCTCATCCGGGTTTCTGAGCTGTTGCTCGAGGTTCTGCATTAGGCCCTTAAACAGCCACTCCGGCAGTTGCAGTTGACAAAAAATCAAGGCACCGAGCAGTGCCTCGAGGTCGCCCGACGCCTCCCACCGCCGTTGCAGAGCCGCTAACCGGGCAGTCATGTCAGCTGCCATGGCGCGCGTCTCGTCGGTGGTCAATTCTGAAACCCTTCCCTGGCGTCTTTCGACGTCGACCATCACGATCTTGCGCCCTCGTTGTATTGCTGCCTGCGTTTGCTCAGTCATCGTATACGCCCTTTTTTCGAGTGGCTTAAGCGTGGCCTCCTGCTCGGCAGGGATCGGTGATTTTGGCCGATGTCGGGAATGGAACTCATAAGGCTCTCCTTCGTCGAATTCGTTCGAGAACGTTTTCCGCCCAGTGCCATCCTAGACATTGCGGTTCAATAATCTCGAAAAAACTAGGACATTAATTGTTAAGAGAAGGGTACCTGGCGGAACTCGAATCAAAACGGCTAAAAAGCTACTTTGCCTGGGGTTGTTTTTGAGAATTCTGCAACAACTCAGCCACGTATTCCGCCCGCGATGAAAATTGCAAACCCGCCTCATCCCGAACCGAAATCGAGGCTCCGGCCGCTTCTGGTCGTCGATGGCGATTCCTTCGCGCATCGGGCCTATCACGCGCTGCCGAAAAACATCTTGCGCGACCACGGCCGGCCCGCCGGTGCCATCCTCGGCTTCGCCAATCGGCTGTTGCAGCTCTATCGCACCGAGCGCCCGCGCGCCGTGCTGGTCGGTTGGGACACGTTGGAGGCGCCGACCTATCGGCATCAGGCATTTGAGGCCTATCAGAGCGGGCGCGAATTCGATGACGACTTGGTCGAGCAGCTTGCTCTCATTCCGACATTCGTCACCGCCTGCGGCTTCGCCAATGCTAAGCGCGCCGGCTACGAGGCCGACGATTTCCTCGGCGCTGCGGCCGCCGCCGAAGAGCGCCGCGGCGGCACCGTTCTGGTCGCCAGCGGCGACCGCGACGCGTTTCAGCTCGCCTCGGCAAAAACGACGATTCTCTATCCACTGCGGGCTGGCGAGATGGCACGCATCGGCCCCGCGCAAGTGCGCGAGCGCTACGGCGTCGAGCCGAAGCAGGTGCCGGACTTCATCGCGCTGCGCGGCGATCCGTCGGACAAGCTGCCGGGCGCGCCCGGCGTTGGCGCCGTGGGTGCGGCCGCCTTGCTGCGCCGCTACGGCAGCCTTGCCGCGATCCTCAAAACCGGGCGCTTTGCCCGGCAGGCCGAGGATCTGCGGCTCTACCGCGCGATCGCCACCATGGACAAGCAAGCGCCGTTGCCGAAGCTTGCAAACCAAAAACCGACCTGGACCAAAGCCGCCGCCCTCGCAGGCAAATGGCAGTTGCGCCAGTTAGCGGGCAGGCTGCAACAGATGGCAAAAACGGCAACTGAATAAAAGATGCGATCAGGCAAGCTTCAACGCGCCCGCCGATAGTCCACCAATGCGGCGCCGAAGGCCTCGAACAATTTGCGATTGACCGGATTGCCCTGCGCTTCGTGTTCGGCGTGCCATTGCACGCCGAGTGCAAAACCTGGTGCATCGGCGATGCGGATGGCCTCGATCGTTGCATCCTCCGCGATGCCCTCGACCACGATGCGTTTACCCGGTTCGAGAATACCCTGGCCGTGCAGCGAATTGACGCGAATACATTCGGCGCCGAGCAATTTTGCAAAGACGCCGCCGGGCGTAAGACGGACCTCGTGGCGCTCGGCGAAAACGACTTCGACATCGGGATGCAACTCGCCGTTGGCAAGCCGCGGCGCGCGATGGTTCATGCGCCCGGGCAGCTCGCGGATTTCCGGATGCAGCGAGCCGCCGAACGCGACATTCATTTCCTGAAAGCCGCGGCAGATTCCAAACAGCGGCACCCCGCGCGCCACGCAAGCCTCGATCAGGTCGAGCGCGAGCGCGTCGCGTGCCTCGTCATAGGGCTCGCTGCTCGGATGCGCCTGGTGCCCGAAGCGGCTCGGATGCACATTAGCGCGCGCGCCGGTGAGGAGCACTCCATCGACGGTATCGAGCAAGGCCCCGATCTCAGTGATCTCCCGCGTGCCGGCGAACATCAGCGGCAACGCGCCGGTAGTCTCGGCGACCGCGCGCAGATTGCGCTCGCCGACCCGTTGCGCGGCGAACTTGCCATCGACCAGATGCGCGCTGCCGATGACGCCGACGACAGGCTTTCTCCGGATCATCTCTTGGCCTCAGCCTTGCCACGTCGGCATATCATTTTGCTGGCAGGGGTGAGAAGTCATGGCCGCTTTGACGGCGCTGCATGGGCGCTCAACGCCCTTAACGAGGGCTTGATCAAACTCGATGGTGACGAGCATGGGAAAGGAGAGCAGGAGCTACTCCGCTGCCTCGACGCGCTTCTTCTTGCCGCGCTCGGTTGCGCGTCGCGCCAGCACCGGCTTGAGAAACTGCCCGGTATAGCTCGCCTTCTCGCGCACGATGTCTTCCGGTGTGCCCGCGGCGACGATCTCGCCGCCGCCGTCGCCGCCTTCGGGGCCAAGGTCGATGATCCAGTCGGCGGTCTTGATCACTTCGAGATTGTGCTCGATCACGACGACAGTATTGCCGGTCTCGACCAGCTCGTGCAGCACGTCGAGAAGCTTGGCCACGTCGTGGAAATGCAAGCCCGTGGTCGGCTCGTCCAGGATGTAGAGCGTGCGCCCGGTCGCGCGTTTCGACAATTCCTTGGCGAGCTTGACGCGCTGCGCTTCGCCGCCGGAAAGCGTCGTCGCCTGCTGGCCGACATGGATATAGTCGAGGCCGACGCGGTGCAGGAGCTTTAGCGGCTCGCGCACGCGCGGCACCGCCTTGAAGAATTCCAGCGCCTCTTCGACCGTCATGTCGAGCACGTCGGCGATCGATTTGCCCCGGA
>Ga0187780_10003855_pt1 | contig 11260 bp, 10 predicted proteins | sample 1015_Q2_SP10_20__FD_132429 | JGI IMG/M metagenome (GOLD analysis project Ga0187780, IMG submission 132429) | Tropical peat soil microbial communities from peatlands in Department of Meta, Colombia - 1015_Q2_SP10_20_MG | ecosystem: Environmental > Terrestrial > Soil > Wetlands > Peat | place...
GCGTTTTGAGCAAAGTGAGCAAGGTTTCGCTTGCGCCTTTAATTGCTAGGAATCTTGCCGAATAAAGGAGCGTAAGCGTGGACAAGCTGTTTTTTCTTCTTTCAGGCGAACATGAAACCTTGCCAACTTCAGAATTAAAAGCAGTTCTGGAAGCTGAAGGGTATGCGTTTGCAAACTCTCAAAAACTAGACCAAGTTCTGAAGCTTGAAGCAGATCAAGCTTCTGTTGAAGCCATAAAACGCAGGGCAGCGCTCACCAGACTGTGCGGTTTGGAACTGTTCACTTGCAAACGTGATGAAAGAAACATTACAGACTGCGTCAACAAAGTGGATTTTGGCAAAATTCTTAGAGACAACGATACTATAGCAGTCAGAATAAAACGCGTGAAAAACTATGCCTCAAAAAATGACGTTATGGGTTATGAAGGAAAAATTGGCAAGCGGATACTTTCTCAAAACAAGAAAGCTAGGGTAAATTTGAAAAACCCAGACAAGACATTCACGGGCATACTTACGGGCAAGGAACTGATTTTCGGGTTGAGACTTGCGCACATTCCAGCTAAACCTTTCGTTGAAAGACGCCCCAGAAAGAAGCCCTTTTTCCATCCTTCCGCCATGTCTGCAAAGCTTTCAAGATGCATGGTAAACCTTACAGAAGCTAAGAATGGGGACCTACTTCTGGATCCTTTCTGCGGAACAGGCAGTATGCTTATCGAAGCTGCACTCATAGGCTGCGAAGCATTAGGATTGGATGTGCAGCGTCGAATGATAAAGGGGACGCTCAAAAACATGAAACACTTTGAACTTGAAGCTGAGGGCTTAATCATGGCAGACGCGCGCACTCTTCCGACATCGAAAGTTGACTGTGTAGCGACAGACCCTCCCTATGGCCGGTCAACAATCACCCTGAAACGTTCAACTAATCAGCTAATCGAGGAAGTGCTCGAAGCTGTCCATGAGCCTCTTGGCAAGGGGCGACGAGTCTGCATTGCAGCCCCAAAAACTTGCAATATCAGAGCGATCGGCACAAGTTTGGGATACAAACATTTAGAGTCGCACTTTGTTTATGTTCACAGAAGTTTGACAAGAGAAGTAGCCGTGTTTAAGAAGATGTGAGTTACATGAGCCTTCTAGTGATTTTCCTAGGAACAGGCGCAAGCGTGCCAACAGCGAAAAGAAGCCTGCCTGCCATATTAGTGCAGAGAGGCAATGAACACATAATGCTTGACTGCGGCGAAGGCGTCCAAAGGCAGATGATCAAAGCCAAAACGGGCTTTCACAAGAAAATGAAAATCCTCGTAACCCACATGCACGGCGACCACGTTCTGGGGTTGCCGGGACTCTTACAGACTATGGCTCTGTTGAATAGAGAAAGAAAAGTGGAAGTGTATGGACCGAGAGGAATAGAACATTTCTTCAAGTGCTTAAGAGACACGGTTCAGTTTGGCCTAACCTTTCCAGTTGAAATTCACGAAGTTGAGAAAGCAGGAACAATCAGCGAAGAAGAAGAATACACGATTGAAGCTGCATGGGCAAACCATGCTATACCAAGCCTTGCCTACTCAATAGTAGAGAAGCCGAGACTAGGACATTTCTATCCTGAGAAAGCTAAGGCATTGGGTGTGCCCGAAGGACCATTATGGTCACAACTACAAAGAGGAAAGCAAGTGAAGCTTGCAAATGGACGAATAGTTAAAGCAGACCAAGTCGTCGGAAAACCTAGACACGGGCGAAAAATCGTGTACACTGGTGACACGCGTCCATTCAAAGACTTGGCGAAACTAGCTTCTGGCGCTAACCTGCTTATTCATGACGCCACTTTGGGTGATGAGCTGACAGAGAGAGCAAAAGAAGATGGGCATTCAACCCCCACCCAAGCAGCCAAAAGCGCAAGAAAAGCAAAAGTTCAGAGACTAATCCTTACCCATATAAGCGCCAGGTACAACAACGTTCAAAAACTTGTCCAACAGGCCCGCAAGACCTTCAGCAACACAAAAGCCGCGGATGACTTCATGAGAATTGAAATCCCTTTGCCCGAAATACAAAAAGTGCCAGCCACCAGAAAATCAATGAAAAGAAAGCTGTCACAAAAATAAGCGGACACATCAGTAGAGTAGTATTTTGAGCTTGTCTAGACTCTCTTTGGCATGATCAACTGACTCAACAATTATCGTTGGTTCAACGCGAATCTTATTAACGTAGTTGGCGAAATCTTGCCAGTTGATGGATCCGTCTCCTATTGCCAAGTGTTCGTCGCTTTTTCCATGATTGTCGTGAGCGTGTATGTGAACAATTCTCTCTGGAAATTCTTTTAGGAAACGTTCCATCTCTCCGACGATGTTAGCGTGTCCAGTGTCAAAAACAAGTGCAACTTCAACTTGACTTTCCTTGTAAAATCTTCGAAAATCTCCAACGTCTTTCAAGAGGAATGGCTCCATTACGTTTTCAATGCCAACTCTTACTCCATGATCTTCAGCGAAATTTGCCAAAGATTGCACGTTCTTTAAGTTTTTAATCCAGTCTTTCCCAGGATAAAACATGCTCGTTCCACTCTTCATCCCGGGATGGAATATCCATAGAGCGCAATCAAGCATACTGGCATTGATGATTGACTGTTGCAGCCTCTTTACAGTGGCACGCAGGATCAAGTTTGGTGGGGCTGTTATGTTGATTCCCGCGAATGGAGCATGAACGGTATAGCTGAGTTCATGTGATTTGGCCATTTCCTTCAAAATTGAGACGCGCCGTTTGTTGAGTGTGTGGAGACCTTCATCCACTATTTCAATATGTTGCGTTCTTATCTGCGGAATCTGTAAGACCATTTCTTTGAATGGTCGACCAAGACAATAAAGCGTTGACAAGCCTATCTTCCGAGGACTCATTTTCATTTCACAGCTGTGCTTAGGCTCTGGCCAGGTTCTTCAATTTCTCTGTTTTGGTGAACCGTTAATCGAGTTGTTGCTGGTTTGGGTTCCCTTCTTGGTTCTCTCCATTTTGACTTCATCGCGCGCGCTTCATTCCATAAAAGGTTTTTCTGAAATATACTCTACCGCAAAAAGGCGCCAACTAAAAAGGTGTCCATTGTAGCTTGCGAGAGGGAAATAAGGAATTAGAAGTAGTTTTCAGCTGTACGCGACGAAGGCCAACAGCAATCTCAACAAACTCCTTCAGCTTTTGATTCACGAACGTAAATGAAGGCGCTCCGTAATGTACACCGTTACAAGTTGAATCAACATAAATGTACAACCAGTTTCCGCCAAATTCGTAAGCTGCTTCTCTGCTCCAACCGTACTGAGGATTGTCAAGAATCTTGAATGGCCAAATCTGACACGCCCTCGGCTTCATTTGTTGCAAACCGCAGAAATGGACGTTCGAAAAACTGCAGAGAAAAGCGCAGGAACCGTCAGCCTTTCTCTTTATGTAAAGTCTATCAATACCTGCTATAGTCTTTTCAATTCCCGAAGTTTGGGCGATTCTTAGCCATTCTGGAAAATCAATTACTACGCTGTATAGCTTGCAGCAGGTTCCGCATGTCAAGCATTCCCAATCTGCTATTCGACGCCACGGAACAAACTGCATTCTCATATCACCCCTTAGACGCAGTTAACTCAGTTCCATAAAATCATTTTGCAAAAGGCTTCAGTTTGTCCACGATCTCTTGCGGAATGGCAGTAGCCTTGCCTGTCTGTCGATCTGCAGCAACGACAACAACATACCCGTTTGCCAAGAGATCACCTGTATCTTTGTTGAATACTCTGAACCCGTATTTTGTTGATTTTTCTTTAAGTTCTTCAACGGTGACTTCTACTTCAAGAAGATCGTTGAATCTTGCTGGTTTCTTGTATTGACAGAAAGCTTCGACGCGCGGAAACCAAAGTCCTCTTCTAGCAGTATCTGCAAAAGTAAAACCGAGATGAGCGTAGAATTCTTCTTCAGCTCTTTCGAAAAATCTGAAATAATTCGAGTAGTGCACAACTTGGGCAGCATCAGTTTCAGCCCATGTTACTCTGAAAGAAGTTCTAAATGGAGCCTCTAGCATGGTCCTTCAACGGCTATTGTTTCTTGTAAACGTATATTGTGTGAGAAGGATACCCTAGCACCTGATTTTCGCAGAAGTTTTCAACTTTCTCGGGTTTCCATCCAACAATTTCATAATCATGAGAGACGACGCGAGCGCCTCGTTTGAGCTGTGCCTCCAGTTTCGGTTTGACTTTCTCGTTCGCGCTTGTGGTCAAATAAAGAAAAACCACGTCAGCAGACATCAAGTCCACGTTAAATATGTCCCCATTAACTATTGTTATTCTGTTCTGCAAGTTCTGCTCATAGACTGTTGCTAGCGCTTTTTTCACGAGGTCCTCACGCAGTTCGACACCTACAGCCCGTGCACCGAACTCTTTTGCAGCCATAACAACACTGCGACCGTCCCCCGCTCCCAGATCGAAGAACACTTCTCCTGGTTTTAATTGCGTAAGGCTAAGCATGCGATGCACTACTTGTGAGGGGCTTGGAACATAAGGCGCTATATACAGTTTAGTTCCCTTCCCTTCGGGAAGATTTCGGATGGTTTATCCATTTTGTTTTGCAGTATTAAACACTTTCCACGGTTCTTAAGAAACATAAGTAGACTTGTTCTGGGCCATGGTTTCAGGCTGCGATGGTTTTCTGGATTCGCCGCATTTGAGACAGCTCTGAGCGCACAGTTCAAGGTACTTAGCCTCCTCTTTTGACCCGACGACTTCAGCGGCTTTGTTGCATATTTCGCTTGGTTCCTGGCATCCTGCATCTTTGCAGAGTTTTGAAATATGAAGGCAGATATCATGCACGTCTTTGGGGTCAAGTACAGCCCTGTTTGTTCGGACAAGCAAGCAAACCTCTCTTGCTAAGACACATGTCTGAACGTATTTCATTCTTTCAAGAACCTCGTCGCGGAGCTTTTTTCGGCTTATTTCCAAGTTCAACTTCTCCCCGGATAAGGATACGCTGTCACGCATCATTAGGCATGCATCGATTTAAGAGTTATCATAAGCATCAGAATTTGCTGGGATTCAGAAATTTAACCCTTGATGAGTTGAGATGTCTTGAAAAAAATAACTGAAGGCTTAAACGCTCATTTTAATTGATCCTAATTGATTCAGGCGTCAAAAGAAGCGTTTCTTGATTGCTTTCCGTTCCGCTTCAAGAACAAGTTCGTAGAAACTGTCGCTCAGCTGATGCTGTTTTTCAAGAACTCCTCTAACGTCGGAAGACTGAACTTTACGGGCTGACAAAGCCACAGCGGCAAGTTTGCCATATTTGTTTATGAGCTGGGCTGACTGCAACGCGTGCTGCTTCAGTTTCTCTTCGGCTTTGGTGAGCTTTCCGCCTTTTTTTTCTATTATGGGTACCACAATGTCTTCTTCAACTTTGAGCAGCCCTATTGCCGTTGACCCGCATCGGGGGCATTTTGGCTTGTCAGGAAGGTCTGTAGGTTTTAGCATTTCCATGTAGTTCCAACAGTTTGTGCACAGGAAGCTGCTTGTTTCGTTGAGCAGTCTTGCTTTTGCAGATTCGATCAAGACGGCGCGCATCCTCTCGGGAGGGATCAGGTCAGTTTTCATGCTCATCCTTTCAATGCCAAGCCGAGCAATTGGCGTTGCGTTTCCGCTGTTATCAACTCTCTGCACTTTGATGTCACCTTCTCGGATTCTTCCAAGGACGTAGAGAAGGTTGGATAAATCCAAGTCTTTTGTGAAAACTTCTTTCAATGCTTCTTCGTAAATGGCAGTGCCTTCAAAACTCTTAACTAAACGTTGGAGACTAACGCTGCTAAAATCTGCCCATTTCTCCAGTGCACCGAAACGTCTAGCAACATGTATCATTCTTCTCTTGAACAGACCAGTCTTGACAACTGCCAAGGTCAACGTGTCCTTAACCGCTTGCGCAGACATTGCTCGCATCTCTTCAAACAGTGTGACTATGTGAGTTGAATTCGCTGCTTCCATCGTCTGAACGAAAATTCTGTAGGCGTCATGTTGCACAACTACGCCGTAACCGACTTTATCTGAAAGAATCTGACCCAAGAGTTGCGCAAGGGCTCTGTTCGTGAGCGAACCGAAGTTTGCGTGAATCAAAACGAATTCTTCCCAGTCTTCAAGTGTGATTCGCTTGTCTGTAGGGACTGGAAAGCTCATTCTGGCGTGGTCAACTGTTTCTGATATGGCACGAAGAATGGCTTTTTGTTCGGAAGGATATTTTTTGCAGAGTTGGGCTGCAGTCTCTTCCGCAGAATCGCCTCTGCGTATCTGGTCCTCGACGAAACCTCTGATAGCCCCTACTTCCTGCGACACTGCGTAAGGTACAGGGATTTCCTCACCTATCCAGCTTGGAATGGCGCCAGTCGGATCATCAACAGGTTTGACGTGAACTTTCTCTTCAGAAACGTGTTGAATAATCCACGGTGCCCCTCTAATGATGAATTTTGTACCAGGTTTGCCGTATTCTGCCATAAAGGCTTCGTCAAGAACTCCCACGGCAGAATCTGTTGACTCGTCAAGTACTAGGAACTGCTTTTCTTCTGGGATCATGGAGAGGTTGTTGAAGTAATACTCGAAGAGCGCTTTTGCCTGTCTTGGCTTCAGAACCACTTTGTCTTCGAACGAGACCCATGCAAGCCTTGGAACCCGTTGATGCATGTATTTGAGGATTTTTTCAATATCTTCTATCGTTAGGTCTTCATATGGATATGCATTCTGGAAGATGGTGAGTATCTCTTCAAATGAGAGTTTTCGGTTTTTCAGCAGTAAGCCTGCGATCTGGTGCGCAAGTGCATCGTAGGGTTTAGGTGGGATGCCCACCGGCTCCAAATCTTCCTTAAAGGCTTTGTCTGCAATCGCCATTGCCTCAAGTGCGTCGTCGGAATCCAGCGCTACTATTATTCCTTCGGCGATTCTTCCGATTCGATGTCCGCTCCTGCCTATACGTTGAATAAGCCTCGTAACTTGTCTAGGACTCATATACTGTATCACAAGGTCTATGCTACCGACATCTATTCCTAACTCGAGAGAGCTCGTGCAGACTAGACCTTTCAAAGCTCCACTTTTGAGACCTTTTTCTGCAGCGATTCGAGACGGCTTTGCAAGCGAGCCGTGATGAATGGAAACCGGAAAGTTAACGTCCCAAACTTTGAACCTGCTTGCAAGCACTTCGGATACGGCTCGCGTGTTTGTGAAGAGCAACACAGACCTACATTTGCTTATGTAATCTCTCATGATTCTGAGTCTCGCAGCTACCTCTGGATGGGTGTAAAGTTGAGTCGCAAGGCGGAGATCCTCGTCTTCTGGCGTAGGATAGAGTATTTTCAAACGCATCATCCTTGCGACTGGCACGCGCACAATCTCAACTTTGCGTGCGTCTCCAACTAGGAATTGTGCCACTTTTTCTGGGCTACCTATCGTAGCGGACAAGCCTATTATCTGAAAGTCTTTGCCCGTCAGTGCTCTGAGCCGTTCCAATGCCAAAGACAGTTGGCTGCCTCGCTTGCTGTCTGCCATTTCATGCACTTCGTCGATTATCACCCATCGGAGACTCTGCAGATGCTGACGCATGATCCAGCCTGATAAGAGGGCTTGCAAGGTTTCGGGCGTTGTTATGAGTATCTGGGGCGGACTTCTTGACTGTCGCAATCTTTCTTTTGTCTCAGTGTCTCCGTGTCTTACGGCGAGTTTGATGTCAAGGTTGTTGCACCACCATTCAAACCGTTCTAGCATGTCTCTGTTTAGCGCGCGCAACGGAGTAATATACAAGACTTTGATACCAGGAGTTCCTTGTTGTCCTTGAAGCAACATACTCAATACTGGGAGGAAGGCGGCTTCCGTTTTGCCCGTCGCAGTAGGAGATATAAGAAGGACGTTTTTTCCCTCTAGAACTTGGGGGATCATTTTTTCTTGGGGTTCTGTCGGAACTGAGAATCCTCTCTGTTCAATAAGCCTTCGAACCGGCTTTACCAGTAAGTCAAAAGAATTCTTGGTAGCTTCTTGCAAAGCTGCTAGACCTCAGTTACTATCGGGTATAAGCATAGAATGAAAACTAAAAGCATTTTGGAGATGTCTGTCCGTTTCTTTCCTACTCCTTTTTCATGCAACAAGCTCCATGTAATTTGTCTTTGATGATTTTGAGTCTTTCATATAAATTCTACGTGTTACAAAATAGTCATTTTTACGCATATTTGGCGTCAATTGCAACAAAGATACGCTACTGATGGGATACCAGCAGGTTTTTCTATGGTTTGAAAGCAGACCCTTTGATTTTCAAGGAATTTCAAGGCCGTTTGGTCTTTTTTTTAACGTAAATCCTGCTATGGGAAATCATCGAAACATGTTGTTCAGGTCTGAGGTCGAGTCACGGACACTGTTTTATGATGGCAACATAAAAGTCTCCATAAAGGCATAATTGATGTTTGCATTAAAAATGTCTAAACTCTACGTTTAGCCTTCTATTTTCTATTAGAAAACAATGGAAAGTTATTTATCCAACATCTTTAGAAGACCATGAGAATGTAACTCAATTGGAGGAAAATTGAATGGCTAAATGTCCAAAATGTGGAACAACAGTGAACACTCCTAAGAAGAAGTGGACGATGGCCGGACGCCCAGACAAAGCAGGAAAGCGCATGCAACTGGAAATCGGACTTTTCGACTGCCCAAAGTGTCATAAACCGTTCCGAGAAGTCCTAAGTAAGAAGAAGATTTAGACAACTATACCGAACGGGCATCAAGGGTCAAGGTCATCCCCTTCTCCCATTTTTCATTTTTCAGGAGCAAAACAGTAAGTTTTTAGAATACGCATGATACTTCACTTTGAGAAGGCGACCAAGTTTGGCGAATGAAAATAATAGGAAGCTGTTTAAGAACGAATACGTTTCGACAGCCATAATGGTCGTTGTGATTGTAGCCATTGTATTGGGACTCTGGTATGGATCCCAATTTGTGCTTGACACTCAATATCCGGCTTTAGCTGTAGCCTCAGGAAGTATGAGTTTGCAGAAAGGACCCTTTGCTCGGACACTTCAGGTGGGGGATCTCATAATTATTCAAGGAGTTAAGCCGGAAGACATCTATGCAGCACCATTCAACGAAAACGGAAGATCTGGCGACATCTTGGTATTTGAAGCTCCAGGTTACGGTTTGATTGTCCACAGAGCCATTGGAGTCATAAAAGACTCTAACGGAACGATAGAGGCATTCATAACAAAAGGAGATGCTAACCCAGGACCTGGACCTGGGGGGCCTGATAATAATGGCACGATTCCGATTAGTGACGTAGTTGGCAAAGTTGTGATGCGCATTCCCTGGGTTGGTTATTTGGCACTGTTTATGCGCAATTCCTCTGGTGTCTATATTGTTGTAGCAATAATAATCGTATTGGTAATAATCGAGTTCATACTTCCGGAGTCCAAGAAAGAGAAGACTGAAGCGCCAAGCGAAACGGCTGCACAAAATCGACTTACACAGAATGTTTGCCTATGCAATTTTTCAAGCTAGAAGAATTCGAGCATTTTGCCTAGCCTTGCCCTAGCAATCCAGTTTGTTATGGAGCGATTATGTCTCTGGCAATGTTATATTAACTGAGAAATGGGCGCGCAAGAAACCAGACAGCATCGAAATTAGTCCGGAACAACTCGATTCCCTTAAGGGATTTAACCAATTAGCGCGTGCCAAGACTGGCGACAGATCCCTCACGCCAGAAAACTGCTGTTAATTTGCAGCATTTTCAAGTTGGTTCAGCTTCCCTGTCAGGTGTCTTGAGTCATTCATCGTCTTTTTTGAAGCGCTGGTAGCACAATGTTTCTCATGCGTCTTTCAGAAGCAAACTTTAAAGCATATAACCTGCTTGAGGTGGCTTATGGCAGGTTCGGACGAGGCGTCAAAGGGTCTTTCCAATACTGAGGCCGAAAAGAGGCTTCAGGAGTTTGGACCGAACCAGCTTGCCAAACCTTACACGATAAGTTTCTTAGGTATTGCCAAAGAAGAAGTAGTTGAACCCATGATTTTGCTGCTGCTCTTCGTGGGTGTACTTTATACGATATTCGAGTGGCCAAGTCTAGAGGATGCTTTGACGATTTTTATCATTATCTTTGTGTTGGTTTTCGTTGAAATCTGGAACGAGTACCGGGCAAAGAAGGCCATATCAGCACTCTCTGTGCTTGCGGCCCCGAAAACAAGGGTCGTTCGGGATGGCAGAATAGTTGAGGTTGAAACTGAGAAAGTAGTTCCTGGCGACTTGCTGGTCTTCGTCGAGGGCACTCGAATTGCAGCTGACTGCAAGCTTGACGTGTCTTATGACCTTCAAGTCGATGAGTCAGTATTGACTGGCGAGTCTCTTCCACGGGAAAAGAAGGTCGGAGACGAAGTCTATGCTGGGACCCTAGTACTCTCTGGTGAAGGAAAAGGAGAAGCGTGTGCCACAGGTAAGAACAGCAAGTTCGGAAAGATTGCGGCCTTGGCTCAAGCTATCAAGCCTCCGAAAACGCCGTTACAGTTGGCTATGAAGGCGCTTTCGGTGACGCTAGCGTATGTGGCCATATTCTTCGCCGTAATCATCCCAGTTCTAGGCATCGTCCGATTCGGATACCAAGATTTAGCTAAAGACAAGGAACTGATCTTGACCGGATTGGCACTCGCGTTTGCAGCGATCCCTGAAGAACTGCCTATCATAATCACCATGATATTGGGATTAGGCTCCTACAGACTCTCGCAAAAAGGCTTCTTAGTAAAGAAACTCAAAGCCGCCGAAACCTTGGGCGACGCAACGGTCATCATCACAGACAAAACGGGCACCATCACAGAGAACAAGATGCAGGTCGTCCAAGTTTACCCCCGCAAAGAAGAGACTCGAACACTCAACGCAGCCGCGGCAGCATTGACCGAAATGTCACTGTCACCGACTGATAAGGCAATTCTGGAAAGAACCCAAGCACTAAAAATGAAAACGAACTATGGAAAAGTCATCCGTGAACGAGGCTTCCAACCATGCAAACGAACCAAAACTGTCATGCGCGAGAACAACGGGAGCTTCATGCTCTCAACCATCGGAGCACCAGAAGAAATCTTAACCTCACAAGATGACAACGACACTTTCAGAGAAGAACTCAAGAATGAAGCCAAGAAAGGAAGAAGAGTAATCGGCGTCGCAGAAAAAAAAGTTTCTGCAGAAGAGGCAGAATTGCCACTTTCGGAATTGGAAGGACCCTGGGACTTCATTGGCCTCGTCTCCATCGAGGATCC
>Ga0187780_10003856_pt1 | contig 11260 bp, 9 predicted proteins | sample 1015_Q2_SP10_20__FD_132429 | JGI IMG/M metagenome (GOLD analysis project Ga0187780, IMG submission 132429) | Tropical peat soil microbial communities from peatlands in Department of Meta, Colombia - 1015_Q2_SP10_20_MG | ecosystem: Environmental > Terrestrial > Soil > Wetlands > Peat | place...
AGCTGGCCCGTGATCGCGGAGGCCACCGCGCCGGCGATGTCGGACTCGAGCGTGAGCACGTCGCTGCTGGAGCGGTCGAACACGTCGCCCCACACCTGGGTCCGGGTCGGCGCGCGCAGCAGCTCGACCCGCATCCGCACGCGGTCGCCCGCGTGCTGGACGCTGCCCGCCACGAGGTACGCGGCGCCGAGCGCGCGGCCGGTGGCCGCCGGATCGAGCAGCGGGCGGCCGCGGAAGCGCAGCACCTCGAACCGCGACTTGACGTCGAGCCGGCGCACCTGGTCGAGGCGGATGATGATCTCCTCGGTCAGGCCGTCGGCGAGGTATGCGTCCGACGTGTCACGGGAAAGGTTCTCGAAGTAGAGGACCGCGACGCTGTTCGTGGGCGGGGCCGCGAAGTGCGCCGTGCGCACCGAGCACGGCGGCGGGGTGCCGTCGGGGCACTGGCCTTTCAAGTTCCCGGTTGCGCAGACGGCAAACAGCAGGATCAGCCCCGCGGTCTTGGACCGAGCCACGAGCAGGCGCGGGCCAAGGCAGGCAGGCACCGGGGGCCAGGGCACGCTCATCGTGCCTCCCCCGGCGGCGCGCTCTCGGCGAACAGGCGGACGAACCGCGGGTCGGCGCGCAACGGGTCGAAGCCGCTGGTCCTGAGCAGCAGGTGCATGACGATGCCGTGCGGCTGCAGCCGCTCGAGCAGGCCCAGCGCGCGATCCGCCTCGCCCACCTCCGCGAGCGCCATGGCGGCTGGCATCCCCAGCCACAGCTGGCGCGGGTTGCCGCCGAAACTGGTCACGGCGCGCTCGGCGCGCTCGCGCGCGGAGGCGGTGTCGCCGCGCCAGGCGTCGTACTGGGCCACCGCCGCCATCGCGGCCGGAACCGCGTCCGGTGCCGTGACGGCGTCGAGCGCCGCGGCGCCCGCGCGCGCCGAGGCCGTGTCGTGCTGCGCGATGCCGATGCGCACCCGCGCCGCCAGACCGTAGACCCAGCCCGGGTTCACGGCGAGCGCGCTGTCGCACCAGCGCCGCGCGTCGTCGAAGCGGCTGGCCAGCTCCGCGCTGGTGGCGAGGTTCGTGAGCGAGACTACGCGGTCCGGCTCCAGGGCCACTGCGCGCCGCAGGGCCGAGTCCGACCCTGCTGGCTCGCCGAGGTACTGGCGCTGGGTCCCGAGCGCGTGCCACGCCTCCACGTTGCGGGGATCGAGGCGGACGGCCCGCTCGAGGGACGGCAGCACGCCCTCGAAGGTGAGCGGATGCAGGTAGGTGAGCAGCAGCCCGCGTGCCAGCCAGGCGTCGGACGACAGCGAGTCTAGCCGCACGGCCTGCTCCGCGTCGGCGACGCCGAGTGCCAGCGCGCTGTCGCGCGAGAGGCCGAAGTCCCAGTCGTACGACAGCACCAGGCCGTACGCGTAGGCCACGCGCGCTGGGGGATCGGCGTAGGACGAGTCGAGCCTGGCCGCCGCCCGATACGCGTCGATGGCGCGCCGGACCGCCGCCGGCGTGCGCTGCGCGAGGTAGAAGCTGCCGCGCAGCAGCAGGTCGTAGGCGGCCGCGCTGTGGGTGGGCCGGGCGGCCAGCGCGCGCGTCTCGGCCGGGAGCAGCGCCCCGGCGATCCGGGTCGCCACCTCGCGGGCGATCTCCTCCTGCACGCCCAGCAGGTCGGCGCTGGGCCTGAGGTACGCGTCGCCCCAGCGCTCGGTGCCGCTGGGCACGGCCACCAGCCGGACCGCGACGCGGATGCGGTCGCCGCCCCGCTGGTACTCGCCCTCGACGAGGTAGCGCACGTCCAGCTCGCGGGCGAGCAGCCGCTCGTCGTGCAGCGCGGTCTGGCTCACGCGGCGCACGAACCCGGGGCTCCGGACGGAGAGGCGGGGCACCTGCGCGAGACTGGTCGCGATCGAGGAGGCGAGCCCGTCCCCGAGATACGCGTCGGCGGTGTCCCGCCGCACGTTCTCGAACGGCAGCACCGCCACGCTGTTGCCGTCGGGCGCGCGGGCGACGGCGAGCACGCGCGGCGCCGCCGCGCACGGCGGCGGCGTGCCGTCGGGGCACTGGCTCCGCAACGCGCCGGTCGCGCCGACGGCGAAGAGAAAGAGCCCCAATCCGCAGCGGACCGGGGCACGACCGGCGAGGGAGCGATGTGATGGCATGGTCTGGACTGCGCCAAACCTATGGTAATGGGGCCCCGTTTGGGAGGTGGCCCGCCGGACGGCGACGGCCCTCGCGGACCGCCCGGCGGAGCGGTACCATAGTGCCGGACAGCCGGGAGGACCCATGGCCGAGCTCGAAGTGGGCGTCGTGACGCACTATTTCGACCGCCCGCACGTCGCGATCGTGAAGATGACCGCGGACCAAATCAAGGTCGGCGATCAGATCCACATCAAGGGCGCGCACACCGATCTGACCGAGACGGTGACCTCGATGGAGGTGGAGCACAAGAAGATCGAGGTCGCCAAGCCGGCGGACGAATTCGGACTGCAGGTCGCCGACCGCGTGCGGACCGGCGACAAGGTCTTCAAGGTCACGCCGTAGCCTGCCGGAAGACCCGCCGCGGCTCGAGCCGCGGCACGGGGAAGAGCAGCGGGCTCGCCAGCCGGAACAGCCGGTGGCCCAGCGGCGAGCGACAGCGCAGGAACAGCGTGCGGGGCGTGACGGCGGCGCCGAGCCGCCGCTTCGGCTCGTACGACGTCTGGCCCATCTCGAGCGCGGGCGCGCCCGACCGGATCGCCTCCGCGACCACCTCGGCCACCACGTTGAGGTACGCGTGGTGCCTCCGGTTCTCCGCGTAGTCGATTCCCGCGAGCAGGAACGTCATCAGCCCCGGGGACCGGAGCAGGATCGCCATCGCGAGCAGGCGATCGCCGCGCTCGACCAGGATCGCGCGCGCCTCGGCGGCGAGGTTGGCCGCCAGCCGCTCGAAAAAGGCGAGGGGAAGGCGCTCGAGCTGGAACGGTGCCCGGTCCATCACCTGCTCGTACAGGGCGAAGAGGCGCGGGCATTCGCCGCGGAAGTCCTGGACGACGCGGACCGTGGTCCCCGCCGAGCGGCCGTGGCGCGCTCCGGCGTCGATCTGGTGGCGGTAGCCCGAGCGCATCGCGCCGAGCCATTCCTGCGGTGACCGCCACGGCAGCTCGAGCCGGCACGACGGCAGGCTGGGAGCGGTGAAATAGCCCGACCGCACGAGCGGCTCGAGCTCGTCGGCCTCTTCCTCGGTGAACTCCTTGAAGCAGACGATCGGCGCGCCCGCCTCGGCGGCGAACGCCTCGGCCTCGGCGGCGAGCGCGCGCAGCACCGGCTCGCGCGCGGCATCGGCGCGCAGCCGCAGGCAGGAGCGTCCGAACGACACCGGCAGCCCGCCGAAGACCACGGGCACCTCGAGGAATCCCGGCCGGAGCCGCCGCGCCCCGCGGATGGCCGCGCGCGCCGGCCCGGTCGAGAGCAGGTCCAGCTTCACCTTCATCAGGCTCAGCGATGCGACGGCGGCGAGCCCGGCACCGTCGTGCACCAGCACGTGGCGGTACTCGGCGTGCTCGACTTGCGCTTCCTCGCAGGTCCGCACGAAGCGGTGGGTGGCCTGGAGATCGTCGGCGCCGAGCAGGGCGTCCCACTCGGCCGGATCCACGTCGCCGATCGTGCGGGCGACGCGCACCGTCACGCCCCGGGCCGCGAGCGTCGGCGGGGCGCAACTGCCCGGGCGGTCCGTCCGCGCCTGCTCGAGCGCGAGGCTCACGCCGGTCCGACGCCGGCCAGGGCCCGGTGCCCGGCGCGGAGCCCTGCGAACGCCTCGAGCGCGTCGTCGATGTCGGCGCGCGCGTGCGCGGCCGTGGCACAGAGGCGCAGCCTCGCCGCGCCATGCGGCACCGCCGGCGGAATCACGGCGGAGGCGAGGATGCCGAGGTCGAACAGCCGGCGCGCCGTCCGGAACGCGGCCTCGTCGCTGCCGAGCATCACCGGGACGATCGGGGTGCTCGATGCGCCCGTGTCGTACCCGGTCTCCTGCAGCCCCGCGCGCAGGCGCGCCGCGTTGTCGCGCAGGCGCGCCAGCCGCTCGGGCTCGGCCGCGAGCACGCGCAGGGACTCGGCGGCCGCGGCCGCGGCGGCGGGGCAGAGCGCCGCCGAGAACATGAACGGTGCCGCGCCGTGCTGGAGGTAGTAGATCAGCGCCCGGCCGCCGGCGAGGAACCCGCCGTTCGACGGAATGGCCTTGGAGAGCGATCCCATCCACACGTCCACGTCGGCGCTCGCGACGCCGCACTCTTCGTCCACGCCGCGCCCGCTCGCGCCCAGCACGCCGAACGAGTGGGCCTCGTCCACCATCAGGAACGCGCCGTAGCGGCGCTTCAGCTCGACGATGGCGGGCAGCGGGCAGACGTCGCCGTCCATCGAGTAGATCCCCTCCACCACGATCAGCGTCCGGCGGGCCCGGGGCCCGCGCCGCAGCGCCTCCTCGAGCGCCGCGGGGTCGTTGTGCCGGAACGGCCGGAACGGCACGCGCGCCAGGTGGCAGGCGTCGATCACGCTGCGGTGCGCGCAGGCGTCGAGCACCACCCGGTCGTCCGGCCCGAGCAGCGCGCCGACGACTCCCAGGGTCGCCATGTACCCGGAGCTGAACGCGACGGCCGCGGGCGTGCGCTTGAACGCCGCAAGCTCGCGCTCCAGCTCGCGGTGCGCCGCGGTCGTGCCGGTCAGCAGGCGCACGCCGCCCGAGCCCGTGCCGTGCCGCCGCACGGCCTCCACGGCGGCGCGCTCGACCGCCGGATGGCCGATCAGCCCCAGGTAGTCGTAGGCGGACAGCATCAGCATCCGCCGTCCGCCCACCGTCACGTGCGGGCCGCAGCGCCCGTCCAGCGGGATCTGGTAGGTGTACAGGCCGGTGCGCGATCCCCAGCCCACCAGCTCCAGCCACCGGCGCGCCCGCTCGTGGTCGAGCAGGCCGCCCGGCGCGTCGGCGCCGGCGCCGTCCTCGAAGAAGCCGTCGAAGGGATCCACGGGTGCGGGCGTCATGGCGGGCTCCCGGCGGCGAGCGCCGGCCCGGCGTCCTCCGCCTTCGCGATCGCGCGCGCGGCGTGATGCCGGTGCGCTCCGAGCAGCTGGATGCCGACGCGGATCGCGCCCCACCACACGCGCAGGTAGGCGCGCGAGAGCAGCGGGGGGCGGGTCCGGAGCGAGAGCCGGCTCGCGCGGCGCGGGTCGAGCGTCGCGCCGGCGTAGGTCCGGAACAGCTCGCGGTAGTAGGCCTTGAGGGGCATCCGCGTCGGCACCACGGCGTGCGACAGGTCCCACAGCCCGTGCGCGCGCCGGCTCACGGTGAGGGCGTCCTTGTGCCGGTCCCAGATCGCCGTTCCCGGGAGCGGCGTCAGCGGCGAGATGTTGAGGTAGTAGAGGCCGAGATCCTCGATGTAGCGCCGCAGCCGGTCCCAGTCCTCGGGTCCGTAGTCCGGTCCCGGGATGAGCGAGGCGTACGGGTCCACGCCGTGGCGCCGCAGCACTTCGACCGCGCGGCGGTTGTGGTTCACCGTGGTCCGTTTCGCCATCGCGTCCAGCTCATCCTGGGTCGGGGCCTCGAGCCCGATCAGCACGGCGGAGAGCCCGAGGCCGGCCCACTCGGCGATCACGTCCTCGTTCCGGGCGACGAAATCGGCGCGCGCGAAGCACAGGAACTTCTTGCGGATGCCGCGGGCCCTGAGCAGCGCCGCGAGGCGCGCCAGACGGTCGCGGTGGATCAGGAAGATGTCGTCGACGATGTAGACGTCCTCGGCGTCGATCGCGGCCAGCTCGTCCACGATCGACTCCGGGCTGCGCGCGTAGACCTTCCCGCCGGTGATCCGCCAGGTGAAGCAGAAGTTGCAGTCGTACCAGCAGCCCCAGGTGGTCTTGAGCAGCGCCACCGGCCGGTGGAAGAGGTAGTAGTAGCGGTGCCCCAGGTGCGCCACGAGGTCGCGCCGCGGCATCGGGAGGCGGTCGGGGTCGTCCATGTAGGGGCGCGGCGCCGTGCGCCGCAGGCCGCCGTTCGCCGGCAGGGCGAGGCCCGCCACGCCCTCCAGCGGCTCGCCGCGCTCGAAGGTTCCGAGCAGTTCCGGCATCAGCGTCGCGCCTTCGCCGAGGGCGATGCAGTCCACCGCGGCGTCGGCGAAATCCTCGGGCGCCACGGACGCGTGGACGCCGCCCACCACCGTGTGCACGCGCGGATTCCACCGCTTGGCGGCGCGGCACAGCTTCTTCACCTCGTTCACGCCGGTGATGTAGCTGCCGGTGCCGACCACGTCTGGCCGGAAGCGGCGCAGCCGCCGCTCGAGGCCCCGCTCCACCTGCAGGTCGAGGATCTCGACCTCGTGGCCCGCGAGGCCGGCCGCGACGTACTCCAGCTCCAGCGGCTCGCACAGCATGATGTGCTTGAGCCCGATAGTGTGGGACGGGACCGGAGGCCGGACCAGCAGGACGCGCATCGCGACTACACGATCCCGGGCGTGATGCCGCGCCGGATGTGGCTCCGGTAGTGGAGGTTCACGCCCAGCTCGAAGGCGCGCAGGTACGGGCCGAGCGACGCGCGGTTGCGCAGCAGGCGGCGCGCGATGGAGCCGAGCGAGGTCATGCGCCGGTACAGCGACCAGTAGCCGCGCTGCAGCTGCTCGGGCGCGAGGCGCCGCGGCCGGAAGATCACCTGGCCGCCGTTCACGCGGCTGAAGTCGTCGCCGAGCAGGCGCCCCTCGCGCTTCATCCGGTCGAACAGCGGCGTGCCCGGAATCGGCGTCACGACGAACACGCGCGGCACCGAGATGGCGTTGTCCATCACGAAATCGTAGGTCCGCTGGAAGGCCCACGCGTCGTCGCCGTCGAGCCCCACCATCATCTCCGTCGACACGTCGATCCCGGCGCGCCGGACCGCGGCGATCGCCGCGGCGTAGCGGCCCGGCCGGTTCCACGCCTTGCGGTGCGCCGCCAGGCTCTCCTCCGACACCGACTCGATGCCGAACGAGAGCAGGCGGCAGCCGCTCCGCCGCGCCAACGCCAGCAGCTCGGGCCGCTCGGCGACGTGGAGGCTGCACTGGCTCATCCACAGGATCTTCTCCGGGACGAGCGCCTCCCACAGCGCCGCGCAGTACTCCCGGTCCACGCCGATGTTGTCGTCGACGAAGGCGATGTAGCGCGTGCCGTGGCGCTTCGCCGCGCGGACGTCGCGCACCACCTGGTCCACGGGCCGTCGGCGCTGGCGGGCGCCGAAAAAGGCGGTGACCGAGCAGAAGTCGCAGATGTGGGGACAGCCGCGGGTGGCCTGCACCGGCCGCCAGCGGCCCAGCGTGCGCCGGTCCAGCAGGTCGTAGCGCGGCACCGGCAGCGCGTCGATGGGCGGCGGCGCCGCCGCCCGGTAGGTGCGGCGGAGCCGGCCGGCCTCGAAGTCCCGCACCAGCTCGGGCCAGGTCTCCTCGGCCTCGCCGCTCACCACGGCGTCCGCGTGCTCGAGCGAGCGTGCCGGCCCGACCAGCGTCGCGGCGATGCCACCGATCACCACCGTGCAGCCGCGGCGCCGGAACTCGTCCGCGATCCCCCACGCCCGCACCAGCCCGGAGCCCATGCCCGTGATGCCCACGAGGTCCCAGCGCTCGTCGAACGGCACGGGCTCGACCGTCTCGTGCACGAGACGCACGTCGCACCCGGCGGGGGTGACCGCGGCCAGCATCGGCAGCGTGAGCCCCGGCAGATGCAGCCGGCGCTGCGTGATGGGTCGTCCCGCGTCGTCGGTCGCGGTCGGGGCCACGAGCAGGATCCGAGGGTGATCGAGTCGGCTCACGACTCAACCTCCGGGCCGCGCGTCAAGCGTGCGTCAAGCCGCGACGGCGGCGCCGCGTTTGACACCGCTGCCGGCGCGCCCTATGGTCGCCGCATGGTCGCACCGGTCGAGGTGAGGGCCGTAGAAAGCCGAGCGGACGAGTCGGCGTTTGTCGACCTGCCGTACCACCTCTACCGGGACGATGCCCGCTGGGTGCCGCCGCTGCGGACGGTGGAGCGCCGGCGCTGGTCCCTCAGGCACAACGCGTCGCTCCGCGGCCGCTGGGTCGCGAGATTCGTCGCCCGGCGTCAGGCGAGCGTGAGGGGGCGCATCGCCGCCATCGTGGACCCCGAGTTCGGCGCTAGGTGGCGGGCCGGGGCGGGATTCTTCGGGTGCTTCGAGTGCGCCGACGACCCCGAGGCGGCGGCGGCCCTGTTCGGCGCGGCGGAGGCCGCGCTCTCGTCGCGCGGAGTGAGGCACGTGCTGGGCCCGGTGAACGTCACCACGCAGGACGAGGTCGGCCTGCTGGTGGACGGGTTCGAGCGCCCCTCCACGCTGCTCTCGCCCTACACCCCCCCCTTCTACCAGCGGCTGGTCGAGGCGGCCGGCTACGGCCGCTCGCGCGACTATCACGCCTACCTGTGGACGCCCGAGGCGCGAGCGTCGCCGGCGGTGGAGCGCGTCGTGGCGATGGGGGCGCGGCGCGCCGACGTGCTGGCCTCCATCACGGTGCGGACGGGGGACGGGTCGCACTGGGACGACGAGGTGCGGCTGCTGCACGGGCTGTACAACGCGTGCTTCGAGGGCGTGTGGGGCTTCGTGCCCGTCACGTGGGACGAGTTCCGCGAGCGCGCCGAGTCGTTCAAGCCGTTCTACCGCCCCGAGCTCGTGGTCATCGCGGAGTCGGGCGGCGCCCCCGCCGGTTTCGGGCTGGTGCTGCCGGACGTCAACGCGGCGCTCGCCGGTTTGGGAGGGCGGCTGCTGCCGTTCGGGTGGCTGCGCCTGGTGCGGCGCGTGCCTCGCCTGCGCACCGGGCGCTTCATCCTCCTCGGGGTGCTGCCGGCCCTCACCGGCCGCGGCGTCGCCGCGCTCATCGCCGGCCGGATGATGGAGGAGGGCCGGAGGATCGGCATGCGCGAGGTGGAGCTGTCGCTGGTCCTCGACGACAACCGGCGGATGCGCCGCGTCATCGATGCGTTCGGCTGCCCGCGGATCAAGACGTGGCGACTGTACGAGAAGGCGCTGTGACCGCGGCGCCGATGGAGGCACTGCTGTTCCGGCACGAGGTCGTGCGGTACCTCGCCAGCCGGGCGGCGTACGCGGCGGCGCGGCCGCTGTGGTCGGCCAGGCTGGCGCCGCTGCGGCGGGTGCGCCTGCCGCGCCCGGAGCCGCGCTTTCCGGGCTGGCAGCGGGTGAACGTCCGGCTGTCGGGCATCTGCGGGTCGGACCTCAACCTCGTCACCGCGCGGGACTCGCTCTACCTCGAGCCCGAGGCCACCTATCCGTTCGTGCCCGGCCACGAGATCGTGGGCTCGGTCGACGGCCCCGACGTCCGCGGTCGCGTCGCCGTGTGGCCGGTGCTGGGGTGCCGGGTGCGCGAAGGCGCGCTCTGCCCGGCGTGCGCGGCCGGGTGGGACGGGCTGTGCGAGGCGCGCGCGGAGAGCTTCCCGGGCCCCGGACTCGCGATCGGGTTCAGCAGCGAGACGGGGGGCGGCTGGTCCGAGGCGTGCCTGGCGCACCGCTCGCAGCTCTGGCCGCTGCCCGACGCGGTCAGCGACGAAGACGCGCTGCTGCTCGATCCGGCGTCCACGGCGCTGGCGGCGCTGCTGAGGACCGGGCCGGTGGAGGGGCGCACGCTGGTGATCGGCGGGGGCACGATCGGCCTGCTGACCGGGCTGCTGCACGCGGCGCTACGGCTCCCCGGCGAGTGCGAGCTGCTGGTCCGCTATGACGCCCAGCGCCGCTGGGCGGAGGCCCGGGGGCTCAGAGCCTCGGTCGTGCCGGGCGACGGCGCGTTCCGCGCCTGGGCGTCGGACCGCCGCATCCCGTCGCGGAAGGTCACGGGCTACGGCCACGTGTTCCGCGGGACCTTCGACCGCGTGATCGAGACGGCGGGCTCGAGGCAGGCGCTGCGCTGGGCAATCGCCGCGGTCCGGCCGCGCGGTCGCCTGGTGCTGGCGGCCTCGGCGGCGTCGCTGGCGGGGATTGACCCGACGCCGCTGTGGTACCGCGAGATCAGCTGCCGCGGGATCTACCAGTACGGCCCGGTGCCCTGGGAGGGCAGGGAGGCGCATCCCTTCAGCGTACTGATCCCGCTGCTCGCGAGCGGCACCGCGCGGTTCCGCGACCTCGTCACCCACGTCTTCCGGCTCGCGGACTACGTCGCCGCCTTCGACGCGCTCGTCCGACGGCGGGCGAGCGGAGCGGTGAAGGTGGCCTTCCGGCCGGCCTAGTCGGCGGCCGCCGTCGCGAGGGCTCGCACGGCGTCCGCCACGCCGGCCGTGGCGCGGGCGAGGAATCCGTAGTCGAGCGTGTCGGGCGTATCGCTCGCCAGGTGGTAATGCGGATTCCGGAAGTCCGCCGTGTCGGTCACCATCAGCGCCGGATAGCCCTCGTCCCAGAACCGCGCGTTGTCGGAGCGGCGGGTGTCGGGCAGGAGCCAGCCCCTGAGCGGGACCGTGAGGCCCACGACCGGCAGGTGCGCGCCCGCCGAGCGCTCGAACGCCGCCAGCAGCGCGCGCGATCCCCGGTCGCCCACGGCCGATAGGAAGTTGCCTTCGCGGGGCACGTCCGAGAACAGGCGCGCGCCGGGCGGCGCGCCCTGGCGCTCGTGGGTTAAGCCGAGCATCTCGAGCACCAGCGCGCCGGCGACGTCCTGCCCGCGCGAGCGCAGCCAGCGCGCGTACGCCCGGCTCCCGAGGGCGTAGTGGTGCGGCTTGCGCTGCAGCTCCTCGAGGTTGAACCCCACGAACTGCACGGTGGCCGGCAGCGGCTCCGCGCGGAGCATCCGCGCCACCTCCAGCATCGCGGCGACGCCGCTGGCGTTGTCGTCGGCGCCCGGCGAGCCGGCTCGGGTGTCGAAGTGGGCGCCGATCACGACCCACGGCCGCGCGGCGTCGGCGCCGTCGCGGGTGGCCACGACATTGTGGAACTCGGCGCCGCCCCACTCGAACAGCTGCCGCTCGACGCGCAGCCCGGCGGCGCCCAGCGCCAGGGCGACGTAGTCATCGGCGGCGGAGAGCGCGGCGGGCGCGGCGACGGGGTGTCGCACCACGGCGAGCGCGCGCACGTCGGCCTCGAGACGGGCGGGGTCTGGCACCGGACGCGGTGACGCGTTCATACTTGTACTCCCACTTCGGAGGATGTCATGAACGCGCGGGCGCTCATAGTGACGGCGGTCGTCCTCGTCGGCTGCGGCCAGCCGGGCAAGCCGTCGGGCCAGGCGGCGGCGCCGGGCGACACGACCGCGGGGAGCACCGGGGCCCTGCCGGTGGCG
>Ga0187780_10003857_pt1 | contig 11259 bp, 8 predicted proteins | sample 1015_Q2_SP10_20__FD_132429 | JGI IMG/M metagenome (GOLD analysis project Ga0187780, IMG submission 132429) | Tropical peat soil microbial communities from peatlands in Department of Meta, Colombia - 1015_Q2_SP10_20_MG | ecosystem: Environmental > Terrestrial > Soil > Wetlands > Peat | place...
ACACCGCCGTGATCGTGTAGCTCCCCGCCGCCGTGCTGCCCGGCAGCGTGAACGTCGCGCTGGCCGCTCCCGACGCCACCGTCCCCGAGGTCACCGAACTGCCGATCTGCGTCGCTCCCTGCGTCACCGTGAACGTCACCGTCCCCGAGTTCACCGTCCCCGCGCCGCTGGTCACCGTCGCCGACAGCGTCACGCTCTGGCTGCTCGTGCTGAAGCTCGCCGAGGCGTTCGCCGCTGTAATCGTGGTCGGATTCGGCGCGGCAGAGGCGACCGAGAATCCATTATTCAGAGATTCAATCTCAGCTCCGGTTTGAACTGTAACGGTCTGCTGAGTCGGGGTGGCGCTCGATGAGATGGAAATCTGCGCGGTCGCGCTCGTCGGGCTGTTGACCGTCACGGGTCCGAACGCACCCGCGGCTGCTCCTCCAACGGAGACACCCGCTCCAAAGCTCGCAACGGTTGCACCCTGAAAGAAGTTTGAAAAGCTGCCGGTAATAATCACGCTCAAGCTCTGCCCCGGATTTCCGGAGGAAGGTGACAGAGATGCAATTGAGGCAGGCGGGTTAATCGTCAGCGCGGAGGTGTTTGTGCTCGCAAAAGCGGCACCCTGTTCCGTGGCGCCTGAAAGCGACACGAGATAAGCGGTCGGCGATGTCACTTCGTTCGCAGGGGAGACCTGAAACGTTACGCGACGGCTGGACCCGAAAAGAGTTGTCACTGACTGAACTACTGCGGTCATCGCTGGCCCCGTGCTCGCCGGCGCCAAAGTCACAGTTACATCTTTCGCTCCGATCGTTCCGGACGGAAAACCGCTCCCCACAACATTCACATAAGTCACGCCGGGCTCCGCACTACCGGGCGTGGTAGCGGACGTCAACGTGATAGGCGCAGGCCCTGCGGCCTCGACTGTGCCTGGTCGCGCCCCGACGGCTTGCAGCACGATATCCGCGCCACCAGAAATGATCAGGCTGAGGGTGAAGATGAGTGCGAACCGGAAGGCTTCCACTACGGAGCTGCGGAGTTGTGGCTTCATGATCTATCTACCCCTCAGTGTTCGCTTGCCGCCGATATTGGCCGCCAGTCACGCGCAGACCAGCTTGGCGTCTTGCCCAGTTGACCGGATTAGAAGACCGTGGAAAAAATTTAGGATTGACAGTAGTTTCTGACTCGGATGGTGACCGCCATGCCGAGCATTGCCGCCAGTAGTAGCAGCCATGTCGGTGGTTCCGGTGTCGGAGCCACCACGACTGAACCGCTGACAGTTATGAGTGCGAAATCAACGCCCGCCTGCAAATCGGGCGGTGAAGACGGCAACAAAGTGACAGATAGCGCGTCCGAATCGGCTTGGAACGTTGTGCCGTCGCTCAGTCCAAACGTCGTCTCGCTAAGCGTGGCCGAGAAATCCGCCTCTAAAAAGTCATCCGAGGCCAGCACGAGCAATTGAGTAGATCCGGGACCGACATCGCCCAACGGATTGGCCGTTGAGCCGGAGGAGTCGGTAAGCGTTAAGGTCGCGCCCAAGAATGTGACGTCGTCTGCTACCGGGAAGTCAGGGGCAAGCGAGTTTGATCCCGTGAAGTTATAAAGCGTAAACGCGTTGGTTGCACCGGGATTGTCAATGTCGAAGGAAAGCACTCCGACCGCAACGGTATCGGCGCTTGCCAGGCAGGCTCCGAGTCCTAGAACAATTAGAACGAGCAGTACACGTAACGAACCGCGGAAGATCCGCGATCGCAAGGGCGTCGCGAGGTTCCCGAACAGCGTCAGCTCGTTCATGCTGCGCTCCCCCAATTCTTGAATTGTCGGCAGAACTTCCAGCTGCGCGACGCGGTAAATCGGACCGGTGATACCTGCGTCGTGGGAAGCGAGGGCCTATGGGCCGACACACCCAGCTCGCTGCCGCGGGAGGGAGCATTTTCCGGACCACTTCCCGTCGATTGACGTTAAACGGGTTACCCGCGACGCCGATGCTAGTCGCGCCCGTTACGTGCTGATCATGTGCAAAACATTGCAGCTTCCGTTGAAGATCAGATGCCCTCGCCAAGTTACTAACTAATACAGGTCTGGTGCTGGATTTTCGCGCAAATCCAGCGGCAAGCTCACCAAGCCAGTTCGAGGAGCCCAATACTGAATTTGTCCAATTAGCCGACTAGTCGGCAACTGGAGCGTTGAGCGTGCAACGCGGTATGGGCGCGTACTTATCGATGCGGGTATGCCCGATTAACGGGGTTACAGGACAAGTTCACTGGGGCCGGTGCTGAAGATCGTTTGTGCCTCCCGGTCGGCTGCGTCGCAACGATGGTATACTCACCGGAATTCGCTTGGCCCAACTGGGTCGTAGGCCGCATGTCTAAACCGAATCTCGATCAAACTTCGGCTAGACACTGGATCGTGCCCTTTGCGGCGACGATCTTCGCAATGATGACTCTGCAGATGTCGAGCCTCGGTTTTTCTCCTCTCTTGCCGGACATTCAGCGAGATTTCGGGATCAACTACTCTCAGGTAGGTCTTTTCAGCGGCGTTTATGGACTGGTTGCCATCATATTCAGCATTCCCGGCGGAGTGCTCGCAAAGCGCTTCGGCGAAAAGATCGTCCTGTGGTTCGGATTGCTTGTAGTGACGGCTGGGCTTGTGTTGCTGAGCCAATCTCCGAACTTCACCGTAGGACTGTCAGCTCGTACGATCTGGATCATTGGTTATCGAGTGGCTTTCGTCTGTGTGATGACGGCGATTGCTCGGGTTGTGCCGTCTCATCGCCGCAGCACCGCGATGGGCATTCTCGGCGCCATGTCGTCCCTTGCTTCTGTGATCGGTGCGCCATTCGGCACGTCAATCGGTGTTGCATTTGGCTGGCGCAAAGGCATCCTGGCGTTTGCCGGCATGGCCCTGCTGGGATCGATCGTGTTCTGGATCTTTTATCGCACACCAGAAGCGGCGGCGCAGCACTCCAACCTCGAGCACGGATTTGTGCAGTCGATGGACGCCAGTGCATTTAGCAACCCGTTGGTTTGGTCCATGGTCTTGCTGGGGCTTACCAACATGGGCGGATTCAGCGCCACCTTCTTCGTTCCTTCGGCCGTGAAGACTACATTTCATCTCGGACCAACGGTGGCGGCTTACGTCATCAGCGCCTCCTATGTCACCGCGATTTTTGCCAACCTGCTTTGCGGTTACTTGGCCGATCGGCTGAATCGTTGGGGCGTCATGATTGGACTCATGATGCTCCTCATACCGGCTTCCTTTGCCATGATGGCGCCCAATTTCGCCGCATTCCGCATCGCGACGGCGCTCGTGATCTCGCTGGGCCTGTGCGCGACAAATCAGATCTTTGCCATCGCGAGCGAAGTGATGCCAGGGCGTGAGATCGGGCCGGTCATGGGAATCGTGAGCCTGGGCGGAGGCATTTTCGGATACGTCGGCCCGCAAATGTTGGGTATTCTGCGGGACCGCACCGGCAGCTTCACCGCGGGCTGGTATTTCGTTGCCATCGGCGCCTTGATTGCTCTCCTGGTCATCCTGATTTTGAAACGTGCCGCCGGTAAGGCGCAGTTTTCGCGGATGCAGATTCTAAGTGGAGCTTAGATGCCAAACCCATCTGCGAAGGAAACGCGCGTCCGTCCCCTTGAAGACGTCACCGTACTCGACCTCACGACGGCACTTGCCGGACCCTTTGGAACTCTGATCTTGGCTGGCCTTGGCGCCCGCGTGATCAAGATCGAGAACCCGCTCGCAGTCGACTCGTGTCGCGAGAATCCCCCTTATCTCGGGAAAAACGGCGCCACACTCGTGCGGCGTAACCCCGATGATATTTCTGTTTCGGCGATCAACCGCCTGCGGAACAAACAAGCGATCACACTCAATCTAAAGAGTCCCAAAGCACGCGAGGTATTTGCCGACCTTGTAAAGCGAGCCGACGTGATCTTCGAAAACTTCAGCCGTGGCGCAATGAATCGCCTCGGTGCCGGATATGCGCAGGCGCGCGAGATCAACCCGCGCATCGTGTACTGTTCGCTAACCGGGTTCGGCAGCGAAGGGGAAGGCGGCTCGGGCAAAGCGATGGACGCAATCATCCAGGCGCTCAGCGGATTTATGATGACCTCGGGCGCGCAAGGCGATCCTCCGATTCGTGTCGGCGTTCCCATGGCGGATATGTGCGCTCCGCTGTTCGGCGTGATCGGCGTGCTGGCTGCCTTGATGCAAGCCCGGCGCACCGGAGTCGGCCAACATGTGGATGTCTCGATGCTGGGTGTGATGTCGATGATGGTTTCCGGCGAGCCCTTCGATGTTTTGGAGCGCCTTGGAGTCCCGCAACGCACGGGCCTTACGGTGCCGCGCCTGGCGCCCTTTGGCATATATCGCACGCGCGACGGATTCGTTTCCATTTGTGCTCCTATGGAGGTCTTTGCCAAAGCACTGTTTCAAGCGATCGGCAAGCCCGAACTGAGTTCGGATCCTCGTTTCTCGACCCGCGATGAGCGTGTGGTCAACGTCCGCGAGCTCGATCGCATCATCGAGGACTACACGCGAGGGTTCACAGCATCTGAAGTTATCGCGACTCTCGAGGCCGCTGGCGTTCCCGCCGCTCAGGTGCGAAACACGGACCAGGCCGTCCGTGATCCACGCGTCGTCGCTCGCGGCGACACGGTGAAGCTATCGCACCCCAAGTACGGCGAAGTGGACGATGTGTACGGCATGGGAATGCCGCTCAAGTTTTCCGGCGCCCAGGTCGGCTTCGATCAGCCGCCGCCGGCAGTTGGGGAGCACAACGAAGTAATTTATGGCCGACTGTTGGGTTACTCTTCGGAGCGCATCGCCGAACTTCGGCGAGACGGCGTCATCTGAGCATTCATGTCCGGCGCCCTTGAGAAACTCCTCTGGCACTATCAGCACCGTTCTGCCGAAGCACGAGAGCAACACAAGGCCGGTGTGCCGGTCGTTGGATTCACTTCCAATACTGTCCCTTGGGAATTGATCCGCGCGGCCGGATGCTTTCCGGTCCTCATTGGTCCGGATCTCGACGTTTTCGATAAACCGGCTCCATTTGCTGATTCGCTGATGGAGCCGGTGTTCGATTCTCGAATTCGAGCCATCTTCCACGACATTCTTTCCGGTGCTTGGTCGTTTCTGCGATTGCTCATCATCCCGCGTACATCGGAACCCGAATACAAGCTGTATCTTTACCTCCGCGAAGTTGCTCGGCAGAACTTGGGTGACAAGCAACCACCTGTGCATCTCTATGACCTCCTCCACACGCGCTCGCCGATCAGTCGCGAGTACGGAAGCGAGAGAACCAAGAAATTGATGCAGTCTCTCGGAGAGATCGGGCCAATTGGCGCGAAATCGCTGTCGAATACGATCAAGCAGTCGAACCGCGCGCGAGCAGCCCTGCGCCGTCTGCAAAATCTGCGGACAGGCGACGCGCCGCGCGTCAGCGGAACCGATGCTCACGCGATCAGTGGGTCTTCGTACTTCATGAATCGCGTCGAGTTTGCAAAGTTGGTCGACGAGGTTTGCCGCGAATTCAAGTCAGCGAAACCGCTGCGCGGGCCGCGACTGCTGATCAAGGGAACGCCCTTGCACCATCCACGGCTCCATCAAGCGCTGGAGGCGCATGATGCTGTTGTCGTTGCGGAAGACGATTGGTGGGGTTCGCGTGCACTCGATTCCACCATTGCATCGGGCCGCGGAGCTAGCGCTCTCGTTACGGCAATTTTCGAAAACTACTATTTACACGCTCCGAGCCCGCGAGTCTCGCCGGCCGCCGCGGCTGATCGTTGGTTCCAGAACGCCGTACGACGAGGCATAGACGGCGTCGTTTTCTATCTTCCTCCGGATGACGACGTCTACGGTTGGGACTACCCTCGCCAGCGCGAGTTCCTACATGAGCGCGGCATTCCGTCGCTGCTGCTTCGCGAGGACGCCAGCCGCGGGCTGTCCGTCGACGCCAGCGCCCGAGTCCAAGAATTCATCGAAATGATCCGCAGGAGTCGCCGTGCCTCGCGCGTCTGACAAACAACTCGAATCGACGCGCGCGTCTTCCGAGCATCAGAAAGCTTGGTTTGCCGACCTTCGTCGCAATGTGTTCGACGAAAAGAAACCTTACGCGATCGCCCAGGCTGACATGCCGCTGGAACTCTTTCAGCTTCTCGGCGTGCCCGTCGTTAGCAATCAATGGTGGGCGGCTATCGTCTCGGCGAAGCAATTGTCGGCATACTATTTCGACTCACTTAACGCCATTGGTTATCACGAGGGCCTTTGCCGATATTGCAGCCTTTCGCTGGCCTCCTCGATTTCGGGCGATCCCGCGAAAGCACCCTGGGGCGGACTGCCCAAACCAGCCCTGCTGGCAGCTCGTCTCACATGCGACTGCATACAACGCGTCTTTGAAACGTGGGCTGGCTCGTTTGGAGCTGAATTCATCGCTCTCGATAGCCCCGGGGCCACGCACCTTCCTCCACGCTGGTGGGAATTGAGTCGTCATCGCTGGCGCGAGCTCTACGAGCCCCATCGTCTGGATCTGATGGTCGCGCAAATCCGCGTTCTGATGCGTGCGCTCGAAAGGATTAGCCGCCGCAAATTCAGTCAGGCCCGTCTGCTGCCCTTGATGGAGTGCGTGAATCGCCAAGAAGAATACTTTGATGAAGTCCGTGATTTGATCTGCTCTGCCCCGCAGACGCCCGTCCGCATGAACGAGCAGGTCATTAATGTCATGAATGCTCAATGGCATCGCGGCACGGAATGGGCGGTGAGCCACGCGCGCGCATTTCGAGACGAGGTGCGCCACCGAGTAGCTCGGGGAATCGCCGCATATCCCGGAGAAAAGCTGCGCCTGATGTGGGTCGGCGCTGGCTTATGGCACGATACGGATTTCTACACAGCGTTTGAAGAAAGCTTCGGCGCGGTTTTCGTTTGGTCTATGTATCTCGCCTTCGGGCCTGACGGCTACATTCGGTATGGCCTCGACGACCCCTTGCGCGCTCTCGCCAGCCGAGTCGTCAGCATGAATGAGCAACTGCACAATCCGCCTTGGGCGAACGAATGGATCGCCGATCAAGCTAAGCGCCATCGCATCGACGGCGCGGTGATTCTCGTACCCGAGAACAGTAGACCCTCCGCGACCGGTTCGTTCTTCATCAGACATGCGCTAGAAGATGCCGGCATTCCGACGCTTGATCTCTGGGCTGACATGGTAGACAGCCGCCGGTGGGATGCAACGTCGATGCGCCAGCGCGTCGCAAGATTTATTGAGACTCGGGTCCGCCGTAGGTAGGCTCCGCTCAGCGACCTTGTCATTCATCGTCGTTACCCCACCGCTTTGTAGGCGACGAAACGCACGAATCTATGAAAACACTTAGGCTGCCAAACGCCCAATGACCGCGCTTGAGAAACGATGGAGCGCCTGTCGGGACTTTCGGCTGAAGCTACGTGGCGCTAGCCTGAGACGTCGACCAACGCCTGGAGCGCTCGTCTGATTTGCTGGCGAAAGCGTACGTGCTGCATACCTAAACGATTCTCGCTGTGCCGCCGTAGCAGCATCCGGGTGAGACCTAGGATCGGTAACAGCAGGAGCGACAACAACAAGATTGCCAGGGACTCCCGCTCCAGGAGTAGGCTCAGTGCAGCGGAATCGTCCCAGCCCGGGAGCAAACGATTCAAGAAGCGGCGCAATGGGCGACCGATAAGCCACAAGCGGGAGATGCGAACATGTGCTGTCTGGTCGAACGTGTAGCTCGGATCGTAGTTGCGTATCTCTTGCGTAGCCGCCGCGAAAACCGTCGGATCGGCCAAGTCTTGGCGCGTTAGCAGCCGACCGTCGGCAGCCGTGAAGATCGTTCGAAACGCCGGATCGACCACGATCCAACGCCCGTCCACCAGAACTTCGGCGACCACGTGCTTCGTCATGCGTCGAGAATCGAGAAGGAGCAGGCGCCGCGCCGGCACTCCTGCGCTGTCGGCAAGGTTGACGAAGGCGTTTGTGGCCGTGCCACATACCCGCAACAACGACGCGTAGTTGAGCGTGTCCGTAGGATTGCGGTCAGGGCCAGGCGGAGGAGGGTCGGTCTCCTGCCGGGCAGGACCGTGGGAAATCCAGTTCATGATCGCCTCGACCTTTTCCTGCGCCGAAGATGACTCGGGAACGATCGCGTCCGAGAAGCCCTTCAAATAGCGGCGCGTCGAGTATTCCCAGATGGCGGAATAGAGTGCCAGCAAGACAGAGAGGACAAACAGACCATTGGCACAGTACCAACAGACGCGAAAGAATGCGTGGGTGCTGTTCACCGCCGCGGCCGGCGCCGAATTCTCCACACCGCTAGTCAATTCGAGCGGATCTGGGGCCACTTCCGGAACCGCCCGGGCCATTTTCGCGGCGCTGCCTTGGCTCATCTCGCGCTCCCTCGTGCAGCCATGAAAGGTTCGGCAGCGGGCATTGAGATGGTTTCCACCGACGGCCGTGCTGCGCCGTCTTTGGCCAAGCAGAACGAGTGGACGTTGCCTCCACGGTTATCGTCATAGAGCACGACTCTGAGACCCTGCTTGGCGCACCACTCCTCGACGACGGCCCGCGACAAGAATGCGACGCGCGGCGTCACGAAATAGTCGTAAAAAAGATTTCGGGCACCCGCCCAGGTCCTCCGCCCCTTTGAACGAATGAAATGAATAAGGAAATACGGCAGTTGCGCGAACACACGAACGAGAGGCTGAGTCCAACGGCGGCGGAGTCCGCTCCGAATCAGCGAACCGGGGAATTTGTAGAGGAGGGGATAGCGTCCAGCGGGCTTGTACACGGCCAAGTACATCAGCCCCGAAGGCTTGAGAACTCGACAGTTCTCCCTAAAAGCGGCCTGCGGGTCCTCCGTGTGATGGATCACGCCATCTGAGATCACCACGTCCGCGCACTCATCGACAAACGGGAGCCGCACGTTGTCTCCCACGACGCCGGGCTTGCCGTAACGCTTGACCGCTAGGCCCATCGAGACGCGGCTGCGATCGAGGCCGATGCAATTGAGTCCGCGTCGCGCGAGAACCCCGAGCACGCGACCCGGCCCGCACCCGACGTCAAGGACGAGCGAGCCCTGTGGCAGACCCTCGATCATTTCTACAAGCGATCGAGAAACGACCTTCTGAATCGGCTCGGACGCATCCGGCACGGCCCAGTCGAACGGGTGCTTGTCGTAAAATGTAGCCGACTCAGTGGACCCCATGGCTCGCTGCCATTGCGTTGACGTAATGGCCTTCCATCTGTTCGGTTAGACGGCTCCAGCTCAGTTGCTCGGCGACTCGCCGGCAGCCCTCTTTCAAGCGTGTGTACAGCGCGCGGTCGTGGATTAGACAGCGAATTCCTTCTGCCAGTGCGTCCTTCTCCGGCTCGATCACGAGACCCGCCTCGCCGCTCACCAGTGAGCGGATTCCGCAGGAGCTCGTGATAATGACGGGAACGCCAAACGCCATGGCTTCAGCCGCGACATTGGCGAAGTTCTCGTACCGGGAAGGCAAAGCGAACAAACTGGCTTCGGACAGCAAGGCGTTCTTTTCCGTGTCATATAACGGACCCGTGAAAATGACGCGCGTTGCCACGCCGCATTCGCGAGCACGCTTTTCGAGGTACGCGCGATACCCAGGCTCTCCCTCCGGGCCCGCGATGACGAGCCGACCGGATTCCGGGCAGGCTTGCGCAAAAGCTTCGATTAGGACGTCTGCACCCTTTCGGGGAATCAGTCGGCTCAGGAACAGGATGAGCGTCTCCTCAGGGAGGATTCCCCATTTCGCACGAAAAGTTCCACGGGTCGGCAGGGTTTCGTATGTCGCTGGATCGATTCCGTTGTAGCGGACAGTGATTTTGGCGCGAGGGACGCCGTCTTCGAAGAGTTCTTGTTCTTCCATCTCGGAGGTAGCAATGATCTGCGCGGCATTGTGCCAGAAGGCCCGGCCGAGGCTTCGGTGCCAGAGCGCCTTTAGCCGAAAGCTTCGATCGATTGGACGATACATCCCCATCGGCTCGATCACGTAAGGCACACTCTCGCGGCGGCAGAAGTAGCTCACTGACGGGCCGAGCAGATCGTAGAGTCCGTAGAAGTGGACCAGATCAAATCTCCTGAGCGACGCCCGGCAGAATCCTATCACACGCGGATTCCAGGTCAGAGCGCGATAGCGGCCGCGGACCGGCAAGTAGACTGCTTCGACGCCGTCTTCTGACAAACGCCAGCCCCACTCGCTGCGTTCGATGGGGACGCAACAATCATTGCGGTCGCGCAGCCCCAGATCCGCAGTTAGTACGGTAACCTCATGACCTCGCCGGGCGAGTCCGCGGGCCAGTGCCCGCACCTTAACGACCGTTCCACCTCTCTCCTGGAATGGGTAATAGGACTGAACGACTTTTAGGATGCGCACGTCGGTGTCGCCCCCAAATTGCGAAACCGAACCGCAGCGGACTTGGACAGCCTGATGTCAATCCCAACGATTTCGAACAGCGCCAGAATACTATGTGTGATTGGTGCCGCAAAGGCCTGTTCTTACTTGTCACTAACCCGCGAAAGCGACTCCAAACGCAAGTGGGAAAACGCCTTCATTCGAGCACACCCCCGCGACTTCCGCCGACGAGAGTTAGGTCGTGCCGGCCCGAATGGCGTGTCCGGAGCCCGAGAGTTTCTTACGCCAAAAATCCGCGGTGCGCCGAAGGCCCTCGTCCAAGCTGGTCTTGGCCTCCCAGCCGAGTACCGACTTTGCCTTGGTGCAGTCACCATAGAGAACCTGAATATCGAGCGGCCTTCGCGGAATGGTGTCCCACACAACTTGGCCACGGAAACCGGTAATCGTGCGCAATTTGTCGGCAAGGGCCCGCACGGTCAGCTTGTGGCCCGTACAAAAATTGAACACTTCACCGATGCTTTCTTGAGGCTTTGCAAGGCAGGTCAAATAGGCATCCACGTGGTCATCCACGTAAAGCAGGTCCCGTTCCGGTGTTGGATCGCCGAGTTTGACGACGTCGCCCTTCAGCATTTGCACCACCATGCGTTCGACGAGAAAGTGCGTGTTGTCGCGACGTCCGTAAGTGTTGAATGGGCGTAGCACCGTCATCGGAAAACCGTAGGCATCTTTCATGTAAAGCACGTACTTCTCCGCCGCATGCTTGCTGATCGAGTAAGGGCTGTTTGGCGCCTGCGGAGTGTCTTCGCGCTTGGGCAAGGGACCGTTGCCAAAGGTCTCAGAAGTCGACGCAAACAGGAAGTGCTTGAAGTGCGGCACCTCGCGCAAGCAAGC
>Ga0187780_10003858_pt1 | contig 11259 bp, 10 predicted proteins | sample 1015_Q2_SP10_20__FD_132429 | JGI IMG/M metagenome (GOLD analysis project Ga0187780, IMG submission 132429) | Tropical peat soil microbial communities from peatlands in Department of Meta, Colombia - 1015_Q2_SP10_20_MG | ecosystem: Environmental > Terrestrial > Soil > Wetlands > Peat | place...
CCCCCAGATAGAAGAACCTGCGCATCAGAATGAGGGAGATCCCGGCGATGACGAGGATCCGATACGCGAACGAACCGACGGCGTACCCGACGAACCATGCTCGCTCCGACCGGGACGCCTGGGGCATCTCCGCGTCCCGATTTCCAAAGAGGTAGCGCTGGCAGAGATATCCGACGTACGCACGCGACCGCATGTACAGGTTGGGGATCTCCAGCAGGTCCGCCAGGATGTAGTAGCCGTCGTATCGAAGCAGCGGGTTGACGTTGAACAGCACCGTGGAGATGCCGGCGATGAGCATGACATTGTACGCCACAGTCCGCACCATCCCCGGCTCCACGTTCAGCCAGACGAAGAGGGCCAGGGCGGCCAGGAAGAGCTCCACCAGCATGCCCGCCGCCCCGACGACGATTCGCTGCCACTTGCTCGGAAAGGCTGACGCCGAGGAGGCGTCCACGTAAGGCAGGGGAGAGAAGACCAGGAGCATGATGCCCATGTCATGCACCTCGCCGCCGAAGGTCTTGGTGGCCAGGCCATGCCCGAGCTCGTGCAGGGCTTTGAGGATCGGGAAGAGCAGCCACATGATGACCAGGCTGCGCAGCAGCAACAACCGATCCAAAAAGTCTGTGGTGAGTTCCGCCCAGTGCGTGGCGGCGAGAACGAAGGCCAGCCCCACCGCCGCCGCCCAGAGGGCAGCCCCCGTGAAGCCCAGCAGGGGCCGGACCCAGGGGAGCAGGCGCGAGAGCATCCTCTCCGGATCCACCAGGGGGATGCGCCACCAGAGGGGGCTCGCCAGCTGGGCCAGCAGTTTGCTGCGCCGCTGCTGGTCGCGACGTTGAAACAGCTCGAGGATGTCCGGTGAGACGTCGCACTGCAGGATGTCGGCATTGTGGAGCTGACCCAGAAGCTGGATCATTTCGTCCTGGGTGGGCGCGTCGTCCCCCAAGCGGGCCAGCGTGGTGTCCCAGATCTCCTGGACGGTCCGCCCGCCGTCCATCAGACCGATGACCAGGTGGCTGCTGGGCGAAAAGCGGTGGACGCGGCCCGAGGCCAGGTCCTGCAGGGCATACCACGTCTCCCCGCGGTACCGGTGGCGGGAAATCCTGGCCTGACTCCGGATCCGCGGCTTGAGGTCCGCAACCCGGTACCAGTTGCCGCTGAACAGCGTTTCCATCATGCCGGCGTCCGGGCGGGCCTCACGGCAGCCAGGTCCAGAGGGTCATGCGCACCCAATCCACCACCTCGTGCGTCCAGATCCACACCAGCCGGCGCTGGTCGATGGCGATCTTGCCCACCCCTTCCATTCCCGGCCGCAGCCGGTCCGGCGTGCGCATCAGCGTCGCCTCCACCCGGAAGTAATTGCGTCCCTCCTTGGCGGTCGAGACCGGGGTGATCTTCGCGACCCGGAACGGCAGCTCCTCAGCCGGGGCCCCGGAGAGGACCAGTCTGCCGGTCTGGCCCACCTGGACGTCGGCAATGGTGCGTTCGTCCACCTGGAGGACGACCCGAAATGCATCCAACGGCGCCACCTCGAACAGCACCTGCCCTCGCTCCACCGGTGCGCGGAGGGATTGACTGAGATCTCCGCTGACCACGATCCCGTCGATGGGCGATCGCACGCTGCTTCGGGCCAACTGATCGTCCAGCAGGGCCATCTCCGCTCGCGCCTGGTCGATCTGGGCGGCCAAGATCGCGGTCTGGGCGGCGTTCCGCTGGGCCAGCGCCTGTTGATGCTGCTTGGACGTCTGTTCGAGCTGGCTCGCCCACTTCATCTGCTGCAGCCGGAGGTCGTTGTCGTCCAGGGTGGCGAGGACCTGGTCGCGGTGCACCAGATCCCCGGCCCGCACCGGCGCCTCGACGATGTAGCCGGCGAAGGGGGCCGTCGCCGCGCGACGCACCACCGGCTCCAGCGATGCCGTGGCTGACACCCGGTACTCGCCCGCGGCAACGGTCAGGAAGAGAAGCAGGCCGACGGCGGCCGCCAGGGAGAGCTTCAGCAGGATATCGCGGGGGCCGACGATCTTCCCGACGAGGTCAAGGAGCCAGACCCCCACTTTGGTGATGAGCCAGCGATCCTCCCGCCGCTGGGTCTCCAGCACAGGACCCGCCAGCGCCGCCAGGGCTTCGCATAGCTCCACTCCCGTCCCGTCGAATGGCCGCTCGGCGGAACGCTCCAGCGTCAGGGCCCCCACAAACTGCGTGCCGGCGCTGAGCGGAATGGAGCAGATCGCCCCGGCGCCATGCTGCCGCGCCAGCTCGGCATGGGCCCGGGTCACCTGCGGGCGGCCACCAGGCAGCGGAGGGTACACCACCGAATCCTGCTGGTCGACGGCCTCCTCCATGGCGGATACGATGGCGCGGATGAGATTGGTCCGGTCGCCAAACTCGGCGCTGTGGGACACCGCGCGCACCCGCATGCGGTCACGCCGAAGGAAGCCGACGCTGACCCGCTCGCATCCCAGACCCGTCGCCGTGGCCGTCACAAAGGCGGTGGCCGCCTCGTAGAAGCCCTCGTGCGAGAGCGCCGTCGCGATCAGATCCAGGACCGTCTGCAGCCGGTCCTTGGTCGTCGCGCTCCGCCTCACCTGTTCTCGGAGCCAGAGGACCTCGATCCAGGCGCTTCCCCACTGCAGTTGGCGCAGGACGGACTGGAGCTCCCGTTCGGGGCGCGCGCGGATCTCGAAGGCCACGACCCCGTGAAGGCGGCCCGCCACGTGGATCGGGTAGGCGACCCCGAGGCACTCCGGGGCCGCCGACTCGCCGTCCTGCCGGTCCTCCGCTGGGATCACCAATCCTCGGCGCTCGCGGAGGACCCGTTCCGCCACGCTGGCCAGGTGGGGTGTCACGCCTCGCTTCTCCGGCCAGGTGGCCGCCGGCGCGAACGGGCCCGTCTCGGGAGGCCCCAGCACCACGACCCCGCCCAAGACGCCGCGGAGCATGCGCACCTGGATGGCGAGCCAGGCCCTATAGAAGGCCTCCGGCGTGGATGCTTCCAGCAACTGACGCCAGGGGGCCTGATCCAGATCAGGAGACGAGGACACCCCGGCGGGGATCGCCGCTCTGGATTGCGGGGGATTGTTCGGAAGGCCGAGATCTGTCCGGTCCATTGGGAACGCGGGCCTCCCCGGGAATCCGAGGAGGCCCGCTGGATTCCGAGGTTACGCCCGCGAATCCGACAGCGCGCCGAACCGCGCCTCATAATCTCTGAGGATGTTGTCGAGGAGGATCGCCAGACGCTTGGCTACGTGCGGGCTGATGATGATCCGGTTGCTGAGCTGGATAGGGATCTCCTGCTGGCCGGCATGCCAGGCTTGGTTGATCCCGAACAGCAGGACAACCTCTTCACGGGTGCTGGCCACGTTGCACACGTTCGCATAGGCGCTCTGCATGTGGGTGTCGTCCCAGCGGATCTTGGGCCCTCCGGAGACCGTCTCTCCCGCGCTGGCTGCCGCCGCACTTCTGGGATTTTCCGTTGCCATCAGTCTCTCCTTTCCCGGTGACCGGTGCCGATCACCGTCCATAGTGTTGTTGGACTTTTAGCATACCTCAGAACGGCGGTCCAGTCGATCACCAGATTGTCACGAGATTTCATGTCCCTTTCCTGCAGGCGCCGAACCCCTCTCTCCACTGACGACAGTACACCCGGTAGAGCACGATGGCGGCCTGCGCCAGTTGAGGCCGGCCGTGGCCGAGCCAGACCCGCGCCAGCGCCAGCGCCTGGGCCATGCGCACCGGAAGGTAGGCGCGATCGTAATCACTCGGCGGCGGGCGCACGGACGTGTATCCCTCGAAAAAGCCGCGGAGCAGTTGCGGCGGGCAGTAGGAGTCGAGATAGGCATGGACGATGGCCAGGTCGATGGCGGGATTGCCCGCCCACGCCTCTTCCCAGTCCACCACGGCGGAGATCCGCTCTTCGTGGACGATGCACTGCACGGCATGAAAGTCGGTGTGGCACAGCGCGCCACCCTCCATGGACGGCATCGGAAGCGACGCGAACAGTTCGGCCTCGCCCCGGTCGAGCAAACCCTGGCCTGCCAACCAGCCTGCCAGCCGATGCAGCCGCACCAGGTACTCCTGGCGATTGCGCGGCGCGATGCTGCCGTCGTGTCGGATGTCCCCCGAGGCGAGGAAGGCGATCCCATGGATACGGGCCAAGAGGGAGCCCATCTCGACGAACAGCCTCCCGGCTACCTCGCCGGGCCGACCGACCCAATCGGCCACCGTCTGATCGCCGGCGCTCGCCGCGATGAAAAACGGCCGCCCGACCAGCCTGGCGTCCGCGTCAGCGTGCTCGACGACCGGCGCGGGGATACCGTGTTGGTGGAGGAGATGGAAGAGCATCAACTCCTTCCGGATCGACTCCTGTTCGAGTCCCTTGGCCAGCTTGAGGATCTTGCTGCCCTGGGGGAAGCGCAGGCGGAACACCGCGTTGTTCAATTGGCTGAGCGGCTCGATCCGCGGTTCCGCTCCGTAGCACTTCGTCGCGATGATCCTGGCGAGGGACACGTCATCGACCGGGTTCACGGTCCCCCCTTTGGCCTGACCGCGCGGAGCGTGGGCGCACTCGCACGAGCATGCCGCCCCACGGTCCGAAAGTGCGTCCCGCCACTCAGCGGGGTGGGTTTTCTTGCCGGGAAATCCCTGGAGCCTTCCCCGGAGAGGCTCGAATGGTATAATATCTGCTCGAGGAGCCACCCATGAGTCGACTCGGTCCCCTCATCGCCAAGAGCGCCGTGTCCGAGACGTACCACTGGGGCGATCGTCAGACCTTGAAGCTCTACCGCCCCGGCGCTCCACCGGATGCCGCCGCTCGCGAGGCGGCGCACGCGCGGCTCGCCCATGAGGCCGGCATCCCGACGCCCGCCGTCATTGAAGAGATCACCCACGACGGCCGTGCGGGCATCGTTTTCGAACGAGTCGACGGCCCTTCCATGCTGGAGATGCTGGGTCAGCGCCCCGAGACGGTCGAGGCGCTGGCCCGCCAGTTCGCCCTCCTGCACGCCGATCTCCACGGCCGGGCGGGCACCGGCCTGCCCGGGCAGCGCGAGCGGCTGCGCCGGAGAATCGCCAACAACTACGCCATCACCGCCGGAGTGAGAGCCGCCGCACTCGCCAGCCTGGACCCGCTCCCCGATGGCGAGACCCTCTGCCATGGAGACTTCCATCCCGGCAACATTATTCTGGCCCGGCACGGTCCCATCATCCTCGACTGGTTCGATGCAACCGCCGGCGTGCCTGCGGCCGATCTCTGCCGCACCCTCCTGCTCCTCCGCTTCAGCGTCCTCCCCCGCGCGCTGCCCGCCGCCGTTCGGGGCGGGATCGACGGCGTGCGCGCGTCCTTCGCCGCCACCTACCTCCAGCAGTACACCGCCCACCGACCGGTCCCGTCGGCAGAGGTCGACGCCTGGGGCCTCTCCGTCGCCGTCGCACGCCTGACCGAGCTGGTGAGCATGCCCGAGCATACGGCCATTGCCGCATTCATCCAGGGGCTGCTGTCGCACCCGTGAAAGGGGGAGCCCATCGTGTTCTTCGAGACTCGGCACTTCTCCTTCGCCGCCGTCCTCGAGCAGAACTGGCGGCGGATTTACGAGGAGTACCTCGGCATCACGTCTCATCTGATCGATTGGCACGAGCGGGAGCTGTACGGGGAAGGCTGGAAGGTCTTCGGCCTGTTCAATTTCCCGCATGGTGAGCCCATCCTGGAGAACATCCGGAAATGTCAGCTCACGGCATCGCTGGTGCAGCAGCATATCCCACGCCACGGCGCCGTTGGCTTTTCCATCCTCCGACCCCGGACCCGTATCCAGCCGCATCAAGGCTACCCAGGGAACTTCCTCCGCTGCCACCTCGGCCTGCAGGTGCCGTCGGGCGACTGCGCCCTGCGGGTGAACGACGAGATCCGCGGATGGGAAGCCGGGAAGGCGATCATTTTCGATGACCGGATGACCCATGACGCCTGGAACATGACCGACGCAGAACGCGTCGTCCTCCTGCTGGACTTCGTTCCCTCCGAGCCCGATGGATCCGGGTCAGCGGTTCCATAGCCGCGTGCTCGGCACGCGCGCTGGCGTGCTGGGATGTCCCTTGTACACCTCGAAGTCCTTCGTGTCCTTCAGGATCAGTGCGCCAGCGCCGATGATGTTGCTCTTGCCGATGGAGACATGCGGAGCGATCGTCGCATCCAGACCGATGAAGGAATAGTCTCCTACGGTGACCGACTCACCGAAGATCGGCGAGACGATCCAGCAATGGTCGCCGATCCGCGTGTGAAAGCCGATCCGCGATGCGCTCCAGATGATCGTGTCGCGCCCGATCTCGACGAAGGGATGAATCCAGACGCATTCCATGACCATCGTGTTCGGGCGCACCACGAGGTCGGAATTGACGCTCGCCTTGGAGCTGACGAAACTTGCCAGCCGATACCCCTTGGCTTCCGCCTCGGCCACCTTCGCCGCACGGAGGGTGTTGACCCCCTGGATGCCGAGGGCGACGAACATGCCGTGGTCGCCGGGCGGGAAGTGCGTTTCCACCTCCTCGAAGGCCACGACGGGCAAGCCCTTGAAGGTCGCCTCCTTGATGTAGGGCGCATCCACCGTGAAGGCCGAGACGGCGTAGGCGCTGTCGTGAGTGAAGAAATAGTGCGCGATCTCGGCAAATCCCTTGGCCCCGAAAATGACGAGCTTCTGCATGGCGCGTCGCCTTCATGCTCCTGCGGAGTTGCCTCTCGGGGGCGATCACGCACCCCGGCATGCACTTCGTCCAGGCACCTCGGAGCCTCGGGACAGGTAATCGCCCGCCCATTTCCGGTTCACAGCGGTTAGCGCCGCAGGATGCCTGCCACCATCTCCTGAGGGCTGGGCGACCGCCGGAAGCTCTCCCGCGCCGGCTCCAGGGCCTGCTCCTGCTGCGAGGCTAGCCCGGCCAGCACATCGGCGGACAGGCCGGCGCGCTGGTCCAGGTACGGCAGACTGCAGCCCGCATAGTACCGCTGGATCCCCCGGGTGAAGAGCGGCGGAACCGCATGGGCCAGGTGGCCCGGATCGAAAAAGAAGACCGGGAGGCGATTGACCACCCGGATCGGGATCGTGTTGGAGAAGATGTTCCAGTAGAAGGCGTACTCCGCCTCGAGCAGCAGCGAGCGAAACACCGCATACCCGCAGAACGGGAGGCACACCAATCCGGGGATCGACAGGCGCCGGCCTCGGAGGGACGCGACGCACACCTCGGGGGCCACCAGGACCGGCTGCCGGCCCACTTGGACCGCCTCGCGGAGCGTGCGGGCCAGGAGGTCGTCGAACGCCGCACGACCATGCGCCGCCACCTGGCCTCCATAATCCTCCACGGACAGGACGAACAGCCACCGCGGGCGGGTCGGATTGATCCCGATCCAGGCGTCCAGCCGTCGTCGGCACTCGATGACGTCGGCCGGCTGCACGAGGATGTGTGGATTGAAAAACGAGATACCTTCGATACCCACAAAATCCTCGGCCCCGACCAAGTAGAGGTGGGGGATATCCTTGAACACGCCGTAGAGCCTGGCAAAGTGGCCGGTCAGCCACGCCTTGCGGGGATGGCGGTCGCTGAAAGTCGTCGCGTCCAGTTGGGCCTGGATCCCCAGGAAGGGGTCGCTGGTGACGATGCGCCGCCGCCGGACTCGCAATTCCCGGACGAGTCGCTCCACCGCGTCCACGTCGAAGAGATTGTTGATGCCGTAGAGGTATCCCGAGAAGAGGAAGACGATGTCGGGAGCCTCCCGGTCCACACTGCCGATCACATCCTGAACGGAGCCGTACCGGAACGCCCGGCCGGGCAGGCCGGCTGTGTTCAGGGCGAAGAGCCGCTCGGGCATGAGCAGGACCGCCTCGAAGGCGCCTCCCGTTACGAGGTACATCGCGTTGGACAACTCCCCATGATCGTTGGAGAGGACAAAGAGCAGTTTTGCCAGACCCGCGTCCCTGTCACCCATGGCAGGCCTTGCGCACCTCATCCGCGATGACGGCGCACGCGCGGGTGAGGTTGTCCCTTTCGATGGTGGCGGCCGGAAGCAATCGGATCTGACGACCCGCGAAGCCCACGCACACCCCCGCCCGGAAGATCTTGACCACGAGGGCCTCCACGTCCACGCCCGCCGGCAGCTCGAGGATCCAGAGCGCTCCCCTCCCCCGGGGGGCGATCCCGACTTCGGGTAAGCCGCCAAGGCCGTCAAGGACCGTCCGCTCGATGCCGGCAACCATCCCCGGCAGGTCCATGGACCGCATGTGCCGCAGGGTTGCCACCACGACCGTCGCGGCCAGGGGGTTGCCAGCGTAGGTGCTCCCCGGCAGCATCTCCTGCCGGACGCGATACCGCCGGTCCACGATCACGCCAGACACCGGGAACCCGTTTCCCATCGCCTTGCCGATCAGGACGATATCCGGCACGAACCCCATCTCGGAGAAGCGAAAGGGCGTCCCCGTTCGATAGAAGCCCGTGAGAATCTCGTCGAAGACCAGCAAGACACCCTGCTGGCGGCACATCCCGGCCAGCGTCTCATAAAACGACGTGGAGGCCATGTGGCCTCCGCCGGAGCCTTGGACGGGCTCCACAAAGACGGCGGAGATCGTCTGCGTGTCCAGCACCGCCCGGAGGCGCTCCAGAATCGCCTCTTCGGGACACGTGGGCACGAAGGGCAGGCGATGAAATCCGGGAAGGCGCACCCCGTCCTTGTTGTCCCAGCCGAGGGAGGCGGTCGCCAGCGACTTGCCATGCATGCTGCGCTCAAACCCGACCACCCCGGTCTTCCCGGTGACCACCCGGGCGAGGCGGATGGCGAACTCCGCCGCCTCCATGCCCGTAGAATAGAGCGAGGCGAGCCCGTGCGACGCTGGGAAAAAGCCCTCCACCATGGTCCGCGCCTCGACCGAGGCCGGCGTCTCCAGCCCACCGGCGATCCACACCCTCTGCAGCTGCTCGGCCAGCGACGCCGTTACGGTGCGATTGGCGTGGCCGAGGAAGCTCGCGCCGTGACCGGAGAACATGTCGATGTACCGTTGTCCGTCTTCGGCGAACAGGAGGTCGTTCTCTGCCCTGGCGATGCAAAGACTGTACATGCCCCTCAACCCGGGATGGCCACGCGCAACGGGAGCCGGCGCGGGCTACCCGTCCCCGCCCTGCCGGACCCGCTCCCAGTGTGCCGCGATCAAGTCCACGGCCGCCCCGACGCCTCGTTCTTCCAGGACGACTCCCTGCCAGCGGCGGGCACTCTCCCGGCACTGCTCGTCACTCACAGCTTTGTGGATGGCAGCCGCCAGCCGGTCCGGCTGCAGGCCGCGAGTTTCAAAAACGCCCGCCGCGAGGTGCTCCCGCGTGAGCATCCGGCCGAAGTGCTCCTGGGCCGTGATCTGCGGGAAGAGAATCGAGGGCTTGCCGGCCCGCAGGACTGCCGCCAGCGTGCCGACGCCGCCGTGGTGGACGACGCAGGCGGCCTTCGGGAAGAGCCAGCCGTACGGGATCTCCTGGGCAAAATACGCGGGCACCTGCGAGGCGTCCACGCGCGGGACCCTCGACCAGCCGCCCACGATGATCCCGCGCTGGCAGGAGAGGCGCAGCGCCTCCAGCAGAACACGAACCCACGCCTCGGCGTCGAACATGACCATGGAGCCCATCGTGACGACGACGGGCGGCGGCCCGGCGCTCACGAAGGTCTGGAGGTCCGGGGAGGGCGTCCAATCGGCTGGAGGTCCGTCCGTCCAGAAGCCGGTAAAATGGTAGGCCGCTCCCCAGCGACCGTCGGGGTCGACCAGGCGCCGGCTCATGGCGACGAGATCCAGTATCAATCCGTGGTGGTTCTGGGTGCCGTACTTCGCCAGGTCTTCGAGGGCCCCCGGCGGGTCGTACGTGACGGCGGCCCCCGGGATGATTTTGCCGTCCCGCTGCAGCACCATCTTCAGATTGCTGATGAAGTAATCCGCCCTGGCCCCCGCCCCGGTGATCTGGGACATGGACATGGAGAGCTGCGGCTGCAGCCAGCGCGCGTAGAATCGATGTGTCCGTTTGGCGGCGTCGGGCTCGGAAGCTAAGGATTGGAGGATTGAAACCAGACCCTCGAGGCTGCCGGTTCCAATTGGCACCCAGCCAAGTTGAGCTTGGCGGACACTGGGCGAGAAAAACGGGGAAGCCCCCAGGATCACCTCGTGCCCGCGTCGCCGCAGCGCGCGCCCCAGGGTCAGGAAGAGCTGGAAGTCCCCCCGGGTTCCCAGGGTCAAGATGAAGACGCGCATACGGCCAGGCTCCTCACAGTGGTCGACCGGCGTGCGTCCGCACGTGAAGATCGCGCGCGCTTAGCATATAGGCGTAGACAGACGCGCGCAAGCCGGGAAAGCTGCCCGGCTTGGCGCGTCTGCTATGATGTGAGAGGGAAAGGAAGGCTGAGAGCCTCCTCGCCCCTACGGCAGGGACGGAGGCCCGACGCGTCCCTCAGGCCATCCCGCCTGCCAGCGGGCCGAAGCGGGTCTCGTGCTCGGTGAGCACGTTGGTGAGAAGGGTGGCCAACCGCCTGGCGACGTGCGGGCTGATGATGATGCGGCTGCTCAGTTGAATGGGGATCTCTTGCTGGCCGGCGTGCCAGGCCTGGTTGATCCCGAAGAGCAGCACCACCTCCTCCCGCGTGCTGGCCACGTTGCACACGTTCGCGTAGGCGCTCTGCATGCGGCTGTCGTCCCAGCGAATGCTGGGGGTGGCGGGGCTGGCTTCCATTGGTTTCGCCGTTCCCTCAGCGGTCACTCCATTGGCCATGGTTCCTTCCTCCGAGAGGTCGTGGGGGCTCAGGGTGCTTGCCTCGGGGTCGGCGCGTCCCCGGCGATGATCCCGTCCCCTCGTCCCGCTACGCCTGCGGGCAGTAGAAGAACGGGTCGCCGTCGTCGTGCCCTGCATCGAAATCCACGTCGATCGGGTTCACCCACGTGGTCGGGAAGCGGACCCCTGGCGACGACCCGAAGGCGTCGAAGCTCCCGGACCAGTTGATGAGGAGTTTCTGCGCATCGCGGTTCTCGAAGAGATCGTCGCCGTCGCCTTGGACGATCACCGACTTATACTTCGGGCTGCTCGGCACGAAGACGTCCTGCGCACACTCGCCGGTCTCCTGCTCACTGATGGCCGTCATATCCTGGGCCACGTCGTAGGCCTGCCCCTGCACCGCGCAGAAGTCCTGCGGCGCCACGCTGGGATCGGCCTTCAGGAAGAGGGCGGCCACCGTCACGCTATCGCCGACCAGCACGTCGGTGC
>Ga0187780_10003859_pt1 | contig 11258 bp, 11 predicted proteins | sample 1015_Q2_SP10_20__FD_132429 | JGI IMG/M metagenome (GOLD analysis project Ga0187780, IMG submission 132429) | Tropical peat soil microbial communities from peatlands in Department of Meta, Colombia - 1015_Q2_SP10_20_MG | ecosystem: Environmental > Terrestrial > Soil > Wetlands > Peat | place...
GCCCACGGTGGCGGCGAGCCAGGTCACGACGAACGCCGCCGCGCGGAAGACGTACACCACCGGCCCCGCCCACCCGAACAGCGCCGCGGCCGCCCACAGGCCCAGCAGGCCGATGAGACCCGTGAACAGGTAGCCGTACGCGTTGGGGCTGCGCACGAACGCGCCGTTGGCCATGCGCCGGCGGCTCACCGTCTCGCCGACGGCGTGGGCCACGGCCAGGTAGCCGCCGAGGACCGCGAGGCAGGCGGCGATGATGAACGCGATCACGGCGAACGGCAGCAGCAGGATCCCCACGATGGTGAAGATCAGGCCGACGACCAGCATCGCCAGCGTCGGAAAGAGCAGCAGCTGCCCGAGCAGGCCGACCACCAGCGAGCGGCCGAACGCCTGCGACGCGGTGTCCGCCACGACCTCGAGATAGCGACGCGCGAAGAACACGGTCCCGAAGCCGATCATCGCCAGGGCGATGAACATCGCCACCACGTTCTTCACGTCGTGGAACAGGATCTGGATCGCGGACGGCGCGACCGGCGCCGCCGTGGGCGCCGGCGCCTCGAGGGCCGGGGCCGGGAGCGCGGGCAGCGCCGGGGCCGCGGGCGGCGCCGCCGACTCGGCCGACGCCGCGGTGCGCGGCGGCGCGGCGGCCGCCACCGCGGGCACCGCCGAGAGCGGGCTCACCAGGTCGTCGATCCGCCGCTTGACGGCAAGGTCCTCGCCGCTCAGCCCGTCCACGTTCCACGCCTTGAGCGCCGACACGAGCTGCGGCGTGTCGTAGGAACCGGCGTCGGCCAGCAGCCTCCGCCACGAGCGCTCCAGGGCGCCACCGGCCGCGTACCGTCCGGCGTTCTGGTTGTCGACGAAGAAGCCGCCCGACTTGAGGACGATGACCCGGCTTCCGCCGGCGGTGAGGTCCAGCTCGAGGCTGGCCTCGCGCGAGCCGATGGAAATGGTGAAGGAGGCGACCTGGGCGCCGTGCTGCTGGAGGTGCAGCACGCGCTCGATGAACCGCAGGCCCTCGGCGATGCGCTCGGCGGCATCGCGCGACCCGTGGTCGGCCAGGGTCGCGGACACGGCCGTGCCGGTCGTGCCGGCGGCGAGCGCCAGCGCCAGCAGGCTAGAGCGCGCGACTGAGCTCATGGCCCCTCCGCGGCGCCTTCAGGAGTACGTGCAGCCCGTAGCCGCTGCCGGCATAGAGGATGGCCGCCGTGGCGACCGTCGCCCAGAGCCGCGCGCCGGTGCCCAGCGCCGAGCGCAGGGCCTGCACCACGCCGGAGCGGACGCCCCAGGAAGCGACGGCCACCAGGGCCGCGTCCATCCAGCCGCCGACGTGCCCGACGACCCACGAGGCGCCGAGGGTGACGAAGCTGAAGTGCGCGGCGACCCACGGTCCGGCCAGGAGAATGGTCGTGAGCACGCACGCCGCATAGGCGGTGGCCAGAGCCGCCGCACGGCGGGGCTGGAGCGCCCACGCGCCGGCGCGCTGCAGGCCCACGAGCGTGGCCGGCCTGGGGAGGCCCACCCGTGCCATGACGCGATCCTGGAACCCGCGGCTCGGGGCCAGCCCCGGAAGGCTGGACAGTTCCCGCAGCACGAACAGGTCCAGGTCCGAATCGTCTAACTGCTTGTCCGCCACGCCACTTACCTCCCTCGCTGACCCCCCTACGGGTTGGGGGGGGCGGCGGTTTCAGGTCTTCAGGTCGGCCAGGTACTCCCGCAGCTCGAGCCTGGCCCGGTGGATGTAGGTCTTCACGGTCCCCAGCGGCAGGTCCATGACTTCCGCGATCTCCTCGTAGGAGCGGCCCTCGACGTGCCGCAGCAGGATGCAGCTGCGGTACTCGGGCCTCAGCCGGTCGATCGCCCGCTCGATCGCCGCCCCGGTCTCCCGCGATTCCAGCTCCTCGAGCGGCGACTCCGCCCGGTCGGTGGCCTGCAGGGCGGTGGCCTCGATCTCGTCGGCGGTGCGCGCCTCGGGGCTGCCGTCGAGGGAGAGCGTGTCCAGCTGGCGCCGCCGCAGCTGATCGATCGCGGCGTTGTTGGCGATCTTGAAGATCCAGGAGGAGAACTTGTACTCGGGCCGGTAGCTGCCGAGCGCGTTCAGCACCTTGACGAAGGTCTCCTGCGCCAGGTCCTCGGCGAGGGTGCGGTCGCGCACCATGCGGAAAATGAGCGAAAAGACCGGCCGCTCGTACCGCCGGAGCAACTCGCGGTACGCCGCCTCCCTGCCGGCCTTGGCCAGCTCCACGACCTCCTGGTCGCCGAGCGCCTGGAGGTCTTTCGCCGTCGGCATGCGGGGGGTAATCTACGCTTCCGATGCCGCTCCGCCCGACCGCATGACGTTGGCACCGCCCGCGCCGTCGGCCCCCTCCGACAAGCGCCGCTACGTGCGCGAGATGTTCTCCGCGATCGCGCCGCGCTACGATCTGCTGAACCATCTGCTGTCGCTCAACGTGGACCGGTCGTGGCGGCGGCGGGCCGTCGACCGGCTCGGCTGGGAGGCGCGCGCGTCCGGCACGTATCTCGACGCCTGCGCCGGCACGCTGGACCTCGCGGCCGAGCTGGCGCGCCGCAGGGGGTTCCGCGGCCGGGTGGTGGGCGCGGACTTCGCCGGGCCGATGCTGCGCCTGGGCTCGGGGAAGGTCGGGGGCGGCGCCGTGGTGCCGGCGGCCGCCGACACGCTGGCGCTGCCGTTCGCCGACGGCAGCTTCGACGGGGCGACGGTGGGCTTCGGCGTCCGCAACCTCGACGACCTCGACGCGGGGCTCCGGGAGCTGTGGCGCGTGCTGAGACCCGGCGCGCGGCTCGTCATCCTCGACTTCACGACGCCGCCCCGGTGGCCGATGCGCACGCTCTACCTTTTCTACTTCCGCCGGGTGCTGCCCCTGGTGGGCCGGGCCGTGTCGGGCCACCCGACCGCCTACGCCTACCTGCCCGCGTCGGTCGAGACGTTCCCGGCGCCCGCCGAGCTGCTCGGGCGGATGGCCGCGGCCGGCTTCCGGGACGGTGGCTACGAACTGTTGACGGGTGGCATCGCCGCCATCCACTGGGGGGCGCGGTGAGCCTCGGGGGAAGGTACCGATGAGCCTGGACAGCCTGCGCGATTTCATCGCCGCGCTGGACGAGGCGGGGGAGCTGGTGCGGGTGCGGGAGCCCGTATCGGTCGACCGCGAGGTCACGGAGATCGCCGACCGGTGCATGAAGAGCCCGGGCGGCGGGCCGGCATTGCTGTTCGAGCACCCCGTGCTCCCGGACCGCACTCCCAGCCGGATGCCCGTCGCGATCAACCTGTTCGGGTCCATGCGGCGGATGGCGATGGCGCTCGGGACGCCTACCCTCGACGACGTGGGAGCACGGATCTCCGAGATGCTCGAGGCGGACGTCCCCCATGGGCTCGCCGGCAAGCTGTCCATGCTCCCGAAGCTGGCGGAGCTGGCCAGGATCCCTCCGCAGCGTGCCACCGGGCCGATCCCGTGCCAAGCCGTCGTGCTCCGTGAGGACGAGGTGGACCTCCGGCAGCTGCCGCACCTGGTGTGCTGGCCGGGCGACGCGGGTCCGTACATCACCTTCCCCATGGTCGTCACCCGGGACCCTGCGACGGGAGCACGGAACGTCGGGCTGTACCGGATCCAGGTGCAGGGGCCCCGGGACCTGGCGATGCACTGGCAGCGGCACAAGGTGGGCGCGGCGCACTGGCGGGCGATGGCGGAGCGAGGGGAGCGGATGCCGGTGGCCATCGCACTTGGCGCCGATCCCGCGTCGATGTACGCCGCGTCGGCGCCGCTGCCGCCGGCCGTGGACGAGTTCCTGTTCGCCGGATTCCTCAGGCGCTCGCCGGTGCGGCTGGCGCAGGCGGTGACGAGCGAACTGGAGGTGCCGGCCGAGGCGGAGGTGGTGATCGAGGGGTACGTCGATCCGGCGGAGGCGCTGGTGGTCGAGGGGCCGTTCGGCGACCACACGGGCTTCTACTCCCTGGCCGACCGTTACCCGAGGGTGCACGTCACCGCGGTCACGATGCGCCGGGACCCGATCTACCCGGCCACCATCGTCGGCCGGCCGCCGATGGAGGACTACTACCTCGGCCACGCGACGGAGCGGATCTTCCGGCCACTGCTCCAGGTCACGATGCCGGAGATCGTGGATTACCACATGCCGCCCTACGGCATCTTCCACAACCTGGTGTTCGTGAGCATCGACAAGCAGTACCCGGGGCACGCGTGGAAGGTGATGAACGGACTGTGGGGCCAGGGCCTGATGTCGCTGGCGAAGGTGATCGTCGTGCTGGACCGCGACGTCGACGTGCGTGATCCGGACGAGGCGTGGTGGGTGGCGTTGAACCACATCGATCCCCAGCGCGACGTGCAGTTCACGATGGGGCCGGTGGACGTGCTCGACCACTCGAGCCGCGCGTTCACCTACGGATCCAAGATGGGCATCGACGCGACCCGGAAGTGGCCGGAGGAAGGATTCGCGCGCGAGTGGCCGGACCGGATCGTGATGGACGACGTCACCCGCGAGGCGGTGAACGAGAAGTGGGCGCGGCTCGGCATCCGGCTCCCGTGACGGCCCCGGGGGGCGCGACCGTCGGGGGCGGCGGAGCTGGCGCCGGGGGTGTGGACGGGCAGGTGCTCTCGGGCGGCGGCCGGCTGGTGGCCTACGCCAACTTCGTGAAGGTCGCGCACACGGTGTTCTCGCTGCCGTTCGCCTTCGTCGGAGTCGCGGCGGCCTCGCGCGTCAGGCCCGTGACGGTCCGCACGCTGCTCCTCGTGGTGGCCGCCTTCGGTGCCGCGCGGTTCGCGGCGATGGGCTTCAATCGCATCGCGGACCGCCGGCTCGACGAGCTGAACCCGCGGACGGCGGGCCGCGAGCTGCCGGCCGGCCGGATGTCGCTCGCGGAGGCCTGGCTGCTGGTCGTCGCGATGTCGGGCGTGTTCGTCCTGGCCTCCGGGCTCCTCAACCCCCTGTGTCTCGCGCTCTCGCCCGTGGCGCTTGCGTGGATCACCGTCTACTCGTACGCGAAGCGGTTCACCTCGCTCGCCCACCTGTGGCTCGGCGTCGGCATGGCGATCTCCCCGGTCGGCGGCTACCTCGCGGTGACAGGCCGGTGGAGCTCGCCGTGGTGGGTCATCGTGCTCCTGGCCCTCGTAGTCACCTGCTGGGGCGGCGGCTTCGACGTGCTCTACTCGCTCCAGGACGAGCAGTTCGACCGGGAGCACGGACTCCGGTCGCTGACGGTCGCGCTGGGTCCGGTGATGGCGATCGCGGTGGCCCGGGCGCTGCACTTGCTCGCGGCCGTAGCACTGGTGGCATTCGGCGTAGCAGCAGGGTTTGGCACGTGGTACTTGGCCGGCGTGGCTGTGGCCGTGGCGCTCCTGGTGTGGGAGCACAGGCTCGTCCGTCCCGGCGACTACAGCCGGCTGGATGCGGCGTTCTTCTCCATGAACGGGATCATCTCTGCCGCGGTGATGGCTGGGGCCATCGCCGACGTGGTGCTCCGGTGACGTCGCTCAAGACAGGATCACGCGGCCCAGGCACGGGAAAGCCGCGCCGGCCTCCGGGAGCACCACGCCGTCCGCCGCCGCCGCGTCCGCCGGCGCACGCTGTTCGCCGGCCTGCTCCGAACCGGAGGGGCGGATGAGCCGCCTGCCAGTCGTCATGGCGATCACTGGAGCGTCGGGTGCTCCGTATGGTGTCAGGCTGCTTCAAGTGCTGTCGGGAGCAGGGGTGCCGGTCTGGCTCATCGTCTCGGCGCACGGCTGGCGACTGCTGCGGGAGGAGTGTGGCATCGGGACGGCTGGGCAGCTGGCGCGGAGCGTGGGCGCCGCGTGGAAGCAGGTCGAGCTGTTCGGGGACGGGGACCGTGGCGGCCGGCCGGCGTCGGGCTCGGCGCGCACGGCGGGCATGGTCGTGTGCCCGTGCTCCATGGCGACGCTGGCCGGCATCGCGACTGGGAACAGCCGGAGCCTGATCGAGCGGGCGGCCGACGTGGTGCTGAAGGAGCGGCGGCGCCTGGTGCTGGTGCCGCGGGAGGCGCCGCTGTCGCTGGTGCATCTGAGGAACATGGTGGCGGTCACGGAGGCCGGCGCGACGGTGATCCCGGCGGCGCCGGGGTTCTACCATCGGCCGAAGGCGATCGCGGACCTGGTGGACTTCGTCGTCCAGCGGGTCGTGGACCACCTGGGCGTCGAGGTGGAGCTGGTGCCGCGGTGGTCGGGCAAGGTCCCGCGGAAGCGGCGCTGATGCGGCTGGGCCTCATCGCGGACACGCACGGCCGGGTGCGCGCCGGGGTGCACGACGTGTTCGCGAAGGTGGACCGCATCCTCCACGCGGGCGACGTCGGCGACGGCGAGGTCCTGGAGGAGCTGGCGCTGCTGGCGCCCGTGACCGCGGTCTACGGCAACGTGGACGGCGGGTCGCTCCGGCACCGGCTGCCGAGGGTGGCCGCGGTCGAGATCGACGGCTTCCGGTTCGTGGTGACCCACGGCGACCAGTTCGGCTCGCCGGAGCCGGACGGGCTGAAGGCGGCCTTCCCCGACGCGGACGTCATCGTGTTCGGCCACACCCACCGCGCGCTGATCCGCGACCTGCCCGATTTCACGGTGGTCGTGAATCCGGGCGCGGCGGGGCCCCGGCGGTTCGACCTCCAGCCGTCGGTCGCGATCATGGAGACGGAGCCCGGGATCCCGCCGCGGGCCCGGATCGTTCCCCTCAGCTAGCGGCGGGCGCTTCGGCGGAGAGCCACGCCGCGAGCGGCGTGGTCGATTCGAACTCCTCGGGGTGCTGGCGGAACCAGCTCATCACCAGCGACAGCTCGTCCATCTCGGGCGCCGTGTGCGCGGGCGGCCCGCCGGCCCCCTGGGCGGCCCAGCGTTCCACCTCGGCGCCGAACGCACCGCGCTCGATCGGCGTCCGGGGCCAGGGGGCGAGCGCGCGCACCAGGCCGCGGTGGACCAGGTACACGCGATCGTCGTGGCCTCCGCCGCGGGAGGCCGGCGTGCGGTCGCGCACGCCGTACACGAACGTCAGGGCCTCGGTCGCCGCGCGCAGCCGCGACACGGCCGCGAACAGCGCCTCGAGCGCCTCGAGCTTCTCGCGCCATGCGGCGGCGCGCTCGTAGTCGCGCGCGTCGGACGCCTCCGCCATCGCCTCCACGACCCGATCCAGGGGCGCGGCGGCCCGGCTCTCCAGGAACGCGGCGGCCCGCGCCACCGCGTCCGCGTACGCCGCGGCGGTGCACTTGGCCGCGCAGGGGCCGAGGCACGTCCCCAGCTCGTGGCGCAGGCAGGCGGCGCTCTCGCTCGCGCCGAACAGGTCCACCTGGCCGGCGTAGCGGAGCGGACGGTCCTGGGCGCAGTCGCGCAGCCGCAGCAGGTCGGAGAGCACGCGCACGGCGTCGGCGGTGCGCCAGTGGCTCTGGAAGGGGCCGTAGTAGCGGGCGGAGCGGTCGGCCGTGTGCTCGGCGACCTTGAGCTTGGGCGCGGCGCCGCCGGTGAGCTTGACGAAGACCATCCGCCGCCGGGTGCGGTTGCCGCGCACGTTGGAGAACGGCCGGAGGCGCGCGATGAGCCGCAGCTCCTCGAGCAGCGCCGCGAACTCGCTGGGCTGGTAGCGCCAGGTGATATCGGCGGCGGCGCGCACCAGGTGGGCCGCCTTGCTGTCGGGCCACGGGGCGGAGAAGTAGCTCAGCAGCCGCGCCCTGAGGTCCTTCGCCTTGCCGACGTAGAACACGCCGCCGCCGGCGTCCAGGAACTGGTAGACGCCGGGCCGGCGGCGGGCCGTCGCCTTCACGCGCTCGCGCAGGGCCGCGAGCGAGTCGGCCGCCGGGGCGGCGAGCAGGGCTAGCGCTGGCATCCCGGACAAAAGTAGGTGGCCCGCGCGTCCACCGCGTGGGTCAGGACGATGCGCCGCCCGCAGCGCCGACAGGGCCGGCCGGCGCGGCCGTAGACGGCGAGACGCGACTGGAACTCGCCGGCCTCGCCGGTGCCCGTGCGGTAGTCGCGGACGGTGGTGCCCCGGCGGCGGATCGAGCGCCGCAGGATCGCGATCAGCCGGCGGTGGAGGCGCTGCACTTCGTCCGCGGTGACGCTGCTCGCGGCGCGCGACGGGTCGATGCGGGCGCCCCACAGCGCCTCGTTCGCGTAGATGTTGCCCACGCCCGCGAGCCGCCGCTGGTCCATCAGCGCCTTCTTGACCGCGAGCCGGCCCCCGGCCAGCACGTCGGCGAGCCGGGCGGCGGTGAAGCCGCGCTCGAGCGGCTCGGGGCCGATCCGCGCCGTGTAGCGCGCCCACTGGGCGGGGGTCAGGAGGTGCACGGCCCCGAGCCGCCGGACGTCGCGGTAGGCGAGCGTGCGCCCCGTCGAGAGACTTGCCGCGATGACCACGTAGGGGTCGGCGGGCGCGGAGAGCGGCCCGACGAGCAGGGAGCCGGTCATGCGGGGCTGGATCACCAGGCGGAGGCCGTTGTCGAGCGCCAGCACGAGGTGCTTGGCCCTGCGGCCGACCGCCGTGAACCGCCGCCCGGTGAGCGACCGCTCGAACGCCCGCCGGCCCACGCCGCGCAGGACGTCGGGCCGGGTGATCCGGACCGAGCGGATCGTGGCGCCCACCAGGTGGGGCCGGACGTCGCGTGCGATGGTTTCGACCTCGGGGAGCTCAGGCACGGGCAGCCGCTTCGGAGTGGTCTGGAGCGGGGGCTAGCGCTGCCGGGAGATCTCCCGCCAGCCGATGTCCCGCCGGAACTGCTTTCCCTCGAACCGGATCGCCTCGGCGGCCGCCCGGCTCTTCTCCGCCGCCTCGGCGACCGTCTGACCGGTGGCCGTCACCGCGAGCACTCGGCCCCCGGCGACCTGCAGGGAGCCGTCGGGACCGGTCGCGGTGCCGGCGTGGAAGACGTGCACGGCCGGATCCGCCTCGATCTGGGGGGGGACGCTGATCGGCGCCCCGCTCCGGGGGCTGTCCGGATAGCCGGCGGAGGCCAGGACCGTGGTGACCGCGGCGCACCGGGCGTCTCCCAAAGTGTGCCCCGGTGGCATCCAGCCACCCTCGGCTACGAGCCGGAGCACGGGGAGCACGCCGCCGGGGAGCACCGGAAGGATGGCCTGGGCTTCTGGATCACCGAAGCGGCAGTTGAACTCGATTACCCTGATGCTGCCATCCTTCAGGATCATCAATCCAGCGTAAAGCATTCCCCTATAAGGTGCTCCCATGTTCCGGAGGGCGGAGAGCGTGGGCGTGAACACTTGGTCGGCCACCTTCGAGAGCAGTGCTCCGGAGGCGATGCTGACCGGGCTGTATGCTCCCATGCCGCCAGTGTTCGGGCCCTGGTCTCCGTCCTTCAGCCGCTTGTGATCCTGCGCCGGCGGCAGCACAGCGAAATGCTCCCCGTCGGTCAGGGCGAGCACCGACAGCTCCTCGCCGTCCAGGTACTCCTCGACCAGGATCTCGGCTCCCGCTGCCCCGAAGGCGCCCTGCTTGAGCATCGCAGCGGCGGCCGTCTGGGCCTCGGCGCGGGTCCGGCACACCACGGCTCCCTTGCCGGCTGCCAGGCCGGAGGCTTTGACGACCAGGGGCTCGGCATGCTGGCCGATGTAGCGGGCGGCGGAGTCGTAGTCGGTGAAGGTGCGGGCGGCGGCGGTGGGTATGCCGTGTTCCAGCATCAGGCCCTTGGAGAAGGCCTTCGAGGACTCGATCCTGGCCGCGGAGGCGGTCGGGCCGAAGGCCGGGACGCCGGCCTTGGCGAGCCGGTCGACCAGGCCGGCGGCGAGCGGCGCCTCCGGGCCCACGACCACGAGGTCCACGCGCTGGTCGGCGGCCGCCTGCGCGACCTTCTCGACGTCGCTCGAGCTGCCGGGCAGGTTGGTCGCCAGGTGCGCGGTGCCCGCGTTGCCGGGCAGACAGAACAGCGTCGCCTGCGGGGCGTCCCGGCGGATCGCCCACAGGAGCGCGTGCTCGCGCCCCCCGGCACCGACGACCAGGATCCTCACTGGCTGCCGGGCCCCCGGAAGGCGCTCTGGAAGGCGTCGCGCGCCTTCTTGGCGACGCCGGCCACCGCGTCGACCGCGCCCTTCGCCTGCTCGGCGTAGTACCGGCCGGCCTCGCCGAGATCGGCCGAGAGGGGCTGCTTGTCCTCGTCGGACCCGCGCCTCGGGTACTCACCGCGCAGGATGCGGTCGTACTCGCCGCCGGCGACCCAGCGCTGCAGCTCGGCGGCGCGGAGGGTGTGGAACGGGTGGGTGTAGCCCAGGGTGTTGAGCACCTTGTAGATGGTGTCCATCGCGTCGCCGCCCTCCTCGTACTCCTTCGCCTGCGTCAAGAAGGCGTCGAGGTTCATCTCGTCGATCTTCCCGCCGCCGGCCAGCTTCATGAACATCCGCATCGAGGCGATCGGGTCCTGGCTCGCCAGCAGGCCGGCGCGGTCGCTCGACAGCTCGCTCTTCCGGTACCACTCGAGCAGGGCGATCTGGATGGGCAGCAGCGCGATGCCGGCCAGGAAGGGCAGGTTGCGGAAGCCGAACTCGAGGATGATCACGAGGATGGTGCGGTACAGCGCGTGCCCGCTCATCACGTGGCCGAGCTCGTGGCCGAGGATCGTCCGCAGCTCCTCGTCGTCGAGCAGCGCCAGGGCCCCCGAGTTGAGGACGATGAACGGGTGGTCCATCCCGAACGCGCCGGCGTTCACCAGGGGCGTCTGCGAGACGAACAGGTCGGGGCGCGGCGACCAGTCCATGGTGGCGCACGCGTCGGTGAAGGCCGCGTGCACGCGCGGGAACTGGCTGGGCCCGACGCGCACCGCGTTGGCCTGGAACAGCAGCCGCACGCCGCGCTCGCCGAAGAAGCCGTACACCTTGCGCACGACCTCGTCGAAGCCGGGGATGGCGCGCAGCGTGCTGAGCGCCGCACGATCCGCGGCGTGCTCCCAGGCGCGCGAGGAGATCTGCGTGAGCACCGTGCGCGGCCGGCGCGCGGGCAACTCCTGATTCGGGTTCGTCATTGCCTCTCCCAGAGGGTTCCGACACCCCCTACGCGGCCCCCGGGGCCGCGTTTCAGGCGCTAGGCGGCCAGCGCCCGGTCCAGATCCGCGATCAGATCGTCGGCGTCCTCGATGCCGACGGACAGGCGCACCAGGCCGTCGGTGAGTCCCATCGCCTCGCGCATCGCCTTCGGCACCGCCGCGTGCGTCATGGTGGCGGGGTGGCCGATCAGGCTCTCGACCCCGCCCAGCGACTCCGCCAGCGCGAACAGGCGCGTGGCCTCGACGATCCGGC
>Ga0187780_10003860_pt1 | contig 11258 bp, 8 predicted proteins | sample 1015_Q2_SP10_20__FD_132429 | JGI IMG/M metagenome (GOLD analysis project Ga0187780, IMG submission 132429) | Tropical peat soil microbial communities from peatlands in Department of Meta, Colombia - 1015_Q2_SP10_20_MG | ecosystem: Environmental > Terrestrial > Soil > Wetlands > Peat | place...
CTCCGTCGAGCAACGCGCGTCCTTTGCGCACCTGCCGGCCCGTCAGCGCGAGCGTGAGGGCCCCGATCATCGCGCCCACGCCGACCGCAGCCATCAGCAGCCCGTACCCGCGTGCGTCGGTGTGGAGCACGTCCCGCGCGATCACCGGCATCAGCACGAGCACGGGGAAGCCGAACACGCTCATGACGGCGACCAGCACTACGAGCGAGAACATGCGCGGGTCGCTCCGGATGAAGCGGACGCCCTCCCGGAAGCCGTGCCACCCCGATCCCGTCGCGGGCCGCGGCGTGAACGGCGGCAGCCGCATCGCGAGCAGACCGGCGATCACCGCGATGTAGCTCACGCCGTTCAGGAAGAAGCAGGCGCCGATCCCCGCCGCGCCGATGAGCACGCCGCCGATCGCGGGCCCGACGATCCGCGCCGCGTTGAACATCGACGAGTTGAGCGCGATCGCGTTCATCAGGTCGTCCTTGCCGACGAGCTCGATGATGAACGCCTGGCGGCCCGGGATGTCGAACGCGTTGACGATCCCGAATCCGAACGCGAGCGCCATCACTTCCCAGGTGACCAGTGTCTTGGTCCACACGAGGGCCGCGAGCGCGAGCGCCTCCAGCATCTGCAGGATCTGGGTCCAGACGATCATGCGGCGCTTGTCGACGCGGTCGACGACGGTGCCGGCGTACAACGTGAACGCGAGCACGCCGAAGGAGCGGAGCGCCTGGTTCAAGCCGACGGCAAAGGGGGAGTTCGTGAGCTCGAGCACGAGCCACCCGAGCGCGACCGACTGCATCCACGTGCCGATCAGCGACACGCCCTGACCGACGAAGAACAGCTGGAAGTTGCGATGCGAGAGGGCGCCGAGGCGCGGTCTGCCGGTCGCGTCGGTCATTGCGTCAAAGCTCGCCGGGCCCCGATATTTGGGGTAGGGCGCCGATGAAATATACGACGTACAGCCGCCACGTCCCCGAGCTCGCCGACACCATCAATCTGCAGGGCTTGCTCGATCAGCTCGCCGACTTTCTTCTCCAATCGGGCTTCGCCGGAGGCCCACACTCCCATCCCTTCTGGGGCGAGTTCGGCGAGGACGACGGCGACCGCTCACTCGACGCCCTCCGCCAGGCGATCCTCCAGGCCCTGATGGATTCGGGCCAGCTCACGCCCGAGATGCTCAAGCTGCTGCGCGGTGAATCGACCGGCGACGCCGCGCGCGACGCCGATCTCGAGCGCCAACTCTCCGAGCTGCTCGATCAGATCGTCCAGAAGCTCATCGATCAAGGGTACCTGAACGTCAGCGAAGCGCCCAAGATGCCGGGGGGCCAGCAGCCGATGTTCGGTCCCGGCGGTGTCGCGAAGGAAGCCGCGCAACAGGTCCAGTTCAACCTCACCGAGAAAGGCATCGACTTCCTCGGCTACCGCACCCTCAAGAACCTGCTCGGCAGCATCGGCAAGTCGAGCTTCGGGGCGCACGAGACTGAGCACCTGGCGACCGGCATCGAGACGGAAGGCGCGAGCAAGCCGTACGAGTACGGCGACGTGCTGAACCTCGACGTCAACGCGACGCTCACGCACGCGCTCGAGCGGGAGGGACTGGGCGTCCCCATCAACCTCGAGTACGACGACCTGCGCGTGCACCAGGCGGAGTACCGGTCATCGTCAGCGACCGTGCTGATGCTCGACTGCTCGCACTCGATGATCCTGTACGGTGAAGACCGCTTCACGCCCGCGAAGAAAGTCGCGCTTGCGCTCACGCATCTGATCCGCACCCAGTTCCCGGGCGACACGCTGCGGGTGGTGCTGTTCCACGACACCGCCGAAGAGATCCCGCTCGCGCAGCTCGCGCGCGCGCAGGTCGGACCGTATCACACGAACACGGCGGAAGGACTCAAGCTGTCACGCCGCATGCTCATGTCCCAGCGCAAGGACATGCGCCAGATCATCATGATCACGGACGGCAAGCCTTCGGCCCTCACACTCCCCGACGGCAGGATCTACGTGAACTCGATGGGGCTCGATCCCCAGATCCTCCAGGCGACCTACCGGGAGGTCGCGCTGTGCCGCCGCAGCGGGATCATGATCAACACCTTCATGCTCGCGCGCGATCGCAGCCTCGTGGAGTTCGTGAAGCGGGTGAGCGCCATCTGCCGCGGCAAGGCGTACTTCACCAACACGATGACGCTGGGGCAGTTCATCCTCATGGACTTCATGCGCCGGAAGACCCGCCGGGTGAGCTAGCCGCACCACCGTGAGCGAGTTCGCCTTCGGCACCCACAACGCGGCTTTCGTGCAGGTGATGTACGAGCAGTACCTGCGCGACCCGCAGTCGGTGGACGAAGCGTGGCGCAAGCTGTTCGACAACGGGCGCACCGACGAGCTGCCGATCATCACGGCGCGGCGCGCCGACGTCGCCCCCCCGGCAACATCTGCCCCCTCGGCACCACCCGCCTCACCGGCACCGCCCGTCGCTGACACGGCACCTCCACCCGCTCCCGCCGCGCCACCTCGGGCCGGCGTGCAGCCGCCTGTGCTCTCGCCGATCACGGGCGCCGCGGCGCGGCTCGCGCGCAACATGACGGCGAGTCTCAACGTCCCGACCGCTACGTCGTTTCGCGACATCGCCGTCGAGGTGCTCGATGCGAGACGGCGCGCGCTCAACGGCGCCCTGGCCGGCACCGGAGTGAAGGTCTCCTACACGCACCTGATCGGCTACGCGCTCGTCCAGGCCGCGCGCCGCCTTCCCGCCATCACGCACGCGTTCCGGGACGTGGACGGGAGCCCGTATCGCGTCGATCCGCAGGCGGTCCATCTGGGGCTCGCCGTCGACGTCCTGAAGAAGGACGGCACGCGCGCCCTCGTCGTGCCGGTCATCAAGCACGCCGAGCTGATGGACTTCGCGCAGTTCCGCACGGAGTACGAACGGCTGGTGGGTCGGGCGCGAGGCAGCAAGCTCACGCCGGACGACCTCAGCGGCGCGACCATCACGCTCACGAATCCCGGCACGCTCGGCACCGACGCCTCGATGCCGCGCCTGATGGAGGGACAAGGAGCGATCATCGCGACCGGCGCGATCCGCGAAAGCGGACCCGCGAAGATCATGACCGTCTCGAGTACCTACGACCACCGCGTCATTCAGGGCGCTGAGTCGGGCATGTTCCTCGGCCTCGTCGACGGCCTATTGCAGGGGGAGCAGGCGTTCTTCGAGAAGATCTTCGAGGCGCTGCACGTGACGCGCGTCGTGCGGTCGGAGGCGGTGGGCCTGCCCCCGGTCGAGCGCGTGCCGATCAGCGGCGCTTCGCTCGACGATCTGCGGCACGTGGCGGCGGGGATGGCGCTCGTGAAAGCGATTCGCCATTTCGGGCACCTGGCCGCGCGGCTCGACCCCCTCGGCGCCGAGCCCTCCGGCGACCCGTCGCTCGATCCCCTGCCCCTCGGGCTCACCCCGGAAGCGATGGAGCGAATTCCGGCGGACCTGCTGCGCGTCTACGTCCCCGGCCGCACGCTCGCGGAGGCGTACCCGGAACTGTTGCACACCTACTGCGGGACGATCTCGTACGAAGTCGAGCACATCGGCAGCCACGAGGAGCGCGTCTGGCTGCGCCAGGTCATCGAGTCGGGCGAGCACCGCCGCCGTCTGACGGCGGACGAGCAGCGCCAGCTGCTCGCGCGGCTCACGATCGTCGAGGGGCTGGAGCACTTCCTCCATCGCACCTACCTCGGCCAGAAGCGCTTCTCGATCGAAGGACTCGACGTCGTCGTGCCGATGCTCGATCTCACGATCGAGCTCGCGGGCGCGAGCGGCGCGCGTCGGGTCGTGCTGGGCATGGCGCACCGCGGACGGCTCAACGTGCTCGCGCACGTGGTCGGACTCCCCTACGAAACGATCTTCGCGGAATTCGAGGGCGGCCGGCACGTGGAGGAGACGCTCACCCCCGAGGGCGGGACCGGAGACGTGAAGTACCACCACGGCGCCGACGGCGTCTATCAGACGGCGTCCGGCCGGCCGGTGAACGTGAGCCTGTCGCCCAATCCGAGCCACCTCGAGGCCGTGAACCCCGTCGTCGAAGGGCGCGCCCGGGCGAACCAGACGAACCGCCGCGGCAAAGAAGCCCTCCACGACGCGAGCGTCGCGCTCCCGGTGCTGCTGCACGGCGACGCCTCCTTTGCCGCGCAGGGCATCGTCGCCGAGACGTTCAACCTGGCGCGCCTGAAGGGTTACCGCACGGGTGGGACGATCCATTTCATCACGAACAACCAGCTCGGCTTCACGACCGAGCCCAAGGAGGCCCGCTCGACCGACTTCACGAGCGACCTCGCCAAGGGCTTCGACGTGCCGATCGTGCACGTGAACGCGGACGACCCCGAGGCGTGCCTCGCCGCGGTGCGGCTCGCGATGCTGTATCGCGACAAATTCCACGGCGACGTGGTGATCGACGTGGTCGGCTACCGGCGGTACGGCCACAACGAGAGTGACGAGCCCTCCTACACCCAGCCGGTGATGTACGAGCGCATCAAGGCGACGCCGACGGTGCGCCAGCGGTATGCCGAGCGTCTCGTGGCCGACGGCATCCTCGACGCCGCGCAGGCGGACGCGGACGCCGAGAAATTCCGCCAGCGCCTGAGCGAGGTCCAACAGTCGCTGAAGGCACACCTGAACGAGGACAAGGGTGAGGAGCCGCAGCGCATCTCGGGCGCGCAGGTGTCGCTCGCGGAGCCCGACACGCGCGTCGCGCCCCAGCTGCTCACCAGCCTCAACGAGCAATTGCTCGCGGTGCCCGAGGGGTTCACCGTGAGCGCGAAGCTCCTGAAGCAGCTCGAGCGCCGGCGGACCGGGTTGACGCAGGGAGAGATCGACTGGGCGCACGCCGAATCGCTCGCGTTCGCATCTCTCCTGCAGGAGGGTGTCTCGATCCGCCTGACGGGACAGGACACGGAGCGCGGGACCTTCAGCCAGCGCCATCTCGTGCTGCACGACGCGCACACCGACCAGCGCTACGCGCCGATTCAGCGACTCCCGGGCGCGCGCGCGCCGTTTGAGCTGCACAACAGCCCGTTGTCGGAATTCGCGTGCCTGGGGTTCGAGTACGGTTACGCCGTCGCCGCGCCGGACGCGCTGGTGCTGTGGGAAGCGCAGTATGGCGATTTCGCGAACGACGCCGAGGTGGTGATCGATCAGTTCCTGATCGCCGGGCTCGCGAAATGGGGGCAGACCTCGCGGCTGACGCTGCTGCTGCCCCACGGATACGAGGGCCAGGGGCCCGAGCACTCGAGCGCGCGCATCGAGCGCTTCCTCGCCCTCGGCGCCGACGGCAACATTCGCATCGCGAACTGCTCGACGGCCGCGCAGTACTTCCACCTGCTGCGGCGCCAGGCGCGCCATTCGGAGATGCGCCCGCTCGTTGTGTTCACGCCCAAGAGCCTGCTGCGCTTGCCGCAGGCCGCCGCGCGCCTCGAGGACCTGACGGGCGGCGGATTCCGTCCCGTGCTCGACGATCCGTCGGTCAAGGCGCGGGACGCCGTGCGCCGGCTGCTCCTCTGCAGCGGAAAGGTGTATTACGACCTGACGCTCGCGGCGGCCCGCGCGGCCGCGAGCGACGTGGCGATCGGACGGGTGGAGCTGCTCTATCCGTTCCCCGATGCCGAGCTCGCCGAGCTGATCCGCGGCTACCCCAATGCGACGGAGATCGTGTGGGTGCAGGAAGAACCGCGCAACATGGGACCCCAGAAGTTCATGCTGCCGCAGCTCCGCACGCTCGCGCCCGAATCTATCGAGCTTCGCTACATCGCCCGGTCCGAGCGCTCGAGCCCCGCCGAGGGATATCCGGCCGCGCATCAGGCCGAGCAGGCGCGCATCGTGGCGTCCGCGTTTACCACGCCGTAACGCTCGCCTCTGCGGCGCGAGCGCATTACCTTGCTCCCACTCGCATGACTCCCCGTTCACATCAGGTGGCTTGATGCTCGCGCTCGTGTTGACGCTGTTCGCTCACACCGGGTCCGCCGCGTTCGCCCTCCCCGCACCCCTGGTTCACCCGGCCCGGGCCGCGGACGGCCATTGGACCACGGCGAAGCCCCTCCCCGAGCCGCTGCTCGAGATGGGCGGCACGGTGCTCGACGGGAAGATCTACATCGCCGGGGGGATCGACGGGCACGGCAAGCCGACCGCTCATGCGTATCGCTACGACCCCGCGACGGACTCGTGGGAGAGGCTGCCGGACCTGCCGGCGCCACGGCATCATATGCCCCTCGCGGCGGCGGGCGGCATGGTGTACGCCCTCGGCGGCCTCTCGGGGACCGACTTCCGCTCCGAGCGCACCGTGTGGGCGTTCAGTCCCGGACGCGGGACGTGGGCGCCGCGGGCGGACCTGCCACGGCCCCGCGGCGCGTCCGCGGCGGCCGTGGTGAACGGCAAGATCGTCGTCGTCGGCGGGCTGCAGCGGATCGCCGACGGTGGCCTCGTCGACGTCACGAACGTGTACGACCCCGGGACGGACAGCTGGCACCCGGGGCTGCCGATCCTCACCAAACGCGACCACCTGGCGGCGACGACGGTCAAAAGCATCATCTACGTCTTCGGTGGCAGGCTACTCTCCGCCGACCACAACTACGATTACATGGAGACGTACGAGCAGCAGCATGACATCTGGACGAAGGCGGAGCAGATGCCGTCCCCGCGCGCGGCGTTCGGCGCCGCGGAGCTCGATAACAAGATCCACCTCCTGGGCGGAGAGGATCGCACCGAGGTGTTCGCGGCGCACGACGTGTTCGACCCGGCCAAGCGCGTGTGGAGCACCGATGCCCCGCTCCCGACGCCGCGCCATGGATGCGCGGTCCTGGCCCTCGACGGCAAGATCTACGTGATCGGCGGCGGCGTGCGGCCCGGATTCTCGGAGAGCGACGTGGTCGAGGTGTTCACTCCCTGATGTCGCCGCACGAGCTTGCCCGCTCGGTCGTCTTTGCAGCATTCTGTCTCTCGTTGATCATCGGCGTCGCAGGCTGGCTCGTACGCACGCGCCGTATCTCCCCGTTCAGCTCCCTCGGCCGGCTGCTCCGCTCGGTGAGCGAGCCGTTCACGACGCCGATCGAGCGGCGGCTGGTCCGCGCCGGCGGCAATCCGGTGCACGCGGGCTGGTGGCTCGTCGTGGGCGTCGCGGTCGTGGGCGTCGTGGCCCTGTCCCTGTGGGATTGGGTGGCGGGGGTTTTCTGGGCGATGTCGGGCGCGGCAAACGGCGGCCCTCGCGCCGTCGCGGCACTCGTGATCGAGGTCGTGTACAACGTGCTCGTCGTCGCGCTCCTCGTCCGGGTGATCGGCACCTGGTTCGGCGCGTTCGCCTATTCCCGCTGGATGCGGCCGGCCTACCTCCTGACCGACTGGCTCGTCGAGCCCCTGCGCCGCGTCATTCCGCCGTTCGGAATGATGGACGTGAGTCCCCTCGCCGCGTGGCTCGTCCTGTGGATTCTGCAACGCTTCCTGCTCTCGGTGCTGTGACACGTGGCGACCATCGCGATTCACGTCGTGCCGCGCGCCCGGGCGACCGGCGTCGTCGGCCGCCATGGTGACGCCATCAAAGTGCGTGTCGCCGCCCCGCCCGTGGACGGTGCCGCCAATGCGGAGTTGGTGCGGTTCCTGGCCGGGCTGCTCGGCGTGCCGACGAAAGCCGTGTCGATCGCAACGGGCGTCGCCGGGCGACGCAAGACCGTGACGATCGCCGGTCTCACCTCCGAGCGCGTGCGCCGGCGGCTCCTCGAGAGCGGCACGTGAAGCTGCTCAAGACGCTGGTGAACCTGATCGTGGCCACGCTGGTCGGGGCCGCCGCGAGTAAGGTGCTCGGCGCCTGGGGGATGATCGTCGGCTTCATCGCCGGCGGGCTCGTCGCGTGGTGGGTCGCTCGGCGGTTGCTCGACTAGAGCGCTGAGGCGGGCGCCTTCGCCTTGAAAATCCGAAACAGATAGTAGAGGGATGGAAACAGCACCGCCCCGCCCAGCGCGAGCGCACCCAGCACCAGCTCGAGCGTGAAGGTCGGTGCCGCGGCGCCATCGATCGTGAAGTCGGGCGGGAGAATGAACGGATACTGGCCCAGCGCCCAGCCCCAGAGAATCAGGGAGACTTCGCTCGCCGCCGCGATGCGCGCGACGACCCAGCGCCGTCGCCACAGCGCCCCCACGGAGACCAGCGCCGTGCCCCCGCCCAGGATGTGCAGCGCGGTCGCCCACGGGGCACCCAGGAGGCCTTGTTGCACGGCGGGCGCGACGCCGCCCGACAGCGCCAGCGCGATCACGCCCGACGCGATCACCGCGAGCTGCGCTCCCATCGCGCGGCGGCGGAAGTCGTCGCGCAACGCAGCGTCCTCCGCTTCGAGGGTCAGGTAGACCGCGGCGAGGAAGGCGAAGCAGGCGAGCGTGAAGATCCCGACCGCGACGCCGAACGGGTTGAGCCACGGGCTGACGTAGGTCGTCCAGAACCGGTCGCTCATCTCCGCGGGGCCGATCTTGCCCGACGCGACCGCGCCGAGCGCCGCACCGAGCAGCAGCGGCGTGCCGACGCTCGCGATCGCGAACACCCGTCCCCAGCGGCGCTGCGCGTCATCGCGCTCCCCGCCATAGCTCCGGAACGCGAACGCCGACCCTCTGAGCACAATGCCGATCAGGGCGAGGACGAAGGGGATGTGAAGCTGAATCCCGAGCTGCGCGAACACCGGCGGGAAGCAGGTGAACAGCAGCACCAGGGCGAGGATCAGCCAGACGTGGTTCGCCTCCCACACCGGACCGATCGCTTCCGCGATCAGGTGGCGCTGGCTTTCCTTGCGGGGACCGGTCGCCAGCAAGTCCCACACGCCGCCCCCGAAGTCCGCGCCCGCGAGTAAGACATAGGCGTTCAGGGAGACGATGACGATCCCCGCCAAGACGTCGGGGAGCATGGGATTCATCGCGGCTGCCCCGGCGTCATGAACTTCCAGAGCGATTCCGGGACGTTCGGGCTGTGCAGGATCTGGCGATACAGCAGCAACGCCACGATCACGCCCAGGAAACAGTACAACAGCGTGAAGACAATGAGGGGCGCGACCAATCCGGGCATCGGCGTCACGGCGTCGGCCGTCCGCAGCACCCCGTAGATCACCCAGGGTTGGCGTCCGAGCTCGGTCGTCATCCATCCGGCCTCGGTGGCGACGAACCCCATTGGCGTCACGAGCGTGATCGCGTGCAGCAACAGCCGGTGTCCAGCGATCGCCGCTCCTCCCCCGTTTTCACTTCGGCGTTCCGCGCTTCGCGTTCCGCGCTCGCCCTTCCACCCGACCCACCCCGCCCACAGGGCCACGAGCGCCATGTACGTCCCGAGCCCGACCATGAGCTGAAATGACCAATGCACCGCGGGGACGTTGGGCCAGTCGGCGCGCTGCACCGCGTCGAGCCCGCGCACGACGGCGTGCGGATCGTGGAAGGCGAGCAGGGACAACCCGTAGGGGATCCGGATGGCGTAGCGCGTCGTGGGGATGCGCATATCCGGCCATCCGCCGAGGACGAGCGGTGCGTCCCGCTCGGTGCGAAACAGCGCTTCCATCGCGGCGAGCTTCGTCGGCTGATAGCGCGCGACCTGACGCGCGGCCAGATCGCCCGACAGCGGTTGCAGCACCGCCGCGGGTCCGCCGACGAGGAGCGCGATCACGAGCGCGCGGCGGTGGAAGACGTTGGCCGAGTCTTTCAACAGCAGCGACGCATGGATGCCGGCAACCGCGAGCCCGGTGGCGGCGTACGCGGCGAGGGTCATGTGGATCGCCTGAGAGAGCGCGGCCGGGTTGGCCATTGCGGCCAGGGGATCGATGTCGGTGATCCTGCCCGCGTCGATCACGAATCCGGCGGGCGTGTTCATCCAGGCGTTCGCGATGACGACGAAGATCCCCGAGGCGACGCCGCTCACCGCGACGGCGACGCCCGCGGCCAAGTGCGCGCGGGGCGAGATGCGGTCCCAGCCATAGAGATAGATGCCGAGGAAAATCGCTTCCGTGAAGAAGGCGAATCCTTCGAGCGAGAACGGCATGCCGATGATCGGCCCGGCGACACGCATGAACCCGGGCCAGAGCAGGCCGAGCTCGAACGACAGGACGGTTCCCGACACCGCGCCGACGGCGAACAGAATCGCCGTCCCCTTGGCCCATCGCTGGGCCAGCTCGTGGTAGATCTCGTCACCCGTCACATGCCAGCGCCGTTCCGCCACCACCATCAGCACCGGCATCGCCATGCCCACCAGGGCGAAGACGATGTGAAACGCGAGCGAGATGCCCATCTGCGAGCGGGCGGCGAGGAGGGAGGACATGGGGGGCTAAGATAAGAAACAAGTGCGTGGTGCGTAGTGCGCGGTTACTCCCGGTGCGGAACCGTAAATCCGGCTCCCACCGTCTGCAACCACGTACCACGCACTACGCACGCCTTTCTGTTTCGGGCACCGCCTGCTAGATTTCGGACCGACAACTGACACCGTGGTGATTTGCGGCGTATTGCGGCCACGTAAAACAAATCGCTAAAAAGCCGACCCGTTACGGCTTTTCATCCGCCGTGGCGGGATTTCCTTTTTGGGGAAGGGGGAAGCGGGACGCGTGAGTGACGTGACGCTGCGCAAGCTGCTCGAGGACGGCCGCGTTCACGTGCTGGACGGCGCGATGGGGACGATGCTGTACGAGAAGGGCTTCTTCCTGAACGTCTGTTACGACGAGCTGAACCTGAAGCAGCCCAAGCTCGTCCAGGATGTGCACGCGGAGTACGTCCGGGCGGGCGCCGAGGTCCTCGAGACGAACACGTTCGGCGCGAACCCGGTGAAGCTCGCGACTTTCGGGCTGGCCGAGGATACGGAGCGCATCAATGAGGCGGCCGCCCGGCTGGCGCGGAAGGCGGCGGACGGCCGCGCCAGCGTCGTCGGCGCCATCGGGCCCCTCGGCGTACGGCTCGAGCCGTTCGGGTCCACGTCGCGGGACGAGGCGTTCGCGAGCTTCCAGCGGCAGGTGAAGGGACTGCTCGCCGGCGGCGTAGACGGCTTCGTGCTCGAGACCTTCTCCGACGTCGACGAGATCCACGAAGCGCTGCGTGCGGTGCGCAGCCTGTCGGATCTCCCCGTCATCGCCCAGATGACGATCGGCACCGACGGCCTCACCCACTACGGCACCGATCCCGCGACGTTCACGAAGCAGCTCGCCGAGTGGGGCGCGGACGTGATCGGCGTAAACTGCTCGGTGGGACCCGCCGGCGTGCTCGAGGCGATCGAGAAGATGGTGAAG
>Ga0187780_10003861_pt1 | contig 11255 bp, 5 predicted proteins | sample 1015_Q2_SP10_20__FD_132429 | JGI IMG/M metagenome (GOLD analysis project Ga0187780, IMG submission 132429) | Tropical peat soil microbial communities from peatlands in Department of Meta, Colombia - 1015_Q2_SP10_20_MG | ecosystem: Environmental > Terrestrial > Soil > Wetlands > Peat | place...
CAGACCAATATCGTCCTGGAGTTGAATCAAAACGCGCGCGTGGACGTGTCCTTGAAGCTTGGTCTGGCGTCCACGACGGTGGAGGTTACGGCGACGGTGGCGCAAGTAGATACAGCCAGCGCCGTGCTGGGCAAAGTGGAAGATGAGCGCGCGATTCGCGATCTTCCCTTGCTCGATCGCGACACGCTGCAATTGGGCTTATTGCAGGCCGGCGTATTTGCTCCCGATCCCGACGATGGGTCAGGCAATCCCTTTTCTGTCAGCGGCCAGCGCTCCGAATCGCTGACGTTCCTTCTCGACGGCGCGAACAACACCGACTTCCTCGGCAACAACATCGTGGTGAGCCCGAATCCCGACGCCGTCGAAGAATTTAAAATTCTCACCAACAATTACGACGCAGAGTACGGACGCACTTCCGGAGGGATCGTCAACCAGATTACCAAGTCCGGCACGAACCAGTTTCACGGCGACGTGTTCGAGTTCATCCGTAATGACGCTCTGAACGCGCGCGATTTCTTTGCCGGAGAACGTTCTTCCTTCAAGCGCAACGTCTTCGGCGCCACCACCGGCGGCCCGATCAAAAAGAACAAGACATTCTTCTTCCTTGCCTATCAGGGAGCGCGGCGCCGCGAGGGGCAGACGCCCACTCCGATTGCCGTGCTCGATCAGAATGAACGTAACGGAGATTTTGGCGAGATTTGCCCGAACCCAAACGGCGGATCGGGATTCGACGCCAGCGGGAATTGCATGTTCACGGCGGCTCAAAACCCCAATTTTACAGGCATTCAACTCATCAATCCGGAAACGGGCAACAACATTCCGTTCAACAACATGGCGACGGCGGGCCTAGTCAATCCGACGATGCAGACCATCATCAACAAATACTTACCGCTGCCTAACAGCGGTAGCAATTTTGTGGGTTCACCCGTCGCGTCCATAAATGACGACCAGGGCATCGTGCACATCGACCACACGCTGACCCAGCATGACACTCTCTCCTTCGTTTACGTCGTGGACGATTCCCGTGAATTCTTCCCCGAAGAGGGCGGTAGCCTCTCGACATCCATCGGCCCGCAGCCGGACGGTGGTGGCAATGTTCCGGTTGGCTCGGGCGGCCTGGACGGATCCCGAACGCAGATCGGCACGTTTACGTGGACGCACACGTTTTCAGGCGGAAAGCTGAATGAATTCCGGTTCGCCGCCAATCGGTATGCATCGTACGAGGCGATACCAACGGACACCACTCCGCCGTCCGCCCTGGGTTTCACCAATGTTGTGCCCGATGATCCGGCCGGGACTGCACCTCCCGCGATCTTCAGCCCCTCGTTCATCCTCGGTCCCTCAACCCAGGGACCGACGAGGCTGAAGCGCGCCACGTTTGAGTGGGAGGACAATTTCACGTGGACGCGCGGCAAGCACGAAATCAAGTTCGGTGGCGACGTCACGCGAATCCGGCAGAACTATCACTACGATTTCTATAACAACGGCAGCTTCGACTTTACCTTCGGCGAGTTCACCGGAGACGAGTATGCGGACCTGATCGGCGGATTCTGGGACAATTACTTCCAATTCTCCCAGGCGCTCTACGGAATTCGTACCGGCTCGGCGGCGGGGTACCTTCAGGATACGTGGAAGATCCTGCCACGGCTCACGCTGAACTACGGGTTGCGGTACGAGTACTACGTGCCGCAGCACGACATTCACAATAACATTCTCGGATTTTTCCCGGGCCAGCAGTCCACGAAATACCCCGGCGCGCCACCAGATATTCTCTACCCCGGTGATCCCGGCACTCCCAATGACGCACTGGTGTACCCGGACTACAGGAATTTTGCGCCGCGATTCGGTTTTGCCTGGGACATCTTTGGGAACGCCAAGCTCGTGATGCGTGGAGGGTTCGGAATCTTCTACGATATTGAGGACGGCGCGTTGAACCTCCAGTTTGGAGGGCAAGCGCCCTTCGGTTTCGTCGCCAATAACTTTCCCAGTTCCTGGGCCGGATTCTCAGGGGATCTGATGACCGATCCGTTTACGGAGCTTGGGCTGACGCAGCCCTACCCCTTCCACTTCACCGGTGCGTTCCTGGTTCCGGCGATTAGCTTCGCGTACACGACCTGGCCGCATTTCCGCACGCCATACTCGCAGAATTTCAACTACGGGTTCCAGTGGCAGGCAGCAAAAGACCTGATGGTGGAAGCGGTGTACGTCGGCAGTCTCGGCCGCAAGCTCATCAGCTCCGGCGAAACCAATTTTCCGCAGCCCAGCATCATGCTCAATCAGCTCGATAGATACGGGGAGATCAATCCTGATTGTGCCCGGTCGCTCGCCGCTTGCACCGGCGGAACGCTGAATCCATCCGATCCGAACGATCCCAGCGGCTCGCCGACAGGGGCCACGCAACTGCTGACGAACTTTAGCAACGGTCTTTCCGACAGCCACCAATTTCAGTTGACCGTGGACAAGCGCATGAGTCACGGCCTGCAATTGCGCGCCGCGTACACCCTAGCCAAGTCGATTGATCTGACTTCGGGCTTCCGTGCGCGCTCCAGCGAATTTACGGATCCGCTTGACTACAACCTCGACCGCGCCCTGGCGGATTTCGACACGCCCCAGCGCCTAGTTCTCAGTTGGCTCTGGGAAGTGCCCTTCAACCAACTCGTTCACAGCGATGGCGTTATGAAGAAGGTCGTCGAAGGCTGGCAATTTAACGGCATTGCTTCGTTTCAAAAAGGCAACCCTCTTACGTTTTTCTCGAATAGCAATGCCAGCGAGCAGAATCAAAGTCCGGATCTCACGCGCACGCAAGTCTCAGGCAAGATCCCGTACACTAACCCGCGCAATCAAAACAACATCTTCAGCAGCAGCAGTTGCAATGGCCAAAATTTGAGCACTGGTTCTTACTGGATCGATCCAACGAACATGAGCTGCACGGCATGTCCCACCACAGATCCGCTGTGTATCTTGTCGGGCGACGCGGGCGGCATTCCGCTCTTCACCTACGGCAATCTGGGACGCAATACTCTGCGGGGGCCTGGCATCAACAACTGGGATCTCTCCATCACCAAGAAAACCAAGATCGGTGAAACGCGAGAGGTGGAATTCCGGGCGGAATTCTTTAACGCCTTCAATCATGCTCAATTTCTAAAGGTAGATAACGCGGGAGGCAGCACCACGTTCGGCCAAGTCATTACAGACCGCGGTCCGCGACTGCTGCAGTTCGGCCTGAAATTCTATTTCTAGCTGGCTCGGCGGCCAAGACGACGGTTTCGTAGCGGAGGGTCTTCAGACCCTCCCGTGGTTCGGGCATTGGGTGCAGCGTGCACCACTCTTGCCGGGTGTGTTGAAGGAAAACCAAAAACGAAGAGGGCCAAAAGGCGGGAGGGTCCCCGACGTAAAGTCGGGACAAGCTGAAGACCCTCCCCTACCGGATCCTGCTGCGGGGACGACGGCGATGCGCCTCAGGCCAGCACGGCCGAGTTCATCGCGCGATTCTGAAGATTCTTCTGCGCAAGCGCGGCAAATCCCGCCCGCGGCGCAATTACCTCGGCCGGAGCCTCGGTCTATATGCGCTCAACGGCCGCGGTCGCATCCGGAATCGCGGCGCCAGCGGTGGCGGCACGTTATGCAGAGGCGCGCCGCAGTTGCTGCAAATTTCCTGCTGCGTGCCCTCCACGCGCAACCATTGCCCACGCGCCGGACACTCCGGACTCAAACACTGCACCGTCCAACCCGGCAGATATTGCATCGCTCTCCCAGATTTGATTCCGGGCCTCACGCCGCTGCGAACCCCAGTTGCCCCCGTCGCCGCGGGCGAAATCCGGAAAAGATGGCGGGATTGTGAGCGAGGGTCCCTAGTGTGTCAAGAGAAATCGCTACAATTAGTAGTGGTGCAGTTCCAAAGTGGTCCAGAGCCCAATTGGGGCAGGTCTTTTTGTGGCAGACCTCACATTGGAGATATCCGAACGAGGCGCAGTCCGCCGGGGCGCACGCCCTTCAGTCCTGGGCCTATCACCCCAAGGAACTCAACAGAGTCATCTAGAGGCTGGAATTTCTCGCTGCGGACTTCCTGCGCGTCCCTTGCGCCCGGCGATTAGATCTACTGCAGATCATCTGGCGGTCTGGGCTCTGCCGGTTGCGCAGCGGCTGGCTTGGTCTCCGCCGGCTTAGTCTCTTCAGGTTTAGGCTCAGCGGGCTTGGTCTCCGCGGCTTTGGTCTCAGCCGGTTTCGTTTCGGGCGCCTTCACCGGCGCGGGTCCGATCTTTGCCTGCAGTTCCGCCAGCATCCGCTGGGTCAACTGCAACTGCTGCTTCTTGTCATCCAGGCTGCCTTTCTCCTGGTTAATGGCCTTCTGTCCGTCCTTGTCGGCCTCATACTCCGGCTTGCCGTAATACATCGCCGCGTCCAAATTATATTTCCGCTGCGAGAGATCGATCTGCTGCTTCAATTCGGCGAGCTTGTCCTGTGCTTCTTTGATTGCAGCCTGCGCATGAGCGAGTTCCTCGGGAGAAAGTGCCGCCGGCGCGACTGCGCCTGTCGCAGTTTCTGCCGCGCCTCCAGCATTCGCGTCTGGAGCCGGCGCGTTGGCATCCGGCCCAATGACTTCAACGTCGCTCGCCGGCAGGGTAATGTTATCGTTGTCCCATACGCGCGCGGTCTTCGTGTCCGGCTTCTTCTGTTCGCGCGCTTTCCGGGCTGCCTGGGCCGCCGACTCAGTCTGCGCAGGTTTCTCCGCAGCCTGCGGCCGCGCTGCGGCAACGCCCGCTATCGTCACAAGACTTAGGACAACCACTGCGCAACGCACAGTCTTCGCGAACATATACGTGGCCCTCCCGCTAAATCACACCACCAATGGTATTCCTCAGCGAGCCCGGCAAACAATCCGCGGCCACCGCAGCGCCCAAAGAAGCACTGGTACCGCGTTCTCAGCCATTGAACTCCGCGAGCCGCCTCGCCTGATCTCTAACAGTCAGAAAATGGGTGACGAAAAATCCCTCCTTCGCAACCGGCGCATCACCGAGACTTACAGCTTCCCTCCTTTTGAGAATCTCCAATCGCAACATGAATACGATGTCTCAGGCACTGCCTTCGGATCATTACAGAGCGAGCGCGTTGCACCATCAACCTCCCCGCCTTGCAATCCCCTTTGCTGAGCAGCATACTCCGCCACTCGCAATCGGGGCGTTTACAGATCAGGTTTCGAGGGAGCTTGCCTTGCGCAACCTGGTGCTTTCGGCTGCATTCTGCCTTCTCGTGGTGGCCGGTGTCGGTCCGGCCGCAAGCTCTGCGCAAGCCAGCGTAGGAAGCGCGCTCATGCAAGTCCCGAGTGCAGCGCAGCAGGACCATTCCATCGCGCCGTCAGCTACCTCCGAGTCGTCGCCGCTGATGCACGTCAGCTCGTATACGCTTCCGCCCGACAAATACGCGAAGGCCCGCCATTTGGCGCGCATTGACTATGTCGCAGGAATTTTGCTTCCGCTTTACGGCCTGCTCATTTTGTATTTGCTGCTGCGCTGGGGCTGGTCGGCCAAGTTCCGTGATTGGGCTGAAGCTGTGAGTTCGTGGCGCATTCTACAGGCCGCGGTGTATACCGCCGCGTTCAACGCGGTTGTCGCGCTGCTCAAACTGCCGATTGGCATGTGGTTCCACTGGCTCTATCGCAAGAACGATCTTGTGATTCAGGGTTGGGGTTCCTGGTTCGGTGATCGAAGCAAAATGATACTGATCACCACGGTCATCGCGACGATCGTGGTCTTCGCCGGCGCCGCCATCATTCGCCGCAGCCCGCGCCGCTGGTGGCTCTATTTTTGGGTGGGCTCGATCCCGTTCTTGATCATCATCATTTTCCTCACGCCGCTGGTGATCGATCCCTTATTCAACAAATTCGAGCCGCTCGCCGGTTACGATGCGCAATTGGTGAATGATCTCCAGCGCGTCGTCCATCGCGACGGCCTCGAAATTCCACCCCAGCGTATGTTCCTGATGAAGGCCAGCGAAAAAGTGAAATTTGTGAACGCTTATGTTTCGGGCCTGGGCGGCTCGAAGCGCGTGGTGGTGTGGGACACAACTATCGCGAAGATGACGCGGCCGCAAATCCTCTATGTTTTTGGCCACGAAATGGGCCACTACGTGTTGAACCATATTTACAAAGGACTGATTGCCGGCACGGTTGGGCTCCTTGTGTGTTTCTTCCTTACAGCAGCGATCTCTCGCCGCTGGCTTGAGCGCCACTCCGCCGCGTGGAGAATCCGCGGGCCTGCGGATTGCGCCGCGCTGCCCGTCTATGCCATCCCGATTCTGTTGTTGACGTTTGTCTCGACGCCGATCAGCAACGCATTGTCGCGGTACTACGAGCATCAGGCCGATCAATACGGCCTCGAAGTTACCCACGGGCTTACGCCGGATTCCGGCCAAATTGCGGCGCAGTCGTTTCAAATTCTCGGGGAGATAGATTTGGAAGATCCCGCGCCGAATCGCGTCGAGATTTTGTGGTATTGGGATCATCCGTGGATCGGCGATCGCATTCAGTTTGCGCTGCATTACGATCCGTGGGCCAACGGAGGGACGGGCGAGTTTGTGAAGTGAATGGACGAAGTCTTCCGTCCTTGATGTGCCGAGTTTGGGAACGGCTTGCTCGTCGGATGCCGGCCCCTCGCGGCTCGGGGTAAACAGGGACGCCGGCGCTACCGGGCTTTCAGCGTCATCGGGACACCGCCTTTGGCGCGCAGTGTTACCAGCGGCTCGGGGATTACCTTCATTCCGGGGCGTTCCACAAATTGAAATTTCTGCGCCAGCGTCGCCGCGATCAGCGCTGTCTCCATTAGCGCAAACATTTGCCCGATGCAGCGGCGCGGCCCGCCGCCGAATGGGAAATACGCGTAGGCCGGAAGCCGCGATTCGAGTCCATCGAGCCAGCGCTCGGGACGAAATTCCTCGGGCGCGTCGAAGTAACGTTGATCGCGATGCACGATCCACTGCGACATGATCACCGTGGTGTTCACAGGGAAATGATAGCCGCCGAGATCGAATGGCTCGAGCGACGTGCGCTGCAAAACATACGCTGCGGGATAGAGGCGCAGCACTTCGTGAATCACCGCATCGAGATAAGGCAAGCGCGCGAGATCATCCGGCGCCGGCACGCGCCCGCCGAGCACCGAGCGCAATTCTTCGGCGAGCCGCTGCTCGACTTGCGGATGCTGCGCCAGCAAATGCCACAGCCAGCCGAGCGTGACCGCCGTGGTTTCGTGCCCGGCGATGAACAGCGTCATCACTTCGTCGCGCAGTTGCTTCGGAGTCATGCGGCTGCCGTCTTCATCCATCGCGTCCATCAGCAGCGAGAGCACGTCGTGCCCCTCGGGTTCGCCCGCCTCACGTCGGCGCCGGCGCTCTTCGATGATTCCGTACACCAGCGAATCGAGATATTGATAAGCGCGCTCGGCGCGCCGATTGCGCGGCGTCGGCCAGTGCATCGGAATTTTCACCGGCGAGCGCAGCCGCTGCAGTTGGTAGCGCATCAGCAGCGTCACCGCCGGGCCGACGCGTTTTGCTTCCTCGGTGAACTCGATGCCGAAAAGTGTTTTCACTGCTATGACCAGCGTGAGCTCCATCATTTCGGCGGCCATGTCGCGCCGATCGCCGACGCGCCAGTCGCGAATGTGTGCCTGCGCCTGCTCCACCATCACTTGCGCGTATTCGGCGATGCGCTGGCGATGGAATGCCGGCTGCGCCAGGCGCCGCTGCCGCCGCCAGAGTTCGCCATCGCTGGTGAGCAGGCCTTCGCCAAGCAAGCGGCGCGACGCGTCTTTCAGCCCCGGGCCTTTATCGAATTTCTGCGGCTGGCGGACGATCAGGTCTTCGATTAAATCGGGACGGTTGGCAAGGATGCGGCTTTGCATCAGCAGCGGCATGTGCGCGATGTCGCCGTATTCGCGGGCGATGCGCGTGATGGTGCCGAGCACATCGCGGCGCAAAGTGAGCGCCATGCCGAAAAACGGCAGCCCTTTCGGGCCCGGAGGCAGCGCGCCGTTCGCGGCGGCGGGCAACGATTGCGTTACGCGCGAGGAAGCCATATCGTGGCGGCGAGAATCGCCGTCACAAGTTTAGCCTCTCGCCGTGATTTGCGCACGGCGGAGTGCTTCGTAGGGGCGGGGCTTGCTCCGCCCACCGGCGTAACATCACACCCCGCACACGGCAACGAACTCGGAGCTGAATCATCGGTGGATATGGCGACCCGCGAGACCATGCCGACCCGGGCGGGCGGAGCAAGCCCCGCCCCTACGGGTGCCGTTTCTCTTGGCGACAGAAAAAAAATTTGCTGAGCGCCTATTCGCGCGAGCTATTCCTGGGCGTACGCGTCCTTCAATTTCTGGATGTCGATTTTCACCATCTGCATCATCGCTTGCATCACACGCGCGGCTTTCTTCGGATCTTTGTCTCCGAGATACTGGCCCAAAATTACCGGCGTAATTTGCCAGCACAGGCCGAACTTGTCCTTCAGCCATCCGCACTGAATTTCCTGCCCGCCCTCGACGAGCTTCGACCAGTAATAATCAACTTCCTGCTGCGTCTCGCAATTCACGGTGAACGATATCGCTTCGGTGAACTTGAATTCCGGCCCGCCATTCAACGCGTAATATTCCAGCCCGTTGAGCTGGAATTTCACCACCATCACGCTTTCTTTTGGGCCCGGCCCGGTTTCGCCGTAGCGAGACATCGTCAGAATCTTCGAGTCTTTGAAAATCGAGCAGTAAAAATTAACGGCCTGTTCGGCCTCGGTGTTGAACCACAAGAAAGGGCTAATTCTTTGCATGGCATTCTCCCATCACTCAAATTTAGATTGGCGGCGCGAGGCGAACGTGACGCCCTCGCTGAACGGCGCCAAGAAAAATCGAAGCGGCTGCCATTCCTTGTTGTCTGCGTAGCGCCGGCTGCCAGCCGGCGAGGTTCTGCGGCCAGCGAGGAGTTCGTGATGTGAGCCCGAGCACGATAGCGGCGCTTCTCTCGCCCGACGCAGAACCCAACGTAAATGAAGCGGCGTGGTTGCCATTTGCGGCGAAAGTCGCCGGCTGGCAGCCGGCGTTACGAGCCCGCGGCTTTGGTCATGTACATCGTGACGTCCGCATGTGGAATCGCGTCCGCGGCATAGGTGAAAGTTCCGTGGTCCCTGATCTCGCGGGCAGCGCGTACGAAGGCGCCGAAGGCGGCGCGGAAGAGCGAACCGCCCACGCTGATACGCTTGGCTCCCGCCCCTGCGATTTCGCTCACCGAATAGGTGGCGCCCTTCAAGCCCATCAGCACGTTCACCGGCTTGGCCACCGACGTGCAAACCTGTCGAATTGCGTCCAATCCCGGCAGCGCTGGCGCGTAGAGTACATCGGCGCCCGCATCGGAGAAAGCCTGTAAGCGCTTGATGGTGTCGGCGAGATCATTGTGGCCGTGCAGAAAATTTTCAGCGCGCGCGGTAAGCACGAAGCCCGACTGCCGTGCCGCTTCGGCCGCCGCAGCGACACGCTCCACCGAAAGATTGAAATCGTAAATCGGATCGTTGGGATCGCCGCTGGCGTCTTCGATCGAGCCGCCGGCCAGCCCAACATCCGCGGCCATGCGAATGGTCTGCGCGCAGCCCTCCGGCCGGCGGTCGAAGCCATTCTCCAAATCGGCGGACACCGGCAAATGCGTGGCGTCCACGATGGATTTGGCATTCTGCAGAATTTCATCGCGCGTGACGCTGACCGCGGAATCCTGCCGGCCAAGCGAGAACGAAAATCCCGCGCTCGTGGTAGCCAACGCTTCAAATCCCAGCGCGGTCAAAATTTTCGCCGAACCAGCGTCCCAGGGATTGGGGATCAGAAAAATTCCCGGGCGATCATGCAGAGCGCGAAACCGCAGCAGTTTTTCGTTGCGAGTCATGTGACCTCCTTGAATGTCCGGTTGATTCTCCCATAGCTTCTGATGCCGATGTGCCGGCGCAGCATCAACAATGACGCGTCATTTTGGCCTGCCCAGCATCCGTTGTAACGCGGGGAATTTGCGCCGGACGCTGTACCCGCCTAAAATAGAGTCAAGCACGTTGCGCAGCGGCCCGCCTGCGGCGATTGGTTCCCGAGGGAGTGCAGCAGTGGAGCACGAACGGCCCGATTGGCTGGGACAAGTCGAAGGCGTTCTCGAGACGCTGAATCAGGGCGTCATTATCACGGACGACTGTCACCGCATCGCCTTCGCGAATGAGATTTTCCTCGAGATGATCGGCCGGACCAGAGATGAGATTCTCGGCCGCGTAGGCAGAGATTTTTTTGCCCCGGAGGATGCGCCCATTTTGGCGCGGCAAATCGAAATCGGGCAGGCCGCGGGCCGCAACCGGTTTGAATTTTACCTGCCGCAGGCCGCCGGGACGCGTCTGCCGGTAGTGATCAGCGCGCGGCGGCTCGAAGATCCCGACGGGCGCGAATTCGCCGTGGTCACGTTCACGGACATCACCGAACAGAAGCGCGCCGAAGACGATCTGCGCAACGCCAATACGCAACTCGAGTTGCGGGCGCGCGAAATCGAGGAAGAACTCACGCTGGCTTCGCGCGTGCAACAAAGTCTTGCGCCCAAGGGTCTGCTTTGGGGCACCGCATCCGTCGAGACGTATTTTCAAGCCGTGCGCTCGATCGGCGGCGATTTCGGCCTGGTCACTCCCGGCGAAGATCAACTCGATCTGCTGGTGTGCGATGTCTCGGGGCATGGAATCAGCTCGGCGTTGGTGGCCAACCGGATTTACACAGAGACGATGTCGCAGATCGAACGCGGGGAAGGCCTCGCGCCCATGATGCGCCATTTGAATCGCTTCGTGATTCAGAATCTGGGCAGCTCGGTATTTTACTTCACCATGGCGCCGGCGCGTCTCAGCCGCGACGGCAGGTCGCTCGAATTTGCCGGAGCGGGCCATCCGCCGGCAATGCTGATTCGGCCGGGCGAGGCGCCGCAACTGCTCGAGTCGCGCAGCGTCGTGCTCGGTTTTCTGCCCGATGCCGTCGATGGCGAAGCGACCATCGAAGTTCCCGTGCAGCCCGGCGACCGCGTGATGATGTACACCGATGGGCTGACCGAAAATTTCAACGCGCAAAACGACATGCTGGGCATCGAGGGCCTGAGCGACATCGTCCGCGAGACTTCCGCTCTGCCGCTACCGCAAATGAAACAGGAGATCCTCGATCGCATTGCGCAGTTCCGCCACGGTCCGCCCGCCGACGATATGTCGCTGGTCCTCGTCGAGA
>Ga0187780_10003863_pt1 | contig 11252 bp, 9 predicted proteins | sample 1015_Q2_SP10_20__FD_132429 | JGI IMG/M metagenome (GOLD analysis project Ga0187780, IMG submission 132429) | Tropical peat soil microbial communities from peatlands in Department of Meta, Colombia - 1015_Q2_SP10_20_MG | ecosystem: Environmental > Terrestrial > Soil > Wetlands > Peat | place...
ACCACGCCGCTCGACCAGATGTCGGTCGAGAAATGCAGGGCATCGGCCTCCAGTGCCTGGCTGTCATACTTGGCGGCAATCCGGCCCAGAGCCCGCGAGCGCCAGTAATCGACCGCCATGGAAGCGAACAGGACCAGAAAAGCGGTGAGGCTAGGTTCGATTTCCACGTGGTGGAAGAAAAGTCGCCGAATAGCCTCATACACAATCCAGACGCAGGTCAGGAGCAGCAGTCCGGTCTCGATGAAAGCCGAGAAATTTTCTATCTTGCCATGCCCATACTGGTGGTCGGCGTCGGCTGGCTTATCCGAGACCCGCACGGAGAGGAGGGTAACCACAGCAGCAACCAGATCCAGGCCGGAGTGGGCGGCTTCGGATAAAATGCCCAGGCTGCCAGTCGCCAGCCCAACCACGACTTTCAAGATCGTGATGGCGACAGCCGCGAAGACGGAGTTGCCCGCCACCGCGCGCTTTTCCGTCCGCATCGAGTCTGGGCTATAGACCGTAGTGACGTCGGCCATTACCGCATTATCGCTGCATCCGACTCTCAACGCCAAGCCATCCGTATTCGGCTATTTACTGGGCGCACCGACCGTACTGGCCAGTTTGTGCTAGGATTTTTCTTCACAGTTTGATCCCCACTGGAGGAATCTCAGCTATGTCGCGCTATGGGTTGGTCTGTCTGCTGCTTGGAGCATTGGCCTGGGGCCAGGCGGCGCCATTAAATTCTGCGCCGGGGTCCCAGAAAGAAGCCTCCCCCAACGCCGCTCCCCAAAGCACCGCTCCTGCCGCTATGCCGGCTGCAGCTCAACCCCAACCGGCTCCAGACCTACCGGCAGACACGCCTGTGATCACCATCAACGGGCTTTGTGAGAATCCTCCTGCGGATACTTCAAAGGCCGCAGATTGCAAGACGGTCATTACGCGTGCCGAGTTTGAGAAGCTGATTGAGGTGATACAGCCGATGATGCCGGCTCGTGCGCGGAGGCAGTTCGCGACCAACTATGCCCATGCCCTGGTCACGGCGCACCAAGCCGAGCAAATGGGTCTCGCCAAAGGGCCGGGTTTTGAAGAGCGCATCAGGCTCGCGCGTATCCAGGTCCTGAGCCAGCTGTACAACAAGGCAATCCAGGAAAAGGCGAGCCAGATTTCGGACAAGGAGATCGAAGACTACTATCACAACAACACGGCAAAATTTGAAGAAGCCGACCTGGATCGAATTTATATTCCCAAAACTCAGCAAATACCACCTGCGGAGGCGAAAGCAAGTGCCGCCGATCAACAAAAGCACACAAGCGATCCGGAAGCGGCCATGAAAGCCGAAGCCGACAAGCTGCATACCCGGGCGGTTGCCGGCGAGGATTTCACCAAGCTCCAGGCGCAGGCATACCAGGTGGCGGAGATTAAGGCCGCGGCGCCTAGTGCCGGCATCGCGAAGATCAGGCGTACTAGTCTGCCGCCCGACCAGGCCTCGGTTATGGACTTGAAACCGGGAGACGTTTCCGCCGTGATCGCGGATCCGAATGGGTACTACATCTACAAAATGAAATCAAAAGAGGTTCTCCCTTTGGACCAGGCAAGAGAAGAAATCAGAGGCACGTTGCGCTCCGAGCGCTTTCAAGAGGAGATAAAGGCCGCGCAGGAGGGTGCAACTCCCGTTCTGAATGAAAACTACTTTGCTCCTGCACCCGCGCCGAGCCTAATGACGCCGAAGCCCGGCGAGGCCGCCAAACCTAAGGCGAACGATCCCGACAAGTAGATGGGCGCTACGAATCCAACCATCCTCGTTACGGGGATTTCCGGGAACCTGGGCTTGCGGTTACTGCCGCTGCTGGCGGACTATCGGGTGATCGGAGTGGATCTGAATCCGCCGCGAACCGGTCACCCCATGGAGTTCGTCAGCATGGATCTCGGCAAGGAGGAATCCTGCCGCGAGCTGTTCCTCCTGCTGCGGCAATCGCGCCCATCTGCCGTACTCCATCTGGCGTTCGTCATTGATCCCATGCGTACCGGGGTGCTCGACCTTGACCGTATGTGGCAGATCAATGTGGCGGGCACGGCGCGCGTGATGGAGGCCATCACCGAAGCCAATCGTGAGGACACGATCGTGGCCAAATTTCTGTACCTCAGCAGCGTCTCCGCTTATGGCTCCGATCTCCCGGAAGCGGTCACTGAGGATTTCCCCCTCGCGGGCCACACCCTGCCCTACGCGATCCACAAGCGGGAGGCCGATAAGGTCGTCCAGCAGCGCGCGCCCGCCTTGCGCGGGTGCAGCGTTTACATGCTGCGCCCACACATTTTTGCGGGCGCCAGCATGGAGAATTACCTGGTGGGAGCGTTTCGCGGCACACCTAACGGTCGCGGGAAATGGGGAGGAAAATTGCGAGCCGCGGGCAAGCGTCTTCCGGTCCTGTTGCCCTTCGGCAAACGGTATCTGGAAAACAAGATTCAGTTCGTTCACGTCGACGATATGGCGCGGCTTCTGGCACACATCGTGCGCAAATCTGAGCCCGAGCCGCAGCGCCTTACCGTACTGAACGTCGCCGGACGCGGTGAACCCTTGACGTTCGCCGAATGCATTCGGATGGCGGAAGCTAAACTGATTCGGGTGCCGGGAAAGTGGACATTTGGTCTGGTTTTGCAGTTTGGATGGAAAAGCGGAATTTCAGCCATCCCGCCTCAGGCTCTCCCTTATATGACTGGCGAATACACCATGAATATCGGGCGACTGCACAAATTCCTGGCTGGGGATTACGAGAAAGTCATCCGCTACACTATCACGGATGCGTTTGCGGATTGTTTTGCCTCCCCCGCGCCTGCCGCTGCCCAACAGTCTGTGCCCGCCTGAATTACTTCCTCCCTCGGTACAATCCGGCAATTCCAAATGTGTAGGGCGTCCACGAAGCCTGCTGGAATCCCTCACGGCGTATTCGCTCCAACATCTCTCCGGGACTGGGGAATCTGGCGACCGAGGCCGGCAAGTATGCGTAGGGACCACGAACGCCGGAGATTGCAGTACCGATCACTGGCAATACATGCCGAAAATAAATCCGATACGCGTGTCCCATGACTCCCTGTGGCTCTCCGAAATCCAGGATACCGCACTCCCCTCCCGGGCGAAGGACTCGCAGAATCTCACGCAGGCCGGCATCGTAGTCGGCGAGATTACGGAATCCGAAGGCCGCGGTCACCAAGTCGAACTGGCCGTCGGGGAAGGGCAGATTCAGTGCATCCGCCTCGATCCAGCGGGGGGACGGCCCATGGGACTTCTGGTAGGCGCGCTGCAGCATGGCATGAGAAAAGTCTGTGCCCAGGATGGTTGCACCTGAATCTGGCGCCGCCCGCTGCAAGGCAAACGCCATGTCGCCGGTGCCACAACAAAGATCCAGCACCCGGGCCTCGGGCCGGGCAAGAATTGAGGCAAAACTTCGCGCCACCCGCCGCCACCACAACCGATCCACATTAAACGAGAGCACGTGGTTGAGCAGGTCATAACGCGGCGCGATTGAAGTGAACATCTCGCGAACCGCACGCGCCGCCGATTGCGGATCGCCGGCTCCCGCAGGGGCAGCGCCCGACACTGTAAGTTTGGTCTGGTCGCTCAATTCTTGGTGAAGACCAGCGGCGGCGCGCTAGTTCCCTCCGAATCTCAGTATCCTCTCGGATAAATTTTCAGGCTGATAGTCGCCGCAATTCGTCTACGGCGGCGACGACCACTTTTTCCGGCACAGCGTTCGCGATCTCGACTTTTCCAATCTCCCGAGGCAAGACAAAATGCACGACGCCATCTCGCGTCTTCTTATCCGCACGCAAAAGCCGGACAATGTCCCGGCTGCGGGCGTTGACCGCCGGCAGGGATCCGAGCCGTAACACGGCATCGGCGATTTGCCTGGCGACTCCGCCATCACACACCCCAACCCCGGCGGCAATGCGGGCTGCGGCAATCATTCCCCAGGCTACCGCTTCCCCGTGCAAGAACCGGCGATAACCGGATTCGGCTTCGAGCGCGTGACCGATCGTGTGACCGAGATTCAAAACGCGTCTTAGCCCGCCCTCGCGCTCGTCCGAGGAAACCACTTCGGCCTTAAGCTGCACTGCTTGCGAGATCACCCATTCCAAAGCCGCAGGATCACGCCGCAATGCCGCGACTTCCGACTTCTCAAGCCTGGCAAACAGTTCCGGCCTGCCGATCACCCCGCACTTCAACGCCTCGTACAGCCCGGCGCGAAACTCACGGTCGGGTAACGTGCCCAGCACCGCAGGATCGATCAGCACCACCCGCGGCTGATGGAAGGTTCCCAGCAGATTCTTCCCCGTCCGCAGGTTGACTCCCGTTTTCCCGCCGATGGCGGCGTCCACCTGGGCCAGCACGGTGGTTGGAATTTGCGCGACAGCGACGCCGCGCATGTAGAGCGACGCCAGCAATCCCGCCACGTCACCCACCACACCGCCGCCAAACGCCAGCAAGACGGCATTCCGGTCCGCCCCTAAGCGAGATAACGTTTCGGCCAGCTGTTCGACGGTTGCCAGTTTCTTGTAACGCTCACCGTCCGGCATGTCTACCATCTTAGGCGTGAAACCCGCTTCCACGAGAGCTGCCACCAACTTCCTTCCCCATCGGCGGCGGACGGGAGGAACTGTCACCACGAACAGCGCGGATGTCCTCTCGGTGCCGAGCACGTCGCGCAGATGGACGCCCGCCCGCTGCAACAAGCCGAGCCCGATTACGGCTTCGTAGGAGCGTGGCTGCAGCGCAATGGTCACACGGGTCATGAGATCTCATCATAACGTACGCCCCGGGCACTGCCCGGCAGCCGTTCGCGTGATACCATTTTTTGCGGATGACATCGGTCCCGTCCCATGCCGACTTCGTGGTAGTAGGCGCAGGTGTCGCCGGGTTTCGCGCGGCGATTGAGTTGGCGTCCGCCGGCACAGTTTTGGTCCTGGCCAAGCGTGAAGTGAGCGATTCCAACACCCAGTATGCGCAAGGTGGGATCGCAGCCGCACTCAGCGACGAGGATGAAATCAGCTTACATCTCCAGGACACGCTGCAAGCCGGGGATAGCTTGTGTAACGTGGAAGCGGCTAAAGTTCTGGTCGAAGACGCGCCCGAACGAATCGAGGAGCTAATTCAGTGGGGTACGGAATTCGACCGCCAGGGAACCAAGCTGACCTTCGGCCGCGAAGGCGCGCACAGCCGCAATCGAATCCTGCACGCCCACGGCGATTCCACCGGACGCGAGATTTTGAGAGGCCTGTATGCCAAGGCGAAAACGCTGAAGCATATTTCTGTGCGCGAGTTCGAGTTTTCCACCGATCTGATGCTGGAAGCTGGCGGGGTCACCGGCATCCACCTCATCAGTGACAGTGGCGAGCAGCAAGGAATCAGCGCCTCTGCTGTTCTGCTGGCGACCGGCGGTTTGGGACAGCTCTACCTGAACACGACCAATCCCGGAGTCGCGACTGGGGATGGCGTTGCCATGGCATTTCGCGCGGGTGCGGAAATCGCAGACATGGAGTTCGTGCAGTTTCATCCCACCGCGCTTTATCTGAAGAATGCGCCTCGTTTCTTACTTTCCGAGGCATTGCGCGGAGAAGGTGCGTATTTGCGGAATCTGGAGTTGCATCGCTTCATGCCCAAGTACCACCCCATGGGCGAACTGGCGCCTCGCGACGTGGTGGCGCGTGCCATCGTTCATGAACTTGAGGTCAGCCATACAAAGGACCCAGTCGTCTATCTTGACCTTACCCACCTTGACGCTGACCACGTGAAAGCGCGTTTTCCCCGCATCTATGCGACTTGCCTGCAGCACAACATCGACATCACGACCGAGTTGATCCCCATCCGGCCCGCCGCCCACTACGCGATGGGAGGAGTAAGAACCGATCTGCAGGGGCGGACAACTCTGCCCGGCTTATACGCCGCCGGAGAGGCTGCCGCCACGGGCGTGCACGGAGCGAACCGGCTGGCGAGCAATTCTCTGCTGGAAGGATTGGTGTTCGGCGCCAGAGCCGGCCAAGCCATGCGCGAGGAATTGCGCCATTCGTCACCCAAGGTGGCGACGCGGCAGCGAGCCGTGTCCAATGGACCGGTCGATAGTGTCACGGATCAGATAATTCACGAAATTCAATCTCTCATGTGGCGGGATGCCGGGATCGTGCGCACGGGATCTGGTCTGAAAAGAGCGATCGAGCAGTTGAATCTCATTGGTCCTCGCGTGGCGCATCCGCAAAATCGGCGGGCGCATGAGGCGAAGAATCTCCAGGCTGTGGGTTTGCTGGTTGCGCGTTCGGCTTTGGCGCGCGAGGAAAGCCGCGGCGCTCATTACCGCACGGACTTCCCCAGCCACAATGACGCAAGATTCCTGAAACATTCGATTGTCAGCGGCGACTCCATCCGCTTCGCATAGAAGAATTAACCGGAGAGGATCCTGAGGAATCGCCGACGGCGGTTAAGTTTTTTCCTGCTGGGGATGCAGAATCGATGCCAGCATGGAGATGGCCAGCGCTCCCGCCACCACTCCCAGCGCCACCATCGTTGGGATCCGATAGTAATCGGCAGCCAGCATCTTGGCTCCGATGAAGATGAGAACTGCGGACAGGCCGTAGTGCAAATAATGAAACGCCTCCATCATTCCAGCCAGCACGAAGTACATGGAACGCAAGCCCAGGATGGCGAAGACATTGGACGTGTAAACGATGAATGCATTGAGGGTGATAGCCAGCACGGCTGGAATGGAATCCGTCGCAAACAATAGGTCGGTGGTCTCAATGACTATTAATACGATCAGTAGCGGGGTCGCGTACAAACCTCCTCGCCGCACCAAAAACTTGTCGCCTTCGTAGTCCTCAGTCACCGGCAGCCATTTGCGAAACAACCGCAAGACAGGGTTTTTCTCTGGTTCTAGCGCGGCGTCTTGTTCGCCAAACAAGCGGATTCCGCTGTAGACGAGAAATGCGCCAAAAATGTACGTGACCCAGTGAAAGGTCCGGATCAGCCCGATCCCCGCCACAATGAAAACGCCGCGCATCACGATGGCGCCGACAATTCCCCAAAAGAGCACCTTATGCTGATAGTCGGCGGGAACATGAAAAAAACGGAAGATCAGAAGGAAGATGAAGAGATTGTCAACGCTGAGCGCAAGCTCAATGATGTAACCGGTGGTAAACTCTGTTGCTGCCTCGCGTCCGCGCCAAAAATACACCAGCACCGCAAAGGCTATGGCCAGAGCGACCCAAGTCGCGCTCCAGGCTACAGCTTCACGAAACCCGACTAAGTGAGCCGGCCGGTGAAAGACCCACAGGTCGAAGGCCAGCATCGCCAGCACGAAAAGATTGAAGACGATCCAGAACAGTAGCACTCGCAGCCCCGGCAACGATTTCTAGTCTTACTTCTCTCTTCCCCGCTTGCCACTTTCCCACTCCTGCCACAAGAAAGAAGTCTTCAGGTCTTCGTCGAGGTGGGTTTCGCGCATAGTCTGTTCAATCTGGGCGCGGCTTAAGCGCGGCCCGAGCCGCTCACGGGCGTCGGCCAGAGCGAAGGTGACTCCCGCAGCTTCGGCCACGTGCTTCTTGAGCACCGCGAGATCCACTTTGTCGAAGGTGTCCGACATCGCGTGGTAATTGATCAGGTAGTTGGCCTCCACTTCGTTAGCGATCAAGGTGGGCACGCCTTCCAACATGAAATCGAAATTGTCGGTGTCAGCACTGGCGTCGGTGGTGAATTCGCTTCCGGCCACCGTGCTGACCTGAGAGAGCAGGCTGGTAGCCGCTCCCACAAGGTCTTTGCGTCCTCCCAGAGAGAAACCGGTCAGCCGTCCGATTCCGTCATCAAAAACTACGACCGCCACTGCTCTGTCCATCTCGTCGCGGTGGGCTCTCACGTAGGAGTACGCCCCTACCATCCCTTGCTCCTCACCGGAAAACAGAATGAAGCGGAGGCTGCGCCGGGGGCGGACGCCGGAGTCCTTGATGGCACGCAGGGAGTCGATTACCAGTGCCGCGTTGCAGCCGTTATCCAATGCTCCGGTGCCCAGGTCCCAGGAGTCGAGGTGCGCTCCCAGCACTACAAACTCGTCGGGCTTTTCGCTGCCCCGCAACTCGGCGATGACATTAGAGCTGGTGATCGGTCCGGTAATGTGATTCGGAATGGAAAGATCGGCGTACAACTTCTGCCCCGAGGCCAGCAACCGCACCATACGGCTGGCATCTTCGCGCGCCAGCAGAACAGAAGGCATACGGTCGATCTCTCCTTCCACCGCGTTGGTATGGCGATAAAGCAGATCATGCGGACGGGTCGACTGAAAGGCGACCGCTAGTGCTCCGGCCTTGAGCGCGCGATCTACCACCAGCCGTGCGTTGCTATACTCGGCGCTCAAGTCCTCCCAGGTGCGCATCTCGCTGGACTGGATGAGCAGAATCGATCCAGCTGCGTCCTTTGCTTTGGCGAAATCTTCAGCGGTGCCGTGCCCGAGATCGATCACCGGAACGTGATGAGCCGGCGCGAGCGCTGGAGTCCAGGCTCTTGAAATCGCACGCACCCGAAATTGCTCCGGCGCGACCACGCTCATTTCGGTGTCGCCCTCGGTCCAGCCGGCCTGAATGCTGAAGTCCTCGGTGTGAACCTGGTCTGCTCCCGCCGCTTGGAATGCTTCTACGCCCCATTGCACCGCGGCTTGCATTGCCGGCGTGCCCGGAACGCGTCCTCCCACTTGATCCGTGAGCCGTTCCAGGTTGGTTCCAAGAAGCGAAGGTTTTAAGGCCTCGGCGGTCACGCGATCGATAGCGGTCTGGGCCATGGCTGGGACCGCTAGGATTAACAGGACAAAAAATGACGATTTCCTGCTGCGCATAGAGTCTGAATTAGAAATGAAAATTGAATAAAGAGCAAAATTTAAGGCAGAGTACGCTGAGAAGTGCGAGGCACAGGCGAGAGCCTGCCCTGAGCCAAGTCAAACGCAAACCCGCGCCTACGATCACACAACCTATCTCTTGTCCAGCATCTGCACAGTTTGCAAGGTCACCATGCCGACGATCTCCAGGCTCTTGGGACTGAGTTTGTCGATTGTGTCTTGCGTGGTGTGATGGAAGACATTGTTGTAGCCATAGTCGAGATCGATCAGATCAGCGGAAGGCACGCCGCGCACCACGAAAGGAAGGTGGTCATCCGTCACCGCCATCGTGCGTCCGAAGAAATGGGATTGGTAACCCAGGCGTGTCGCGGCCTCATAAATCAGATCCTCGAGCCAAGGCGTCGAGTTGGTTTCGTGTTCGATGTTGAGATCGGCGTCACCAATCATATCCTCCAGCAGAAATGCTTTGATCTTCTTGATCGTCCCGTCATCCTGCCATTTCTGGGCGATATGCCGTACTCCATAAAGACTCTCGGGATCGTCCCAAGGCAGTTTCATGGACTCTTCCGCATCGTCCCAGAGCAACCACACGCTGTAGCCATCGCGCTTTTTGCCGCGGAGCTGATTGGCAATCTCCAGCAGCAAGGCGCTGGAGGACGCTCCATCGTTCGCCCCAATGTAGCTCGTGTCGCGCAGCGGGTAGTTGGTATCGTAGTGGCTGGCAATCACAATGATCCCGTCGCGCGCGCCGGGAAACTTGGCCAGGATGTTGTGCACCGGAAACTTGCCTTCGGACGTATCGATGTTAAAAGAATCTTGCTCGATCGTGTCGCCCTGCAGGTGCGAGAGGATATAATTCTCGACCTTCTTGTGATTCGCGCTCCCGATCGGACGCGGGCCGAAAGCGACAATTTCTTTCACATATCGCATGGCGCGAATTTCATTGAAAGACATCCCGGTCTCGCTGCCGCTCGAAACTGTGACATAAATCCGGCCTGACCCGGCCTCCGTGGGCGAAGCTGCAGCCGCGTCCTTCTGCTGGGCGCAGGCAAGGCAAGTAAGGAAACAAGTCAGGCATAGAATTCTGACGGCTCTCATGATGCTTTGCGCGCCTGCCGGGCCTTTCTCTGTTTGGGATGCACCAGGTAAGCAATCCCGATGCTCAAAAGGTAAAGCGCGACCATGGGAGCGGCGAAGATGCACATGTTGAGGATGTCGGTGGTCGGGGTAAGGATAGCGGCAATGATGAAAATCACCAGGATGGAATAGCGCACGTTGCGCCACATCCAGCCGGCGCTGATCACACCCATCAATGCCAGGAAGAAGACCAGGATGGGTAGCTCGAACACCAGCCCCAAACCGAGAATCACGGTCAGAAATAAGTCCGTGTATTCATGGATGGTGATCATCGGCTGGAATTGCTTGCCGTAGCCGATCAGGAAATCCAGAGCGGCGGGGTAAACCAACTTGTAACCAAAGTATCCCCCGGATAAAAACAGTGCCACGGTCGAGATCATGAACGGCATCACATAGCGCTTCTCGTTCCGGTAAAGCCCGGGCGAGACGAAAAGCCAAAGCTGGTAGAGCACAAAGGGACAAGCCACAAACAAGCCCGCCAAAGCTCCAATCTTCAAGTAAAGGTTGAAGGGGTCAGTGGGATTCAGATAAACCAGAGTCTGAGGCATGCCGTTGCGCTTGAGCGCTTCCATGATCGGCTTCTGCATCCAGCCCACGATCTTTTCCGCGTAGCCCCAGCAGGCAAAAAAACCAACCGCGACCGCAATGATGGAATAAATGATCCGGCGCCGCAGCTCTTCCAGGTGTTCCAGAAAGCTCATGGCCGGCAAAGCGTCCGGCGCGGGCTTGTCGGACGGGAGTTCAGCCGCCATCTCAGGCATCGGGAGCGGCCTTCAGGAGGGAATGTGGTTCCGTGGTGGTGGTATCGGGGCTTGATTGGGAGCTGGCGGCTACCGACCCGACCGGTGGTTCGGCCGGCGGAAGAATCTGCTGGCGTTGGCTTTCCAGTTCGAGTTGCGAGATCTCCGATGCAATCTGGGCTTTGAACTCATTGGAAGCGCGCTTGAATTCATTGAGCGCCTTGCCCACAGTGCGCGCAATCTCCGGCAGTTTCTTCGGCCCGAACAGCAAATAAGCGAGCACTACCAGAACAAGAGTCTCCGAGAACCCCATGTACTTCATCATACTGCCGGGGCGCATCGGCAGCAATGAGAAGACGGCGGCGCAGACTCCCGCAAACCGAAGGTCATGGTCCGGCAAGTACCGAAGTTCCACCTCCGCGGGGGGAGTGCTGAATTTGGCCCGAAAAGTGGCCGATCTGTTACCCGGTAGCACTACCCACACGCGACTTACGCCATGTTTTCGCCCGCCAGCATTGAGCAGTGG